>FTCV01000743.1_pt1 | contig 22390 bp, 22 predicted proteins | sample 1639691 | NCBI WGS metagenome assembly FTCV01 (sample SAMEA3914864, study PRJEB12502) | metagenome | biome: forest; material: soil | place: USA | collected 2012-03-12 | depth 0.3 m
CCGGCGGGGCCGATCCGCGCTTCTTCAGCTTGTCCTTGGCGACGCTGATCGTGCGCCAGTCTGCCACAGCGGCGACCATCACGGCGATGTCGGCGGGCAGCGCCTGCTTCACTGCGTCCGCCATCTGCTGCGCGCTTTCCACGTCCACCCGGTCCACGCCCGGTGGGGTGGGCAGATGTACCGGACCTGCGACCAGGGTGACACGCGCGCCGGCCTTGGCGGCGGCGGAGGCAATGGCGAAGCCTTGTTTGCCGGAGGATCGGTTGGCGATGTAGCGCACCGGATCGATCGGCTCCCACGTCGGGCCGGCGGTCACCAACACGTGGCGGCCCGAGAGCGGGCCATCGGTGGGCTTTTCGAACGGCGCTTCGGGCGCGGCGCCGAAAGGCTGCGGAGCCAAGGCCGGGGATACGGTGTGGTTGATCGCGTCGGGATCGGTGGGCGGGGCCGAACGGGCGCCGCCCTTCTTCACCACCAGCAAGCCCGCCGCCGGATCGGCAATGGCGCCGCCATCGGCCAGCGGATCGAAGATCGCGCCGTCATTGTCGGGCGCGCCAAAGCTGATCGCGCGCTTGGCCTTTTGGAGGCCGCGACTGATCATCGATCCGGTCAGGCCGCCAAGGCCGTAGCTGTCAGTGTCAGCCGGGCTTTCGTCGGCAGTCGGTTCCGGCTCAGGCGCGGCGAACTGCGGTTGCCACGGGAAGGGATTGGCAAGGTCCAGCCCCACTTCGGGCTGCGGTAGCGACGGGGTGGAGCCGGGCAGCGGCACCACTTCCACCGGGCCAAGACCCAGTGCCCAGGCAATCCGCTGCCAGATGGCAATGGGATCGGGCAGGCGGCCGGGGCCGAACTCGCCGCAAGCCATCGTGCCCTCGTCGGGTTCCATCACGTCCACGCCGGCGTCGCGCAGGATCTGCACGTTGCGCACGGTGGCGGGATGCTGCCACATGCGCACGTTCATCGCCGGCACGGCCATGACCGGCTTGTCGGTCGCCAGCATCATCGTCGTCGCCAGATCGTCGGCAATGCCGGAGGCCATCTTGGCCATCAGGTCCGCCGTCGCCGGGCAGACCACCACCAGATCAGCCTCTCGGCTCAATTGGATATGGCCCATCTCGACCTCGTTCTTGAGGTCCCAGAGAGAGGTGAACACCGGCCGTTCGGACAGCGCCGCCAGTGCCATCGGGGTGACGAAATGCGATCCGCCCTCGGTCAGCACGCAAGTTACCTCGCCACCTTCCTTGCGGATATGGCGCACCAGTTCGCAGGCCTTGTAGGCCGCGATACCGCCGCCGATGACCAGAAGAATACGGGGACCACTCATGGTCCGGGCTTGTGCAACAGCGTTCATGGGCGTGCAATCAAATTAGGGATGGCAAATTAGGGTTTCACCGGAGATTTGGAGAGCCTTGCGGCAACCACAAGGCCCCCAAGCGCACGCGGCGCGAAGGCGATGCCGGCAAACATGGCCGGCGCGATCATCGCCCCCCAGTAGAAATTGTCCCAGCGGCCAGCCGCCATGAACAGCACGCCGTAGCCCGCTGCCAGCAGGAAGGCGAACACGCCCTCCGCCCGGTTCCAGCCCAGCCAGCCGAACGTCATCAGCACCACCGCCGGGCCCGAAAGCCAGTGCGGCAGCCAGCGCAAGTTGCTGGACTGGACCACGTTGGAGAGCCAACCGGACAGCCCGCGCATCACAAGCCAGGGCGGGCCGTGTGGATCGGTGGGCAGCACTTGCTGCGAGACGAGCGAGAGATGCCAGGCAAGGCCAGCAAAGAACACCGCGATCAGCGCTGTCCACGCCGCCGCCTCACGCCAATTGCGTTGCCACAGTGCGGTCGCGGCCAGTAGCGCAACGAAAGGCAGCGAATGCTCGCGGATCGCCAGCGCCAGCGCGGCTGCGGCGAAAGCGGCATACCAGCGACCGCCTTCCCCCGCCTTTCCTATACGGTGCAGGCCGAGCGACAGGGCAATGAGCCCCCCCGCCCAAAGCTCATGCAGCGGAAAATAGTGCCGGTTGAGGCCCAGCGAAGCGCCCACGAAGGCCAGTGCCGTGGCCATGCGGCGAAGGCGCGGCGAAACGCCCGCCTCTCCCAGCTTGCGCCACCACACTATTATAATGCCCACCATCAGCACGACCGCCGCCACGATCTGCCCTGAATCCCCGAGCCATGCATCCAGATAGGCCAGCGTCGGCATGCGAACGGCAATCGTCGGGTTCACCGGATAATTGCGCGCGCGCTGTTCGGGGACGATGAAGTGGTAGTAATTCTCACCCTTGGCGATGCGGGCGATCGCCACTTCGTAAAGGGCGATATCCTCGTCATACGGCTTTGCCGCAGCGCCGGGCTTGGTAACGACGGGCCCTTCGACCGGACCAGCCCACGGCGAACGACTGCCCGACTTGGCCACCGGCACCACGGCCGAGGCAACCAGCAGCGCCGCCAGCAACGCCAACGCCAGCCGCGCGAGCCAGGCCGGCCATACGGCAAACCGCGTAGGCAACGGGGAAGCAGCAGGCGTGACGCCTGCTCCCTCGTTTTTGCTTATGGAGGGGCTCAATGCCCCAGCAGTGTCCAGTACGTCAGCGCCCATGCAGCAACACCCCCAAGGATTGCCGCCAGACCATAGCCTACCCAGTGGTTACTTTCGGGTTTACGCTCGCCATTTGGTGACCAGATCAGGTCGACATCGGGCAACGGTGCCTGTTCGGGCGCGCCACCCTTGGGCGGGAACTTCTCTTCGATCCGCCGCACCAACGCAGGCAGGCGGAACAGCGTGCCCAGATCTTCGCGCAGACGGTCGGCAATGATCGCCTCCGGCCCCAATTCGTCACGGATCCAGCTTTTCACGAAGGGCGCCGAAACGTCCCACATGTTGATGCCGGGATCGAGCGCGGTGGCCAGCCCTTCGACCATCACCATGGTCTTCTGCAACAGCAGCAAGTGCGGCTGCACCTGCATGTCGAAATCGCGGGTGATCGCAAACAGCCCGTCGAGCATCTGGCCGACCGACAGTTCGGACACCGGCTTGCCCCGCATCGGCTCACCCACGGCACGCAGCGCGGTCGCGAACTCTTCCACCGTGTGGTAGCTCGGCACGTATTGCGCTTCGAAATGAATCTCGGCCACGCGGCGGTAATTGCCGGTGGTGAGGCCGTAGAGGATTTCCGCCAGCCACAGGCGCGCCTGCCGGTTGATGCGGCCCATGATGCCGAAATCGATGGCGACGATGGTGCCGTCCGCCTCCACGAACAGGTTGCCCTGGTGCATATCGGCATGGAAGAAGCCGGACGAGATTGCCTGCGTCAGGAACGTGATCACCAGCTTGTGCGCCAGCTTGGGCAGATCGTGCCCGGCCGCGCGCAAACCTTCGATGTCGCTCATCTTGGTGGCGCCGATCCACTCGATCGTGAGGACCTGCCCGTTGGTGCGATCCCAATCGATGCCGGGCACGCGATAGCCGTGAATGCCGTGCATGGCATCGGCCAGTTCGGAGGCTGAAGCTGCCTCGCGCCGCAAGTCCAGCTCGCGCAGGGTCCAGCGCTTCAGATTGGCAACGACCGCGCGCGGGCGCAGGCGCGAAGCCTCTCCGCCCAGCGCTTCCAGATGCGCGGCGGCCCATTCGTAAGTCTCGACATCGCGGGCGAACTGTTCGCGAATGCCGGGGCGCAGCACTTTCACCGCAACGGTGCGGCCGTCGGGCGTGACGGCGCGATGGACTTGCGCGATCGAAGCGGCGCCTACCGGGTTCTCGTCGATGGAAGCAAAGATCTGGTCCAGCGGACGGCCGAAGCTACCTTCGATCACGCGCCGGATTTCGGAGAATGCCACCGGCGGCAAGCTGTCCTGCAAAGTCAGCAGATTGCGCGCGGGGCCTTCGCCCACAAGATCAGGCCGGGTGGCCAGCGCCTGCCCCAGCTTGATCGCGGCCGGGCCGATTTCCTGAAACGCACCGGCATAGTCGGGCTCGACCGGCTGCCGCGCGCCAAAGCGGGCGATCCGGCACAGGCGCTTCACTTGCGCCGGTGCGTTGCGATCATTCTCGATCCCGCGCAGCGCCCCATGGCGTGCAAGGACGCGGCCCCATTTGAGGAGCCGCAGGATATGCGTCGTCGAACCCGTCACGTGCCCGGTTACACTTTCCAGCCCGAGTGGATCGCGACAAGGCCGCCCATGATCGGCTCCACCTTGGTGTGCTTGAAGCCGGCTTCGCGGATCATCTTTTCGAATTCGGGCATCGGCGGGAAGCGGCGGATCGATTCGATCAGATAGCGATACGATTCGGCGTCGCCGGCGATAGCCTGCCCGATCTTGGGCACCAGGCGGTGCGAATAGACGTCGTAGACTTCCTTGAAGCCCGGCCATTCGGTGGTCGAGAACTCCAGGCAGAAGAAGCGCCCGCCGAACTTCAATACGCGGTGCGCTTCGGCCAGCGCCTTGTCGATATGGGTGACGTTGCGGATGCCGAAGGCGATCGTATAGGCATCGAAATGACGCGCGGGGAACGAGAGTTCCTCCGCATTCTGACGCGACCAGACCAGGCCATCCAGGCCGCGCTCCATCGCGCGTTCGATGCCGACATCCAGCATGTCCTGATTGATGTCGGAAACGGTGACCGAGGCACCATGCGCGGCCATGCGGAAGGCGATGTCGCCCGTGCCGCCGGCCATGTCGAGGATCTGCTCGTCGCGATGCGGCTTCACGCGGCGCACGAACTTGTCCTTCCAGAGCCGGTGCATGCCGACCGACATGGCATCGTTCATCACGTCGTACTTGCGTGCAACGCTGGAGAAGACCGCGCCAACGCGCGCCTCCTTCTCGTCGGTGGCCACATCCTCGTAGCCGAAGGAAACCGTTTCGCTCATGGCGCCGCTTTAGGCGCAAATGCCGTTTGCGCAAAGGGAGATGCTGGCAAAGGTGCGAGATGCCTTCCACTTGGCAGGGAAGCGCATCCAGCTCGACAAAATCTTGTTATTTCAATAATTTCATCGATCACTTAAGAGTCTGAATGGCAATCACCCCTATCGTTTCCGTCATGAACGATCGGTCGAACCGATCCGCGACCGGCGACATGGCAAACGCAAGGGGGATAGAAAAATGGAAACCACAACCGGCGAAAACACGCTCGTCAAAAGCGAAAATGCCACCGGCGGGGCACCGGGCGAAACCGCCACCATCGAGTGCCCTTTCTGCGCGGAAGATGTAAAGGCGACGGCGAAGAAGTGCCGTCACTGCGGCGAAACGCTCGACATCGCACTACGCCGGGCCGAGGAAGCGCTGCGCGCCAGCGAGCGGCAAGGCAACGTCTATATGAACGCCGCCGTCTCGACCGGCGGCTACAACCGGCCGGTGAAGAGCAAGGTGACCGCGATCCTGCTCGCGCTGTTCCTTGGCGGAATCGGCGCGCACAAGTTCTATCTCGACCGGACGGGCTGGGGCATCCTCTACCTCGTCTTCTGCTGGACGCTGATTCCGGGCTGCGTCGCCTTCATCGAAGCCATCATCTACGCCTGCACCAGCGAGGACGCCTTCCACTATAAGTACGGTTGAGCCGCAGATCGCGGGTGGTTGCCGTCACTCAGGCCGCAGCCACCCGCTTCCGCAGCGCCAGCGCGGACAGCACGATCCCGGCCAGAATCAGCGCCATGCCCGCGAAGTGATAAGGCAGTAGCCGCTCGCCCAGCAGCAGTGCGGAAAGCAGCGCGCCGAACAGCGGCATCAGCGTAATCGCCTGCCCGGCGCGTGCCGCGCCCAGTTCGGCCGTCGCGCGGTTGTAGATGAAATAGGCCACGGCCGAGGGGAACAGGCCGACATAGGCGAAAGCCGCAAGGGCATGCGGTCCCCAGCGCACGACCTGCCCGCTCGCCGCCTCCATCGCCGAAAGTGGCGCCATCGCCAGCGCGCCCAGCACGAAAGTCAGGAACAGAAACACCGCCGGCGGAATCGGCGGCCGCTTGCGCAACAGCACCGTATAGAACGACCACGCCACCACCGCGCAGAAGACAAGGATGTCTCCCCGCCCGAAACTCAGGCTCATCAGCGCGGCGGGATCGCCTTTGAAGACGATGGCCATGACGCCCAGCGTCGAGACGACGACGCCCAGCACATGCAACCTTCCGGGCCGTCCGCCGAACAGCACCCGGTCCAGCACGGTGACCACTGCCGGGATGGAGGCCTGAAGCAGCAGCGCATTGGCGGCGGTGGTATAGTGCAGGCCCTTGTATATGAAGCCGTTGAAGCAAACGACGCCCAGCACCCCCAGCACGACGATCCAGCGCCACCCTGCAACGACGCTGCGCCATTCGCGCCGCAACGGCCCCAGCGCAAAAGGAAGCAGCGCGATAACCGCGATCAGCCAACGCCCGAAAGCCAGCGTGAAAGGCGGAATATCGTCGCGCACCGCCCGCCCGGTGATCGAATTACCCGCCCAGAACAGCATAACGAGGCCGAGCATGGCAAAAGCGCGATATTGGGAGCGGTTCTCTTCCATGCGAGGCACTTAGCGGGATGTTTCGACAGTGACGAGACGCAGGGCGGCCGCAAACTTGATTGGGCGGCCCGACGATGCGCTTCCTTGATGCGCCCGATGCGCTTCCTTCCCATCCTTGCCGTGACGCCCTATCTCACGACCACGATGCCAGAACTTCCCGAAGTCGAAACCACCGTACGCGGCCTTGCCCGCTATCTCGAAGGTGAGCGGATCGCCCGCGTCACGCTGAACCGCGCGGACTTGCGCCGCCCATTCCCGCCCGATCTGGTGCAAGTGCTGACCGGCGCGCGCGTCACCACGATGGGCCGGCGCGCCAAGTATGGATTGATCCATACCGACCGCGACCAGACCATGGTGTTCCACCTTGGCATGTCCGGCCGCTGGCGAATCGAGCCTGAGAAGGCGGAGAAGCACGACCACCTCGTTATCGAAACCGGCGCGGGCCATGTGCTGGCGCTCAACGACGCGCGGCGATTCGGCTCGGTGGATCTGGTGGCCACCGGAACGCTCGATTCGTGGGGGCCCTTCGCTGCGCTGGGGCCGGAACCGCTGAGCGATGGGCTGACGGCAGCGCACCTCAAGGCCGAATTCGCCGGGCGAATCGCCCCGATCAAGCAGATGCTGCTGGACCAGCAGGTAGTGGCCGGACTGGGCAACATCTACGTGTGCGAGGCACTGTTCCGCGCGGGCATCCGGCCGGACAAGGAAGCCGGGCGCGTCACCCTGCCCGCGCTCAAGAAACTGGTGCCGGCGATTCGCGAAGTGCTGTCCGAATCGATCGCGGCGGGAGGATCGACCATACGCGACTATGCCCAACCCAACGGAGAACTGGGCTATTTTGCAACTTCATGGCAGGTCTATGGACGCGAAGGCCAGCCTTGCCTATGTGGCGGCACCGTTCGGCGCTTCGTTCAAGGTGGACGCAGCACGTTCTGGTGCCCGAAATGCCAGAAATAGGCGGTTTCGGAGGCGCCTCGCGGGTTGACGGAATAGCGTCACACCGCTAAGGGGCGCGCTTTCCGGCGAGTCCGCTCGCCAAGCAGATTCGTTAGGCATTGGGCCGCCATCACCGCTGCGTGGGGGGCCAGACAGAGGAAATTCGATGGCCAATACGCCGCAAGCCCGCAAGCGCATCCGTCGCAACGATCGCCGTGCGGAGATCAATACCAACCGCGTCAGCCGCATCCGTACCTTCGTGAAGAAGGTGGAAGCCGCCATCGCCGGTGGTGACAAGGGCGCCGCTGCGGCCGCTCTCAAGGAAGCCCAGCCCGAGCTGGCCCGCGGCGTTGCCCGCGGCGTGCTTCACAAGAACACGGCTGCGCGCAAGTTCTCGCGCCTGACCAAGGCCGTCTCGGCTCTCTAAGCCCGGCCTGACAGTCCGGCCTCAAGGCTGGACTGATGCATCGGCCCAAGCTGCCGTTCGAATGCCCGCCCTAAGCGGGAATCGGACGGAGAGCTTGGGCCGATGGCGTTTCAGGGATTGCTAAGGCGCTGTTTGGACGATGCTGCAAGGCATTCCGGACGAGCCCGAAAGGGCGTCACAAGGGCGCCACAAGGCGTGATCGCATCGGTTCTGGAGGCATCTGCCTTTCAGCCCGCTGACCGCCCGAACGCTCCGCTCGCCCCCTCAAGCCTGTCTACGACACGTACTTGCGCCCGACGCGAGCCAGCCCTCAAGGGGCTGCGCGACGCGCGCCTGGTTCTGGTGTCGCAAAAAGAGACAGGCCCAAAGGGGTTAGGACGGCTGCGCAGCCATCCTGATTCGCCTCTGCAGACCTGCCGGATGGAGAACCGATCCTGAGTCGAATTCCGATTCGGCCTGCGAACCTCTCCACGCTGACACCGCTGCCAAGTACGGAACAGGAACGAAGACGACGCTGACGCGTTTGGTCTTCGGGCCCGTTCAGGTGCGCGCAGGCAAGGCCGTGCGATGAATCGACGGAAACCTTACGATTCGCATGCGGCGCCTTTGCGCCCGTTTGGTAAGTTGCTGATTTTGTTCGTGAAAATCTATTCATGACGGAAATTGGGCACTCAAGGCCGAGTCAACAGGCATAATTTTTTTTATTTGGGGAGGGGCGTATTGCACCGCGACCAAACCCGTTTCTAAAAGGGTCCTCGGCCGTTGCGGAACCGGCCGGGGAACATCGACAGCAACGAAGCACCTGCTGCAAACATGCGTTTGCGGTTGGGGGATTTTTTACGTGTGGCGACGGTGCCTATCCGGTTGCGCGACAGCCCGTTCGGGGCGGCAGCCAACAAGGGGGGTTGGTCTAATGTCAGGTACATCTGCAGGTCAGGGCGCTAACGGCGTGAGCAAGAAATCGAAGGCGGTAAAATTGGTGATGGAAGAGGATCAGGAAGCCGTGAATCTGGCGGCCGACTGGGCGGACATCAGCCAGGGCTTGCGCAAAGACCTCGGTCAGCAAGCGCACAGCCAGTGGATCAAGCCGATTCAGCCCGGCAATTATTGCAAGGAAACAGGTACGCTCGATCTGTACCTGCCCACCGAATTCTCGGCGAACTGGGTGTCGGACCGTTTTGCGGACCGCCTTTCGCTGGCATGGAAGATCGCCCGGCCCGACGTGCGCCACGTGCGCATCCTGGTCCACCCCGGTCGGCGTCAGCTTCCCGAACTGCGTCTGGGTGGCGGCGGTGGTCGTCCCTCCAGCGCACCGGCCAATGATTCGGCACAGGGCACGCCCGATCCGATCTCGGCCGCGCTGTCGGGCGATTCGTTCGCCGCACTGGGCCAGGGCCCTGCCGGCATCGATGCCTCGCAGACGTTCTCCAGCTTCGTGACCGGCCAGTCTAACGTGTTGGCGTGCAACGCCGCGCAGCGCATGGCCGCCACCGAAACGCCGCAGTTCTCCCCGCTCTACCTCAAGGCCGCCACCGGCCAGGGCAAAACGCACCTGCTGCACGCGATCGGCCACGCCTATCTTCAGCACCATCCGCATGCGCGGATCTTCTACTGCTCGGCAGAGCGCTTCATGGTCGAATTCGTCCAGGCGCTGCGCCAGAACCAGATGATCGAGTTCAAGTCGCGCCTGCGCGGGTTCGACCTGCTGCTGGTGGACGATATCCAGTTCATCATCGGTAAGGCATCGGCGCAGGAAGAACTGCTCTACACGATCGATGCGCTGCTTCAGGAAGGCAAGCGACTGGTCTTCGCCGCCGACCGTGCGCCGCAAGCGCTGGACGGTGTCGAACCGCGCCTGCTCTCGCGCCTGTCGATGGGTCTGGTGGCGGATATCCTGCCGGCGGACATCGAACTGCGCCGTTCGATCCTGGAAAACCGCCTGGGCCGCTTCGCTTCGGTGGACGTACCTTCGGACGTGATCGAGTTCCTGGCCCGCACCATCAACCGTAACGTGCGCGAACTGGTTGGCGGATTGAACAAGCTGATCGCCTATGCCCAGCTGACCGGCCAGGCCGTGTCGCTCCAGCTGGCAGAAGAACAGCTGACTGACATCCTCTCGGCCAACCGTCGCCGCATCACGATCGACGAGATCCAGCGCACGGTCTGCCAGTTCTACCGGATCGACCGGACCGAGATGAGCTCCAAGCGCCGCGCCCGCGCGGTGGTACGTCCGCGGCAGGTGGCAATGTATCTCGCCAAGGTACTGACGCCGCGTTCCTACCCGGAAATCGGCCGCAAGTTCGGTGGCCGCGATCACTCGACGGTGATCCACGCCGTCCGTCTGATCGAGGAACTGCGCACGCGCGATGCCGACATGGACGGCGACGTCCGCTCGCTCCTGCGCCAGCTGGAGTCCTGACATTTCCCCGGGGAAGCCCCCGGGAACTTAACGGGCTACCTATACGTTTTGCCCACAGGGTCGCACCTGATCGCGCGCGAGAACTTCGGTTCTCGCGCGCGACATCGTTTGGGCGGATGAAACGCGCTGGAGGCGCGTTCTGCGGCACCGTCCCCCAGCCCATACCCATACTGTTGTTTTGGATAGAGATTCAGAGGCGCGGCGGCCTTACGGATCATGAAATATTGCGCGCCATCCTGACAACAACCATGTGGAAATTTACTTCCAAGACGGCATCCATCAAAAATGAACAAGCCGTTCATCCGAATAACGTTACTTGTAATTTCCATTCAATACTGTCAGCCACCAAGATAATCCGCCGATAACAAGTGGCGATTCCACGACGAATGGGAAATTCTTAACCATTGGATAAGGGTCTTCCCATAGCCTGATTTCAGGCCGGGCATTCCCGGCCGCACGAGAGGAGCATCCCCCCATGCGCTTCTACCGGGCCACCCGTTTCCTGTTTCCGCGCCACTACGAATGGCGCATTCTGCTGGCGTGCTTTGCCGCCGTCCTGTCGCCCCTGCTGGCGCTGGCGCTGTTCCAGGCCGCGACCGGGCGCTGGCAACCAGACCTTTTGCTGGGCCTGTTGGTGGCATCGCTTGCCGCCGGCGGACTGGGCATCTTGGCCATCCATGCCTTGCTTGCACCAGTGGCCCGGGCGACGGCGACGCTGGGCGCGGTCCATCGCGGCGAGGAGATACCACCGCTTCCCCGTGGCGGGGACGATCTGGTCGGCCCTCTCTTCCGCGGCGTGGCCGTGGCCGCCAGCGGCTCCGCCATGCGCCAGCCGCCGCTTGCCACCGCAACCGACCGTGATGCGCTGACCGGTTTGCACAGCCGCCCGGGCTTTCTTGACCATTCGGAGAAAGTCCTGTCGGGCGAAGGCAATTCGGTCATCGCGCTGATCGACATCGACCACTTTCAGTCGATCAACGACCGTTTCGGCCATGCCGCCGGCGATGCTCTGCTTCGCGCCGTGGGTCACCGCCTCGAACGCGGATTGCGTCGCAGCGATCTGGCGGCGCGCTGGAGCGGAGAGGCTTTCGTGGTGCTGCTTCCCGATACCCAGTTGGACGAGGCGCGTCTGGTGCTGGAACGCCTGCGCGCCAGCATCGCGCTCGATCCGCTGCTGGGGCCGGAAAGCACCGGCAATGCCTGGCCGGTGACATTTTCCTGCGGACTGGCGCCGGTGCGCACCTTCTCTCAACTGGGCGAGGCCACACATCGTGCCCACGCTGCCCTGAATGCCGCCAAGAATGGCGGACGCAATCGGGTGCGGATCGCCGACAACGGCTGACCCGCCCCTTTGATGCGGGAGCGTCCACCCTTCCCCCCTTTGGCCGGACGCTCCCGCATCTTCGTTTGCGCTTTGAGTTTTGCGATTTGCTGGAGGCCGCCCGATGCTGTAGGCGCTGGGCCATGACGCTTCCCGCCAATTTTGGGCAGGCCGCGCTGCGCGGCATTCGCTGCCACTGCCCGCGCTGCGGCGAGGGCCGGCTGTTTCGCAAGTGGCTGAAGCCGCTGGAACGCTGCCCCGCCTGCATGCTCGACCTGACGCCCCAGCGCGCGGACGACTTTCCCGCCTATATCGCCATGCTCGTCACCGGCCACTTGATGGCGCCGATCATCATCATGCTCTCCAAGGACTTCGCCATGGGGCCCCTGGGGATGTTTGCGATCGTGGTGCCGCTGGCGCTGGTGATGATGCTGGGCATGCTCCAGCCCGCCAAGGGCGGCGTGATCGCCACGCAGTGGTGGTTCGGCATGCACGGCTTCGTGAAGGAGCGCGTGCCGCAGGCAGATGGCGCGGAGCGCGAATGATGCTTCCCCCCGAACGCCTGGCGCGATTCGCGCGGCATATCGTGCTTCCGGAAGTGGGTGGCGCCGGCCAGGTCGCGCTGGCCGATGCCCATGTCGTACTGGTCGGCTGCGGCGGAATCGGCAGCCCTGCGCTCCAGTATCTCGCCGCAGCCGGGATAGGACGACTGACGCTGATCGACGACGACACGGTGGACGTCAGCAATCTGCAACGCCAGACGATTTATACGCCATCGGATATCGGCAAGCCTAAGGCGGAAGCGGCAGCCGAATGGGTGCGGCGCTTTGATTTTGGCCTTGAGATCCTGCCGCACGTTACGCGTCTCGGGGGTGACAACGTGGCAGAGATTCTCTCCGGCGCGAGCGTGGTACTGGACGGGTGTGACAACTTCGCGACTCGGCTGCTCGTGTCAGATTGCTGTGTAAAACTGGGCATTCCCCTTACAAGCGCGGCAGTTGGTCGCTTCCAGGGACAGGTCGCCAACTTTGCCGGGCACTTGCCCGACCAGGCCTGCTACCGCTGTTTCGTGGGCGATGCCTTCGATGCGCAGGACTGCGATACATGCGCCGCCGATGGCGTGCTGGGGGCGATGGTCGGCATGGTCGGCACGTTCGCCGCGATGCACGCGATGCGGGTGCTGCTGGATGGACGCGCCGCGCTAGGCGTTCCTCAGTACGGCACGCTTCAGTTGATCGACGGTCTGGCCCCTTCGATGCGCCCGCTCAGGATCGCCAAGGACCCCGGCTGCCGCGCCTGCGGAGTGCCGGCCACGGAAGAGGCCGCGGTTCAGGCCGATCTGCCGTCGTAAGTGTAAACGGTAAGGCCCGCGAGCAGATCGGGCGCGAAAAGGCGCATGTTCACGCCCATCCGGTCCTGCGTGGGATCGACCGGGCTCCAGTGCGTGGTGCAAGCGCAGTGCGGGCAGTGCCAGAAGTTCAGCACTTTATCGCCGGTCTGGTAGCCAGCCAAGTCGCCCGAGATTCGCACTTTCGTTGGGCTGTGATAGGACCATAGCGTCCCCAGTCGGTGGCAGACCGAGCAATTGCAATCGCAGACTTCGTGCGGTTCGTCGGCCAGTTCGAGAGTGACCGCGCCGCAATGGCAGCTTCCGGTATGGACGGTCATGCGGATAGCATCTCCTCGACCCAGGCGGTGACAAGTTCGGTGGCAGGACCATGGCGCGCCTCATCGAACCAACGGGTGCCCTGCGAGGGTTCCAGATTCATCTCCAGCGTCTCCGCCCCGAACTCACGCGCGTTGCGCACAAAACCCGCAGCCGGATAGACCGCTCCTGAGGTGCCGATGGAGACGAACAGGTCCGCCTGTTCCAGCGCCTCGAATATCTCGTCCATGCGGTAGGGCATTTCTCCGAACCAGACGATGTCTGGCCGCAACGCCGCCGCGCCGCATTCGGGACAAGCGGGACGGTCGAGCAGCGGTCCGGTCCACGGTGAGCGCGCATCGCAGGCAGTGCACCAGGCGTTGAGGTGCTCGCCATGCATATGGAGCACGCGTTTTGCGCCAGCCCGCTCATGTAGGTCATCGACGTTCTGCGTCACGATCAGCAGTTCGCCCGGCCACTCGCGGTCGAGCTTGGCCAACGCGAGATGCGCGGCGTTGGGGTCCTTGGTCTGGATCGCCTCTCGCCGCATGTCGTAGAAGCGCAGCACCAGATCGGGATCGCGGGCGAAAGCCTCCGGCGTCGCCACGTCCTCGACGCGGTGCTGCTCCCACAGCCCACCCCCGTCCCGAAAGGTATCGATGCCGCTTTTGGCGCTCACGCCCGCGCCGGTGAGGATGACGATGTTGCGGATGTCCTTCATCCCGGCCATGAGACCAGCCTTCAACGGAGACGGCAAGTGGCACGAATCGGAATTATCGGCAGCGCAGGTCGCATGGGTCACGCGATCGCAGAGGCCATTGCGGCGGCGGGCCAAGACCTGTCCGGCGGTATCGACCGCGATGGCGATCTCGGCACGCTGGCGGCGCATTCTGACGTGCTGATCGACTTTTCCAGCCCGGTCGCGCTCGAAGCCAATCTCGATGCGGCAGTGGATGCGGGCATTCCCATCGTGGTCGGCACCACCGGGCTTGAGGAACGCCACCACTGGCTGATCGATTCGGCCGCGCAGCACATCCCCGTGTTGCAGACCGGCAATACCTCGCTGGGCGTCACCCTGCTGGCCCACCTCGTGCGTGAAGCCGCCAGCAAGCTGGGCGAGGACTGGGATATCGAAATCGTCGAGACTCACCACCGCATGAAGGTAGATGCCCCCTCCGGCACCGCACTGCTGCTGGGCGAAGCTGCCGCCAAGGGCCGCGAAGTCAGCCTGTCCAACGCCGCCGTTCGCGCGCGTGACGGCATCACCGGCAAGCGCGAGAGCGGCACCATCGGCTTCGCGGCGCTGCGCGGCGGCACCGTGGCAGGCGACCACACCGTCCACTTCCTGGGCGACAGCGAGCGCCTCTCGTTTTCCCACCTGGCCGAAAACCGCACGATCTTCGCCAAGGGCGCGGTGAAGGCCGCGCAGTGGCTGAAGGACAAGCCCGCCGGGCGTTACACCATGCCCGAGGTGCTGGACCTTTGAACAAGGCCGAAATCTTCGAATTCTTCCGCCGCTTGGCCGAGCTTAACCCCTCGCCCGAGACGGAGCTGGAATTCGGAAACAACTACCAGCTGCTGGTTGCCGTGGTGCTTTCGGCGCAGTCCACCGACGTCGGCGTCAACAAGGCTACGCGCGCGCTGTTTCGCGAGGTGAAGACGCCCGCGCAGATGGTCGAGCTGGGGGAAGAAGGCCTGAAGGCACACATCAAGACGATCGGCCTGTTCAATTCCAAGGCCAAGAACGTCATCGCCCTCTCCGAGATTCTGGTCGCGCGCTACGGCGGCGAAGTGCCGGAAGACCGCGATGCGCTGGTCGAACTGCCCGGCGTGGGCCGCAAGACCGCCAATGTCGTGATGAACTGCGCGTTCGGGGCGGAGACCTTCGCGGTGGACACGCACATCTTCCGCGTCGGCAACCGCACTGGCATCGCCAAGGGCAAGACTCCGCTGGCGGTGGAGAAGCAGCTGGAAAAGCGCGTGCCCCAGCCGTTCCGGGTGGGATCCCATCACTGGATGATTCTGCACGGCCGCTACATCTGCAAGGCGCGCACGCCGGAGTGCTGGCGCTGCCCGGTCGTTGACTTGTGCGACTACAAGGACAAGGTTCTGGAGAAGGGAGCCGCGCGCAAGGCTGCCTGATCAGGAGGATGTCCAATGCTCCGTCGTCACATCGCATTCGCAATCGCCCCGCTCGCCCTCGCTGCCTGTAGCGATCAGGAGGCAAAACCGCCGCCGCCGGTCAGCCCCGCGGCCGAAGCGATCGGCCCCGCGCAGGATTGCCTGCCGCTCAGCCAGTTCTCCAACACTCGCATACGCGACGATTGGACCATCGATTTCATGAGTGGCACCGGCAACCGCGTGTGGCGCGTGACGCTGCCCAATCGCTGTTCGGGCCTGCGGTCGGCGGACAGCTTCACTTATGCCACCTCGCTCTCGCAGCTGTGCCGGCAGGATATCATCTATCCGCTAATGCGCGTGGGCAGTGGCTTCCAGCGTGGCGGCGGCTGCGGGCTGGCGCCATTCGTGCCTGTAAAGCTGGCGCAGTAACCGTTCGAAAAGTTCCTCCCCTGCAAGGGGAGGGGGGACCGCCTGAAAGGCGGTGGAGGGGTGTCACCGCTGGCGTGGATACCCCTCCGTCAGCGCTTCGCGCTGCCACCTCCCCCAAAGGGGGAGGAGTTTCTAACCTCAACTGTCGTACTGTTCCGGATCGATATTCAGCCCGCGGCGGCCCTCCGACGACGAATGCGCGGGTGCCTTGGGCATCTGCTCGTCAGGATCGACCAGCGGCTGGAGCATGCCCTCGCTGCGGGTGATCACGGCGGTCGCCACGGCATTGCCCACCACGTTGGTGGCCGAGCGGCCCATGTCCAGGAAGGTGTCGATGCCCAGCAGCAGCGCGATGCCTTCCACCGGCAGGCCGAACTGAGACAGCGTTGCCGCGATCACCACCAGGCTGGCGCGCGGCACGCCGGCGATGCCCTTCGAACTGACCATCAGCGTCAGCAGCATCAGGATCTGCGTCCCGATCGGCACGTGGATGCCATAGGCCTGCGCGATGAAGATCGACGCGAAGCTCATGTAGATCATCGAGCCGTCGAGGTTGAAGCTGTAGCCCAGCGGCAGGATGAAGCCCGAAATGCGGCGCGGCACGCCGAAGCGGTCCAGCTGTTCGAACAGCTTGGGCAGGCTCGCCTCCGACGACGCGGTGGAGAACGAGAGCAGCAGCGGTTCGCGGATATAGCGGAACAGCGTGACCACGCGCCCGCGCAGGAAGATCCCGCCAACCAGGAACAGCAGCAGCCACAGCAGCAGCATCGCGAAGTAGAACTCGCTGACCAGCACGCCGTAGGTGACGACGATGCCAAGCCCGCGCTGCGCGATCACGCTGGCAAGCGCACCGAACACCGCGAAGGGCGAAAAGCGCATCACGTAGTCGGTGATCTGCAGCATCAGTTCGGACAGCGCCTCGCTCACCTTGACGATGATCGCGCCCTTTTCACCAATGGCAGTAAGGCCGACGCCGACGAACAGCGAGAACACCAGAATTTGCAGGATGTTGTTTTCCGCCATCGCGTCGACGGCGCTGCTGGGGAAGATTTCCAGGATGAAGTGGCGCAGCGTCAGTTCCGCCACGTCCAGCTTGCCCAGATCGCTGGCGGTTTCCAGCCCGACGCCGACGCCCGGCTTGAACAGATTGACCAGCACCAGGCCAAGGCCCAGCGAGATCAGGCTGGCCGAGATGAACCAGGCCAGCGCCTTGCCGCCGATGCGGCCCAGCGCCGCGCTGTCGCCCATGCCCGAAATGCCGGTGACGATCGTCGCGAACACCAGCGGCGCGATGATCATCTTGATCAGCTTCAGGAAAACGTCAGGCAGCAGCTTGAAGTAATCGGCCCACTGGACCAGGCGCGGATCGTCCGCCGGCAGGGTCGCATGCAGCAACCAGCCCACGGCGATGCCGAGCACCATGCCGATAATGATGTAAAGCGTCAGCCGCCGGCCCATTCCCACCTCGCAATAAAATTGCTGGCGAGACTAACAGCGTGACCCGCCCGGTCAACGCCGGGAGCGCCCCTATTCTTGACGTTTTCCGCGAGAATCGGGTGGGGGAGTGGGCCGGTGCTGCATGAAAATGCCCGCGCCGGCATTTTCAAATCAAACAGCCAGCGCGGCTTCCGTCACGCGGCGGTAGATCCGCACCAGCGCTTCCAGATCGTCCACCGCCACGGCCTCATCCCGCTTGTGCATCGTTGCGTTGCACAGGCCGAATTCGATCACCGGTGACAGGTCCTTCAGGAACCGCGCGTCGGATGTGCCGCCGCTGGTCGAAAGTTCAGGCTCCACGCCGATCTCAGCCCGGATCGCATCGGCCAGCAGGGTCGAGAAATCGCCGGGCTCGGTTAGGAACGCCTCACCAGAGACGACCGGGCGCGCGGTGCCGCCGTGGCGCTGGGCGATCTCGCTCACGCGCTGCGACAGGCCCTCGCCCGTGTGCAGATCATTGAAGCGGATCGAGATGCGCGCCGATGCCTTGGCCGGGATCACATTGGTGGCGGGATTGCCGACGGTAAGGTCGGTCACTTCCAGATTGCTGGCCTGGAACCAGTCCGTGCCCTCGTCCAGCACGATGGCGTCCAGTTCGGCCAGCATGGCGACCAGCTTGGTGATCGGATTGTCGGCCAGATGCGGATAGGCGACGTGGCCCTGCACGCCCTCAACCTCCAGCCAGATGTTCACCGATCCGCGCCGGCCGATCTTCATCATGTCGCCCAACCGGCTGACCGAAGTGGGCTCACCCACCAGGCAGAGGTCCGGAATCGCGCCCACTTCGCGCATGTGGTCGATCAGCGCGAGCGTGCCGTAGCGGGCCGGGCCTTCCTCGTCCCCGGTGATCACGAAGCTGATGGTGCCCGCCTCTGCCGGGATCTGCGCCACGGCGGCAACCATCGCGGCGATCGAACCCTTCATGTCCACCGCGCCGCGCCCATAGAGCAAGTCGCCACCCGGAGCCTTGCGAATTTCGGGTGCGAAGGCCCCGCTGGACCAGCCTTCACCCGGCGGCACCACGTCCAGGTGACCAGCGAAGGCGAAGTGGCGCGAGCCTTCAGGGCCTTTGCGGATCGCGAACAGGTTTTCGACCGGGCCGTCCGGCGCTTCGCCGGAGATCGCGCGATGCACATCAAAGCCGAGTGGTGCCAATTGCGCCTCCAGACAGTCGAACACCATGCCGGTGGCGGGTGTGACGCTGGGGCTGGCGATCAGGGCTTCGGCAAGCGCGACGACGCTCGGGCGGGTCTGGACGGCTTCGGTCATGCTGCGGGCCATTGCACAGGTCGGCACGCAAGACCATAGCCTCGGCATATCGGCCAGCGCGGGAGCACGTATGCCCAAAATCGACATCGACGCGATCACCCCGTCCAACCGCACGGGTTATCCGCCCCCGTTCGACCAGCCGGTGGCGGGCCGCTGGTATCGGCGACTGGCTCCTGCTGGCGGGCTAACCGAACTGGGCGCCAGCCATGTCACGCTGAAGCCCGGCGCGTGGTCCAGCCAGCGCCACTGGCATGACGACGAGGACGAGATGCTGGTGATGCTTTCGGGCGAGGCCGTACTGGTGGAGGACGACGGCCGCACCGTGCTCCGCGCCGGCGACGTCTGCGCCTGGCCCAAGGGTGTGGAGAACGGCCACCACCTGATCAACGAAAGCGATGTAGACTGCGTTTTCGTGGCGATCGGCGCCGGCAATCAGGACGGATCGGGCGCCTATTCGGACATCGACATGAAGTTCGATGGCCCCGGCTATTTTCACAGGGACGGCACGCCCTATCCGACGGACCGGCTTCGCTAGGGGCTGGTCGGGAAGGCCTGCTCAGACGCGAAACCCGATGCTCGCCTCAAAATATTCCGTCATCCCCGCGCAGGCGGGGATCCCGCTTGTTCTTCGATCAACAGCGCTGCGGCTCAAGAAAGCGGGGCCCCCGCCTTCGTGGGGCCGACGAAGGTTTCAGGTAAAGCGAAGCAAGGAATGTCGCTTCCGACAGTTACTTCAGCGGCGTTTCGTACTGCTCGATCACCCATTGCTCGGTCTGGGCGGCGTTGATCCACTGCTGCATCCACTCATGCTCCCACACGGCCTCCATATAGGCCTGCGCGAAACCGGGGACGCCGATGCCGTAGGTCAGGAAACGGCTGACGACCGGGGCGTAGAACACGTCTGCCGCGCTGAAGGTGCCGAACAGGAACGGCCCGCCACGACCGAACCGCGCGCGCGCCTCTGCCCATAGGGTGAGAATGCGGACGATGTCCGCGCGGACGTCGTCGCCAAACGTCACGCCTTCTACCCGCATGCGGATGTTCATCGGACAGGTGCGGCGCAGCGCGAAGTAGCTGGAATGCATTTCCGCGACCATCGATCGCGCCATCGCGCGGGCATCGTCGGCCTTAGGCCAGAACCGGTCGCGACCCACCTTGTCCGCCAGATATTCGACGATGGCCATGCTGTCCCAGACGACGGCATCGCCATCCCACAGGATCGGCACTTTGCCCTGGCTGGGGGCGAGGTCGTCCGACGTGCGCTGCACATCCCATTCGTCGCCATAGAGCGGAACGGTGATCTCCTCGAAATGGAGGCCCGACTGCTTGCACGCCAGCCAGCCGCGAAGCGACCAGCTGGAGTAGTTCTTGTTGCCGATGATCAGCTTCACTTACGCGGATTCCCCATAGGTCCAAGTCCGAGGTCCAAACCCCGGGCCTATCGGTTCAGGCGCGACAAGTCGAGAATGAACGGTGAGTCTTTTGTTCGGCCTGACGGCCGAAAGCGGCACCGGCCCACGCCCCCACCCGACCTCCCATCCAGGATATACTGTTGTGGGAGGTCGGATAGGGGCGTGAGCCGTGCCCCAAGCTCGTCACGGATGTGACGAGCGCACTCATCAAAAGAGTCGCGTGATCTCGTAGAACAGCGCGCCGACGGCGGCGCTGGCCGGGATCGTCACCACCCAGGCCACGATCACGCGGCTGGCGACGGACCAGCGCACCGCGCTGGCGCGACGGGCAGCGCCGGTACCCACCACCGATCCGGTGATCGCGTGCGTGGTCGAAACCGGAATGCCCATGGCACTGGCGCCGAACACCACGATCGCACCAGCGGTAGAGGCGCAAAAGCCGGAGTGGTGGTTCAGCTTGGTCAGCTTGGAACCCATCGTCTTGATGATCTTCCACCCGCCCGACAGCGTGCCGATCGAAATCGCCGCATAGCAGCAGATCACAACCCATTCGGGCACGTGAAACGCACCCTGCATGTGGCCGGTGGAATAGAGCAGGACGGCGATCACGCCCATCGTCTTCTGCGCATCGTTGCCGCCGTGGCTGATCGAATAGGCAGCGGACGAGAACAAGTGCAGCGTCTTGAACACCCCGTTCGACTGGCGGGGCGTGGTGCCCCGGAACAGCCAGGAGGTTATCAGCATCATCAGCATCGCGATCAGGAAGCCCAGCACCGGCGAGGCGACGATGGCGATCAGCGTCTTCACCGTTCCGTCCGATTCGACGACGCCCGGCCCGGCAGCAGCGATGCCCGCCCCCAGCAATCCGCCGATCAAGGCATGGCTGGAGGACGATGGAATGCCCTTGATCCAGGTCACCACGTTCCAGAACATCGCGCCAACCAAGGCGCCGAACACCACGGCGGGCGTCACCGCGTCCTTATCGATGATGCCCTTGCCCACCGTCTCGGCGACGTGAAGGCCCATGATCCAGTAGGCGGCAAAGTTGCCGAAGGCGGCGAACAGCACCGCGACGACGGGGGAGAGCAGTCGCGTGGCGACGACCGTGGCGATGGCGTTGGCAGCGTCATGCAACCCGTTCAGAAAGTCGAACGCGAGCGCGAGCGCGACGAGGCCGATCAGCAGCGGCAGAGCAAGCGTGTGGTCCATGGGAAGGTGCGCCCGTCAGGCGTGATCGATGACGAGACCATCGATCTCGTTGGCGACATCCTCGAAGCGGTCAACCACGCGCTCCAGCCGCTTGAACATCTCCTGGCGGACGATGAAGTGCAGCGCGTCTTTTCCGCTGTCTTCCTTGAACACGCGCTTCAGGCCGCGGGCATGGATTTCATCCGCGTGGCCTTCCATGCGCACCAGGCGCTCGGTCAGCTCGTGCAGACGATGGCCGTTGTCGGCGATCTTGCGCAGCAATGGCATGATTTCGGCAGTAAGGCGCGCCGCGTCGACGATGATCGCAGCCATGTCGATCATCTCGGGCTCGAACTCGGAAACCTCGTAAAGGTTCACGGCACCGGCCACCTGCTGCATCTCGTCGATGGCATCGTCCATCGTCGTGATCAGGCTGGTGATCGACGAACGATCGAACGGCGTCAGGAACGTGCGGCGCACGGTCTGGAGCACTTCGCGGGTGATATTGTCCGCGTCGTGCTCACGCTCCTCGATCTCGCGGATGTGCTGCGCACGGCCGGGGCCGCCCTGCGCCAGACGCGCCAACGCGTCGGCACCGGCAACGAGCGTTGCAGCCTGCTGCTCGAACAGATCGAAGAAATTGCCCTGCTGCGGAAGCAGCTTCTGGAACCAGGCAAACATTGTATTGATCCCTGTCTTGTCGGCCATCCGGTCAGCCATCGCGCCTAGCAGGCGCGCGGGGCTGGCCGCAGCGCGGAACTCGCGCGCACCGAAGGACCGGATCAGCGCGCGAAGATCCTCTTCGTCGACCGCCTTAGCGGCGTCGGCGAGCGAGAACCAGCGGCGTTCGCGCTGATGCTGTTCGTCCCAGGAGTCAAGTTCTTCGGTAACCGCGAAGGGAAATACATCCACGTCCGCCCACACCGACGCGCCGGAAGCACGCTGTTTGCGATAGCGGTACGATCCCAACGGGATAGGACAGGCCGCACCCAGCACCCCTGCCTCTTCCTCCGCCTCTACGGCGGCGGCGGCATGGGGCTGCAGGCCCTTCATCAAGCCGCCCTTGGGAATGACCCAACGGCGCGTGCTGCGCGACGTGATCAGCAGGATCTGGATCGGCGCATCCACGGCGGGGCCGATGGTGCGATAGGGAAGAACGGCGATCTGGCGCATGGCGAGTCTCCTTTCTTCTCTGACGCGCGACCGCGTGCCCCTAGGGGAAGCGGGCCGGTCA
>FTCV01000623.1_pt1 | contig 22172 bp, 17 predicted proteins | sample 1639691 | NCBI WGS metagenome assembly FTCV01 (sample SAMEA3914864, study PRJEB12502) | metagenome | biome: forest; material: soil | place: USA | collected 2012-03-12 | depth 0.3 m
CTGGTCCACCATGACGTTGATGGTGTCCTTCAGCTCCAGGATCTCGCCGCGCACGTCGACGGTGATCTTCTTGGAGAGGTCGCCGCGGGCCACGGCGGTGGTGACCTCGGCGATGTTCCGTACCTGGCCGGTCAGGTTGCCGGCCATCAGGTTGACGTTGTCGGTCAGTTCCTTCCAGGCGCCGGTCACGCCCTTCACCTGGGCCTGGCCGCCCAGCTTGCCTTCCGTGCCCACCTCCCGCGCCACGCGGGTCACTTCCGAGGCGAAGCTGTTCAGCTGATCCACCATCACGTTGATGGTGTTCTTCAGCTCCAGGATCTCGCCCTTCACGTCGACGGTGATCTTGCGCGACAGGTCGCCGTTGGCGACGGCGGTGGTGACCTCGGCGATGTTGCGGACCTGGCCGGTCAGGTTGGCGGCCATCAGGTTGACGTTGTCGGTGAGGTCCTTCCAGGCGCCGGTCACGCCCTTCACTTGGGCCTGGCCGCCCAGCTTGCCTTCGGTGCCGACTTCCCGCGCCACCCGGGTCACTTCCGAGGCGAAGGAGCCCAGCTGCCCGACCATGGTGTTGACCACCTTGCCGATCCGCAGGAACTCGCCGCGCAGGGGCCGATCCTCGTTCTCCAGGTCCATGGTCTGGGAGAGGTCGCCGTTCGCCACGGCGCCGATCACCCGAGCCATTTCGGCGGTGGGGTGCACCATGTCGGTGATCAGGCTGTTGACGGCCTCGACGCTGTCGGCCCAAGCCCCGACCGCGCCCGGCAGCTGGGCGCGCTGATTGATCTTGCCCTGCCGGCCGACGACGTCGCGCAAGCGCTCGAACTCGTTGGAAAGCCGGTCGTTGAGGTCGACGGCGTCATTGAACGCCTCGGCCAGCTCGCCATCCAGCCCGCTGAGATCGGTCGGAAGACGAACCGAAAAATCCCCCCGGCGAAAAGCGCGCAACGCCGCGAGCAGTTGATAGACATCCAGCTCGCGGCCGGCGACGACCTGTTCCGACAAACCTTGCATGAACCCCCCGCCTCAACATCGGTTACAGGCGGTGCTGAAGCGAATGAGCCCCACGCTCAATTCATCGCTCGGGACACAACAAACCCTAACCGTCCGATAAACGCGGCAGTTGGTGGTGGGTTCCTGGGGCGGCTGGACTTGATCTCTAGGTCGTCGCGTTCGCGGTCAAAGATCTTTGCTGGCTGGTGATTTTACTGGCCAGGATGGCGCCGAGGCGGATGCCTGGATCCTCGACGAAGCGTTTCGTCAAAACGGCGATCGTCGAAGCGCCGCAGAGCGTAAAGACAAAGACAACCGGCAAGCGCGCCATTGCTGGAATGTGGTTGGCGAAATGCAATTTCTGATCGGCAAGAAGCCACGCATCCAAGAGTCCGAAGTGAACAATGTAGAGGCTGTAGCTGATCCGCCCGAGCCAGACGGTAAAAGCATTTTCGGTGAGGCGTCGGAGTGGCCCGCGACCGAGTATGGCAAAGCCAACGAAAGCTACGCCAAAACAGGTTGGCGTAAAAAGGCGACTGATCTTGCCGACCGTGCTGTAGGCGACCAAGCCCGCAAATAAAGCGATGAGCGCAAGGGAAATCCAGCCCTTCGGAGCTGGTTGCTCGGTAAATAGCCAGGACTTGGCTACGGAACAGAATATCAAGCCAATAAAAAACACCGGAAATTGCGTCGCGGGCCAGAAGTAAAAGAAGCTCTTATGGGCGGTGGCGTTGCTCTCCGACAGCCAGCTTATGCCCAGCAACATAGCGCCAGCGCTAAGCAAGATTAAAGGGGTCAAAATGTTGCGCCGAGCCAGGATCACTAGCCCTGGCGCTACGAGATAGAAGGCCATTTCGACGCCAATCGACCAACCGCCGGGAACCACGTCGTTGATCGCGCCTGGTACAAAGGCGTGAACGAACGCGATGTTGGCCAAAATGTTAAACGGCTGCAGAGCTTGCGGCGAAACGCTGGCGCCAAGCTTCGCCCGGATAATATGCTCTACGGAATAAATGAAGATTGCAGCATAGTATAGTGGTGCGATGCGAAACCACCGTCGAGCGTACCACGCCGTAATGGGTTGGTTGCGGTCGAATGATAATGACGAAGTCATATAGACTGTCATTGCACTAATAATAAAAAACAATTGAACGCCGTATTGCCCCAGGGATGCAGTTCCACTCTCTGCGCCAGGGCCTAATGCGGCGTTTGCACTATGGACTAGGATAACGCCGGCTATCGCATAAGCGCGTAGTCCGTCCAACCAAGCCAGCCGGCTTGCATTCGCGTCTGCCATGTCGCCCCCACTTGGTCAGCTTGCGCGTAGTAAGTCTCACTGCGAAAACAAGGCGCGATCATCTTGATGTCTTCAATACTTGGAAGATTGCGGAGATTGCCCGCTATAGCTTCTCGCGCCTGTGATGCCCTACCTATGGTCGCGTAAAGGGCTCCTGGCGTCAACGAGTGTGCGGGCCTCGGAGAGGATTCCTTAACATTTTGCACATCGATTCCGCTGGTTGATCGCAGTTGTGATGCGCTTCGGTCTCCTCTCGCCTGACGCCCATGCCGGGCGAACTATTATGCGATGGCGGCTGAGCGATTTATGGCGAGTTGTCGTCAAGGTGGCGGAGGTTTGATCGACAGAACGCAGCATCTCCGGGTTGATCGAGCGTCAGCCGATATCGCAGGTTTTGGGCTGCTAAGGCCGGTCTGGCTAGGATGTGGTCGGGGGATCACGTTGATAGCGGGATTGTGGGGGAGGTGGCCTTTGGCGGCAGACGTAAAGCTTCGAAAACGCTAGTAACTAGCGAGAAGCAACGCGTCGTGTTTAGTTCGCTCGGACTGAAACCCGTCGCGTAGCGTAATTGGGGATGTTTAGAGCTAATGGCTGAAGAGCCCGTACGTCGGCGGCGCCTCCGACAGAAGAGAAGTTCCACCCGGGAGAAGCTTCGCCAACAGGCCAAGATTCGGAAGACTATTTGGATTTCTGTCGCTGTGGCGCTGGGTGTCGCGATCGTCGCGATATTTCTGAAGTATGCGATTTTGGACGCGAACTAGGATCGGGAGGCAGTCGATTGGTGGGCTGCTCCTAAGCGCAAGGCCCGCACTGCTGGCGCGAAGGCGAGTTTAGGTCAGTGCTTGGCCGACAGTGCGGCTTGGCATTGGCAAGTCGGCCGATGGGTCTTGTCTAATATTTCACTGGCAGGGATGAGAGCCGCCGAGGAAAGCGCGCTCAGTTGCCAGGGGCTCCGAGAATGACATTAAGAATGATGCGAAGGTTTATGTTTGCTCGGAGTGCTATGGTCGACTGATCCCTCGGATGCGGTCCAGCGCGCTCAAGAAGACGCTGACGTCTCCAGCATGAGAGCTTTCCTCCGCTTCTCGACTTAGCTGTTCCCAATCGGCCTCATCGCAGTCGATGAATGCGAAGGCTCGGGAAATGTCTTCGATGCTCTTTGGGTTTATAACCACGCCGTTCAGCCAGGGTGCGATGAGTTCCGACGCTCCGCAGTTTGCGGAGACGATGGCGGGAATGCTGGCGGCGAGGGCCTCCGTCACGACAATCCCAAACTGATCCGTCGTGCTCGGGAGAATAAGTCCGATGGCTCCGCCGATTAAATTCGGCAATTCTGAAGCGGGCACATAGTCGCGGATCGTCACGTAGGAAGCCAAATGCGGCGCTTCCGCGATTTGCTGTGCGATATCATCGCGCAGGTCGCCATAACCCACCAACTCGAGCCGTCGCGGCGCTTGGGCCTGCGCAACGTAGTGCGCATAGGCGCGAAGCATGAAGGCCAGATTTTTCTTCTCAACGAACCTGGAGATGCAAATAAAATAACGATCTGAAAATTTCGTATTTTTGCGGGAGTAATCAGATATGCGCTTAATTCTTTGAGTGTCGATTGCGCATCGATATACCTCGATTTTCTTGAATCCAAGATAATGAGCATATTCCGCAGATTGATTAGATGCGGCAAGGCATGCTGAATATGGAAGAAACATATTCCGTTTTATAAAATCTTTCGTGAGGGATCTCTTGTAATCTGAGAAGCGAGAATCGTACATCGCGATCACTTGCTTTCCAATCAAACGCATATATATCGAAAGTAAGAATAGCGATGGATTCTGAAATCCATAAACAATTATAGTTTCAAATTCAAAATAGTTTGCACTTGATAGTAATTCAATAAATCCATTTACGTTTGACGTAATGGATTTCCCCTGAACCTTGATCTCTCTGTACTCGAAGGGTTTTTCGGTTTTTTCCCAAATATAGCCAGTGTCATCGCGCGACCAATCTATGGCCATCACGCTTTTGCCGCTACGGGCGAGCGCCGCGCATCGGTCATGATCCGGCTGGCCGAACGTATTGCAGACGTACAGGATGCGCTTGGAGGGCGGCACTGAGTTGCTCTGCGGGATGGCCATTGGCTGTTGCCCCTTCGCGAAGGTGCGAAAGGGGAGTGCTTCAGGGCGCGCTTGTTCCAATTCAGTTGTGGTCATATTGCGGCGACAGCGGCTCGACAGGGTTGTTTCGAGGCTGTTCTATTGCAGACGCAACAGCGCAGGTAGTGCGTTAGAATGCCGCGAGAAATAAAAGAAAAAGATCAGGTGTTGGTATAGTGGGAGTGAGGGTTCCGCGACGTCTTCTCTCTTTCGTCGTAACTCGAAAGCGAAAACTCCACCTATGGTGGATGCCTGGGAAGTTAATCGCTGGTGTGAAGTTGGTCCGAAGCCGTCCGCCTACTTGGTCTAACAAGAGGCGAAAGGCGATAAAGTGGTTGGAATGGCGCCACTAAATCCTTTGAAGTGTGGGCGGGCATGATAAGGGAATTCGACGTATAGGCGATTTAGAAGGGCGAGAGTTGGCGAAGCGGTCGAACGGTATTCTCGTCCTGGGCATCAACTATGCGCCCGATCTGATTGGGATTTCCAAATATACGACTGAGCTCTGCGAGGAGCTCGTCCAAAGAGGGTATTCTGTCAACATCGTGACAGCGCCCCCCTACTACCCGGCGTGGCAGATCCCAGCCGAATATAAAAAGGGGTGGTGGTCGAGCGAACTCAATGGCGTGCAGGTTCATAGAGTCCCGATATTTGTGCCGGCGAACCCCACCGGTTTGACGCGACTGCTCCACTTGTTGTCGTTTTCTCTGGCGTCCTTCGGGCCATGTGTATCTCTGGCGCTTCGTGATCGCCCGCAGCATGTCATTTCCATAGCGCCGTCTCTGCTTTCGGCGCCTGTCGCACTTGTCGCCGCCAAGATCGGCGGAGCGAGGACGTGGCTTCACATTCAGGACTTCGAAGTCGATGCGGCCTTCGAGTTGGGCCTGCTGCAGGGTAAGGCCGCGAGGAGCCTGGCGCTCAGTCTTGAACGCTTGATCCTGCGTTCGTTCGACAAGGTTTCGACGATCTCCGGGAACATGCTCGCGCTGCTGTCGCGAAAGGGTGTCGCGGCCGCTTCGGCTATCGAGCTTCGCAACTGGGTCGATATCGACGCCATCACACCTTTGCCTTCAAGTCATACCGGGTACCGCAAGGAACTCGGCATAGCCGAAGACGACATCGTCGCGCTCTACTCGGGGAACATGGCGGCCAAGCAGGGGCTGGAGGTCCTGGCCGAGGTCGCGGCGCTGCTCGAGGCGGGAGACCGCCCGATCAAGCTCATCCTCTGTGGTCGCGGGCCGCTTCGGAATGAGTTGTTCGAGCGTTGCAAAAGTCTCTCGAACGTCCATTTCCTCGACTTGCAGCCGCTGGAGCGGCTGTCGGAGCTGCTTTCGACCGCAGACATTCACCTCTTGCCTCAGCGCCCCGAGGCCGCGGACTTGGTGTTGCCTTCCAAGTTGACCGGCATGCTCGCCTCTGGCCGGCCTGTGGTTGCGATGGCGAACGAGGGCACGGCTTTGGCGGAAGAGGTCGAGGGTTGCGGCCTTGTCGTCAGACCCAGCGATGCGGCCGACATGGTGTCGGCGATCAAGGCCCTGGCGGGCGACGCCGCGCTTCGAGCCGAACTGGGCGCGGAGGCGCGGAGAAGGGCCGAAAGCCGTTGGCAGAAGCGGAGCATCATAGACCGCTTCGTCCAAGACCTGTCGTCGTCTACCGCGCGGTGAGGCGAAGGCCGCTTAGGCGTTCAAGTTCGGACAGGGCGTCGGCGTCGGCGAGACCGGTTAGCGCCCGTTCGAATTCCAGGGTCTTCGCGCCCACCAGGTAGCGATACCAGAAGCCCTGCAGCACGTGATAGATAGATCCTTCCACGCCGTCGAGAAAGCCAAGCTGTGGAAAGTATCGGATGGCGAAATACAGAGCCGAGCTGATCTGGAAGGGGATCTTGTTGTAGATCTTCTCTTTGATCGTTCGCGTGATCGCGACCTTGAACGATACTCGATCGTGACTGATGGGGCTCTCGTTGGCGATGAGTGACAGCTTCCGGCAGATCACATCCACGGCTTCTCTGGTGGCGTACTGGTTGTGCTTCGCGATAAAGTAGCTGAGGTCGCCCAAATTGATGTCGGCAAAGTCCTTTTTGAACGTGACCAGCCGTCCATGTTCGAGCAGGACGTGCTCGTCCATCCAGCGTTGTTCGACGCGCGCTGCGCCTTTTCGCCAAATCCTCAGGAGCGTGATGGGGTAGCGGCCGCCGTGTCGCACCCACCGCCCCAGGAACACATGCTTTCGCTTCAGGTTCACGCCGGTGACGTCCGGCGGGAGGCGATGAAGTTCCTGCGAAATCTCGGCCGCGAGGCCTTCTTCGATGACCTCGTCTGCGTCCAGGCGCATGATCCATTCGGTGGAAATTGGCAGAGTGTCCAGCGCCCACTGAAACTGCTGGGCCTGGTTTTCGAATGGATGCTGAACGGTCTCTGCGCCAAGGGATTGCGCGATCGTCAGCGTGTTGTCCTTGGAGAAGGAATCGACGACGAGGATCTTGTCCGCGAAGCTCAAGCAGGACGTAATGGCGCGAGCGATATGCTTTTCTTCATTGTAGGTCAGAATTATTACAGTAACGCTCGCCATCTAATTGCTCTCACTTCCTTCTGTATCTAACGAAATCGTACAGGCCTGGCGCCAAAGAGCGAATTTTGTTCGTCTGGGTCTTCAGGAACCAGAAAGTGGCTGCGACCGGCACGGAGAGGCCGCCGACCTCTCTATAGGTCCGCCAATGTTCCTGGTTGATGCGCGCGCGATGCCGGTCGGTCTGCGATACGCCTCCGCGTTCGAAGATGCAGATCGCTTCAGGGACGTAGAGGCTGCTCATACCGGCCAAGCGCAGGATCTTGGTCGTGAACGCCCAGTCCCCGCCGAACTTGTAGGTCTCGTCGTACGGGTGCGCCTTTGCGATATCGGTCCGATAGAAGATCGCCTGGTGATGTGTGAACATCACATAGCGATTGGCCGAGGGCTTCCGCGCGGCCTTGTAGTATTGGCTTTCACCCTCCGCTTCGATCGCGTCGCCGTAAACGACGGTCGGTCGATTATCCGCCAGGGCCGCGGTGATGCTCGCGAGTGTGTCTTTGCTCGAGAGGCTGTCTCCGGAATTCAGAAATGTTACATAGTCTCGGGAAGAACGAAAAAGCCCCTTGTTCATGGCATTGTAGATGCCGGTATCGGGTTCGGAAATGAAGTGAAAATCCTTTATCTTCACTTCCGATCGAAGGAACTCGACCGTGCCGTCGGAGGAGCCACCATCGATGACGATCCACTCATAGTCCGTATAGGACTGGGCGAGGACACTGGCGTACGTGTGGCGCAGGCCTTCCAGGTTATTGAAGGCAATCGTGACGATCGAATACTTCACTGACCGTGCTCCGGCTCATTGACTTGCCAACGGCGTTCTCGAATGGGGCGGGCTGGATTTCCGGCATAGATGGTCCAGGGGGCCAATTTGGACGAAGTCACCGCTCTCGCGCCGAGCACGGCGCCGCGGCCGACGATGCCGCCGGGGCCAACGAAGGCGTCCGCGGCGATCCACGCATCATCTTCAATGATGATCGGCTTCGTGATGAGCGTGAACATGGGGTCGTCCACATCGTGAGTGCCGCCGCAAAGAAAGGCGCCTTGGGAGATGATGCAATTACGCCCGATGCTGATGGGGGCCATGTTGTAGATTTCGGCGCCAGGGCCGACGAGCGAGTTATCGCCCATCGAAAGATTTGGCGGAAACCAGACCTTGGCGCCTTTTCTTACATCCGAACGTGCGCCGATCTTGGCGCCGAAGAGGCGGAGTAGAAATACTCTCCAAAAGCGTAGCTGAACGGGCGTCCACGAGCCCAAGAAAAGCCAGGTGAAACGCCAAGTGAAGCGTAGAAGTTTGTGCTTAAGCGGAAATGAAAACGCGCCTTCGCGCAGTCTGGAAGTCTCAGCGGTCACCACCAACTCCTTCGTCGTTTTCGAGGAAGCGGCGTCCAAACAGCGCGAGATCATGCTTCCGTTGATCGTCTGGTGAGAAGCGCTTTCGGATAGGGCGAGCCGGCGTCCCGGCGACGATCGTGTAGGGAGCGACGGATTTCGTGACGACGGACGCGGAGGCGACGACGGCGCCCCGGCCGATCGTCACGCCTTCGAGGATGGTCGCTCTTTGGCCGATCCAGCAATCGGCTTCGATGACGGTCACCGGACGCTCTGCAGATGCGAATTCAAGACGTGTCGGTCCGCCCACGATATCAATGCGATGGTCGTTGCCCACCACGCAGACGCCGGCGGCCAGCATCGAGAAATCGCCGATGACGATCGGGCTTATGATGGAGCCCCCCCCGCCAATGTACACATAGCGCCCGATCCTGGCCTTTCCCAAGATCGGGAGGCTCAACGGGCGCCCCCATTGGAAGCCTTCGCCGATATCCGCAATGCGCTTGTTGCGCCGGATGATCTGGATCGCCAATCGGCGAAGCGCCTTCTTCCACGGAGGATCAATTTCCTGCCGTGCGCGCTGAAGCATGCTGTCCGCAACGCTCATGGGGGCGGGGAGATCTGCCGGCTCAGCCATGTAGGACGCTCTCGATCGCATGCTCGATGCGGTTTCGCTGGCTTTCGGGCGTGTAACGATCGATCATGATCTGGCGGCAGCTCTGGCGCAGGCTTTCTCTACTTCTTGGTGTAAGAATCCACGCTTTGATTTTTGCGGCAAGGTCGTCTGCATTTCCAACTGCAAAGAAGTCGCCAGTAACGCCTGGAATAATAGCTTCGACTTCAGGCATCTGTTGATCCAGATCGCCGTGGGTGATTACCGGCGTGCCGTAGCTCAAACTGTGCATCGCGGTGAGTCCCACCTTGCCTGGCGAGACCGTGATGTCGGCGTGGTAGAGGGTGTCGGCTATCACACTCTCATCGTAGATCGCGCCGAGGCACTGCAGATCAACGCCAAGAGATTCGGCTAGGGCTTCCAGTGAGGACCTTTCGGGGCCGTCTCCAACCAGCGTAATCCGGATGGGAACACCTTCTTTCTGCAGAAGGCTTGCCGCCTTGATGAGGAGATCGAAGCGGCAGTGCTCGGTTATTCTCGCTATGCAGACGATTTGCGTCGGCGCAGGCGAGGAAGCCTCTCTTGGCGCGTCTTGTTCCAGTCGATGGAAGTTCAGATCGGCGGCTTCCCAATTTAGAGAATTATAAATTGGAACCACTTTGTCCCGGTCGAAGCCGGACTTTCCAGCGAGGCTGACCGCACGATCGCCGTACACGAGGACTTTATCGGCCAATGAAAAGTAGAGATTTCTGAGCTTCGCCTTGAGGCGCGATTCAGGCTTCAGCCAGCCATGGGTCCAGAAAAGGACTTTGGAGCCCATCAGTCGGGCCAACACGGCCGCGAGCCATGTCGTGATGAGATTGGGGTTGCCAATAAGGATCACAATCGAGGGGCGAAGCTCGATCAGCGGCTTCCAGAAATTCAATAGCTCTAGGGAAGCTCCCCTGCGAAGCGTAGAGAGCGGATTGATTGAAACAGTTTCGTTGCCTCGAAATACTTTGATGCCTTCGATATCGTCGACCCCCGCCCAAAACGAGAAATCAAACACCGTACTTTGGGATAGGGCTGTGAGGACCGGGGCGCGATAGTGCGGAAACATATGATACATGACGGCGACTGTGGGGCGCTGGCCGGGCGGGAAAATTTGAGTGGAAGCCAACGCGCTAGTCCCCAATTTATCAATCGCGAGCCTGATTGAGCGATAATGTACCATGCTCCTTCGCCCATGATCTATAATCGCATACACTTGCGGTGAAAATTATATGCTTAATCTGGCTTTCTAACTGGCGCTTCTGAATTCGCGTCAGGTCATGCTCACCCGTGCCGGCGCCACTCTGATGCTCACGTTTGATTTGGCGCGCTGGCTTTGGGGAGAGGGCGGATTTGACGCCTAGGAACAGCGTCGTGACCCGAATGGCCCTTGCCGGCGGTCTTTCGTTTCTTGTCAGGAGCTGAGTGTCGCGGGGGCGCTGTTCGACACGATCTTCGAGACCAGGGCGGCCTTGATCGTGCTGAAGGTCTGCCTGTCGCTCTCTTCTTGTGAGGCTACGAACGTCCAATCGATGGTCTTGGCGATCGCGCTAATTCTGCCTGGGTCATTTGAAGAGATCAGGAACGTCGAATTGGGGGCATCGCGAAGCGCGAACGTTAGCAAAAGGCCCGGAAGGTTTTGATCTTCGTTCGCATCGATGCTGAAGCGATCCAAGATTTGACGATTGTCGCGACGCAGGTCCGAGACGACTTCGGTGAAGGTGGGGAGCCACCAGCGAAGCGCTCCATGCAGGATGTCATGGCTTGCGCGCAAAGGATTTGCCGGTGACCAGCGATGCTGCACGACATCGCCAATCGTGGGCGCTGATTTCAGCTCAAGCCCGGTCCCGATGCCGTAGAGTCCAATACTTCCCGCCCGCTGCATGGAGGCAAGGTATTCGATGAGCGCATCCTCGGGAGTTGAGGAAGGCTCGTGCAGCAAGAGCATGTCCAGTCGATCGCTGCGCAGCGCCTGCGTGGACTGGTCGATCGAGCTTCGAACGAAGTTCAAATCGAAATGATCATGTGTGTCCGTCTTGGGAGGGGCGAGCGACCTTCCAAGTCTAGCTCTCAGTCCCGGCAGCCGCGCCACGAGAGGGCGAATGATTGTCCTGGCGGCGGACATCAGGTTGCCGTGTCCGCTGGCCCTGATCCCGACCTTCGTGGCGATTGTCGTGTTTCGAGAACCCTGCAGAACCTTACCCAAGGCGGCTTCGGAAGTGCCAAAGCCATAGGAGGGGGCCGTGTCAAAGTGGGTTACGCCGGCGTCGAGCGCGGCACGGATAACCGCTTCGGTATGCTTGAGACCCATCCCGCCCGTAAGTCTCGCGCAGCCCAGGCCGATCCTGGAAACAGGGCGAGGAAGTTCCGGCCAGGTATTGCTCAGCATTGCCTGTCATCTCTTGTGCTGACTGAATGGGCAGGTGTCGATCGTCGCGCCTGAGGCGCCGATGCGACGCGTGTCTTGATGCCGAAGTGTGGAATTTCCCCCGGCATCGAATTTATTTCGCTTGCTGCAGAGTAGGGTTTGGGGAGCTCGAGCGAGACTTCGATGAATGCTTGCGGGGCGTTTGCGCTAGGGCCGAAGCAATAACAAAGAGAACGGTCAGAGAGAAATTGTTGCCGATGGCGATCAGGTAGCGATTAAACATGGATTGGATCAGGGCATAGAGGATTATCCAGACGGAAAAGCCTTTAATCAAATCTCCCTTTCCTTCGGTTTTTCGAGCGAAAATCACCAAGGCGGCTGCGATCATCAGGAGCGAAGCCGCCAAACCCAGGAGGCCATTTTCAATCGCGATGTTCAGATAGGAGTTCTCTGTCGAAGCGAAGCCCACACTCTCGAGGCCCACTGTTCGCAATCCGCTGCCGATAAACACGTTGCCACGGGTCCAGTAGTCGATCGAAATCATCCAGCGCTCGATGCGGCCGGAGCCGCCGGAATTCAGGCCGCGCGTTTGCGAGTCGAGTTCGAACACGATGTTGGCGTAGGAAAGAGCGGCGGGCGCGAGCGCCATGGCCGCCAACACGCCGCCGCCGATGCAGGCAAGGAAGGCGCGCGGGTTCGCCCGAAAGAGTTGCTTATAATAGAGCAGGCCCACGGCGACGGCGCTGGCGAAGAACGCGAGCAGGCCGGCGCGCGCCGAAGCGGCGACGGCGACGGCGATCGAGACGACACCCACTGCGCTGTAGAGAATCTTCTTCAGGCGCGACCTGCTGACGGACGCTGCGTAGATCTGCAGGATCGTACCGCCGCTGAACATGAACCCGACCAGGTTCGGGTGAAGATTGAATGGGCGAATCCGCAGGCTCCAGCGCATGGCCGACGCCGGGTTCAAGCTGGTCAGAATATCGGCAGGATAAACGACGAGCGCGGTAATGGTCATCGCGCCGTGCGCGACGGCTAACGCAAGCAGGGTATCCCGAAGCGGGATCGTCTTCGCGATGAGGGACACCGCGGCGCACGCAAGTGCGAAGATAAGCGTGAAATAGGCGGAGTTTTCGTTTTGCTCACTGAAGAACGCAGCTGCGGAAAGCAGCGTGATCAATATGGCCCATATGTCGAAGAGGTCGAAAGCGAGGCGCTTTCCATGGGGCTGAGCCGCCGAAAACAGGGCGATGAGAAATAGGATTGCGATCGCCACGAACGACAGGATCTGCCCGATGCTGGCAATGGACTGGAATAGCGTCAGGTAAACGGCAAAGGAAATGCCGTAGGAGGACAATTTCCAATCCACGCCCTTAGCGGGAGGGCGGCTAACGGGTGTTTTCGGTCTTTGCGCGATGGCGTGCATTGGGATCTTCTGACGCTTGTCGTTAGCCAACAGTCGATTTCATGCGACGTTGGATCACGTAGAAAATGACGACGTTGCAGAGTTCGCCAAGGGTGATGGAAAAGGCAACGCCATTGATGCCGTAGGCATGGCCGCCAACGTAAGCAAGGCCAACGGTCAGCATCGATGCGAACAGGAGGCCAACGGCCATCCGCCCATGGGCGTTCGTCGCAGAGAGCATGTTGGTGCCGAAGAACCAGATGCAATGAAGGGCCATGGCGAGCCCAAGGGCGACCACGGTGGGGAAGGGCGGCACGATCCTGCCGGACGTCCACAGCGAAACGAGCGGACCCCCGATCGCGATGAAGGCGATGGCCGCCGGGAAAGCGACGGCGATCAAGACGAGCCGGTTGAGCCGCAGGATCTTTTCGCGGGCGCCGTGGTCTCCACGCGCGCTGGCGGCTGAAAGCTCGGGTATCAGCGCCCGGTTCAGCGCACTGATGATCTGCACGGCGACGCGGCTGACGGTGCGGGTGGTGGACAACGCCGCGGTCGCGGTCGGCGAAACGATGGCGCCCAGTACGACCGCCACGCCTTGCATGTTGAGGGCCAGCGCGATCGGTATCGACATCGATGCGAAGGCGGGCGCCAGCAGTTCCTTGAGCTGGGCAAGGCTGGCGTTGGACACGCCGAGAGAGAGATGCGGGATGGTCTTGCGAAGCACCATGTAGGAAATCAGCGTGCTGGCGGCGCGGGCCGCCAGCAGGGGGAGCGCAACACCCAGGAACTTGAAGCCCAGGAAGGCGACCAGCAGGCTGAGCAGTCCTTCGCAGAACTGCAGTCCGTCGTACATGAGCGTGCCGGTCGCATATCGTCCGCCGCCGCGGTAGGCGCCCAGCACCACGCGGGAGAGCAGGCAGGCAGCGGAAAAGGCCGCCAGGACGGGCACGACCGCGGCGAACTCGCGATGGAAGTTGGCCGCGTACATGATGAAGCCGGCCAGGCCCGAAACGACGACAATGATCGCGCAGGCGACCAGATTGAGCGCCCAGACGGAATGCAGGGTAGAGGTGGCGCGCGCTAGATCGCCGCGCGCGGTGCTCATGGCGATCTCGTTGGTCGCCGCCGTCGCGAACCCGAAGTCCGACAGGGACAGGTAGGTGGGGATCGCGGTCAGCATGAGCCACGTCCCATAAAGAGGAACACCCCAGGCGTGGATGAGTACGGGGACCGTCAGGCCCGTGATGGCCGTGACGTAAAATAGATTCAAGACGTTGGCAGCCGCGCCGCTCGATACTCGTCTGATGAATGACATTTTGCGGCCTGCAGTTGTCTATCTAGATCTTATGGAGAATGTTCGAGTTAGGCGGATGACTTTGCGTGTAGGTGCTCGGCTAGGCGGACCGCCAGCGCCATCGCCGTAAACGTCGGATTGGCGAAGCTGGAGCTTGGAAATACCGCGGCGCCGGCGACATAGAGGTTGTCGCAGCCGTGAACCTTCGAATTTGCGTCCGTGACACCGTCATTGGATGAGGCAGCCATTCGAAGGCCGCCGCACTGGTGGTTAGTGTCCTGACAGACCTCGAGGAAATCGCCGCCGCCGCGCTCTAGCCGGGGATCGATTTCCAGGGTGGCAAGCCCTTGGGCTTCCAAGATCGTTCCAAGCTCCTGAACGAAATGACGGACGCCCTCGACTTCACGACCGTCGACCTGCCAGTCAAGGTCGACGAGCGGCATGCCGAACGCATCGTGCTCGGTTTCCGACAGCGATATCCGGCTTGCAGCGATCGGTATCTGTTCGCAATGCGTCACCAGATACAGGCCGCGATCCGCCACCTGCATGACGCGGTTGTCGCGAAGGTACCTGAGCACAAGCGGTAGCCAGACGCTCGAAGCGCCTTTGATACTCTTGAAGAGATCGCCCAGATTGTCTGGCTTGGCGCCCCTCATGATCGACCGGATGGCGATCTTGAGCTTGGCGATGTGCTCTGAGATGTCGGAGTCCGCGACGAAGGAGGCGGCTATGTTCGTGGTGGCGTTGGCTTTCTGGAAAGAACCCTTCGACCGTATCTTGGGCTGATACTTGAAGCCTCGCACGACGATGTTGTCGAACTTGTCGTGGAACGCGCGCTTGTCCTTGATGTGGACCTTCGCACTGCGCGCATCCAGGTGATCCTGGAAACAGCGCCCCACCCACGGATTGTCCTTCCAGGGCGCGGCCTCTCGTGCGGTCGCCAGCATCAGGCGCGAAGCTTCGATGGTGCCGGTCGCGAGAATGACGTTGTCGGCCTTGATCTCGGCGATCCGTCCTCCGGGAGAGGCGATCGACACCGCCGTAAGGGCGCTCCCATCTTCGTTGAACCGAAACCCCGTGCACTGGGCGTGCAGCAGGACGTTCAGAGTGCGGGAATTCTCAAGGTCTTCGGAGAAATAGCGCGCGAGGTTCGGCTCTTTCAGCCAGCGCGTCAGGATGACGGAAAAGTCGGGGTCGAGATCGGGGCTCTTCAGCTTTATTTCCTGCCAGACCGCCTCGTCGTCCGAGCTGGTGCTGTCCAGGCCTAGAAGCCGCGCGACCTTCGAATAGTAAGGCGAGAGTTCGTCTCGATCGATCGGCCAGCCCGCCAAGCCCAGCCAGGGGCGAGGTTCCAGGTCGATCTTGTCGAATGCGATCAGCTGGCCGCCCCAGAGGGTGCTCGTGCCGCCCAGGACGCGCGCGCGGCCGCTCGTGACGCCCTCGTGCGAGCGACCGCTGATGACGCTGGTGTTGAGCGCTTGAGAGGCGGCGCTGTAGCTGCGTCCTCCCGTCTCCAGGACGATGACCTCTTTGCCTTGTCGCGAGAGATAGGTCGCGAACAGAAGGCCGACGGCCCCCGCGCCAACCACCACGTAGGGCGAGTGGTCGGGGGGCGTCGAGGTTTCGAAGTCCGTTATCATGACGCTTGAGAAGCGGCCGCCGGTAGTGTGGCCAGGAAGGCCGTGTAGGCGGAAGCGATCCCATCACGCAGCGCGATCGACGGCTTCCAGCCCATCCCCCGCAGCTTGTCCGCGCTCATCAGCTTGCGCGGCGTGCCGTCCGGCTTGGTCGTGTCGGTCACGATCTGGCCCTTGAAGCCGACGACTTCGCAGACCAGCTGGGCCAGTTCCAGGATCGTGACGTCTTCGCCTGAACCGACGTTGACGTGCTCGAAGTCCGAATAGGTCTTCATCAGGTACACGCAGGCATCGGCGCAGTCGTCGGCGTTCAGGAACTCGCGGCGCGGCGTGCCCGTACCCCAGATCGTGATGCTTTCCGCGCCGGCCAGCTTGGCCTCATGAGCCTTGCGGATCAGGGCTGGCATGACGTGGCTGCTGTTCAGATCGTAGTTGTCGCCGAGGCCGTAGAGGTTGGTCGGCATCGCGCTGATGAAGTCACAGCCGTGTTGCTTGCGATAGGCTTGGGCCAGCTTGATGCCGGCGATCTTGGCGATCGCGTACCATTCGTTGGTCGGCTCAAGCGGACCGGTAAGGAGGCTGTCCTCCATGATCGGCTGAGGCGCGAACTTCGGATAGATGCACGACGAGCCGAGGAACAGCACCTTGCCCACGCCGCTGCGCCAGGCCGCGTCGACGATGTTCGTCTCGATGACCAGGTTGTTGTAGAGGAAGTCGGCTGGATAGGTGTCGTTGGCCAGGATGCCGCCGACCTTGGCCGCCGCCATGAAGATGGCGTCCGGCTTTTCCTGGGAGATCCAAGCCTCGACAGCGCTCTGACGCTCGAGGTCGAGGACATCCCGCCCAGCGGTCAGGATTTCACAGCCTTCGGAGGCGAGGCGCCGCACGATGGCGGAGCCGACCATTCCACGATGGCCGGCCACCCAGACGCGCTTGCCCTCGAGAGGGAAGAGCACGTCATTCGGCATTGCGGCGCTGCTCCTTGGCGACATTGATCATGTCGGCGGCGACCATCTCGGCGCAGAGCTGCTCCCACTTGGTCTCGTGGACCCAGCCGAGCTTTTCCTTCGCTTTGGTCGGGTCGCCGATCAGCAGTTCGACCTCGGTCGGGCGGAAGTAGCGCGGATCGACCTCGACCAGAACCTTGCCGGTTTCGGCGCACGTGCCCTTTTCATCGACGCCGGCGCCCGACCAGTTGATCGTGATGCCGACTTCCGAGAAGGCCTTGTTGACGAAGTCGCGGATCAGGGTCGTCTCGCCGGTGGCCAGGACGTAGTCGTCGGCCGTTTCCTGCTGCAGCATCAGCCACATCCCGCGGACATACTCGCGGGCGTGACCCCAGTCGCGCTTGGCGTCCAGGTTGCCCAGATAGAGCTTCTCTTGGAAGCCTTGCTTGATGGCCGCGACGGCGCGGGTGATCTTGCGGGTGACGAAGGTCTCGCCGCGCAGCGGGCTCTCGTGATTGAAGAGAATACCGTTGCTGGCGTGGATGCCGTAGGCCTCGCGGTAGTTCACCACGATCCAGTAGCTGTAGAGCTTCGCTGCGGCGTAGGGGCTGCGCGGATAGAAGGGCGTCTTCTCGCTCTGCGGCACTTCCTGCACCAGGCCGTACAGCTCCGAGGTCGAGGCCTGGTAGAACTTGGTCTTCTTTTCCAGGCCCAGAATGCGGATGGCTTCCAGCAGACGCAGGGTGCCGGTGCCGTCGGCGTTGCTGGTGTATTCCGGCGTTTCGAAGCTGACCTGGACGTGGCTCTGGGCCGCGAGATTGTAGATCTCGTCAGGCTGAGTTTGCTGCACGATCCGGATCAGGTTCGTGCTGTCGGTCATGTCGCCGTAGTGCAGCACGAAGCGAGGATTATCGACGTGCGGATCTTGGTAGATGTGCTCGAGGCGGCCGGTGTTGAACGACGACGAACGCCGCTTAACGCCGTGAACCGTATAACCCTTCGAGAGCAGCAGCTCAGATAGATACGCGCCGTCTTGCCCGGTCACGCCCGTGATGAGCGCGACCTTACCATTGCTTTCAACCGTCATTAGGTCCCCACCTTCAAGAACGCGGCTATTTCGCCTTGCGTATGGGCTCTTTAGCGTAAGCTTTTGGTTGATGCGACCACGTTATTGCGCCGCAATGCTAAAAGTTGTGATTGAGCGTTAAGCAGGCGCCGTTAACGATGATTCATAGATGATCCTAGTCACGGATCATGAGGTCGCATTGTCACGATTGAGCCGTAGCTCTTGCGACAGCTAAGAAACCATTTGAGACAAGTTCATTACACCGGCGGCTTGCCATGGTGTTCGGTTTGTCGGAGCGCTTTCTTGAGCAGGGCCGTTTGGTTGGGGAAGGACGCAAGGGGAGTGGGGCATTACTCCGGGCGTTCCGAACCTTCCAAAATCAGCTGGCCAGCGCTAACCGGACAACGTTGGCATTGTACGCTCCGTTCGAGTTGAGCGGGCGGGAAACCGCGATATCGATGGCGCTAAGCAAGCACCGGTCTGTCCACCTTTGAGCCGGGCACGACAATTTCGATTTTTGAATCTTCGATATTGTAGGTCGACTTGATGAGCTCGTGGATGAGGTTGCGATAGTCTGTCATCACAGGCAAATCCCGACCTTGGTTTAGTTGGGTCGCGGTCAATTGTATCTGCTGTCCTGCGATCGTCCCGCCTTTCACTGAGCCGCCAAGCACCCAATAGACGCTACCATGACCGTGGTCGGTGCCTCTGTCGCCGTTCTCCTTGAACGTGCGGCCAAACTCCGACACCACCACGACCGTGGTTTTCGCCCAAGCTTCGGGCCCCATCTCCTCCACAAGTCCGGCCAGGCCCCGTCCAAGCTGTCCCACCCGGTCCGCGAGCACACCGGTAGCGCCGCCTTGGTTCACATGCGTGTCCCAACCCCCGACGTCGAGGAAGGCGAGGTTGTAGTCGGTCTTCATCAGTCGAGCGACGCGGCGGGCTGCAAGCTCGAAGCCACTGGGCGAGATTGCATTTCGATTGGCCGCGACCATTTCGCCGGCCAGGGCGGAATAAGCCCGCGCTCGAACCGAGAAGCCCTCGGCGACTGCAGCTTGCAGATCGTGGCCTCGGTACATGTCCTGGATCAACTTGGCTTCCCTGTCGTCCACGCCGGGCTTGCTGATGGACGCGACCGCGAGGTTCGGCACGGCCGCCGCGCCTTGGAAGGCAAGGGGAGGTTGGGTCGTGAAGGCGATTGGGCGTGATCCCGATAGTTGCTGGGCCAAGCGCGCCATGAAGCCGGATCGATAGTTGCGTTGCCCGCCGACGGGTTGGCCTAGCTCGATGGTGTCCTGGGTCTCGAAATGGCTTCGAGTCATGTCATCCGTCCCGGCGAACGGTATGAATGCGACCTGTTTCTTCTGCCACAGCGGGTAAATGCTATCCTTCAGCGCCGGGTGCAGGCCCCATTGGCCATCGAGGGGGAGCGCGGCGTTGGGATTGGCGGGATCCGGCCGGGCGATCGCGATGGTCGGGCGGCTCTGATAGTAAAAGTCGCTGTAGGTCGGGACGACCACGTTGATGGCGTCGTAGCCACCGCGCAGAAAGATCATCAGAAAGCGCTGGTCGACACTCGGGGCGCTCCAGGCGCGGCCGCTGACGGCTGCGGTCGAAGCGGCAAGGGTCGTGGCTATGAAATCGCGTCGGCGCATGGCGGCGGCCTCATCGATGCAGGAACTCGGGGGAAGATAGAAAGAGGGTGTTCCACTCGGCCGGCGAGCGCGCCTGGGCAAGCGCGGACTTGGTTTGGGCGCCCAGCTGGGCTTGAGTGTCGGTGTAGAAAAGAGCGTTTTGCAGTTGCGGGAATGCAGGCTGCTCCTCGGCGCCGGCGACGCCGGGCTTGAACAGGCCGGCGGAGTTGGAGCCGACCTGACGGGCGACCTCGAACATCGCGGTCAACTGACCTGGGCCCGACCACGCCGTGTCGTCGAGCGGATAGCCGTCCGGCGTATCGCGACTGTAGAGGCCTTGGCCCATCCGATTGATCCAGCCTTGCAGCGGCGAGGTATTCGCGATGGGGCGGCCGTCGTAGGCTAGCCGCACTGCCGACACCGCATAGTGGATTGGGTCCTTCACCTTCTTGCCGAGCGAGGCTCGGAATTCAGCTGACTTGAACAACACCTCCAGCACCTGAGCGATGTCGCCATCGCTGCGCAGGAAGGTCGCTGTCATGCGGTCAACGAGTTTCGGCGGAGCATCGTCCATGAAGTAGGCGACAAGCTTGCTCGACACGTGCCGGGCGGTGGCCGGTTGGCGCGCAAGCATATCCAGCGTCTGTTCGAATTCGGGAAGACCTGTCCCAGCGATCTTGCGTCCCATCACGATTTTCTCGCCGAAGTCGTGGCGAGCAGGATTGAACTCGGTCAGGCCACGGCGAATATACAGCGCCTGCTGCTCGGGTTTCAGCTTGGGGGTATCGGGCAGGAAATTGATGCCGACGCCGGTCAGGACGCGCGCCATCTCCTCGACGTCCTTCTGGGTGTAGCCGGAGCCGACGCCCATCGTATGCAGTTCCAGGATCTCGCGGGCGAAGTTTTCGTTGATGTGGCCGACGGCGTTCTGGTCGTTGTCGAGATAGCGCAGCATGGCCGGGTGCAGGTCGGCGGCCTTCAGGAGATCGCGAAACTTGCCCAGGGCATGCGGTCTGATCGCCTGGTCCTCGTAGTCGCCGATCATGGCGCGGATATCGCGCTTGTCGGCCTGGATGTTGAAATGATTGAACCAGAACCAGGTCATCTGCTCCTGAAGCTGGTTCTGGGAGTAGAGGTCGCGGAGTAGTGAGCGCGCTGTCGCCTGTTGCTTCAGATCGGTCAGAGTTCTTTGGTAATTCAGCAAGGCGTTTTGGCGTTCGGTCAGATCCGGCAGCTTGCCCGCCGCCTTGTTCTGAGCTTCCATTTCGACCGCAAGTTGAGCCATGGGTTCGCGCGAGATGCGTAGAGCGTCGATCTGGGCCTGCGCCGCTTCCGGAAGAGGTGCATCTGAAGCAGGGTGCAATTGCGCCTTCAGCCATCGGTCAGGGCCGAGGCGTTCGGCCTGAGCAATGGTGTCTGATGTGCGTCCCCATGTGACGCGGTCGACCAATGCGATCGTGTCCGAAGGCGAAGCCGGGGCCGCGCGCGAAAGGACGGGAAACGAGGCCAGGACCGCTACAACAACGGCGCTTTTCAGAAGAGACGCGGGCATTGAGCGCTCCGACGCGGTCCAATGATTTCATCGTCTTCGGAAGCGATGGCAAAACCGTGGCGGGACCATTCTTCCGATACGGCGAAACCCTTATAGGACTTGCCTCTGACGGTCCTCGCCTATTTCGGAAGCATGGTCGACCGGGTCTGCTTGCGGGAAGTCAGCAAAGTGGGCGCCCTGTTTCGCGATCTCAGTGCGAACGCCTTGGAACGCAGCATTCGGCGGCGCTGATGTGACGCGCTTAGACCGCCCCGGAGCAAGCCTTAGCCATTTGCGTGCGCCAGGGCTTATAGCCTGTGGGACTCAGGTGGACGCCATCTCCAGACATCCCTTCCGGAAGCTTGCCGTCAGGACCGCTCAAGGCAGCATGCATCTGGAGGGGGTGGTAGTGGGCAAGCCTGGCGTTCAATGCTTCGGCGCGACGGCCGGCATTCGCTAGCACCGCCTGGGCGGACGGAGGTTGGACCGCGACCAGACTGGGAGCGAAATGGGCGCCGAACGGCGCGATTTCGGATACCGTCACCTGGGCGCCGCTGTCGGTTGCGAGCCGCACGATCCGATCGACATTGCGGGCGTAGACGTCCGGATCCGTGACGCGCAACGCATCGTTCGCGCCAACCGCGACGATCACGCGCTTCGGATGGGTAATCGCCAGGAGCTTGGGCGCAAAATCAGCAGCGGAATCAGCATCGATGCCGCCGACGCCCGCATTCAGGGTCCGGCCGCACAGGCTTTCGATATGGGACTGCTGCACGATGCTGTCGCCAATAACAACCGTGTCCCATGGGCCTTGGGCGACGGCGATCGCGAGTACTTTGCTCTGTCGCGCAATTTGGACTGGAGTCAGTTTCGACGTCAGCGCCAAAGCGGCGCCAACAAAGCCGAGACCAAAGATAGCTGCAAAGCCCCCGACCAAAAGCACGCGTCGTCGCACTCTATTGCCCCCCGGCAGTTTCACCGCCTCCTAATGGTCAAGCTTGCGTGGCGCTAGCCTGCGAGGGCAATTTGGCCCCTGGCGCCTACCCCAAATGAGTTTAGTCGGGCAGGCGCCCGTCTCTCTCCAAGCCGAGGGAAAGCTACCCGAACATCGGGACTGGCCCGCGCCCACCGCCGTTCCAGGTGCTCCAGTTGGGGAAGACGTAAGGCAGGTCGGTGGCGCTGACGCCGTACCACTGGGCGATGGCGCCGATGTACTCCTCGGTGGCGATGGAGGGGATCCAGCGGCCGTCGTTGGAGCTGTCCTCATTGCCGCCGAAGGTGACGTCCGGATAGCGGCCGTGGACCTTGCC
>FTCV01000429.1_pt1 | contig 22095 bp, 15 predicted proteins | sample 1639691 | NCBI WGS metagenome assembly FTCV01 (sample SAMEA3914864, study PRJEB12502) | metagenome | biome: forest; material: soil | place: USA | collected 2012-03-12 | depth 0.3 m
CGGACACTCCCCAGGGCGGTTGGAAACCGCCGCTCCTTGGCATAGGCCACGCGCGCAAATTGCAAATTGGCCAAACTCCAGAGGCGCGATGGCGAAGGCCATCGCGCCGAAAACCACGGGCCGCCGGCTATTTCGGCGCCGGCGCGGCGCTTTCCTGCAACTTGGCGTCGGGATTGTTAGTCACGACCAGTGTGCCCCACATGATCATCCAGTGACCTGGGAAGGTGCACACGTACTCGTATTCACCCTCTTTTTGAGGAGCGGTCACCTTCAGGACTTCCTTTTGCCCCGGCTCGACGAGTCTCGTTGCGGCGACGACACGCTTGTCATTCTTCGGCAGGAAGGCGCGGCCTTGTTTGTCCAGCTGGGTCGGCGGCATGGTCTGCGCCGCCTCGGCCACCGCCTTGCGGGCGCCCGGCTCGACGATGACGAAGTTATGCCCCATGAGGTCCATGTTTTCGAAGATCACCTCGAACGGTTTCCCGGCCTCGACGACGAGGCGCGGTGTGTCATAGCGCATTTGTTCGCGCACGGTTTTCACCACGAAAACGCTGACGCCCAAGCCACGCAGTTCTTTGCGGACCCGAGTCGCGTCTTCGGGCGCAAGCAAACCAGCCAGCTCGTTGCCTGCCTGAACGACTTCGACGTAGTCTTGCGCCGAGCGATCGTTGTTAGGCACGCTCCGAGCATAGGCAAGGATACTCTCCGTCAAGGGGCCGGCGAGGTTTTTATCCCACGCGTCGCGCGGCAATTGCATGAGCGCGCGGGCCGCCGCGGGACGGGCAATCCCCTTTTGCAGGCTCGCAGCGATGAGGCTGAAATTCGCCTTGGAGAATTCGGCGCCGGTGAGCGGCAACGCATTTAGGACAGCAGACCGTGCGCCGGCCGAGAGCTGCGGATCGGCCAACGCCGCCACCAGCATAGGCTGAAACTTTGTGCGAAGCCCTGGGTCCATCAGATAGCCGATCGATTCGATCAGCGCCTCGCGCGCCGCGGGAGTTTTCGCTTCCGGCCAAGTCTTATCGGGATTCGCGTCTGCGGTGAGCAGAGCGACCCAAGCCGCGCGGCGCGAACCGTTTTGCTGGGCTTTTTCCGCCAGCGAAATGAGCAGACCACGTGATTTCCCGAGCTCTTCGGCCGACGACAGGCTGAGCATCTTCGTCAACTGATCGATCTCCGCTCCACCGCCACGCTTGCCTTCCAGGCGCTCGATCGTGCTCACGAGTTCCTGGACGCGTCCAGTGTGATGCAAGGCTGCAAGGGCGCCGAGCGCCTTTTCCTTCACGGTCACATCCGTTTCCTTCCGCTCGAGCCGCGCTTCCAGCACAGGCTCGACTTCTGGGGCCTTGGCCAGCTCGGCATCCGACATGCGGCTCACGACATAAGCCAAGGCCTTCGGATCCGTGGGCAATAGCACTTCCTTGGACAAATGCTGCAACTGTCGCGTCGTCTCCTGGAAGCAATAGTCGATATAGTAATCGGTATCGCGCTTCAGCGCCTCGCACGCCACGAGGAAGGCGTCGCGCACGTCGGCGCCATTGAAGAAGCTCGCCGCCCGCACCGCCTCGAGGCGCACCCGTGGGCTTTCGTCATTCGCCGCAATCTTTAACAAAGCGAGCGGCTCGTTGATCCGATCGCGCCAATAACAAAGCACCCGCACGGCCTGAGCCCGCACGTGGTAGTTGGGTGATTGCAACTCGCGCTGCAACAAACCCGCGTCGACCACATTGTGATAGGACTTCACCCACAGGCCTTCGAGCACATGGTGCTCGTAGTCGGGGTCGCTCTTGTCGAGCCCAGTCAGCCATTGATCCACCGCACGCACGACTTCGCCGGTATCGCGTCCGCCCAATTCGATCTTGGCCCGTTCGCGCACGTTGTTCTCCGGCGTCTTCAGCAGATCCAGGAGTTTCGGAATCGGCTCGCCCGCGATCTTCGCCGGCTGCAACAAAGGCATGCCTTCGTAAGTCAGGCGATAAATGCGCCCGTGGTCCATCTCGCGATTCGGATCGCGCAAATGATGCTGCAAGTGACCGATGAGCGGCTTGTGCCAATCCATGAAATAGAGCGAGCCATCGGGCGCGACGGTAATTCCCGACGGACGGAAATTCGGATCATCCGACGTGATGAGATTTTCCTGCGTCTCGCCTTTGATTCCAGAGCCCTCTTCGGACAGTTTCACGCGGAAGATGCCCTGCACGCTGATCACATTGCAGTTCAGGAAGCTATCCTGGTATTCCTTCGGCCAGGCGCGGCTGGAGAGAAGCGCGGTGCCCGGACACGGACGGGACGGACGGTCCCAGAATTGTTTCATGTTCGGATGTTTCATGGGCGCATCGATGTGCCCGCTGAAGCCCGGCCCATAGTAGTTGGCATTCCCGGTCGCATCCGTCATGAGATCGTCACCCCAGTAGGTAAAAACCTTGCCGTGGGGATTGGCGAAATCGTAGGCGACATATTGATCGAAGCGCCCCGTGCGCGGCTCCCAGCGATAGAGCGCGCCATTGACATTCCGCACCGGCCCCGCCGCGGTTTCCACCTGAGTACGGAAAAAGACGCCGTCGCTCAGGTAGTAGGCGCCGCCCGGATCGATGGCAAAGGCATTGGTCTCGTGATGCGAATCCGCCGCATCGAGGCCATCCAGCACCCGCTCCTGGAGAACCCCGGGACCATAGCCCTGCGCTCCACGTACGAACCACAGGTCGGGCGATTCCATGACAAATATACCGTCTTTGTAAAACTGGAAGCCGGTAGGGCAATTCAAGTTATCGAGAAAAGTCGTGCACTTTGTCGCCTTGCCATCTGGACCGATGTCGAAGATGAGCAGCTTGTCCCCAGACTTGCTCTGCGGAGTGCGCTCCGGGTAGTTCTTCCACGAGGAAATCCACAGGCGGCCACTGGGATCCCAGGCCATTTGCACGGGGCTGACCAGATCAGGAAATTGCTCTTCGCTGGCGACCAATTCCACCTTCACACCCTTCGGCACTTTCATGTGCTTGATCGCTTCCTCTGCGCCCAAGTATTTGTAGGAGCCGTCCGGGTTCGAGCCGGGATCGTTCGTGCCGATCTTGGGAATCGCCGGCAAATTCGAATCGTCGATCGTGAGATCGCTGCCCTTGGCCAGCGCCCAGACACGCTTTTCACGATTTTCCGTCATCACGTCGCGCACCTCGAGTTCGGGCCAAAGCACGGCGCGGTTGTCGATCTTGGGTCCGCCTTTGCCGGATTCGTAGCCGATCGTAGAGCGGCCGCCGAAGATATTGTACTGGTCCACGGTGCGATAGCGGCTCAGCCATTCGTCGTTCTTCACCAGCACCGCTTGGCGGAGCTTTTCAAAGCTGGCATCCTTTGCCGGCGGTTCGGATCCAAAAAGGGCCTTATAAATCACGGGAGCGAGGGCCTGATAGCCAGCCACCGTGAGATGAATGCCATTGTGCGTGAGCGGCTGCTTCTCGTCCTTGTAGAGCTGCTGGGACGGCGCATAGAGATCCACGAACTGCACGTCGTTAGCCTTCGCCACTTCCGCCATGGCAGCGGCATAGTTCTGCAGATTCGTATTGTTTTGCGTGGGATCCGGCATATTCGCGTCGGCCAGTTTTTCCTGCGCGATGGGCGAGAAAAGGACCACGCGGGGAGCGTCGGCTCCGTCGAAGCGGGCCGCCTTCAGGCCCTTCAAGTACTTGTCCAGGTCGGCCTTGAACTTCTCGATCCCTTCGTAGCCATGGAACGACTCGTTGAATCCCCAGAACGCCAGCACTACGTCGGCCTTCAGCTTCTTGAGCCAGTCCTCGGTCGTCGGCACATCGTCCGAACGCACATGGCTCGTAATCTCGTCGGCGGCAAATCCCAGGTTCCGCACCGAGATGTCGTCCTGCGGATGCGCCTTATGGATGAAGGCCTCGAGCGTGCCGTCGTGCTGCATGCGGTCGGCCAGGGCATTGCCGACGATGGCGATGTGATCGCCGCGTCGCAATTCGAGGCGAGACTGGGCGTGGAGCGCAGCCGCGCCCGCCGACATGCAGGCGAGAAAGAGGGAGAATTGACGAATCATGGTTGGTTTACAGAGGGGCCAGGGCGGTAAAGCCGCAGCATACTCGACAAGCCGCCGGGGCCATTTTTGCTAGTGGCTTTTCCGGCGGGAGGGGGGAACTTTAAACGCAGACGGCGCCGGGGCACGGGAAAAGCATATCCCCATTTTTGGGGGCTTGCACGGGCGCGCATTTCCATCCCGCGGCTCTCCCGCGGCCCGGCGCCACACTCGCGCGCCGCATCCCACTTGATCCGCACTCTTGCCGCCCGCAAGATTCGTCTTTCCATGAAAACGCTCTTCACGCTTCTCTTTGCCGCCATGCTCGCCACTGCTACTTCCATCGCCGCCGACGGTCCGGTCCGCCATGTCGTCTCCTTCAAGTTCAAAAAAGACGCCGATCCCGCCGCCATCGCGAAGGTCGAAAAAGACTTCGCCGCGCTGGAAGTTCAGATCCCCTTCGTCGAGACCCTGGAATTTGGAAAGAACATCAGCAAGGAAGGGCATGACAAAGGGTTTACCCACATCTGGATTGCCACTTTTAAAAATGAAGCGGATCGGGACGCGTATCTCGTGCACCCGGCGCACAAGGCCTTCGTCGCCACGCTGGAAGCGGTGATGGAGGATGCGTTCGTCGTCGATTTTATTCCGACGAAGTAGGTAGGTTTACTCGGGGGGCGGTAGACGGCGCGGTTTCCCCTCCCCACCGCCTCTCCGGCGCACCGCGCGAGGTTGCAAACCTCGCCTACATTGGGCGCCGCGTTCGATTATGCTGGCAAGCTAGTTGGCGAGGTGAAGGGCGAGGAGCCCTTCCTCCCAACTTGCAGCGTAGAGAATGCGGTTTTTCCCATCATAGGCCATCTCGAAGGGCGCGGCGGAAAACTTCTGATCGCCAAAAGATCGCCAGGTTTTTCCGTCGCCTTCGGCCGTGGTGAAGAACGGCTGGTTCTTGCTCGAGCATCCCGTGTAGATGTTATTCCCGTCGCCGCAGATGCCCATGTACCAGCTATACACGAGGCCGGTCTTGACCTGTTCCCAGGACCCGCCGTTGTCTTCGCTGCGCGCGGGGTATTGATACCCGCCGGAGTAGAGCGCGCCATCCTTCGCGCGGTAGAGCTGGTTGCCGCCGTGCGTCATGGGATTTTTATAAACATTCGTCCACGTCGCGCCGGCATCGGTGGTCTTGAAGAAGCCGCCTTCCTGCGCCGTAAACAGCCAAGTCTTGGAGTCGCCTATTTTCTTCGCCGGATCGAAGAGAAAGAAAACCGCCATGCCATACCCGCCGTGCAAAGTGGGCGGCGCCGCATGAACCACCCACGAGTCGCCGCCATCCTGGCTTTCGAGCACTCCGCAATTCTGCCCGGCCCACGGGGAATGAAACGAAACCAATACATGCCGGAAATCTGCGGGGTCTACGGCCACCGAGTACAAATCTCGCGTGCCGACCGGCTTTTCCGTCGCATGCTTGAAGCCCTCGGGCATGGACCATGTTTCCCCGCCATCCGTGGAGATCCAAAAGCCCGTGGTATTGCCGCGAACTCCGTCGACACAGTAAAGGTGATTTGAATTCGCCGGGTCGACGGCGACGTGCAGTGGTTCGTCCAGAGTGCCGATCTTCCTCCACGCGCCGCCCGAGTCGGTTGATTTAAATAGTCCGCCGGCTTTTGCGTCGAACGCGCAAATGCAGAGATAAATGGTCGCTGGATGAGCCGGATCGAGCGCGACGCCCTGGCAGAAGACATGATTCTCGAAGCTGGTGGTCACCATGGGCGGGGTGATCTTTTTCCATCCGCCAGCGGCAAGCTTTGGCTCCTCGGCGGCGGAAGCCCAAGAGAGGGCGCCAAGAATCAAAGTCAAGACGGTCGCGCGACGTCTCCAGTGAAAACTGGCAGGGGGAGGCGCTGGGTGTCGAGCATTCATCTCTCGATGCAATACCCTTGCCGCTTGCCAAACTTAGCTAGCGAGAGCGGACTCCAAGCTCGAGGCGGCCGTTTTTGGGGCCGGTGCTTGCTCTTGCTTTGTCCGCGAGACAAATTCAGTGAGGCGTCTGGTTCGCTTGGTGTTGCGGGAGCACTACTTCGGACTTCGCGTCCAGGGTGAGCTTTGAGCTGACAAAGCGGGAGCAAGCTCCCGCACTCCATAAGCGCCGGTCTCCCTCCGGCGCCGGACGTCAGCCGATTCGAGCGCCGCCGTGCAGTTCACACCCGCTGAGAAAAACTCGGGCAACTATCGCGATACGAAAGGTAGACGTCATGCAAATCGCAGACGCCATCCTGCGCCCGAACGGAGGCATGCCCGGAGCTCATGGCCGTGAGCCCTTTGAAGACCTGCTCCAGATGCGCCGGCTCATTGCAAAAATGCACGCAATGCCCGCAGCACCGCTGCGTGGCAGAAGCGCTTCCCGGCTGAATGGGCTCAGGCATTTTCGCACTCAGTGCGGGAGGCCCAATGTATTCCAGTGATGGCCAAATACGTACACGGATAGGACGAAACCCAGGATGAGATTCACTACCACGCCAGCGGTGAAGGCCCAAAAGGGCTTGCCCCCGGAGGGTGCGAGCTCCCGCACCCGCGTCGTGAGCCCGATGCTGAGGAAACAAAAGGTGAACGCCCAGGTGCGCAAGGCCACGAGCGGCGCCACGAGCACGGGCTTCACCGCTTTGTTATAGTCCGCAAAGCCCGCATGACGGATAGCAAAGGTAATGATGAGAGAGGACAGGACGAAGCCGATGACGAATTTTGGAAAGCGCTGCCAGATTTGCGCAGCGTCCGCCTTGCGGCCCGACTCGGATTTCTCCCAGAGAGTGATCGAAATGATGGATAACACGAACGCCCAGATCCCAATCCAAACGTCGCGACCCACGACCTTGATGAGCGTGTAGGCATTGATCGCCTGGTCCGCTGTGCCGGTAATTCCAGCGTCCGGTCCGGCGAGAGCGCCGTAGCTCTGCGCCGCGGCGAGGCCGGCGGCATCGGCGAATTCCGACGTGCCAATCCAGGCGCCGCCGATGCCCGCCGGGAGATGCAGACTCCGCGCGACGACCGGCAGGGCGAAGACCAAGACGATGGCGTAAAGCACGACGAGCGTGATGGCGATGGGCGGGTGTTCTTTTTTCGCCCGCACCGCGCCAGCGACCGCGATGGCCGCAGAGACTCCGCAAACGGCGCCGCCGGCGCCGAGCGTTGCCGCGAGCCGCCGGTCCAAACCGAGCTTTACCCCCACAAAGAAGATGGTCAGGAAGGTGGCGAGCGAGACTATCGAAGCCTGGGCGATGGCGATTGGCCCGGCCCAGAGAATAAGGGTAAAGGGCAACCCCGCGCCCAACAGCACGATGCCCGTCTTGACGTAAAATTCCACGCGAAAGCCCGCATCGAGCCAGCGGGGCAGACCGATGACATTCGAAATGAGCAATCCGAGCAACAAAGCCACCAAGGGCGGCTCCAGCGTGTAGACGCTCGCTTGCTTCCAGGCTCCCGCGATATTGATGACCAGCGAAAGGATGTAGATGAGCAGGAAAGAGGGTACGAATTCCTTCGGTCGGAAACCGAGCACGGCGCCCGGAACCGCAAATAGGACGAGAAACAAGCCGCACTGCGCTGCGTACCTCGGCGCCTTGGCCAGGAGATCCGCCGACCACTGCGCGAAATGCTCCCATTTCGCGGGCGAGACCGCGATCCAGTCGAGATTCGAGCCGGCAGAAAAGAGGGCGTAGGACGCGAGCACCAGAGCCAATCCGATCCAGACCGCCCACCAGTCTTCCTTGAGCCACAGTTCTTTCCAACCCGGCGCTTGATTTTGACCTGTGGGCGGCGCGCTGACGGTGGATTCACTCATGGTGGAAAAGTAGGAGGCGAAGGGAAATGCGCCCAAGAGCTACCGTCGCGGCGCTCCGTCTGCAAGCGCTAATCTCTACTACTCCACTTCCATGAATCAAATTCGCCCTAATGCGTCAGCCACGCGGCATGCAGGTCGACGCTCGGATCCCCGGCATCGTGCAGTTTGAGCAGCGTGATCGTGAGCGTCTGGTTCGCAGACGCCGCTTTGTAATTAAAGGTGGCGAGATTCAGCGCGACATGCGTCAGCCTTTCGGTGCTCGAAGAATCCTGCGCCGAGCTATCTGAAAGATGCGCCGAGATCGACACCGAGGCTCCGTCGGCGCCCCCGTAGAGCACGGACAACGTGCGTGGCGTCAGATCCGCCGGAACCGTAAACGACCAGCCGGCGTTTTCGGCGCCCTTGCACCAGATGTAATCGTGGTCACCGCTATTCGAGGTGACCGGCTCGCCATCCGTCCAACTGATAGTGTGCGTCGTCGAATGCCAGACGCCACGCACTCCGCCGCGGATATTGGTAAGATCACTGATTTGTCTGCCGCCAAAGGCTTTGTGGATATACCGACTATTCCAATGCGCCCAGTCGTCCGTGCCCAAGGCAGTCAAATTGTGTGAAAAATCAATGACTGGCGCGAAGGTCCCCATCAATGAGCCGGCGATAAGTGGTGCGGTCGACGGTTCCGGGGTCGCCGTAGGTTCCGGCGGAGAAGATTTGACGGGCTTCGAAACGACCGTTTCGCGGGGCATCTCTCTGACTGGCCGCTTGTTATTGACCGCGATGTAGCCACCCGCCGCGGCGGCGATGGCGAGAAGCGCGCCAAAGGCGCCAATCGCCCCAAAGAGAAGCCAGCTCCGCCGGTTCGGCCCGGCATCTTTTGAATTTGAAGCTGCAATCGATCGGTTCTCCTTCGGTTCGCCGGCATGGTCTCGAGCGTACTGCAGATGCTCGATGAGCTCGTCGTAGGTCTGGTACCGGTCCTCCGGCTTGACTTCCAGGCACCGCTTGATGACGAAGGCCGTTGCCCCGGAAACCCAGGGCACGGTTTTCTGAATATCCGGCGCCGCATGCGGCTGATCTGTACTGATCGATCGCATGACGATCGCAGTATCCAGCGGCGGACCGCCCGCCAGGCAGTGGTACAGCGTGCAACCAAGACTGTAGATGTCGCTGCGCAAGTCTTCACCCCGCCCGAGCACCTTTTCCGGCGCGATATATTCCGGCGTCCCCCAGATGCCTTCCGCATCGTCATTCAATTCGCCAAAGGGCTGCGCCAGGCCGAAATCGGCCACCTTCACGGTATCGGGATCGACAAAAAGGATGTTTCCCGGCTTTACGTCGCGGTGGAGCAATCCGCGCTCGAACGCGGCCTTCAGCGCCTCCGCCACCTGGATGCCGATGGTCAGCGTCTCGCGCTCTGCCTCGCGCCAAGGCCGCTTCAAACGTTGCGAGAGGCTTCCCCCGCCCACGATTTCCATGGCGAGGTAATAGTACCCATTCTTCATGCCTGCCGAAAAAACCTTCACCACGTGCGGATGATTGATCGAGGCCGTGATCATGGCCTCCCGCTCCAGGCCTTTGACAAATTCCGGGTCTTTCGTGTGCTCGTTGCGCAGAAGCTTCAACGCCACATCGCGCTCCAGCGTTTCGTCAAACGCCCGAAAAACCGTGCCAGCCCCACCCTGACCCAGGGTGCTGAGCAGGACGAAACGATGGAATTCTCGCAGGACTTTGATGATGTCCCCGCAGCCCGGACAGATCGTCTCGGTCAGCGGAAAACAATTCGACACGTCGAGCAGCGTTCCGCATTTGGAGCAATTCTCGACTACGGCATTGCTCGGCAGCTCGGTGTCTGCCGGACGCGGGACTTCGACTTCTTCACGTTCGGCGCGCTCGGCGCGTTTTGCTTCAATCATGACCAATCCTCAGTTCGACGCGAGCGTGCACCGGGGCCATGGGCCGAAGCAACCAAAAAGCAGCATTGCGAGGATGGCGGGACGATGAATGCGATTTCATTCGAGGTGCGGGACCAGAATCGTAAGTCGCTTTTGTTATAGCAGTTGGTGAGCCACTGCCATCCGGCGAGCAAATAAGTATGCTAATAAATTCGCCTTTTTCAGATAGTTCAAATGTCGAAGTATGAATTTAGAATCCGCCGATTTTAAAGATAATTATTTGCCTGCGAGGAAGCGCTGATGGAAGGCGGCGACGCAGCCGGTCGTTCATCGCCCAGCCGCCGCGAAAATATGGAAATCTGCCGAAACGGATTCGGATTGCCCCGCGCAACTGCGTGTATCGGAAGATCATTTTCAGACCAAAAATTCGGCGGACGCGTTGGGCTCTCATTTCCGCTCCTCCCTCTCAAAAACAAAACCGCCTCCGCCGTGAAACGGCGGAGGCGGGTGAACCGGAAGTCGCTATCGGCGCCGCACTACTGCAGCCACGCGGCATCGAGGTCCGCACTCGGCGCTCCCGAGTCGCTTACCTTGAGCAGCGTGATGGTCAGCGTCTGTCCGGCCGAAGCCGCGTTATAGGTAAAAGTACCTAGATCCGGTGTAGCGCTCGTGATCGTCTGCGTATTTGTGTAGTCCGCAGCCGATCCGTCGGAGAGATGCGCCTTGATCGTGACCACCGCGCCGGTGGCGCCGCCGAAAAGAACCGTGAGCGTGCGCGCCGTGGTGTCCGCCGAAACGGTAAAGGTCCAGCCGGCATTGGCAACGTTATTACACCAGATATACGCCTGGTCGTCCGTGTTGCTTCCCGTCGGCGTGCCGTCGGTCCAGCTCACATTGCGCTGCGCCTCGCTCCACGTGCCATAATTGCCGCCGCCGATCTGCGTCACATTGCTGATCTGGCCGCCGCCGCTGGACTTGTGGATGTATGTGCCATTCCAGTGCGCCCAGTCTCTCGTCCCGAGGGAAGTGAGATTGTAAGTCGAGGTCGAGCCCGCGGCGACCGAGCCGGCGAGGGCGCCCGTGACCGTGGAGGTTGTGAGCCACGCTGAATCGAGGTCGACGCTGGCCGCGCCGGAGTCACTGACCTTCAGCAAGGTGATGGTCATTGTTTGACTCGCCGCGCCCGCATGATAGGTGAATGTCCCAAGGCTCAAGGTGGCCGTCGAGATCGTCTGTGTGAAGGAATAATCCGGAGCTGAGCTATCGGAGAGATGCGCCGAGATTTTCACCACCGCGCCACTGGCTCCGCCAAAGAGCACGTTGAGGGTGCGCGCCGTCGTATCCGCGGGAACCGTAAAGGTCCAGCCGGCGTTGGCGACATTGTTGCACCAGACATAGTTCTGATCATCCGTCGCGCTGCCCGTCGGCGTGCCATCGGACCAGCTGATGTTGCGTGAAGTCGAGTTGTACGTGCCATAGTTGCCGCCGCCGACCTGCGTAATATTGCTGATTTTCCCGCCTCCACTGGCCTTATGGATGTATGTGCCATTCCAGTGCGCCCAGTCTGTCGTACCGAGCGAAGTGAGGTTGTAATTCGAAGTCGAGCCCGCGGCGACCGCGCCGCTCAGCGCGCCGCCAGAGCCGGTGGGGAGGATGCCGTAGACACAGAGCTTATTTGAAAAGGTCGGGCAATACACCTTGCCATTGGCCACGGTCGGAGCCGGGTTTTTGGCGAAGTTTCCAAAGTCATCGCGGGTTGCGTTCTGTTTGCTGTTCCAGAGTTCGGTTGCAAGATTCGACGCCAGGAAGGCGTGCATGATGCCGGGCTGGGTGGCATTGTTCGCATTTCCGCTGTTCGGACGCGTCGCCCAGACGATGCCGTTGGTCGTGCCATTGGCCGACACACACTGTTGCCAGCCGGGCATGCTGCTCAGCACATCGGTGAAGCTCGTTTGACTCGTAGGGGTCGTATTGATGGTCGTGCCATTCCACTGATAGGCCTTGAGGTAATCACTCTCGCCGCCGATGTAGAGCGTGCCGTTGAAGTAGGCCGGCCCGTGATGCAAATGATTCAAGGCCTGGCTCGGATTCGTCACCATGAAGGTCTGAATGCACGCATTCGCGGACGCATTGAATCCGCCCATCGCGGTTGAGTTGATGAGATGCCACTGCCCCGGCTTGCCTCCGCCCACGAGGCGGCTCGTGCCTGGAATCAGCATGATGCCGCCACCCCCGAGATCGAGATCGGCGCCGGAAAGGCTGCTCCAATTGTACGGAGTAAAGTAGTCCTGCAATGCCAGCGTGCCATTGAGCCGGATGGCGCTCATGCCCATATCCGTACCGCCGGTATTGCCATTGAAATTGCCATTGCCTGTAGTGAAGAAGATCGATGCGCCGTCGCCCACCAAGCCGCTGCCGGCCATCCAGACGCCACCGCGGGAGCCGCTATTCGTCGTGGAACCCCAGACACCCACCTGGGCGAGCGTCGAGGCATTGTAACCAAACACGAAACCGTGGTAGTCACCGCAATCGTTGTGAGAGGCGCAACCAAAATAGACGTTGCCGCCTTGCAACAGGAGACCCGTGCGCTGGTTGTTCAACTTTGCGTTGAGCGTCACTCCGCCGAAGCTGCCCGTGATTTCCTTCGGGCCGCTGAATTTCTCCGCGCCCGTCGCAATGTTGATGGCGTGCAGATAGAGATGATACGTCGCATCGGCATTTTTCTGTTTGTCGACGACATACCAGGTGTTCGTTGAAGCATCGATGACTCCAGTGGAGTTGACGCCGATGACCGAAGACACATCGGTGCAGCAGCACTGCACATCGCCCTGTGGGACAGCCGTCGCGAGATGATTTGTCCAGTAGGCGCCGACGCCGCCATTGTCTGCGTCGAAGGCATACAGCGTATTGTTCATCGTCGAGACATAGACGACGTTGTGCGTCCCGCCGCCGATGGAGACGCCCTGAACATAGAGTGGCTGACTGTACATATCGCCGTCCACCGTCTGGCTGAAGAGCTTGCCAAAGGTGGTCTGATTGACATTTGCCGGCGTGAGAATCGTCTCGCTCGCATTAAGGCCCGAGCGATTGTTGTCGTTCATCGACGTCGTGACGTTGACGGCAGAAGCCGTGGCCGCCAGACCGGCGAGAATGCCGGCTTGCAGCGCGTGCTGCAAAGCACGCGCCGAAATGGAAAGGCGCGATCGCGCAGCGCCGGTTTTCGTTTCAGTTGTCATATTTTCTCTTGGAATTAACGGGAATTGCTTTTTTCAGAGTGTCTCGGCGTAGGAAGTGCACTCCATGCTGACGGTGATTTCTTTGATTTCGACTGGGATCCAGGATTTCATAGCAGTGACTGTTTGTGACGGAGAGACCAGGGTGGGCCGCGACGGTCCGATAGACGTGCACGGCGCGACCAAAGCCTCTTATGCAATGGGAGTTGGCTGTAGTGGGAGGGTTCGGGGAGGCCAGGTCCGAAAGACGTTTCGGAGCTTGCCGTTATCGCTTCTACACGATGAACCTAGATCGACGCTGCATACTTGGTGTCGAATCTTTGTCTCGCCGTGCTGCCTCCACGCACGTCGCCTACGTCGGTTTCGAGTAACAAATGTTATTAGCAACAGAAGCCCACTTCATTCAATGCAGGTCCCAGGCCAAAGCCAGCGCAGCGACCTGCAACGCGTTACAGGAAGACAGAGCAATGAGCGCACTTCCTGTGCGCTTACCTTGGCCAAATGCGGGCAGATTCCTGGTTCTCCCCGCCACGCCTCTGTGCAGCCCCGTGGCCTCACAGAGGCCCTACAGCGCCTCGTCCACTTCCGCCTTGAGGAGATCTTCGATCGTCTCTCGGCGTGAGATGACCCGGACTCCGCCATCGGGCTCGAGCCAGAGCTGCGGAGCGCGGCCGATCGAATTGTAATTCGAGCTCATGGCGTAGCCGTAGGCGCCGGCGTCGCGAATGGCCAGGAGGTCGCCAGGGGCGGGCTGCGGCATTTGGCGCGGACGCAGCAATTCGGTCTCGTCGCGCGTAAAGACATCGCCGCTCTCGCAGAGCGGCCCGGCGACAACGACCTCGCCGCGCGGACGCGCAGCCGCGTCCGGCGCCACCAGATCGATCTGGTGAAAGCTGCCGTACATGGCGGGCCGGACCAGATCGACGAAACCGGCGTCGACCATGGCGAAGGTGACGCCCTGGCCTTTTTCATTAGTCCGAGTGGTCTTCACGTCTGCCACGCGAGTCACGAGCGTGCAGGACGGCGCCACATAGAAGCGGCCCGGCTCGATTTCCAGACGCAGCGGACGCCCCGCGGCGGCGCTGAGTTGCGCTCGGCAGGTGGCGAAAAGCGCGCGCAAAGGCTCCAGAGGAACCTGGGCGCTCGAGTCACGATAATTGTGAGGTATCCCCCCGCCCAGGCTGACCGCCTGCAAGCCGGGAAAATGGCCGGCCAAGGTCGCAAACTCGGCGGCAAGCCGGTTGAGGTTATCGATCAATTCCTGAAATTGCGGTCCGCTGCCGATGTGAGCATGCAGCATGACGACTTCCAATCCAGCGCGCGTCGCTTGCTGCGCCGCTTCCGCCAGGTCTTCGTGCCAGATGCCATGCTTCGAACTCGGCCCGCCCGTATCGCAGGCGTTCACGTGTCCGTGGCCAAAACCGGGGTTTACGCGCAACGACACCGGCCCGCGGTAGCCGGCGCGCTCCAGGTCTCGAAGCATGCCTGGCGAGCCGACATTCGGCAAAATCTTGTGTTGGAGCACAACCTCCAGCGCGTTGTCCCGGAAGACGTCGCTCGTAAAAAGGATCACCGGCGGCTGATTGCCGGCGGCATGGCCGGCATGGAGCGCGCGCAGCACTTCATTGCCCGAGACGGCGTCGATCCAGATCCCTGCCCGCTGCATTTCCCGCAGGATTTGCGTGGCCGGACAGGCCTTCATGGCAAAACGAGCCTGCACCCCATCCGTACCTGTGATGAATTTGATCGCTTCCAGCCGCTGCCGGATCGTCGCGGCATCGTAGAGCCAGAAGGGAGTGCCCACCTTGTCGGCGAGCGTATGAAGCAGGGCGGAATCGAGATTCATGAGGAAAAGAGTCGATACTGGGGCGAGAAAAGGCCGGCGATCAAGCGCCGGGCGCGAAGTTTGCGCAGCCGCCGGCGTTTTTAGGCGCGTTCGCGCCGGATCCGCACGGCGACGTATTGCGTGTCGGGCAGGATGTATTTGCGCAATTCCACCTCCACTGCCCGCACATCGAAACGCGTGAGCGCGAGTTGTGCGATCTCCTCGATGAGTGTCTCGATGAGCCGCCGCTCGCCGGTCGCAGCGAGCGCCTGGATGGCGCGCGTCACGGCAAAATAGTCCACGGTCCGATCGATCTGATCGCCAGCCTCGGCAAATCGGGCAAGCGGCTCGAGCGCGAGATTCACAGTGAGCCGCTGCGGCTTCGCGCGCTCCTCGGCTGGCACGCCCACGCGCGACTTCAGTTCCAAACCTTCAACGAGAATGAGATCGGGCGTCATGATATCCTTTCACTGGCGTTTCAGCCGATGCGGAACCGGATTTCGCGCACCATCCGCGCGCCGAACCGCTGCTTGAGTTTATCCAAAATCTCGCGTTTCCACACCCGGTCGAGCTCGTAGTGCACGGTCGGCTGGAGCACCCGAACGAGAAGCACCCCTTGCTTCAGACTCTGGGGAGACGAGTGGTTCGCGACAAATTCCCCCACGATCTCCCGCCAGGCGCCAAGCACTTCCTCCTCCCCCAGGCGATCCTTCAGCCCTAGCTGCGCCATGAGCTTCACCACGGCCTCGCCCACCGGACGGGCTGTGTGGGAAACAAACGGTGTCGCGGGCAACCCGCGCCATTCGGCAAGCGCGACAGCGCGTAGGCGCTCGGGAGTCATGCGTACACTTTGCCTCGGAAATCCGGGCCAGCGAAACGCGAAAATCTAAAAATTGACGATTTCCGACGGATTAAGCCTCAGAGCCGTCGCTGCCGATGGCTTCCACCGGGCAGCCTTCCATGGCCTCTTTGCAGAGGTTCTCTTCCTCCGGCGACACCGGTTGCTTGAATACGTAGCTGTGCCCGCCGTCATCATTGCGGGTGAAATTTGCCGGCGCGGTCTCACGGCACAGATCGCAGTCGATACACTGATCGTCGACGTAGAACTTGCCCTTGACGTTGTCCGGATAACTATTTGCGACTTCGGCCATTTGAAAGGGCGGCAAGATAGAAACGCCTGCCTGGAATGCAACGCTTTTTTTGGCCGGCCGACGCGCTTTCTCCGCCCGATGGCCTCAGTTCCGAGGCGCAGACGTCGATTCAAGGCAGCATCACCCGCACCGCTTCGCGCACATGGTCGACGGTCAATTGCCCGAGATTACCTTCCGGCGCCTGAATCGTTTGCACCTGCGCATTGGCCGGACCCCAGATTTCCGGGTCCGTCGGCCCGAAAAGCAATAGACACCGGGCGCCGACCGCCGCAGCCAAATGCGAGATCCCGCTGTCGTGCCCGAGAAACAGCCGGCATCGCTCCAGGACTGCCGCGAGTTGCGGCAGTGGGAGATCACGCGCAACGAGGGGCTGGAGCCCCGAAAGCGCGGCAGCCATGAAATCCAGCTTTTCGTGGTCCGCCTCGCCGCCAACGATGAGCAGGCGGGCTTCCGGAAAATCTGCGGCCACCCCTTTCGCCACCTCCACCCAACGATCTGTCGGCCAGTTCTTTTGTGCGCCGCCACTGCCCGGATGGATGGCCACGACCAGTCCGTGGTCGGCCGCTTCTCCGAGAAACTGCCGCGCCGCCGCGCGATCGGCTTCGTGGGGATGAACCCGCGCCGCGTGGTCGTCGAGGTAAAGCGCCAGGCTTTGCAACGGCCGCGCGAGTTGATGCGCGGCGTGCGCATCGTCATTGAACGCAGAAAAAGCCTTCAGCACGTTCCTGGCGCCGGCGCGCCGCAAATTGGCCTCGAAATAGCCATCCGGGTCGTAGAGGTAGCTGACGATCTGCTGGAAACTCGCGAAGTACTGGGAAAGGTCGGGATCGAGTTCCGAGCGCGGATTGAAGAAGCCCGCCATCGGCCCATACTCGATCGACATCGCGGCATCGGCATAAAATCGCCCCTCGGCCAAAGCGACGATGTGCTTGTAGCCAAGGATCTCCAGGTGCGCGTCAGGAAAGGCTTCCCGGACCAGCCGAATGGCTGGCAGCGTCAAAATGAAGTCCCCAATGGCCCCGCCGCGAATAATGAGAATGCGAGGCTTCACGAGAAATCGGGATGGGAATCAGATTGTTTCGCCCGACTGGGCGATTTCCAGGGCGCAACTGCCATACGGCGCCGCCGGCGCCAGAGCGCCATGGCGCAGCCTTTTAGTGCGATTCGGGAGCAAATGCGCCCATCGGGCCTTGGCCTTCCCAGGATTCCGGTCGATTCCACGGCAGCGTCGTCACGTGATTCGGATCCGTGGTCGTGCTTGGATCCGTGGTAGCGCAGCCGGAAAACAGGAGGGACGCAGCCGCCAAACAAAATAGAGCGATAAGGCGTATCATTGGAACACTCTCGTGAAGATCGAGGAAAACTTCAATGCAAGAGCGGCGCTTGCTCGAAGAGCGAAGCGCCGCTGAATCTGGCGCAGGCTGGCTTCAGCCTGCGTGAAAAAATATGCAGTCCTGCGATCAGTGCCGGGCGGGGGCGTTCGAAGCGCTGCCCGGAGCCGAAGCGCCAGCAGGGCCGCCCGCCGGACGCGTGCCCGAGAAAACCACCTGATCGCCGGGCTGAATGGTGACGCCGCGAGGCAGGGACCCCGCGATGACGTCGGCGATCGATTGATCCGGCTCGACGGAGGTGATCCGGGCCTTAGCGATCATGGCTCCGCCGCGAGAAATGATGACCGTCGAATTTGGCGTCGCGCCGCGGCGATCACCGACATTGAGGACCACAAAATTCCAACCCGGATTGACCGCGGTCACGTTACCCGAAAACGAATGGAGGGCGACTTCCTTCTCGTAGTGCATCACCTTCTGCTCGAGCGCGGTGAACTTACCCGTTTGCTCCGTGTCCTTGCTTCGCAGCGTATCGGCGACCTTCTTCTGCTCATCGACTTCGACCTTCAGATCGTCGCGTTCCTTTTGCAGAGCGTTGACTTTGGCGGCGACTTCTTCGGCCGTCATGGTCGCTCCGGTGCTGCCCTTGATCTTTTCCAGTTCTGCATTGACTGCGGCGATCTTTTCGTCGCTCTCCTTCAGCTTGCTCTCGGCGTCTGCCTGGCCCTTCTTGGCCGCTTCGGTATCCGCGATCGCCTTGCTGGCCGCCGCTTTCGCGTCATCGGCCGCTTTGGCAGCCGTGCTGACTTCCTCTGCCGCCTTCTTCAATTCCGATTCCTTTTTGTTAACGGTCGCCTGTGCTGCCGCGAGACTCTTCTTCGAATCCGAAAGACTGGTCTGCAAGTTGACAGCGTTGCTCTTGGTCTTAACCGCGAGGACGGCGGTCAAAAGGGTGACGACCATGGCTACGATGAGGGAAATTTTTGCCATACGATACGATAACTCAAATTAATCTGCTGGGGTCAAAGACGAGGGGGCGGCTGGTCTCATTTCGAGACCTTCCGGAACATGAGCGTGGAGTTAAAGCCGCGTTTTTAGGCCATTGCAAGGGATATTCCGCCTTTTTTACGGAGAAAAAAAAGGATTTGTCTTCCTCCGCGCATGGAGCATAGTCCCCGCCCCGCCAGGGACTATGGATTGAAGGCGAGCAAACCCCGCCAGGGCAGGAATGCAGCAACGGTAGTTCGACCTTCTCTGTCGTAGCTCTCTGGCGGCTTTTTTTTGCCTTAAAGCGACGGCTGCGGCCTGAGGCCAAGGAAGTGGCGGGGAAATGAACGGTCAAGGGGAGGTGAATGGGGCTTCTGGAAGGCAACAAAACGGATGGCGTAAAGGGGGCCGCAGGATCGAGGGGATCAACGGCGTGCGCAGCACCATAACCCGGCCGCGCGCAATTTTCCAATTGGCGCGTGCAAATATTCCCCTTAAATCGCCGATTATGTTCAAAACCGGCGCGCAGACTTTGCTCCTCACCATCCTGGCGGGGCTTTTCCTGTTGCGTGAATCCACTTTGCGGCCCTGCTCCGCCATCGATCAGCGCTTTGCCGATTGGCTCGCGGTGAGCGGGCCTCGCCGCTCCCAGCCAGACCCGGCGCCGGTCACGCTCGTCGGCATCGACGACGCCAGCACGCGAGACCATCCGCTGCCCTGGACCCCGCTGGATTACTCGCTCTTCGCCCAGGCCGCCCTCACTTTTCGCCCGGAAGTCACCGCCTTTGGCGAACCGCTCGACTGGGATTTGTCGACTGCGGCTCCGGGCGAGCGGCAAAAACTCTCACAGTACGAGAAAATTCTGGCCGATACGCTGCTGCACTGCCGGAAGCTGCTCCTGGCCGCGCGTCTCGGCTGGCCGGACGATCCGCAGCTAATTCCCCCGCTCCAGGAGACGCCCATCATTCGGAGAATCACGGGCAATCTGCGGCGAATTCCAGAATGGACGGTCATCGAGAAGCAACCGCGCGAGACCTATCGGCTGTCGGCGGCGCTCGGCTTCACCAATGTCTTGGAAGAAAATGGCGCGATCGACACCGTGCCGCTGGTTCTTCGGTATCGCGGGCAGGTGGTTCCCTCATTCGTTTTGCAGGCCGTGCTCATGTGGCAAAAATTGCCTATGGACGACATCTCGGTGGAACTGGGCAGCCACATTTCCGTAGGACAGACGCTGCAGATCCCGATCGATGAAGAGGGAGCCATGCGGGTGAATTTCGGCACACCCAAGACGGTGATGAGCTTTGACGATCTGCTGCTTTCCACGGAACAGATTGCGGCCAAGCAGAAGCCGGCGGCGCCCGTCGACCGGCTGCGCGGCGGCATCGCTCTGCTGGCCCGCGACGACTACTCGGCTCGCACCTTGCCGCTTGCACTGGGGCGCAAAGGCTCGGAAGGGGAACTTTTCGCCGCCGCAATCGCCACCATCCAGCGTCAGGATTTCGTCACGCGAGCTCCCGTCTGGGCCGACCTGCTCATCATTGCCGCAGCCGCCTTGGCGAGTCTTCGCTCGGCCGCCTGGCGCAAGGGGGTATTCGCCGCCGGCTCGGCCTTTGCCGGCGTGCTCTACGTCGTCGGCGCGCTGGCGCTTTTTGCCTTCACCCGCATCTGGCTGCCACTCGTCCTGCCCGTGGGACTGGTCATGATCATCGTCCTTTGGCGGCTGGCGCTCCCCGACGACTCCAGCCGTCGAGCAGAGGAGGAGGCAAAGGAGAATGCGCCGGCAAAAGCCGCGTCATGACGGGCCGATCAATGAGGCCGTTGCCGGCGAATATGAGCGCGTCAGCTCTGTGTTGACGATCGCGGAACGATTCGATGGAAATGAATTCGGAGATCTCGGCGACCAAACATTTCCCTTGACCGGGGCGGAATGGCTCTACACCTTTGCCGCCCATTTTTTATCTAGAAAAGGATTTTTCCTATGAGTCGTATTTGCAGCATTACCCAGTCGAAGCCCGTGAAGGGATCCGTCATCCATCGCCGCGGTTTGGCGAAGAAAAAAGGCGGCATCGGCCAGCACGTCACGGCGGTGGTGCCTCGCACCTTTTCGCCCAATCTCCGCACCAAGCGCATCTGGGTGCCTGAACTCAACCGCTTCGTCACCGTCAAGCTGACGGCGCGCGCGTTGAAGACGGTGACCAAGAACGGCGCCTTCGCGACACTGAAAAAAGCGGGCATCGTTTAATTTTCTCGGCGTCATTTGCGGTCCATCCGCAATCACCCGAAAAAGTTTCGCGACTCGGTTTCGCGCAAAAAATTTTCAGCCTCTTTCCGCAAGGAAAGGGGCTCTTTTCGTCGACAGAAATCCGGCAGGTTTCCCTGGAGAGGGGCAGCGATTGCAAAGGGACGCGCCGCGATCGTAGAAGCAATGACGCCACGAGGCGTGTCATAACCTCTCGAATAAAATTATTTTTCTGGCAAAACTTATCGCCCGATGCAGGGTATCATTTCCCGATCACCCCTTCATTCGCACGCCCCTACTTCCTCCCGGACGCTCCCTATGAACCATTCTCCATCCTTCACTCTGCGCCATCTCGGGCGACACTTTTACAGCGTCTGTCCGCTCGCCAGGGTTTCCGCTGCGCTCTTAACGCTGGCCGCAATTTGCGCCGGCGGCTTCGCGCCCCAGTTCGCCTTCGTCGCCGCCGCGACCGAAGCTGCTTCCTGCGACTGCGGCTGCACCGGCGGCTGCTCGGCGAGCAGCCACTGCGGCTGCACGACTGAGTCTTCCAAGACCCTCTCGACCACGAACCTCACACCTTCCGGCGAAATCCCGAATCTGTTCACGGTACAGGATACCATCAATGATAACGGGCTGGCATATAATTTTCACTTCCAGGCGGATCCGAGCGGCACATCGACCAATCTCGGGGACAATCCACCTGGGGTCCTTCTCGTGCGGGGCGTCACCTATACCTTTCATCTCGTTTGCCCCGGCCATCCGTTCCTCATCAAAACCGCGCCCGGCACGGCGTCGGATATGGATTTGTTTCTCGAAGGCATCAGCCCCGGAGACGCCAGCCCCGATGATGTGAATGACGGCGACCCGTCGAGTGGTCAGGCCTCCGACTCCGGACTTCTCTACTTTGCCGTTCCGGCCGACGCGCCGGATACGCTGTACTACAACTGCGAAATCCATACCTCGATGACGGGCACATTTCACGTTGTGGACGCAGCCCCTCCCTCACTTGACGGACCGCCGAACCTCCACGTCTATGCCGACGCCGAGGGCGTCGCGACAATTCCCGATTTCACCCTCCAGTATACTGCAACGAGCGAGCTGCCGGTTACGATCACTCAATCGATCCCCAAGGACACGGTGAAAGGGTTTGGCGTGTATCCCATCACCATCACGGCGACGGATTCCACCAATCAGACGACATCCTTCGACACCACGGTTACGGTCCGATTCCAGCCGCCGAACTCCCCTGTGGCGACCGTTGGCGGAGTAAGCGGGAAAGCGGTGACCCATCAAGCGGCGCCTGTAGCGGTCCAGGGAGACGGACCGCCGGACGGCATGGTGCTTGGCCTGTTTGGCACGCCTGCGATCAGCGACTACCGTGACTTGGTCGCACGGAACACGCTGCAGGATGCGAAATTTCACCCGAAGCTGGACTCGATCTATTTCGAAGACGGGCAGGGCAATGCGAAAATCGTCGCCTTCCAGGGAGAACCAGCCCCGACGTTGCCCAGCGGGACAACGTTCCAGAGTTTTGACGACCCGGTGATGTCACCGGCGGGGGAGGGTGGTTTTGTCGCC
>FTCV01001116.1_pt1 | contig 21981 bp, 11 predicted proteins | sample 1639691 | NCBI WGS metagenome assembly FTCV01 (sample SAMEA3914864, study PRJEB12502) | metagenome | biome: forest; material: soil | place: USA | collected 2012-03-12 | depth 0.3 m
GATGCTCTCGGTCGCCGATGGGCCGACCGAGGTGCATCAGGTGCAGATCGCCAATGCCCTGCTGAAGCAGACCGCCCCCGCACAAGGGCTGTTCCCCAGCGAGCACATTCCCACGCGCACCGCAGAAGCACAAGCCCGCTACGCCGCGGAACTGGCCGAGATTGAGCGCGAGCTGGCGGCTTGAACGCGATGTCTCTGCTCGATCTTACCGGCAAGGTGGTGCTTGCCACCGGCGGCATGAGCGGGATAGGCCTCGCCTTCCTGCAAGGCTGCGCGCGGCAGGGGGCGTCGGCGGCGGTGCTGGACCGCGATACCGCAAAGGCGGACGCCGTCTCCGCACATCTGCGTTCGCTCGGCGCGGGGCAGGTCCATGTGGAGACGGTGGACGTGACCGATGAGGCGGCGGTGGAAGCCGCTTTCACCGGCACCGTCGCTGCGCTGGGCCGGATCGACTGCGCTTTCGCCAATGCCGGGATCAGCCACCGCGCACCGGGGTTCGACGATCTGGACAGTGCGGATTATCACCGCCTACTGGACGTGAACCTCCATGGCGCCTTCTACACCCTGCGCGCGGCGGTTCGGCACATGAAGGCCCGGGCGCGGCAGGGCGATCGGGGTGGTTCCATCGTCGCCTGCGGCAGCCTGTCGATCTATCACGGATTGCCGGGCATGGAGCACTATGCCGCCGCCAAGGCCGCCCTGCAGGCGATGATCAAGGGGCTAGCAGTGGAGATGGGGCCGTTCGGCGTGCGCGCCAACATGCTGGTGCCGGGCTTCATCCTCACCGGCCTGACCGACGACAAACCGGAGACGAAGCAGATCCTAGAGCGCTTCTCCGCGATCACGCCGCTGGGCCGCCCGGGCGAACTATCCGATATTGAGGGGCCGGCGGCCTATCTCGCCTCCGACGCGTCCCGATTCCAGAGCGGCGATACGCTGGTCATCGACGGCGGCCGGCTCGTGCGCAACGTCTGACGGGGGAATTATGCCGATTACCATGGATCTTACCGGCCGTGTGGCCGTCGTTACCGGCGGCAGCCGGGGGCTGGGCCGGGCGATCGCGCTCGGGCTGGTGGAGGCCGGCGCCGCGGTTGCGGTGGCTAGTCGGAAACTTGAAAGCTGCGCGGCGCTGGTCGCGGAGATTGAGGCGCTGGGCGGTCGCGCCTCTGCCCATGCTTTCGATGCGGCATCCTGGGAGGACTGCGACCACCTTTTCGCCGAAGTGACCGAGCGCTGGGGCGGGGCGGATATTCTGGTGAACAATGCCGGAAAGTCACCGGTGGAGCCGTCCTCGCTGGAAACTTCTCAGGCCGCGTTCGATCTTATCCTTGCGGTCAACTTGCGTTCGGCGTTTCGGCTTTCGGCACTGTTCGGCGCGCAGATGGTGGAGCGCGGTGGCGGGGCGATCGTCAACGTGAGTTCCAGCGGATCGCGCAAGCCTGAGCCATACTTTGCGCCTTATGCCGCCGCCAAGGCCGGCCTCAACACGCTGACCGAGAGCTTCGCCAAGGAATATGGCCCCACGGTGCGCGTCAACACGGTGATGCCGGGGCCTTTTCATACCGACGGGACTAAGACTTGGTCCCGCTCTAAAGGCTTTGCTGAACACGCCCGCAAGAACCAGCCGCTGGGGCGGGGCGGAGACCCGGCGGAGATCGTTGGCGCCGTGGTCTACCTTGTCAGCGATCTTGCGTCCTATGTTACCGGCGCCTGTCTTGCAGTGGACGGCGGGCATTTGATTGCACGTGGATGACCTGAGATAGCGTGGATGGAGGGAGTCTGACAGGTCGGCCCGGCCCCCTTCTACCATGTCTCATCGGTGTTCAACCGCTCATCCAGGCAATCCGAGCTTGATCGGCCGATCTCGTTCCACCGTCTCCCGCAGAAATAGCGCGCACTGCGACCGCGTTTTTACACAGCCTCGACCCATGCCGGTCACTCAGCGCTTGAATTTCGTTCCCCAGGAGCGGACCGGCAGCTCTCCCATCGCCCCACCGGGAGGACGGTAGCTAAGCCGCTGATCTCGACGTCCCAGATGTGTGCCGACGGTCCTTTCCATCTATCATTCGCAAAAGGGACGTGCCTAGCCGTTACTAATTGGTTCTGGCTCCCCGCTGCAGCGGGGAGTCATATAGCTTCAGATTTCCGTTCCTTCTGCCAAACTCAAGGCGTCTTCCACATCTGCGCCGAGATATCGGACCGTGCTTTCAATCAGCGCAAGAGGGCCGCCTATTACGATGCGCTGGAAGCGGCTAACAAGAGAAACGAGATCACCGCCTGGCTGACCTATTTTGGCGAAACCGTGCTGGATGCCCAGACGCACAGTCTTGCCCTGATCGACTTTCTCATCGCCAAGACGCAATTCTACGACCGCTTCCGGGACCGGCTGAACGAGCGGCAAGCGCGCACCATTGCTCGGATGTTCCGCGAAGGGTTGGACGGCTTCATCGGGGGGCTGAGCGCGGCCAATTACATCACCATCACCGCTACCTCTCGTGCAACTGCAACCCGCGATTTGCACGAGTTGGTCGATATGGGCGCGCTGAGGCAGACCGGCACGCTGAAATCCACCCGCTACTATCTAGACTTGGGCCAGTAGCGGGCGACCCTTCAAGGACACTCAGCCGCCAATTTTCCGTTCCCAGCTGGTGCCCGTCCGCTTTCTCATCTTCGATGCTCAAGATGGGCCGAAGGCGAATGTCGGGTTCAGAGCGCAGAAACTGGGATAGCTGCCGCTCACACGCCAGCAGCAGCCGATCCAATCGTCGCCGTTCCGACGCGGCCTCCTGAATGTCTGGTTCCTGCTTAGACCGGTCATTTCTCGCCAGAAGCTAAGCTATGATCAGGCTTCAATTTCGCCTGCGCCTAAATTCTGAAACAGAACGGGCGCCTGAACGGCCAGGCGCCCATTTCTCATCAGAACGCCAAGCGAAGTCCTGCGTTGGCCTTCAGGGCATAGCTGCCGCCGAAATCCAGCATAGCGGTCTTGCCGCTGGCTTCGGCGTAAAGCGTCAGGCGGCTACCCAGCATGACGTTCGCGCCAAGGCCTAGCTCGCTCCAGAGACGCTCGTTCTGGCGCGCGATCGCGGTGCCGGATACGTCGGCAACGGTGCCGTCCAGCCATTCGTAGCTGAGGTTTGCCATCGCATAGACCTTGCTCGTGGCATCTTGCCGGTCGAGCGAGAGGCCCCAACGGGTCTTCAGACTGTCGCCCAGTTTCGAGGACACGCTGGCGCCGTACGGATCGACGAAGCGGTCGAAGTCGACGGTCGAATAGGCCATCTGCACTTGCGGCGTGAGCGAGAGGCGACCGCCCAGCGACCACTGCTTGCCCAGTTCGAGGCTATAGGCCTGCCCATTGCCGTCGTTGCCCTTGGCAAGCGTGCCCAGCGTTGCCGATTTCAGCGTGCTGTCGAACCAGGTGAACTGCGTGCGCCCATCGACGTAGAAGCCCTGCGGCCCGAACCAGGTCAGCGTGGCGCCAAGGCTGTAGCCCTTGGTCTTGATGCTGCCTTCGCCGAAGATCGACATGACCTTGGCGCTGGCCTGGCCATAGCCGCCCACCACACCCAGGATCAGGGCGGCGCCGTCGCTACGCTGGCTGATCACGTGATCCGCGCCCAGTTCCATCTTCCAGCTGTCCACGTTGACGTCGCTGAGGCTCGTGGAGGCGGCCGCATTGGGACGCGAGCGCTGGCCTTCCATGCGGCCCCAGATGCTGGAGGGCTGCCCGTCGGCGCCGATGGCCGACTGACGGTCGCCGATACGCTGGCGCATCGTGCCCAGTTCGTTGAGCGTCAGCAGGGTCTGCCCATAGGCCTCGTAGACCGGCACGCCGGGCTGGTACAGCGGCACGTTCGGCCCTTCTGGAGAGGTCCCCGTATCAAGCAGGCTGGAACGCAGGTACCAGTCGCCGTCGGTGGGCGTATCGACGCCGTTCTGGACGAGACGGTAGCCATAAGCGCCCGCGATCACGGCCTGATCGCCCTGGAACGTGTAGTCGCCAGCCAGCGTGAACGTGCCGTTCGAGGCGCCGGCAATGTCGATGATCTTGATGCCGTTCCCCGTGGCCGCGCCAAGCCCGCCGCGATTGACCACCGAGACGGTGGTACTGCCCGAGGTCGCCCCGGTCACCGACAGCACGTCGGTGCGCGAGGTGTCGCCGCCAAGTTCAGTCTCGATCAGCAGCTTGCCGCCCGCGCCGGTATAGCCGCCGTCCACCGTCAGTGTGCCGAAACCGCCTCGGCCCGGTGCGATCGTGCCGGCATTGGTCACGCTGCCGACATGGCCCGTGCCTTCCAGGCGCCCCTCAGCGGCGATGGCGAGCGTGCCGCCCAGTCGGCCATCGACTGCGAGCGTACCGGCAGCGACGGTCGCGGCGCCGGTATAGCCGCTGTTGTCGCTGGTGAGGACCAGCGTGCCGAGGCCGGCCTTGGTGAGAGCACCCGTGCCGGTGACCGTTCCGTCCAGCGTGAAGGTCGTGGCGTTTGCAGCCGAGATGGAGCCGGCACCTGCAAGCTGGATCTCACGGTCGCTGGCAAGGTTGGCGCTGGTTGCCAGTGTGCCGCCGTCCAGGGTTACCGCGCTTGCCGCCGCGCCCAGATTGGCGTCCGCGGCAATCTGAACGGTGCCGCCATCGATCAGGGTGCCGCCGGTGTAGGTGTTGGCGCCCGAAAGGATCAGCGTACCGGCATCCGTCTTGACCACTTGCGTGTCACCGGTGAGCGCGGCAGCGATCGTCGCCGTGAAGCTGGCGCCGGCCGTGCTGCCGTCGCCGACGCGGATGACCGTTGCCGGCCCGCTCAGTGTCACGGTGTCGCCGGCGATCGAATAACCGGTTGCGGCAAACTGTATACCCGAAGTGCCGACATTGCCGAGGCTGTTGTCCACCGTCACATTGCCGCCGGTGCCGCCGAACACGGCGAAGCTGCCGTCCGCAAAGGCCCCATTCACAGCGCCGTTCACATCCGTCCAGTTATTGTTCCCGGTGCTGCTTTGCCAGACGCCGCTGCGGCCATCGATCGCGCCGTTATTCTTGGGACCGGCTGCGCCGTCCCAGAAGTTCAAGGTAAGGTCCGCACTATTCACGAGGTTAACCTGGCCGGCCACAGAGGTTTGAACCTTCAGGCCGTTCACCGCTGGCGCGGCGCCGATTTCGAGGCCATTGTCAGTGAGCGTGCCGTCGTAGTTGAACACTCGGTAGACACCGATATCAAAGCTACCGCCCGCCGAAGTGGCGACGTCGATCGTACCGTTCAGCGTGAGATCGCCGCCAACATTGACGAGATCGTTGAGCGCACCGCCCGCGACATTGGCCGCACCAAAAGCGAAGTCCAGCTTACTTCCTGCTGACAGCGACAGGTCGCCAGCGATGGTAAGCGTCCCCGCACCGCCAACGCCTGGTGAAAGCGTTGCGCCGTCCGCCAGCGCGACGTTGCCGCCGATCGAACCGGTGCCGCCGAGTGTAGCGCCCGCCAGAACGGAGGTGAGCCCGGTAGTGGCGCTCTGGCGGCCATTGATCAGCAGCGTCCCGGCCTCGATTTGAGTGGCACCAGTGTAGCCGTTGTCTGCCAGGAGGATCAGCGTTCCGTTGCCCTGCTTGGTCAACGCGCCTGCGCCCGAGATCATGCCTACGAGGGTGAGTGTGGTACCGGCATCGGTAGCGAAGCTGCCGTCGCCGGCGAGATCTATGGTGCGGTCCGTCGTGAAGCTGGTCGTTGTATTGAGCGTACCGCCGTTGAAGCTAAGCCCGCTCGATGCAGCGCCGAGCTTGATATCGCCCGAAACTTGCAGCGTGCCGCCGTTGATGGCCGTGCCGCCGGTGTAAGTATTGATGCCCCTGAGGACCAGCATGCCCAGGTCGGTTTTCACGAGTTGGGCGTTGCCATCGATCACGGTATCGATATCCGCGACGTAGGCTGCTCCTGCCGCAGTGCCGTCGCCCACTCTGATCGTGGACTGCGGCGCCGTCAGCGTCAGCGTATCACCGGTGAGCACATAGCCGTCGACGGCGAACTGAAGACCGGAGGTGGTGATCTTGCCCAGGCTGCCATCCAGCGTGACCGTGCCACCAATACCGGTGAAGATTGCCAATGAACCATCCGAGTACCCGGCGTTGACCGAGCCATCGAACAGTGTCCAGTTGTTGTTGCCGCTGGAGGACTGCCATACGCCGTCACCGCCGGTGATCTGCCCATCGAACTTCGCGCCGGACGCGCCGTCCCAGAAATTGAGGGTCTGGCCATTAGTATTGACGAGGTTCACCTGCCCTGTGACCGAAGTTTGGACAAAGCCCGTCGCGCTGCTTGGCAGAATGCCGATCTCAAGGCCATGGTCGGTCAGTGCACCGCCGTAATTGGCGACGCGGTAAATTCCGGTACCGAAGCTGCCACCGCTCGAGGTCGCGACGTTGATCGTACCATCGAGCGTGAGATCGCCCTTCACGTCGATCAAGTCATTAAGCGACCCACCGGCCACATTAGCCTGACCGAATTCGAAAACGATTACCGAGCCGCTGCCGAGCGTGAGGTCGCCATTGATAGTAAGCGTACCCGGGCTGTTGCCAGGTGCGATCATGCCGCCGTTGTCCACGAAGACATCGCCGCCGATGATGCCGCTACCGCCCAGAGTGCCCCCCGTAAGAACACTGGTGAGCCCGGTCGCGGCAGACTGGTCGCCGTTAACGCGTAGCGTGCCGTGGGAAATTGTGGTCGCGCCCGTATAGCTGTTGGTCCCCGAAAGGATCGTCGTGCCGGAGCCGATCTGCCAGATCGATCCACTGCCGGAGATCGCGCCGCCAAGTGTAAGCAGATCCGAACGGTTGAGCGCCAGCACGCCGTCGTTGGCGATATCACCAATGATGCTGCCGACTGTGCCGCCATTGCCGATCTGCAAAGTGCCCGCATCGATCAGCGTGCCGCCGGCGTAGGTGTTCTCGCCGGTCAGAATAACGGTTCCCGGGCCCATTTGGCGGACGGTGCCAGAGCCCGAGATTACCCCCGCAAAAAGAAGGCTGTCCGAGTGATTGAACGCAAATTCGCCGTAGTTGGTGACATCGCCAAGGATAGTTCCCGTGGTTCCACTAGCCCCGAGCTGCAATGTCCCATAGGCGATGGTCGTTCCACCCAGATAGCTGTTGTTCGCGGTCAGAACGGTGGTACCGGACCCTTCGTGCAACACTTGGCCATTGCCGCTGATTATCCCCGTGAAGACGACACTATCGGACCGATTGAAGGCCAGAGCTGCGTTGTTCGTGACATCGCCCGCAACGCTGCCGGTATTGCCGCCATCGCCGAGTTTCAGAGTTCCGCCAGCAATCGTGGTTCCACCGGAATAGGTATTCTCACCAGTCAAGGTGAGAATACCATTGCCATCCTTGGTTAGGGTGCCCGAGCCAGCGAAGCGGGGAGCGATGCCGATGCTATGCCCGTCGGTATCGATGATGACGCCATTTGCGCCAAGTCCGATGTCCCGCGTGCCGAAGTTGTTGAAGAAACTGGCATTGTTGTCGGTGGCGCGCAACACCCCGCCGTCAATGCTGACGCTGGCCGCCCCTGGACCGGCGAAAAATCCAGAGGTTTCAAGCACCGCAAGACTGCCTGGCGTGCCGAGCATGGCCAGCGTTCCACGTGCGCCAATCGAAGATGCCCCGAGATTGATGCCGGTGGGCGCGCGCACCAGCCCACCATCCGCGATGGTGAGGGAGCCGACGCCGTAGTTGCCGATATTGATGTTGTAGGAAGTGATCTCCCACTTTGATCCGGCCCCGCTGACGGTCACACTGCCATCGCTGCCGGGGCCGGCGCCGACGTAGCCCTGGTTGCTCGTAACCGTGGCGCCACCCTCGATGAGGAGCGTGCCGAGGCCGTAAGAGCCGACAGTGAGCTGACCCGTATTATCCCAGCGGCCGCCGCTCCGCACGACGGCATGGCCCTCATTACTATCGCCTAGTATGCCATCGTTGCTCGACGCGACGGCACCATCCTCGATCGTCAGATCTCCGACGCCGGCCCCTCCGACGTTGATGCGTCCCAAGGTTGTCCAGGAAGAGCCAGCGCCTGTCAGCAGAACCGTTCCATCACCGCCGATGTCCGTGCCCAGATCACCACTCAAGCTGATTACCTGCGCGCCGTCAGCGACTGTCATGGAGCCGACAGCGCCGTAGCCGATGTATAAGTCGGTGTTGGCGTCGATATCTCCAGCCACCAGGGGATCGGTGTCTCCGCTCAGGCTTACGGATTGGGCATGCGCCGATGAAGGATCGCCCAGCGCGCCCGTCAAGACCATCGCCGGCAGCGCCGCGGAGGTAACGAGCATGCGCCACGCATCGGTGCCACTCGCGTGGCCCACTTTATTAAGAGTGTTGGTGCTTGTCAGATGCCCCACTTGTGGATCCCCCGAGGTTTTCACATCATCTTATATGATGAAAGATTAAGAAGATCGCGCCCCTGACCCAGACAATTTGCCCGGTAATCAATGGATTGCTTCGGGCACAATTGACTTGCATCATTTAGCTAATTGTTAGAAGGAATGGCGCGGCTGATGGTGTTGCGTAAGTAGTCGCTGCTTCTGCCGCGAACTCCCGATCCTCGGGGCAAGCCGCATCGGCGTAAACGATCAATGCCAAGCGCTTACGCACGATGTCCAACTAGCCCCGATCCAGCCGAGTGCCGGCTCCGCGAAGATGCAGATGATCTGCCGAAGGCAACGCGCCGGATGGTTGGCGGTATTGGTTGCCAACAGCAGCGGCCAGGCAGTTTTGGAGGGTATCGCTCCAAAGCCACCTGGCTGTTGAACACTCCGATCAACGCAGCCCCTGCGCGACTAATCCGCTATTTCGTCGTATATCCGCCGTTGACGAGAATTGTTTGGCCCGTCATCCACCAGCCGTCAGACGCCAGGAACCGGATGAATGGCACGATATCAACGATGTCAGTCAGCCCAGTTTTCGTGAAGGCAGAAAGCGCGGCCGCCGTCTTGTGGTAGGCTTGGGCATCAGCAGCTTCAGCGGGATAGAAAAACGGTGTGTCCATCGGGCCCGGGCCGACCGCGGTCACGGAGATTCCGCGCTCTCCGAACTCTTTGGACGCAGCTCGTGTGAAATGCTCGACGGGCGCCTTCGTGCCGGCGTAGGCTGCGTAAAACGGCGTGAATGCGCCTAGCAACGACGTGACCAGCGTGATTACCTTGCCGCCGTCATTCACGTGTCGGCCAGCCTGCTGTAGGAAGAAGAACGCCGATTTCGAATTGACGGCCGTCATCTCGTCATATTCATCTTCGCTGATCTCGACGAGGGGCTTTTTCAGGACTTTGCCCACGGTATTGATCGCGATATCGGGACGGCCGAAGGCTTCGATCGCATCGGCAAACAGTTGCGCCATTGCGTCTGCGGTGGTGAAATCGGCCTGCAAAGCAATGGCCTCTGCTCCGGCGGCACGGATTGCTGCAACGGTCTCATCGGCAGCGCCCTTCGTCGCAGCTGTATTGTAGTGAATGGCGATAGCCTTTGCGCCTTGCTCTGCCAGGTCGCGTGCGACCAACCCACCGAGGTTCTTTGCGCCACCTGCGATGATGACTACTTTGCCCTTAATGTCGTGGTTGATCACGGCCTGCCTCCTTGCTTTAAATTCCGTAAATGGGATGGTTATTAATATAGAGTATTAATAAATTACCTTGAAAAGCAATCGCTATGGATCTAAATTTACATTGTTTTACAAACGGATGACAGGCATTCCGGTTTACGATGCTATGCGTGTGCTTGCGGAGGATCGTAGTCGTTTTGTCAAACGACGAAGCAAACAAGCCTTTAGCAAGCAACGTGCGTGTTCACTTAAGGGGCTGGATTGAGCATGAGAGTCTATTTGCGATCACGAAAACATCTTTGCTAACTATCTGCGGGTAGGTGGGTCCCTTCACCTGTCGGAGCCTCATCAGGAAACGGCCGGAAATCCATCGAGCCATGCTCGTTACCGTCCTGAACTGGAACGTCCCCATCACCATTCTGCTCTGCGGAGCGGCCTTTATCGGAGCCGATTTTCGAGGCCGACCTTCCGCGAGAGATTTATGCCTACCGAGCTGGGCGTAATGCTCAGCGGGCCGTGATCGAAGTGGAAGACCAGCTGTTCCATGGCCGTCCCGATGTCGTGGACGCCGACCTCGCCGATTACTTCGGCAGCATTCCCCATTCCGAACTGATGAGGTCCGTAGCCCGCCGGATCGTCGTTCCACGCGTGCTGCATCTGATCAGACTGTTGCTACACTGCGCTGTCGAGGAAACCGACGACAAAGGCCGGAAGACACGAACGACGGTGGCCAAGGATCAGCGACGCGGCATCCCGCAGGGGCCACCCATCTCACCATTGCTGGCAAATCTGTACATGCGCCAGTTCGTGTTGGGGTGGCGGAAGCTCGGCCTCGGGCAACGCCTTGGCGCTCGGCTCGTCACTTATGCCGACGACCTCATCATCCTGCGCCAGAAGGGCAATGCAGAAGCAGCGCTCGACCATATGCGCGGGGTGATGGGCAAACTGAAGCTGACCGTAAACGAGGAAAAGACTGGCATCTGCAAGGTGCCAGGCGGGACGTTCGGCTTTCTGGGATACACCTTCGGTCGGACGCACTCTCCGGCGACGAGAAGAGCCCGCATGGGCTACCGACCGTCGAAGAAGGGCATCAAGCGTGCGGTGGACAAAATCCACGTGCTGACCGAGATGACGTCTACGTGGCAGGATTCCGCAGTACTGATAGCCAAGATCAACCGGGCGCTACGCGGTTCGGCTAACTATTTCTCGGTTGGCACAACGAGCAAGGCCTACCGGGCCGTCGACAGCTATACGTTGGTGCGGGTGCCTCATAGCGACCGATTGTGATTTTGCATCAAGTTTGCATTGCTAGCGAATTCGCCTGTCCCTAACCGCATCCTGCGCGTCTCACTTGGCGTTGACGAGGAGAACGCGGTGCAGTTGCAGGCACGCAATGACGGTGGTGAATTCGACAAGCGTTGGCGGCGCGTGCTGGTATCGTTCTTTTCACGGCGCATAGGCGATCGTGCGGAGGCCGAGGACCTTACGCAGGAAGTGTTCGAGCGAATGCTGCGCAACGAGGCCGCTGTCGAACACCCCGATGCGTTCGTGTTTCAGGTTGCTGCCAATTTGCTGGCCGATCGCCATCGCCGCACGCGTGTGCGCGAACGCTATCGCCAGTTCGTCGAAGCCGAAGAGCGGCGCGATGTCGAACTCATCGATCCCCACGCCATTGCCAGTGGGCGGCAGGGTGTTGAGCAATTGGCGCGCGCGCTGGATTCTTTGCCCGAGCGCACGCGCACAATGTTCGTCCTCTACAAGTTCGAGCAGCTGAGTCAGGAGACGATCGCCGAGCGCTACGGAATTTCCAAGAGCGCGGTCAAGCAACAGATCGCACGAGCTATGGCCTTGCTGGCGTCCCGGATGGGAGAGCCCAAATGAACGGTGTAGACCTCATCGATCCGATTGCTGCACGCCGCGAGCAAGCGGCAGACTGGTACCTGTCGCTTACGGACGGCACATTGACGGAAGACGGGCAGTCGGCGTTCGACGCCTGGTTGGCGGTGCCGGAGAATGCCGATGCCTTCGCGGAAATGGCGCGGATGATGCGCGCCATGGACGGTGTGAGCGAGGAACCCGAAGTGATTTCCATGCGCACTAACGCGCTGTGCGACTATGAAGAGCGCAGCGCGGTGCGTCGACGCATCGAAATCAGGAAGTCTCTGTTCGGGGTCGCCATGGCGGCATCATTGCTCTTGGCGTTTCTCGGCGCCCTGTCCTACTGGGGCAGCGCTGAGCATTTCGAGACCCAGGTTGGCGAGCGGCGCACAGTGCTGCTGGAAGACGGATCTCAGCTTGCGCTTGACGGCGATTCCTCGGTCGATGTCGATCTTGGGCGCTATCGCCGTTCGCTTGTGCTGGTGCGCGGGCGGGCGCGGTTCAACGTGGCTAAGGATCCGCTGCGGCCATTCACAGTGACCGCTGGCAACCGCATTGTGGTGGCGACGGGCACTTCGTTCTCGGTGGAATTGCTGGGTCGGGACGTTCACGTCCAGCTGTTCGAGGGGCATGTCGCGGTAGTCAATCGTAAAGCTGGCCGGGGCATGGAGCAGGCTGAACAGTTCCGCTCCCGCAATCTCTCGGCTGAACCACAACTGAGCCCGGGTCTTGAACTGGTGGCCGTTGCCGAAGGCAGCGAGCCGCCGAAGATCGCGCCGTTTCCGGTTGCGGTGGGGCAGTCCTGGCAGGATGGGGAGCTGGTCTTTGAGAATGAGACGCTCGCCAGCGCGGTGGAGCGCATGAACCGCTATTCGCGCCGCCAGATCGTGCTGGCCGATGACGCGACCGGAGATATCCCGGTCAACGGGGTGTTCCGGGCAGGCGATGCCCGGGCGTTCCTCGACGGGATCTCGGCGCTTTATCCGCTGCGGGTCAGCGCGAACGAGGATGGCTGGATTGTCGAGAAACGCTGAGCGCTGATTTTTTTCGAAATTCTTCCTGTCTCTGTTGCGGGCCGGTGCGTCTCATCATTTAGGCAACAAACAATCATTCAGGGGCCGCAAAACATGGGGAAATTTCGTGCCGCATCCTATTTGGGTGCGGGAAGCGTCGTCGCGGCGGCGTTCTTGGCTCAGGCCGCTCCGGCTTTCGCCCAGGAGCAACGCATCGATTTCGATATTCCGGTACAGAGCCTGGCGGGCGCGCTGCGCAATGTGGCTTCCGCGGCTCATCAGCAGGTCATTTTCGACGGAGACGCTGTCAAGGGGCGTCGGGCGGACGCACTGAAGGGCAGCTTCACGACGCGCGCAGCGCTAGCGCAATTGTTACGCGGAACCGGGTTGTCCGTGGAGCAGGGGGCTTCCGGGGTATTCATTGTCCGTCGTCCTGCCGCATCAACCCCGACTCCTACATCGGTTGGCTCAAGAGATCTGGCCGCCGACGCCGACGATGCAACTTCTCCTGAAGTAGTTGTAACCGGTTCGCGCATCCGCCGCACGGAATTCGATTCCCCGATCCCCGTGGTCGCCCTGCAGAAAGAGGATATCTCCGAGCATGGCTATCGCGATCTGGCCGATGCGCTGGGGGACGTGCCGGGCGTAGATCAGGGTCTCAACCTTTCTGCCGGGCAGACTTCCACGCAAACCAACGGCCTGTCCACCGTCAGCCTTCGTGGTCTTGGCCAGAACCGCACGTTGACGCTGATCGACGGTCATCGCACAGTCTCGAACGTCGGCAACGCCAATGCGGTCAGCCTCAGCACGATCCCGACCTTTCTCGTCGACCGCATTGACGTGAGCACTGGCGGCGCATCGGCCGTCTACGGTTCGGACGCGATCGCGGGCGTGGTCAATATCATCACCGACGAAGGCGTGCAGGGTATCAAGGCACGTGTCGCGGGCACGGCCACCAATGACGGCGGCGGTGACGGCACCGAATATTCGGCCGCTGCGGGCGGCAGGTTCCTGGACGACCGTCTCTACGTGATGGTGACCGGGACTTACGAAAAGCAGAATGCCCTGCGCGCGAAGGAACGCGAATGGGCGCTGGAATCCGTCTCCTATGATCAGAGCAGTAATACGCTCTCTTCGCCGGATCTCAGCACATACACGCCGGGCGGGCGTTTCCTGAGCAGCCGCGGAGCGTACTATTATGACGAAACCGGCATGCACACCGGGTTCGTCACGGCGCAGAACGGCTACGACGACCGTCCGAACGGCACCCTGATCGTCCCGCGCGAAAGTACCAGCGCCGCCGGCAAGATCGCTTACGAATTCAGCAATGCCCTGAAGTTCAAGGCAACCGTTCTCTATTCGAACATCACCACCCATTCGGTGCGTGAGCCTTACTACATTTCCAACTCATCCAGCTATGGCGTCGAGGACGAGTTCACGCTGGGTCGGATCTCGCGCACCAATCCGCTGGTACCCGCTGCCATTGCCGCTGCATCGACCAGTTCTGGCATCGATTTTCGTCGCCGCCTCACCGAGGTTGGCCAGATGGCGATCGACAACAAGCGCGAGACCTGGCGTGCCTGGGCCGGCTTCGAAGGCACTGTCTTTGGCAACTGGAACTGGGACATCACGTACGGCTTCGGCCGGTTCGAGCAGAACCAGACCCGTACCAACGGCGTCAATTACCAGCACGTCCAGTATGCGCTCAATGCGACGAAGCTGGCCGACGGTTCGGTCGTCTGCGCGGATGAGGCTGCACGGGCAGAGGGCTGCGCGCCGCTCGACCTGTTCGGCGTCGGATCGATCAGCGAAGCGGCGGCGGACTATATCCGGGGCAATGTCTGGTACCAGTCGATCAACAGCCAAAACACGTTGAGCGGCAACCTTACCGGCACGGTGTTCGAACTGCCCGCAGGGCCTGTGCAGCTGGCGACGGGCTTCGAACTTCGCCGGGATCATACCGAAACCCACACCGACGAGCTGACTGCCAACGGATACAGCAACTTTGCCTATATTCCCGAATATGCAGGCACGGTGAAAGTGGGCGAGGCCTATGCCGAGGCGAATGTGCCGCTGCTGCGCAACGCGCCGTTCTTCTATCGCCTGAGCGTGGACGGTGCGCTGCGCGTAGCTCGCTACAACCTCTCGGGCGTCGGCACCACGCTAAGCTACCGCGCGGGCGCGCAGTGGGAGCCGGTGCGCGGCATGAACTTTCGCAGCACATTCAGCCGTGCCCAGCGCGCACCTGACACGACCGAACTCTATTCTCCCCCGCGTGACGATTACGACACCGTGGTCGACGTCTGCAGCGGCGTGACGGCGACGACGACGGGCACAATTGCCGCCAATTGCCGTTCGAATGCCGGCATCGCCGCCGCCATCGCGGCAGACGGCGTGTTCAAGCAGGAGAGTACCAGCGTCAACGCGCCGAATGCGGGCAATGCCGACCTGAAGGAAGAGACGGCCTACACCTTCACGGCCGGTGTTGTGGTCAATCCCACCTTCCTGCCCGGGTTGCAGGCCAGCGTCGACTATTATGACATCCGGGTGAAGAACGCGATTTCAGCGCTCTCCAATACCAACCAGATGCTGGAGTGCTATTCGGACACTAACGGGTACGGCAACCGCTTCTGCGATGCGATCACCCGCGATGGCGACGGTCAGATCACCCGGCTGCTTAACCAGCAGGAGAATCTGGACGAACTGCGCGCTCGCGGCATCGACGTGGCGGTGGCCTTTCAGTTCCACCCTGAAGTGATCCCCGGCCGCATCCAGTTTGCGCTGAACTACAACCACCGGCTCGAACTGGGTACGAAGTATCAGGGCATCGCCAGCCAGGAATCCGACGACTGGCTGGGCGAAGTGGGAACTTCCAAGGATACGGCCAAGGCCAGCATCGGCTGGAGTTCTAAGCGCTTCATGCTGAAGTGGACCACCGTCTATATCGGCAAGGCCGTGGACAGCAACGATGCGGCGGCAGCCTTTGCCGCGGCCGGCATTACCGATCCGCTTTACCTGCATGTGCCCGCGTACTGGCGGCATGACCTGAGTTTTCGGATCACCCCGCCGCTGAACACGCCGAACCTGCGGATCTTCGGAACGATCCGCAACGTGTTCAACAAGTACGGCCCGTTCCTTCCTGACGGAACCGAAAGCGGCAACCAGTACAATTACAGCTCGGTCTACGGCGTTTCCGGCCGTGCCTTTACACTCGGCGCACAGTTCGAGTTCTGAGCGCGCGGATCGGAGCGGGGCGGGGCATTCCCTCGTCCCGCTCCCGAACATGCCGCCGCCCCACCTGCTGCCAACTGGCGCGCTGCCTTACAGTGAGATTGCCATGCCTTCCGTTTCGCGATTCCGGCCCGTCGTTCTGGCCGCCGTCACGTTCCTCTCGGTTTCAGTAGCCGTACCGGCCTCGGCTGGCGGCGGCGAACCCGTGGGAAGCGGACCGGCAATTGGACCCACGCCCATGCGGGCGGTGGACTTGCTCGGGATCGCGCGGGCGGGAAGTCCATTGCCCGCCAATGATGGCTCGTCGGTGCTATACCGCGTCAGCCAGGCAAACTGGAAGAAGAACCGCAACACGAGTGAGCTGTGGCGGGGCGATGTTTGCACCGGCACGCGGCGTCGGATGCTGGGCGATGCTGGCAGCCATGCGACATGGTCGCCGGATGGAAGAGCCATCGCCTTCGTCGACCGGCGGGACGAGGATAAGGTGTCGCAGGTCTATCTGCTGCCCGCCGATGGGGGCGAGGCGCGCAGGCTTTCGAAGCTCCGAACCGCTCCCGCCGACCTCGTCTGGTCGCGCGATGGCAAGTTCCTCTATTTTCTGGCGAATGTTCCCGACACCAAGGAACTGGCAGCCCGGAAGAAGGACAAGGAAGACATGTTCGCCTTCGAGGCCCCTGGCTCGCGCCGAGCGCTCTGGCGGATCGAGGTGCCTAGCGGGAAGGCCGTTAAGGTCATTTCTGGCGATTTCGACGTGCGCAATTTCGACCTTTCGGCCGATGGCTCCATCGTGCTCTATCGCCGGGCAGCCTCGCACTTACTCGATGCTCAGTCGGCATCCGAACTCTGGCTCCACCACGAAGGCGAGGCGGACGATCGCAGGCTGACGGACAACGATTATCAGGAGATCGACGCACGGCTTTCGCCCGATGGCCACGCGGTACTTTTCCGTGCCAACGCGCGCGAAGGTCACTACGGCACGTTCAACGCGAACCTGTTCGTTCTCGATGTAGCCTCCGGCGCGATCCGCGAACTTGCCGATGGTCCTGCATGGGCCGTGGAGGAGGCAATCTGGTCTGCGGATGGCCGCACAGCCTATTTCACTGCGCAGGAAGGCGTGCGTACGGAGCTTTTCGCCGTTCCGGCAAGCGGCGGGAAATGGCGCAGGCTGGCCGGCGGCGACGGCGTGATTAGCCAGATCGCGCTTTCGCGCGACGGCCGCACGCTGGCCTTTACCCAACGTACAGCCCTTCAGCCGGAAGAGGTGTTCCGAATCGATCCGGCCAGACCCCGGCCGCTGCAACTCTCTCACCTCAACGACGGCATCGGCGCTCGGTTTCGTCTGCCCCGGCAGGAGGCAATCCGCTGGACCGCGCCGGACGGGCAGGCACTTGAGGGCCTCGTCACCTATCCGCTCGATTACAAGCCGGGGCAGGCTTATCCGTTGATCGTTCAGAGCCATGGCGGACCGCGCTCAGCAGACCAGTTCAACGTCTTCGCCTATGGCCGCTTCCTGCCGCTGCTAACTGCGCGCGGGGTGATGGTTCTGAGCGTTAATTACCGAGGCGGGACGGGCTATGGCGACACCTTCCTGCAAGGGATGAATGCGGGCTATTTTCGGCATGCCGACAAGGATGTGCTTTCGGGCGTGGACGAACTTGTCCGGCGTGGGATGGCCGATCCAGACCGATTGGGAATGATGGGCTGGAGTGCTGGGGGGCACATGACCGCGCGGCTTGAAACGGTAACGGACCGTTTCAAAGTTGCGGTTGTGGGTGCCGGCGCTGTGGACTGGCCTTCGATGTATCTGGGCTCCGACACGCGCTGGCAGCGCCAGGAATGGTTCGTAACTCCACCCTACGGAACGACAGCGCGGCGCGATCTGTATCAGGACTATTCGCCGCTGGCCTCGGTGGACAAGGTCAAGACTCCGACGCTGATCCTTGCTGGGGCGGAGGACGAGCGCGTGCCGTCTGCGCAGGCGGTAATGTACTATCGTGCTCTCAGCGCGCTGGGCGTGGAAGCCGCGCTCTACCTTGCCCCGCGCGAGCCGCACAATTTCTCCGAACTTCGCCACCGCCTGTTCCAGATCAATGTTCAGATGGAATGGTTCACACGCTACCTTCTCGGGAACGGCTACGTATATGAAAGCGTGCCGGGTGCTGGAGGTGACGAAGCAGAAAATCCAGTGACGGAAAGCGATTCTAAATAAGTTATCTGCAGGTTAACGGCTCAGGTGTTAGTCAATGTTTTTGTGTTTGTGTAATTGATGGTTGAGACCAGTCGGCGAGAGAACTTATGGGTAATCCATTCTGGATGATAATTAGAAAATTATTGCGTATATCGATGTAGGGGCTTCTTTATAATTCTCGAGTATTGCTGTCGATAATAATCAATGGTTTTTCGTTGGGGAGATTGTCCGATTAATAATGAGCGTCGCGCTTGAAGGCATCCGCTAGGTCTCAAACGGCAAATCATTCAGGTTCATCGGTAACCCGGTGAACCGACGGCAGCTATCAGCTATCAGCTATCAGCTATCTGGGATGGGATGGGATGGGATGGGATGGGGTGGTGGTCCATGACCGCTATGTCGGCGGAGTAGGACGGGTCGGGATCGCGCGATACACCGTTCGGCAATCCCGTTGATCCATTTCCGTCCGTCATTTTCGGGACAAAGCGATAGGGAACTGATTTGGAAAACTCCGGCCTACGGCCGCCGGCAGCACTAGATGCCCGTAGACAATTTCCCTGATCATCGCTTTCGGGAAGGACTGACGGTCCAAAGGCGGCGCTGCTAAGGCGTAGAGTGCAGGGCTGTGTTTAGGAGGACGGGATGAGAGTGGGTGTCGCTTTTAGGCTTACCGCGCTTGCAGGGCTTCTAACCGCCGCAGCTCCCGCATCCGAGCGATCAGAACTAGATGCAGTCTTGGAGAGCTGGGATCGCGACGAGCATCCTGACCTTCGCGGGGTCGTCGTGGTATATGATGGCCACCGCGTTGCGGAGCGATACTATAATGGAGCATCCCCGACCGAGCTTCACGATATCCGGTCTGCCGGCAAAAGCATCACCGCCTTACTGGTGGGTATCGCAATCGATCGCGGCGAGATCATCTCCGTTGATGATCCCGTGTCGCGGTACTGGCGCGAGGCTGCCGGCAGCGCCATCGGAGCGGTCCCGCTCCGCGACGTGATGTCTATGCGCTCTGGCCTTGCGGCGTTCGATGAAGACCCTGCCTCTCCCGGCAACGAGGATCGGATGGATGCGTCGAGCGATCCCATGGCCTTCGTCCTGCAGGTGCCATCGGCGAACGCTCCCGGCACGCATTATCGCTACAATTCGGCGACGGCCTACACGGCTGGCGTGGTGGTCGCCAAGGCTACCCGGGAGAAGATGAGCAGCTTTGCACGCACTCATCTGTTCCGGCCACTTGGGATCACGCACTGGGAATGGCAGAGCGATGCTTCGAGCATGACGAAGGGCCAGGGTAACCTCTCCCTCACCACACGCGGACTTGCTTCGATCGGAGAGATGGTCCGCAACAATGGGCGGGTTCAGGGCCGCCAGATTGTCAGCGCCAATTGGGTCGCCGCGATGCTCGCCCCGCTTGTCAGCATCGGGGCAGATGATCCCTACGCCGATCAGTACGGCTACTTTTGGTATCGAAAAGTGCAGCAAATTGCCGGCCTGACCCTTCCGGTATCGTTCGCGTCAGGTAATGGCGGAAATAAGATTTACGTCGTTCCAGCGTGCCATCTTGTTGTTGCTATTACATCTTCTGCTTACGGCCGCGGTTACGGACAGCGCAGGTCAGAGGACGTTTTAAAGCGCGTGCTCGCAGTGGAAGCACGGGCCGGAAGATGCCAAACCAACGGACGGCCGTGATCGCACTGGCAAGGCGGGAGCTTCCTGATCATTCATCGGTTTGGGTGCGGTCCTTAGTAGTAGCTAGCCATGGACCTGCCGGACCGGAGCAACCAGTCTTACGCGGACAACCACGCGGCTAGTTTGGTCCGGAATGAAAGCTCTCGGTCGAGCCCGACGTTTGTTCCAGCCTTTACGGATGGCAGGCACAACTTCCTGCGCGCGCAATGAACACCTTTTTCGAGCGGGCGTTCCCTTGCGGGCACTGCTTGGCACATCGATGTGTAATCGGTCCTCGGAACTGAAAATGTGAAAAAGTCGCCCGGGAAATGGAAAGATTACTCGGTCCCACCAGTATAGATAGCGCTCATCGATAGCGAACTTGTTATGGCGGTAATATTTCCAATCGAAGTCGTGGCGAACGCCATGGCTGATGGATAATGATGTCCATTTCAAATTCGCCGCATCCTGCATTTTTCGGCATGGGAATGGGTGAATGTATAATTCAGCACATAAGAGGTTTGTTAGGCAGCTTCAATCAAGTTCGGCCCTTACCGCGACCTTGGGCGCGTTCATGCTGCTCAGCGTAACTGCAAAGCCAGCAAACGCTCAGGATTCGGGCGCCCCGTGCAACATGGTTGGTCCTGCATGCGACATCAGTAATGTCCAGCCAAAGGCGAACGATGGAGCGGATGGAGGTTTCGATGAGCCCGGCAAACCGGGCGACCCAGGAAATCCGGCGTCCGACTTTACGGTCAATCTGCAGGTGCCAAGGACGCTGGGCGACTCCGGGGCGACTTCACCCTTCAACATGAATTCGATCGGCGGCGATGGCGGTCAGGGTGGCGATGGCGACTGTGGCACCCTCTGCCTCGCCAACAACCGGGGCGGCAATGGCGGCAATGGGGGTAATGGCGGCACTCTCAACGTCACGCTCGGCTCCTCCATCACGGGTACCGTGACGCAGAACGGCCAACCCAATCAACCGCACACCAGCGGTGTGACGATCCAGTCGGTTGGCGGAACCGGAGGGGCTGCCGGCGTTGCCAGCTACGAAATGGGAGGCCAGGGCAACGGAACCGCCGGCTTGGGCGGCAATGGCCAGGAAATTACTGCAAATCTTGGCGGAGAGTTTCTCTCGGCCGTCGGTACCGGCGCTTACATCAACTCGCAGGGCGGAACCGGCGGCCGCGGTCGCGATACCGGGGCGTCCTATTCGCCCCAAGGTCCTGATGGCGGGACCGGCGGTGCCAGTGGCAACCTCAACGTAACAGTGAGCGGCAGCTACACCGGCACTGGCTATGGCGTGTATATTCAGTCGGCGGCAGGCAACGGCGGCAACGGCGGCTCGGGGTACAGTACAGCTGGGGGCCAAGGCGGCGACGGCGGCAAGGGCGGCCAGGCGGGAACCGTGACAGCAACGCTCGCCTCGGGTGCGCAGGCTATCTCCACAGATGCAAACGGCGCGGCATTCTATGCAGCTTCAATCGGCGGCGTCGGGGGTACCGGTGGCGGCGGCAGTGCTGCGGGCAATGCCGGCAGCGGCAGCGACGCCAACTCGGTGAACGCAACGATCGACGGCAGCGTCTACACTTCTGGTCTCGGCAATGCCTATGGCGTTCTTGTTCAGTCGCTGGGGGGAACTGGTGGCAACGGCGGCCACTCGGGGAGCTGGTTCAATCCGCAGAGTGGATCCGGATCATCGGGCGGCCACGGTAATACTGTTACCGTCACCGGTACGGGTACGGCGATCCATATGGGAACTAGCGGGCTGGGAGCCGACAATTCGGCGGGACTCCTCGCGCAATCAATTGGCGGCGGCGGCGGCGTCGGTCCGGACTCGAGCGGTTGGTTTGCGGTTGGCGGCAATGGCGGAAACGGATCGGACGGTGACAGCGTCAGCGTGACGCTGACCGATGCCTATGTCTCCACGAACGGCTTCAATTCGGGCGGTGTCATCGCACAGTCGATCGGCGGCGGTGGCGGCAAGGGCGGCGACGCTTGCGTTGGGGGTGGCATCGAGTGCGATGGCGTGATCGTGAACATGACGGTCGGCGGTACGGCAGGCAGCGGAGGCTCGATCAAGCAAGGGGCGGACACCAACGCTGCGATCCTTGGCAAGAGCCTGATCAGCACGGTCAACAAGCATTCGCCCGGCCTCCAGATCCAGAGTATCGGCGGCGGCGGTGGCGATGGCGGTTCCGCGTATGGCAAGGCCTATTCGCTCTTCTACGGCGCGGCGATCAGCGTCGGCGGCGACGGTGGATCCGGGGGCAATGGCGGCACGGTCAATGCGGCGAGGACCGAGAACAATGGCCCGGACAGCTCGATCCGCACGTTCGACTCCGACAGTTACGGCATTCTTGGTCAATCCATTGGCGGCGGGGGCGGTAACGGCGGGGCATCGACGGCCAAGAGC
>FTCV01000667.1_pt1 | contig 21930 bp, 21 predicted proteins | sample 1639691 | NCBI WGS metagenome assembly FTCV01 (sample SAMEA3914864, study PRJEB12502) | metagenome | biome: forest; material: soil | place: USA | collected 2012-03-12 | depth 0.3 m
CCTTGGTGAACGGCACCTGATGCGGCAGCACGTCGCCCCAGGTCTTTTGACCCATCATGATCGGCCCGAATTCCGAGCCGCCAATGTGCAGACCGTGACGGATGTTAACCGCCTGCAACTCGATCATGATGTTGCGCAGATGCTCGACGGCGCGGGCGCCACCAACAGAGCCGTAGCTCATGCAGGCCACCGCCTTTTTCACGAACGGCTTGTAGGCCCAGTCGATCGCATTCTTCAGGGCGCCGGGAATAGAGCGGTTGTATTCGGGGGTGACGATGATGAAGCCATCGAATTCGCTGAGCTTGGCCTGCCATTTGGCGGCAATCTCGTTGGGGGTCGGCATCCACAGGTCGGTCGCGGGCGCGTCGAATAGCGGCAACGGATAATCCTTGAGGTCGACCAGCTCGACATCGAAAGCGCCATAGGCCTTGGCCTGTTCGGCGAGCCACTTGGCTGGCTTGTCGCCCTGGCGGGTCGGACGGATGCTACCGATAATCACGGCGATCTTGGGCTTGGACATGTCTAGCTCTCCCGGTGTTGTACTGACGTAGTGACTGCGTTACGGGGATTACTGGCTTGGTTGGGCTTGCAGCCTCCCGGTCAGGAAAGCGCCGATGGCATCCAACGATTGCTCTGCCGCTTTCAATTTCCCGACGCTTGCCTGAAACCCGTGCGGCATGCCCATCCACACATCGAGCCGAGTATCGACACCCGCCGTAAATGCGTGCTCGGCGTAGCGGCGCGAGTCATCCAGCAGGACTTCATCGTCACCGACATGAATGCGAACGGGTGGCATCCCTCCAAGCTGACCATGAAGCGGCGAAGCCAGCCTATTTTTCGGGTCGGCGTCGCCAAGATAGGAGCTGATGAGCGCCGCGACCTGAGGGCGCGTGAAGAAGGGATCGGCCTCCGCGCGCGTGTCATAGGTGGCGCCTGAAAGCGTCAGGTCGGTCACCGGCGACAACACGGCAATTCCGACAAGCGTCGCACCCGCGGAGGCGGCTTCGTTGGTGATGCGTGAGGCGAGCACCAAAGCAAGATTCCCGCCGGCGGAATCTCCCGTAAGAGCAATGCGGCGAACGCCGCTCCCGGCAAGCTCTCGATAACATGCCAACACGTCGTCGGTTGCTGCGGGAAAGGGGTGTTCGGGCGCAAGTCGATAGTCCGGGATGAACGCCCTGGCTCCCGCTCTCGCAGCGATATGCGCCACAAGATGGCGATAGGCCTTGGCGGATCCGAGATTGAACCAGCCACCGTGCAGATGGAGGATCGCTTCGTCGGACAGCCAGTTCGCGGGATATGCCCAGATGCCTGGTATGCCGCCGACTGTGCCTGCTTCGAACGTCACCTCGTCGCGCGGCAAGACGCCCGCCATGAGAGCATCGAATTGTCCGCGTCCTTCGATACCGCGTTGCAGGCCCTTGAAGGGAGCGACCATGGCGCGTGTGGCGGCGGTGATTGCCGCATCTTCGGGGTCGACCGGATGTATAACAATACGGTCCCGCGACATGCGGTCCGAAGGCGATCCTTGCATGGCCGGTTCCTCATCTATCGGAATGGAAAGGCGTCCCGAGCCAGGCTTGGCGACGGCTTGCCCGATGACATCGCCGTCGCTCAGCTCAGTCCCAGCTGCGCCTGAATGATGGTCGCCGCCAGGTAGCAGTGAAACGAAGTGACCTTGCCATTTTCGACACGGAAGACATCGCAACAGGGCGCGTGTATTTCTTTGCCGGTCGCCGGAATTGTTCCTGCAGGCGTGACCAGATCACCCTTATGGGTGCCATTCAGGGACAATTCGACAATGACGACGTTCTCGTAGACATACAGGCTGTAGAGCTCCCTGTGCATATCGGGAAAGGCGGCGGCATAGACGTCGACAGTCACGCCGATGTCCGGGCCATAGTATTTTTTCCCGCTCGAGACATCGTAGAAGTAGCCGCCGTCTGCAAAGAGCGACACAAACCTTGCCGTGTCTTTCGATGTTGCCTCGGCAAGGTGGTAGAGCTCGCGGATCAGTTTCTCGTTGCGGACTTGCTCTGACGTTTTCGCGCTCATCTCGCTACTCCTGCTAGACTACTTACCGGTCCAGGCAAAGGAACAACCGGTGGCGAAATAACAGCATCCGGGCACAGTGCTGTCTTTCCCGGGCTTGCGGATGTTTATGCCGCCCTTGCTAGGGGGCCGAGGGCCGTCGTGAACAGCGCCCCGCACATTTTGCTGGAATGGCTCTAGCGTCTGCGGCGCCGATATTCGTTGGGCGTCATGCCGGTTGCGCGGTGGAACGCGCGGGTGAAGCTGGCCTGGGAGGAAAAGTGCGCATTGAAGGCGATTTCCGCGAGCGACAGTTTGGCGGCCTCTAACTCCGCCATCGCATTTTCCAGACGCATGCGAGCGATGTAGCGGTGGGGTGGAATTCCAACCGCGAGGGTGAATTTGCGCGCGAAATGGAAGGCACTATAACCCGCGATCCCGGCAATATCTTCAAGGCTCATGTCGCTTTTGAGATTTGCGCAGATATAGTCAAGAACACGTTGTAGCCGACCATTGTCGAGACCTGTCACTGCACGAAAGGCAGCTTTCTGCTGTCGCAGCCTTTCCTCCGCTCGCTTGCGGTCGTCAATATCGGTGAATGCGGCGTACCAACGGCGAACTTGCCCCTCCTCGTTGCGGACAGTGGTGCAACGCCCCAGCAGCCAGCGATACGTGCCATCGCTTCTGCGCGAACGAAATTCGCACTCGAAGGGAAGGCTGTCCGAAAACGCACGATCCCAATTAAGCCGGACCAGTTCCAGATCTTCCGGATGCAGCTCAGCGTCCGGGCGTGTGTCACGCCACCGATTGTGCGTGGTGCCCAGGAACTCCAGTCCCATCCGGTTGACGTAAAGACGCTCGCGCCGGGGGCCGAGAACAGCTACGAACAATGGCGTAAGGTCCAGGATCTGCTGGAACTCCTGCTCGCTTACCTTTTGCGAGTGCGCCGCAAATGACGTCTGGTGCGCGCCGGCAGGATGCAGCTGATAGTCTACTGCACTAACCCTCATGCCGTCATTGTCGTGCCTTTCGTGTTCAAGGTTCTCTGACAAAATCGGCTCCATTGTCGACATCGCTATGGCTAGATGGGCCGCACCCGCTCCGAACGAAAGGCTCCCGGTCGCCGGCAGGGCAGACCAGAGCAAACTGACGCGTATGGTGGTCAACGGCGTTGCGTCGGCCGGAAGGCTTCGCAGCTCGACAGCTATTGCCCGCCACAGTTTCGCAGTTGGCACGGAGCACGATGGATTCTGCCGAGATCATGAGCATAAGCTCATTCTATGAGCATATGCTCGGTTCAGAAATACAAACTATCGAAACCTTTGGTTTCAGGATTTGTACTCGTGCGGAAGCGACCCTACTGCGTGCACAGGCCAAAAGACGGTTGCGGCAAGTAAGCGAAGGTTGCCGAGATTCGCAGACTGCACGCGCAAGCCCGCTGCATTCCCGACGAAAAAGAGGAAACGCCGCAACTGCTCAACGGTTAATGCAGGGCTTCGGGTGGCGGCTGGTGTACCCACGCCGAGGGCGAGCGCCCTTTCTCATATCCATACCGGTATAGGGCCCGCATAAAGCTGGTGGAAAAATCCTGCGTCGCCTGCTCGCGAAAATCGCTGCCGACATAGGCGAGGTTGAATTTGAAATTGTTGCGGCGCGTCAGGTGATAGGAATCGAAAATCGTCGAGCGCGTCTGCACCTTGACCAAGGTGCTTGCGCTGCGCACCGCGAGAGATTTCGTATCGCCTTGAACGACTTCAAAGCGTCGATCGACTTCGTTGTTAATCAACATGTACATGTTGATCGGCGATCCGGGCACACGGCGCTCTCGCAGGAGAAATGTCTCCGGCAAGGTCAGCACCGGTGACGTCACGCCACCATCGACGTGCAATTCCTCGAAGTGATGGCCGGCGGCCTCCACCTCGATGGCGACGGGTGGAAAAACGACAGGAATGCTGGCTGATGCGGTGAGCACTTTGCGAAACAGCGTCAATGCGTCCGGCGTGCCGACCTGCGCGATCCTGCCCATGTCCCAAATGTTGGTGCGTTGCGTATCCAGATTGGTTGTGACGACCAGAAGCCGGCGGCCCTTTGCGTTCTCGGCTGCAACCGCCTGCAGCAATTGTGCATCGACGTACCGGTCCACCAGTCGCTCCAGGCGGTGGTTGGCGAATGGTCCTGACGTCGAGAGGATACTGAGAGGCCCACCGCCCTGCGCCAGGCTCGATGCTATCCCGCTGGTGTAGAGTTCCTTCAGCTTCTGATCGTATTGCGGGCCAAGAAACGCAAAAGGCGCGATCAGCGCGCCGGTGCTTACCCCTGACACGGCGGAAAATTCCGGCCGTTTCCCGGCATCGGACAAGCCGGCGAGAAACCCCGCGCCGAACGCCCCATCAGCCCCTCCCCCGGACAAAGCGAGATAAGTTATCTCGCCGTTGACGGTTGCTCGCGGGCGAAGTGCGTCGAGGGATTGAATTGGATCGTCGGCAAAATATCGCAAGGCCGCGACGTCGAGGACCTCGGGCCTCGCTGCTTCCGCAGCCGTATATGGCGTGCGCGCAAGGGTTCCGCAGCTCGCAAGAAGAGCAAGGCAGGAGATCAATCCAATCGGTGCAAAGAGCCGCCGTTTGGCCGGCAGACGGCGACAGGCATGATGCGGCGTCACCACACTTTCATTCCGCCATCGACAACAATCTCAACGCCGGTCACATACGAGCTCTCGTCCGAGGCGAGGAACAAAGCGACCCGCGCCTTCTCTTCCGGCCGACCAAGACGACCCGGCAAATCCCATTCGATCAAGAGCGACGATAGGCGTCTTTCCCTGGCTTGCGATTCTTTTGACCGTGGTTGCGCGACCGCTTGGCGTGCCTTGCGGTGCCTGTAGGTCGGTACTACGTGGCGCGTCTCAAGCGGATGCACGACTGCGTTCTCTGGATCAATTGCGGACCTTCTCGATGGCACTCGACAGCTACGCCGGCTTTGACATCTCCAACGCGACTTTGACCGTCGGGGCGGCGGCTATTCCGGCTCTCGGCTTCGGCACATACGGCATGTCCGGCGCCAAACTGCAGACCATTCTCGTCGAAGCGATCGGCCAAGGCTTTCGGCATATCGATACCGCGCAAATCTACCAGAACGAGGCCGATGTCGGCGTTGCCATTCGCGCAGCCGGCATTGCCCGGCCCCGGATATTTATCACGACAAAGGTCTGGGTCGGTAACTATCCCCGGTCGAGGTTCATACCGTCGGTAGACCAAAGCCTGGCAAGTCTTCAGACCGACTACGTCGACCTGCTGCTCGTGCACTGGCCTCGTGGTGGAGCGGCACTGGACGAGCAGATAGAAGGCCTGAACAGGGCCGTGGAAACAGGTCGGGTGCGCCATATCGGGGTAAGCAACTACAACAGCGACATGTTTGGTACGGCTGCAGCGCTGTCGACGTATCCGCTGGTCACCAACCAGGTCGAATACCATCCGTTTCTCGATCAATCAGCTGTTCTGGAACAAGTCACTGCCGAACAGTCCAGCCTGATGGCATATTGCGGCATGGCGGTCGGCCGCGTCTTCAAGTCCGATCTCATCGCCACCATTGCAGCGCGCCACCAAAGAAGCATCGCACAGATCGTCCTGCGCTGGCTGGTACAGCAGCAGCGCGTGCTGGCCCTGTCACGCACGCAGACCATCGAACGCATTCGGCCCAACAGTCAAATCTTCGACTTTTCCCTGGCGGATGAGGAGATGGCAGCCATCTCCTCACTTCGCACTCCGGGAAGCCGGATCGTCAATCCGTCGCACCTTGCGCCAGACTGGGACTAGCTTTCGCAAACTGACTGACCCGGCTGCTACAGGCGTCATGCTCGAACCATACCGTCGCCGAAGTGGTCATGCCGGCTACAGAATATGGGTTTCGGCGGCGCAAGCGATGTCGCCGTTCAATCCGGGAGCTTGTCAAAGAAGAGATAGAGGACCGCAATCTTGCCGTTACGGGCGACTATGAAATCGGTTCCGGCGTGCTCTGGCGGCTTGCCAGGGCTGCCCTCCACCCACCGGACCCGGCAGCCGTCACCCACCTCCTCCGGCGGGGAGAGCGGTTGGTATTGAAAGTCAGGATGAGTGGCTTTGATCACGCCTGCGATACGGTCGATTTCGTCGCGGCCGCGGTAAGCGGCTTTGGTTCGTAGAACACGGCGTCTTCGTGGAAGATTTCGTCGATCGCTGCCCGCCGCCGCTTGGGGTCGATCTCGCCGAACACATCGTGGAGATTGCGAAGCAAAAGGGTCGATAGCGTTGGGGACATGGTTTCTCCATTGAAGCGTCAACGTCTACATGCGTCTTCTGTATCAACCGCCGCGAGGAAGCGCCCGGAATGCGGCGCGGAGTTCCTCGACGAATATGGCCGGCTGCTCGAAAGCCGCGAAGTGGCCGCCATGTGCGGCTTGGTTCCAGTAGAAAAGTCGTGAGTAGACCCGTTCGCCCCACAGTCGCGGCGGCTGAAACACTTCGCCGGGAAAGATGCTCACGGCCACGGGCAGATCGAGGCGCTGTGTCGAGAAATCCGTCGTAAAACTTTCATGGTAGAGGCGCGCGGAGGATGCGGCCGTGTTGGTGAGCCAATAGAGCGAGATGTTGTCGAGCATCTCGTCGCGCGAGATTTCGCGCTCAGGTTGGTAGCTGCTGTCGGTCCATTCGCCGAGCTTTTCGTAGATCCAGGCCGCTTGGCCGGCGGGCGAATCCGCCAGCGCGTAACCGATGGTCTGAGGCCGGGTCGATTGTATCCTGGCGTAAGCCGACCCCTTGTCATTAAACGCAACCAGTTGGGCGATGGTCGCCTTCTCCGCCTGGTTCGGCTCGCCATCGACCGGAGGTGGGAACAGTATCGGCAGGTTGAGATGGATAGCCGCGAGCCCTTCGACGTGCTGTTTGGCCATCCAGGTCGTGACACCCGCGCCCCAGTCGCCGCCTTGGGCCAGGTAGTCTGTATAGCCCAGGCGTCGCATCAGCACGGACCAGGCCCGCGCGATCCGCGGCAGGCCCCAGCCGCTTTCGGCCGGCTTGTCGGAAAAGCCAAAGCCCGGAAGCGAGGGAACAACCACATGGAAGGCATCTTCAGCCTGACCGCCGTGTTTGGTCGGATTGGTCAGGGGATCGATGACATTGAGGAATTCGACGACGCTGCCCGGCCAGCCGTGGGTGAGGATCATCGGGCGCGCATGTTCGTCGGGTGAGCGAACGTGCAGGAAATAGATCCCCAGGCCATCGATCTCCGTTCGGAACTGCGGATATGCGTTCAAACGCCGCTCGAGACGGTGCCAATCATAGCCGGCGCGCCAGTACGCGACCAACGCCTGTATCCTGGCGAGGGGCACGCCCTGCTGCCAATCGTCGGCGGTCTCGCGTTCCGGCCAGCGCGTGGCCCGCAAGCGGCGGCGTGCGTCGTTGATCGCTGAACGTGACGTCACAACCCGGAACGGCGTGACAGCTTCCGTTGCATGCCGCAATGGCGCCGGCGCCGGACTCGCGTGTGCTTCTACGTTGCTTCCAATCGCCGCGACCGCGCCTACCAAAGCACCGCGCGCGATCCCTACAAGGAGGTCGCGTCGCGTTCCGTCGGCGGGGAGCGTGCTGGCACTGGCACCTGGGGTCTTGCTCATGCAGATTTTCCTCTGTCAGGGTTCATGGAAGTGCCTTGGGCGGCGCGTTAGTGTTTCGCCGGCACCTCATCGAGGAACGTCAGCATCAGGGAGATGCGACCATCTCGCACCAGAACCACATCTACGCCCTTGATGGGCTCGTGGCCCGGTCGTCCATAGCTCCAAGCCAAGCGCCCGCTTTCGTGAAGCAGATCGACAGGCCGAAGCTCACTGAAAACGTAGCCTGGGAGTCGCTGATGCAATACCGCGACCGCGCGATCGAGTTCGTCGCGTCCGTGGCTCTTGCCGTTATGATCGATGAAGACGCAATCTTCGGTCCACAGTTGGGCGATCGCCTCCCGTCTTTTCTTGGCGTCTCGCTCTCCAAACACCCCGTGGAGATTGCGTTTGATGAGCGTCTCTATCGTATCAGGCATAGCTTTCTCGCATACTCTCGTTGAACGATCCCATTTCCCTGTCGTGACGCTTCGCGACGAACAGACCGGTCAGTCACGCTCTCCGTGACTTGAACGCGTTGCGCATCTCCCCGGCAAATAGCTGCGGTTGTTCGAAAGCGGCAAAGTGTCCGCCCTTATCAAGCTCGTTCCAGTAGAACAGGTTCGGCCAGAGGGCCTCAGCCCATTCCCTCGGCGGACAAAAAATCTCCCGCGGGAAGATTGATGCGGCCATCGGCAGCTCGATGCGCCCAGCTGAGAAGCTTGCGCGAGAACTCCGGGTGTTTTCCCAGTAAATCCGAGCAGACGACGCTGCAGCATCTGTGAACCAATAGAGACTAATGTCGTCAAGCATCGCGTCGATTGAGAGGGTGTCTTCCGGATCACCGCGATTGTCAGTCCAAGCCTGAAATTTCTCGTAGATCCACAGCGCTTGACCGGCAGCGGAGTCGGCGAGGGCGTAGCCGATTGTTTGAGGTCGCGTTCCTTGTTCGCGGAAGTACCCGCTTTGCTCTCCCAGAAACCAGGCTGCTCGCTCGAACGCGCGCTTCTCCGTCGGAGTCGGGTTCTCGGGCAGCTTCGGTGGAAATACGAAGGGCCAGTTAACGTGAGCTGCGATCAAGCCGGGCGGCCGGAGATGAGCGAGCGCGTGGGTAACACCGGAACCCCAGTCGCCCCCCTGCGCCACCCACCGTTCATAGCCAAGGCGCTGCATCAACGTTGCCCACGCTTTTGCAACGCGCGCTACGTCCCAGCCGGTTTCGGAAGGCTTATCTGAAAACGCGAAGCCTGGAAGCGAAGGAATAACGACATGGAAGGCATCGTCAGCGGTCCCACCAAATCGCGTTGGTTCCGTGAGCGGACCAATGACTTCCATGAATTCCACGAAAGAGCCCGGCCACCCATGCGTAAGAACGATGGGCAGGGCATTGGCATGCGAGGATCGTGCGTGGATGAAGTGAATGCCAAGCCCGTCGATTCGCGTGCGAAAATGCTGAAACGAGTTTGCACGCGTTTCGAAGCGCCTCCAGTCGTACCGGTCTCGCCAGTATTCAATCAGTGCTCGGGCTTTATCGAGAGGAACACCCTGCGTCCAATCACCGACTGTCTCGCGCTCGGGGTACCGTGTGGAATCAAGACGGCGCCTAAGGTCGTCAATGGCCGTTTGCGGTACCGATATGGAGAACGGTGAGACCGCTTCGGTTGCGGGCGGGACGATGATCGACGTAGGCTGAGCATTCGCGCCCGGGGCACCAGCGACAGTTGCCGACGCTGCGCCGGCTGCCAACAAAAACAACTCGCGTCGGGATGGCCCGTTTGGGTCCGAACTTCTGAATCCTTTGTACATTGGTCTCTGCATTTCTTGAGGAAGGGGAATAGGGGTTACGGCTTGGACGCTCCCAGAAGCTGGGTCTCCCAGCCAAATGCGACGCCGCTTCCACCGCCGTGCTCGGTGATGATCTTGATCGTGTCCGGAAGTGTGGACTCGCGCGTGTAATCGCGTTGCCATTCGCCGCTCAGGCCAATCCATGTGACGGGAACAGCGCCTGCCTGCACCATGCGCCGAACCGCCATGTCATGAGATTCCGCGGAGACGCCACCCGAGGCGTCGGTCACGATATAGACGTCGTAGCCCTCGCCGAGGGCCTGGATTGTCGGCATCGCCAGGCACATCTCGGTCCAAAGCGCGGCCAGGACCAGCTTCGTGCGTCCGGTTGCTTTCACGGCGTCGACGACCCGCTTGTCCTGCCATGCATTGATCCACGTCCGATCGACGGGCTTCTGATCCGGAAAGACGTCCTGAAGTCCCTGTATGATCTTCCCACCACGGGCTTCGAGCACCGTGGTCAAAATGACCGGGACCTTGAAGGTCCTGGCAAATTTGGCGAGCCCGATGACATTGTTCACGATCATCGTCGGCTCATGACTGTGGAGGTTTGCGAACTGGAACGGCTGGTGATCGATCAGGACAAGGACGCAATCTTCCGGGTTCAGCAAGGCCGAAAGCCCCGTCAGATTCGCTGGTCGCGGTTCACACGCGTTTGTTTGTGCCGGCGTTGCCGCCTCAGCTTGCGCCAGCACCATGCTGGTGGCCGCGGGCGCTGCAATTGCGCCAGCAGCGAGCCCCAGAAATTGACGACGGTCATTTGACATAATTGCATTCCTCCACAAGCGACATACGCAATCGCGACGGAACTCACTCCGGCGGCCACGGCAGGATCTTCATGATCCACCTCGCATCCTCGAATCCGCGCGTCCTGCACCTGATTACAGATATCGGCGCAATGATCTCCTGGACAGATCGAGAAATGGAATAGATATTTGTCGTGAGTAGAATAATTGGAGCTGCCGGATGAGCCCGGTTCGAGATCTCAACGACCTCTATTTCTTCGCCAAGGTAGCCGATTCCGGCTCCTATACGGCGGCGGCGAAGGCGCTGGGCTTGCAGACGTCAAAGCTTAGTCGCCGCGTCGCCGCGCTGGAGACCGAACTCGGCGTACGTCTCATCAACCGGACAACGCGACGCCTCTCGCTGACCGAAGCAGGCAAGACGCTCCACAGCCATTGCCTGGCGCTCCTCGAAGAGGCGCAGGCGGCAAAAGACCAGATAAGTCAAATTCTTGCCTCGCCACAGGGACTCGTGCACGTCTCGTGTCCTCCCGGACTGCTGCAAGGCGGCGTCGCCGACATCCTCGCTCGCTTCCTCGTTAAGCATCCACAAGTGCGTATCGCTCTGGAGGCCACCAATCGGCGCGTTGACGTCGTCGAAGAAGGTTTCGACATCGCTCTGCGAGTACGCAAGCCGCCAATGGAGGATTCCGGTCTCGCCATGCGAAGGTTCGGTCCTGACGAGATGATTCTGGTCGCCAGTCCCGGACTGACTAGCGCGTACGGCGAGCCGCAGGCGCTCGAAGATCTTGCACGAATGCCAACGATTTCGATGACGAGCGCCGACGGGCGCTGTACCTGGCGCTTCGTCGCTATGGACGGCGAGCCCATAGAACTGTCTCACTCGCCGCGGCTCAGCACGGACGATCTCTCGACGCTGCGGCATGCGGCGCTGCAAGGGATTGGCGCAGCACTTGTGCCGCACCTCCTCGTGGCGAACGATCTGGAGGGCGGCGCCCTCATTCGACTACTGCCGTCGCTGAAGGCACACATCGGCGTCGTGCATGCCGTTTTCCCGTCGAGGCGTGGAATGGTCCCTGCGGTGCGCGCGCTCCTCGACTTCCTCTCGGAGACTGTCCGGATGCTCCCGAGCTGAATCGCAGGCGTATATCTGCGCCCGCCGTACCAAAGGGCAGATTCTCGATTTTCCAAATGTGGCTGCAATCTCTGCACTTTGCGCTCCTGGCAGCGGATCGTCAATTCGTCGCATCTCGCGCCGGACTGAAACTGGCTATCGGACTTTCATCTGAGTCCTTGCGCTGTGATCGCCCACGACAGTGCAGCTCGTCGCGAGAATTCGCGGCTAAGCCGAACAGAACCAGGTTTGCCGCGCGGAGTTACGGCCTGCCTTTCGCTCTCGTTGATGGTGAGCCACCTACCTTACTCGCTACTCAACCAAACGCGGCACGCCCGTAATCCTCCGCGCCTCCGCCTCCGCCCAGCTTCTTGACCAGATAGTCGCCGAGCACTTCGACCCGCTTCGGCAATGGCCCTTCCGGCGGGGTGACCCAATAGACAGCACCGAGTGGAATGGACCAATCAGGCAACAGGCGCTCGAGCCGCCCGGATTCGAGTTCCTCACGCAGGAAAAACTCCGGCAAGACGCCGAGGCCGGCGCCGGCGATCAGGGCCGGCATCATCGCATGGCCATTGTTGACGCGGAGCGGACCGACGGGCCGCACGCTGGCGGATTTGCTGCCTTTCGTGAAACGCCAGACCTCGGTGATCATCGTATAGCTGTAACTGATGCAGCGATGCTGTGCGATGTGGAGTGGATGTTTCGGGCGTCCATGCTTGTCCAGGTAGGCGGGTGAAGCGACCAGGTAGCGCGGCATTTGACACAGACGTCGCACGGCAAACGAGGTGCCAGGTTGAACGGCGATGCGGATCGCGGCGTCAAACCCCTCCCCGATCAAATCCGTCATCGCATCGCTCAAATGCAGGTCGATCGAGATGTCAGGGAAGGCCGCCAGGAGCTCCGGCAGCAGCGGCGCGATATGCGACGTTCCGAACGACATCGGAACCGCCAAACGCACCAATCCTTGCGGCGTTTTCGCCTCGGCCTGGGCACTGTCTTCGGCGGCTTCCCCTTCGGAGAGAATGTGCGCCGCACGCCCCACAAGCTGCCGTCCGGCCTCTGTCAGGTCAAAGGCGCGAGCCGTCCGGACAATCAACCGCGCGCCGAGCCGCGCCTCTATCCTGCTGACCGCCTTGGACACGGTGGCTTTGGAGAGCCTCAGCTCCGCCGCCGCCTCCGTGAATGAGCGGCACTCCGCGACCTTCGCGAAGATAGCTAGCCCTTCAAGGTCCGGTAGCCTGGCCATGGTAGTAGATCTCGACCTCTGTTTGTCTGCAGCGGTGGCACCAATGAACGGGATCCCGCATGGACTAATATCGCCATCATCCGGCTCGTTCTGCAATCACGGCGTGGATGGCGTGCATGATCCTTGTGCTTGCCGATTCGTAGCGTCTGTCGTTGACGAATTCGTCGATAAGCGCAAACTCGTGCATGACCAGGATGCGATCGGCCATTGCCACCATTTCAGGCATGTCGCTCGATATGAACAGGATTGCCATCCCCCGGTCGGCAAGTTCGTTGATGAGTTCGTGAATGTAGGACTTGGCCTTGATGTCGATACCGACGGTCGGCTCATCGATGATGAGAATGTCGACGTCGGCCGCCAACCACTTCGCGAGCGATACCTTTTGTTGGTTGCCACCCGACAGATTGCCGACGCGTTGCTCGAGGTTCGGGGTGCGTATTTCAAGTTGCGCCGCCAAAGGCGCTGCAACAGCGATCTCATCTCTGCGGGTGAGCAGACCGAGGGTGCGGGCAATCGTATCCCAGACGGTGATCGCGATGTTGCTGCGAATGGGGTGATCGAGGATGACGCCTTCGTACTTTCGATCCTCACTCACATAGCCGATGCGAAGCCGCTTGATGGCATCCCGCACAGAGCGCGCGCTTACCGGTACACCATCGACGAGGACCTGGCCGGAACGAACCTTGCCTTGTCCCAGAAGTGCATGCGCAAGCTCCGTCCGGCCGGCCCCCACCAAGCCGTACAGACCAAGGATCTCTCCCCGGTGAAGGGTAAAGTCGACAGCCTTATGCCCATAGGACGTGGCCAGCGCCCGGGCTTGCAATCGCGGCTGATCCAGTTGCGGCCCGCGCGTTCGAGGCACGACAGGACGCTCCGATCTGCCGATCATCGCCTCGATCAGATTGCTTCTCGTCATGCCGACAACTGGCGCGGCCGCCAACGTCGTCTCGCCATCGCGTAGCACGGTGACACGATCGCACAGCGACAACACTTCCTCGAGCTTGTGACTGACGAAAAGGATCGCCGTCCCTGCTTCGCGCAACTGGCGCACCAGCCGGAAGAGCGTCTCCGCCTCTGCCTCGGTCAATGAGGCCGTTGGCTCGTCGAGCAACAGCACATTTGCCTTGTGGCTGAGGGCCTTTGCGATCTCGACCATCTGCATCTGGGCGACGCTCAGCCGATGGACCTCCATGGCCGGATCGATATCGAGCCCCACTCTGGCAAGGTGCTGTCGCGTCTGCGCACGGGCCTGTGCGAAGTCCACCAGCCCGTTGCGCGTCGGCAGTCGCTCCAGCAGGATGTTCTCGGCCACCGAGAAGTTCGGAATGAGGTTGCGCTCCTGGTGCACGACGGCGATGCCGGCGGCGATCGCATCCCTGGGTGAGCCAAAGGCGAGATCGCGATCATCGAGCTTGAGGCTGCCGCTGTCGGCTTTGTAGACGCCCGTGATGATTTTGATGAGGGTCGACTTGCCGGCGCCGTTCTCTCCCATCAACGCATGGATCTCGCCACCCGCCAACGTAAGCGAGGCGTCATTGAGAGCGCGAACGCCGGGGAACGACTTGGTGATGTTTTGGAGGGCGAGGTTCATGGCGCCCTCTCCATGCGTACGGTGCGGGCGCGGTTTATCCAGACCGCTGCGAGGATCAATGCGCCGAGCAGGAACGTGACCCAATAGGGATCGACTGCCAGGAGGACCAAAGCATTCTGGATCAGGCCGATGAGAACCACCGCGATGACGGTCCCCGTTATAGACACTGATCCGCCGGACAGGCTTGCGCCGCCGATGATCGGCGCGGCGAAGGAGATGATCAACCAGTCCGATCCGATCGTCGGTTGAGCCGATCCGAGTTGCGCCACCGCGAGCACGCCCGCAATGGCTGCGATCAAACCCGAGAGACCATGCGCCAGCATTATGGTCCGCGACACCGAGATGCCGGAAAGTTCGGCAGCATTGCTGTTGCCGCCGACCGCAAGCAGGTGACGGCCTTTGACGGTGCGATTGAGGAAAATCGCGAGCAGCGCGGTGACGATGATCGGAACGATCATCAGGAACGGAAATGCCCCGATGCGGCCATTGCCGAAGGCGACAAAGTCGGCCGGCAGGTTATAGAACGGGACCGCCTTGGTCAGGCCGAGATTGATGCCGGTGAATGCCGAAGCCGTGGCCAGCGTAACGATGAAGCCGTTGATGCCGGTTCGGACCGTCAGCCAGCCATTGAGCAGACCGGCCACGCCGCCGACCAGGACCGCGATGCATGCAGCCGGAATGGCGGGGATCCCCCACGCATCCATCAGGCCCCCGACCAGGATGGCAACCAATCCTCCCAACGCGCCGACGGAGAGGTTCATCTGACCGACGCCGAGCATGATCATCTGACTGAAGGCCGCCAACGCGACCACGCAGACGCTGCGCAGCAAAACAAACCAGTTGAATTCCGTGTTGAAGGTAGGGGTCGCGATGCTCAGCGCCAAGATACCCAGCGCCACGGCGAGGAGGATCCCGGACCATTGCTGGCGAAGCAGGAAACTGACCGGCTTCATGCCTGCCTCGTCTGTTCGCGGGCGGACAACACCGATCGGTATCGTTCGAGCAGGATGGCTGCGAGGAGGAATACCCCAAGAAAGAACTGCAGCCAGAAGCTCGCGAACTGCAGGATCAGAAGCCCGCTTCGAATGGTGGACACCAGCAATGCGCCAAGGATCGTACCGATGACGGAGGCGGCACCGCCGGCCAATGAAGTGCCGCCGATGACAGGCGCAAGAAACGAAGGCAGAAGCCAATCGTCGCCGGCCACTGCCGGCATTGCCGCGCCGAGCCGCGCCATCAGCATCAAGGCCGCGGCGGCCGCCAAGACTCCAGATAATACATGCACGAAAACGATCACCCGGGAGACCGGTACGCCGGACATCTCTGCCGCCCTGGAGTTGGCACCCACCGCCAGTATCTGACGGCCCAGGACGCTGTGCGCGAACAGGGTGTAAAGCAGCCCGCCGATTGCCAAAGCCACGATGGCAAGACCTGGAACACGGCCAACCATTGATTTGCCGAAGGCGCCAATTTCGGGCGGCAGGCCGTTGAGGGGGACAGCGTGACTGAGGATCAGCATGCCGCCCGAAAACAGGCTGGCGGTGGCGAGCGTCGCCACAAAGGAGTTCACGCCGGTCCTGGTGATGGCAATCCCGTTAAGCCATCCAAGCATGCCGCCGAAGGCAAGCGTCGCAGCGATGGCCAGCGGTATCGGCAATCCCAGCACCTGCAGGCAATAACCGGCAAACATGACCGAACAGACGCCGATCGCGCCGACTGATAGGTTCATGCCACCTGTGGCCAGGACGACCATCTGGGCGAAACCCACCACGACATCCACCGCCACCGAGCGACCCAGTGAATTGAGATTGAACTTCGAGAGGAAGCCCGGCGACAGGCACGCGAACACCACCCAGAGAACGAACAGGATGATCAAAAGGCCAAATTGGGTGGAGCCCCGCGTCAGCAGTCCCGTGATCGACATGGATGTACCCGAGCTCGCCGGGACTTGTGCTGTCATTGACCTTCTCGCAATTGACCTGTTCTGTCCCGGCACGGTGATCGGCGCCGGGTGGATGGGCGGCCTCGACTATCAAAGCCGCCCGCACGGTTTATTTGCAAGCGAGGTAGGTGTCCTTGAAGGTCACCTGCATCTTCTTGGTCAGGGCCTTCAGGTCCTCGGCATAGGTGCCGACGTTCGCAGCCGAGACCACGACTGTGCCGGAATCGACGAAATGAGCAGTCTGTGGAGTGGTGATCCACGGCGCATTCGCTTTTACGGTGCAGCCACCCGCCAAGAGATCGAGCGCGTAGGCGCCGATATAGGCCTGGCCGTAGGGGTTCTGGGCGATCGTGCCCGCGACAAAGCCGTCACGAATGCCGTTGAGCACGATCTTGTCGTCGTCGATGCCGACCATCTTGATCCGCTTGTCGCCCAGATTGCGAAGCGCCGTGGCGGTGACGACGGAGGAGATATACGCCGTGGCGATGATGCCGCCGATCTTGTCCTTCTGAGCGGCCAGCAAGGCATTGATCTTCTGGTCGCCCTGCTCCTGGTTGTCGGTGTCACCGAGAGTCTGCAGAAGCGTGACGGCACCGTTGGTCTCGTCGACCGCCTTCTGCACCGCCTGCTCGCGCAGTGTGGTGTTCGGGTCGACCAGCAGCCCGGCGACATGGACGATGGCGCCCTTGCCGCCCATGGCTTCGATCAGCGCCTTGGTGCCGACATAGGCAGCCTGAAACACGTCCGTCGAGAAGCAGAACGCGGCGTCGGTCGGATCCTTGGCACAGCCGGCGATCGCGATCGAAGGAATCCCGCCTGCCTTGAGTTCGCCAAGCGTAGAGTTGATGCCGACCGCATCACCCGGGAAGAAGCCGAACGCATTCGTGCCCTGCGCCGCGAGGCTTTCGAGCAGCTGTGTCTGAGCTTCGAGCTTCCACTCAGCCGGCACCTGATACTCGACCTTTCCGATCCCGAAATCCTTTGCGGCGTCGGCGAGCCCAGGCTCCCAGCCGGCAAAGTACGGATGAGGCCCGCCCGGCACCAGCGCAATCCTGTGATCGGAAGCATGCGCCGGGGCCAGCGCCAGCGGACCGGCAAGGCACGCGGCGAGCACGCCCCGACCGAGCCGTTTTACACCGGCGGTCGTCAGTCTCATCTCCATTTCACCAATCATCAGTTCATCCTCCCAAGTTGCTCGCTGGTGTCCTGGCGCCCAGCTTTGCGCCTGATCTGGCAACCCGCGATCGGATCGCGAAGCCGCTATTTCGTCCTACAGGCCGTAGAATCTCTCGGCATTCGAGGCCCAGACCTTCTGCTGGTCGGCGCGCGTCATGTGCTTGAGCGCTGCATCGACGACTTCAATCCACTCGCCATAATCAGCGACCAGATTGACGACGGGCCAGTCGCTGCCGAAGACGAGGCGGTCCGGCCCGAAAATGTCGATGACCGTTTCCAGATAGGGTCGCACCCGCTCAAGCGTCCATTCCTGGCCGTCTTCGGTCAGAATGCCGGACAGCTTGCAGTGGACATGATCGAGTTCACGGAACTGCTCCATGTCCCTAGCCCAGGACTTGAGCTCTCCCTTGTTGATCATGGGCTTGGCCATATGATCGACAATGACCGGGAGGTCAGGATAGCGCTCGATGAAACGGACTGTATTGAGTATGTGCCGCGGCTTGATCAGGGCATCGAAACGCAGTCCGAGTTCGGGCAGCTTCCTGACCACCGCATCGAGTTCGGGGCGCAGAATCCAGTCATCCTCGGGCAGGTCCTGCAAATAGGGGCGAATGCCCTTCAGCACCGGCGAACGAGCCCATTGCTCGAGGTCCCGCAACACGTCGGGAGCAAGCATATCTACCCAACCGACAACGCCGCGGATAAAATCGTGTCCGTCGGCAAGACCCAGCAGATAGCCCATCTCCTCAACGGTGGACCCAGCCGAGACCAGCACGCAGCCTTCGACGCCGTTCGCCTCCATCAGTGGTCTGGCATCACGCGGCGTGTGGTCTCCATAAAGCACTTTCAGTTCGGGTGTCATCCAGAGCGAATAGGATCGCTCCATCGCCAGGGTCCAGAAATGCATGTGGGTGTCGATGCGGCGCATGCTCGTTTCCCGTCCTTCCCTGTCTAGAAAATCCGCAGGCCGGCCAGGAGGCCGCCATCGGCGGTGAATTGCGCTCCCGTGCAAAATCCAGACCTTGGGCTTGCAAGGAACGCAGCGAGTTCGGCAATCTCCCAGGCGTGACCGAGACGTCCAAGCGGCACCGGTTTTGCGAACTCGCGGTACATCTCCTCGACGCTGCGCCCATTCCCATTCGCTTTGGCAAAATGTTCCTGCATCGGCGTGATGATCGACCCCGGGCAGATCGTGTTTGCGCGAATGTTGTGCTTGGCTAGGTCCACGGCGAGGGTGTGGGTAAACGTTACGATCGCGCCTTTCGTCGTCGCGTAGGCGCAGACGCCGGGCGTGTTCGACGTAGCCTGCACCGAGGCCACGGTGATGATCGACCCGCCCTGGCTGGCAATCAGGTGCGGCACACCATAATGGCAGGTGAGATACATCGATTTCACGTTGACCGCGAAGGTACGGTCCCAGGTGGCTTCGTCCGTCTCGAGCACATCGCCAACGGGATGGATGGCGGCCGAGCAAACCAGCGTGTCGAGACCTCCGAAGGTCTCGACGGTCCGATCGATGGCGTGGCTGACGAATCCGGATTGGCTGGCATCGCCGACAAAGCCAATCGCCTTGAGCCCATCGTCGTTGAATTGCCTGGCGACGGCGAGTGTATCATCCGCATGACCGACGATGGCGACGTTGGCCCCTCGTTCGGCAAGCAGGCGGGCCGTGGCTAGGCCAATGCCTGAACTTCCCCCGACCACAAAAGCCGTCCGGCCCTCGAACTCGCGCTCCACTGGCAGAAGCTTCATCGTTCTTCCCTCCGTCACCAGCAGGGCTGGCTGAATGCCGCCACGGCCTGGTCGGTCAGCGTGCAACCGGCCCCCGGCATTTGCGGCCGGACATAGTGGCCGTCCTCGACCTTGATGGGCTCGACAAAACAGTCCTTGATCCAGGGGATATATTCCAGCATCGAGGTCGCCGGATGCCAGTATGAAAGGTGGACATGCACCTGGCCCATGTCGCCGACGTGAGCGACCACAGGCAAGCGGTGCGAATGCGCGTTGTGCGCGACCTGAATGTACTCGGTGATGCCAGCGACGCGGGTGACGTCAGGCTGCACGTATTGCACCGCCCCGGCATCGATGAAGGTGTTGAACGCGTCGGCGGTATAAAGCTGCTCGCCCAGAGCCACGGGGATCGATGTCGATCGCGCAAGTGCTGTGTGGGATCCAACATCGTCGTACCACATGGGTTCCTCGAACCAGAACACGTCGAGCGGTTCGGCCTGCGCGCAAAACCGCTGGCAGGTTGGCAGATCCCATTTGCCGTTTGCATCGATTGCGATCGTGACATTGGGACCGACGGCCTCGCGCACCGCCTCGAAGCGGTCGATATCGAGCATGGGATCGGCATGGCCGACCTTGATCTTGAGACGGCGAAAGCCGTCATGCTCGATTGCACGCTTGCAGCCATCAACCAGCCTGTCCTTGGGGATGGAGAGCCAGCCAATATCGGTGTTGTAGGCTTCCAGGCGCTCGGTTGTGGCGCCGCCCAGAAGCTTCCAGAGCGGCAGGCCGGCGGCCTTGCCGCGCAGGTCCCACAAAGCAATGTCGATGGCGGCCAGCGCGATTTGGGTAATGCCGGCCCTGCCCACCCACTGAACCGCGGGGAAGCGCGCCAGCTTCAACCACAACCGGTCTCCGTCGAGCGCGTCCTCGCCCATCAGCATCGGTGCATAGGATTTGCCGATGCAGGCGGTCACGAGCTGGTCGGACTCAAGATGTGCATGCGTGCCGGTATAGCCGTAGCCGAAAAGGCCATCATCCGTGCCGATCTTGACCCCGACGATTCCCCAATGGGTGATCGTATGGGTTGAGTCCGAAATCGACGGGACGTTTATCGGGGCGTGAAGGATGAACGGTTCGACGGATGTGATTTTCATGAGGTGACCTAGCGGATGGATTGCTTGCTAAGCTTGCGAACCTGCTCGACGTTTTGGCGATCGACGATCGCGGCGCCGGCGTCCAGCGAAGACGGCATCAGGCCGAAGCGCCTGTAGAGAGTGAGTTGCACGATCGGATAAAAACCCTGCGCATAGGGTTGTTGATCGACGACGCAGTCGAGATGCCCCTCGGCGATAAGGTCGACAATCCCAGGCGACAGATCGAAGCCCGCCGCGTAGAGGGCGCGTTTCTGACCCGCCCTGACCACCAGTCCGGCGGCTTCGGTGTCCGGTTGGCCGGTGCCGATGATTGCGCGGGCGCCCAAACGCGCTACGGCTTCCTCGAGAATCTCTGCGCCTCTTGCGGGCGCGCGTCCGGTGACGACTCGCGTGACCACGGCGCTTCGCGATGCAAGACCCGACGCGATCCCGGCCGCTCGCTCTTCCAGTGCCCCCACGCCGTCGTCGTGCATGGCGACAATGATGTGTTCGCCATCGCCAACAGACGCCGCCGCGCGACGTCCCAGGATCGCGCCGGCGGCGAAGAAATCCTGCATGATGTAGCTGAGATTGCCGCTGCCGGTTTTGGCCGCATCGATGTTGAAAGCGACCACCGGAGTGCCAGCGGCATTTGCTTCGGCGATAACGCCTGCCAGAGCGGTGGGGTGAAAGATGTTCAACCCGATGCCGTCGATGCCATCCTGGACGGCAGATCGGACCATGCGGATCACATCTTCCGTGTCGAAACCAGGGGTGCCGACCAGATCTGCGTCAACATTCAAGGCAGTAGCCGCGTCGCGCATCCCGCGCTCGACGACATGGAACAGTTCCTCGTCGCTTGCGATCGTGATCAGGCGAAACCGCAGTCTATCGTCGATCATACGGCTCCTCCCCCGGTTCCGGTTCACGGCGTCGGTCTTCCAGCGGGCCGGCAGTCTACCGCACTGGCCCAGTGGTCCAACCACTTGACCAGTATTCCAACTTCGCTTACGCCGTCAATGAGAAACTTCTGACCAGCTGGCGACACGCCGCTGACTGTCAGACCGACGTAGAGAGAACCAGTTTGCGCAACACGGATCCGGCACAGCCATCTTCTTCCGAAGGCAGGGCCGCGGCACGCCTGCCGCAATTGGAGTCGACCCGTCTTTATCGCAGGATCGCCGAACTCCTTGAGACGCGTATCGATCAGGGATTGTTCCCCGCCGGCACGTTCCTGCCGTCCGAGCGGGAGCTTGCCGAGCAACTGGCGGTGAGCCGAACGTCAGTGCGCGAAGCCCTGATTGCCCTTGAAGTGACTGGTCGCGTTGCGATCCGACACGGATACGGGGTCCAGGTCCTGTTGGGAGGCCAGCGTCCGGCAGCACCTCCTGAAGTGGACATCGGACCCATTCAGATCATGGAGGCGAGACGCGTGATCGAGCCTCGGATAGCGGAACAGGCGGCCGCCAACCACAGGCAGGAAAATCTCGACGCCATGCGCTCGGCGATGCGTCTTCAGGAGTCCGCAGAATCCGCAGCGTCGGAAAACTATCGAGAGGGGGATCGCCTGTTCCACATCGAGATCGCCCGAGCGAGCGGCAACCCAGCCTATGAGGTGGTTGTCTCCAAACTCTGGGAGTACCGCACCAAGCCACTGTTCGAACGCTTCGAGCAAATGCTTGTCGGCCCCGACCGCCCGGGCCAGACCGCCACCGAACATCAGAAAATATTTGAAGCGATCGCCGCCGGCGA
>FTCV01001528.1_pt1 | contig 21873 bp, 16 predicted proteins | sample 1639691 | NCBI WGS metagenome assembly FTCV01 (sample SAMEA3914864, study PRJEB12502) | metagenome | biome: forest; material: soil | place: USA | collected 2012-03-12 | depth 0.3 m
CCATCCCCTGCTCCACCCCCAGCTCCCTCCCCAGTTCCTTCGCGCAGTAAGTCCGAGAAGGACATCAGGGTTCGCACCGGCTCGCGAAGATCGTGCGCCAATGCCCGGGTGAACACGCTGAGACTGGCGTGCTGCTTGCTGATGCGCGCCTGTTGTTCCTGCAAGGCCACCACCATGGCGTGCAGCCGCATGTAGAGGTCTGCGTTCTCCAGCGCGACCGAGGTAGTGTCGGCCAGCGCCTGAAGTATCGCTAATTCCTCTGCCGAAGGCACGCGCTGGCTGGACCAGTAATTGCCGATAGCGCCGATTGGCGACGCACGCCGGATCGGCACCATTGCCAGGCTCTTTACGAAAGTGGGACGATAGGCTTCGACGGGCACGCGCGGATCGTCGTAGATATCTTCGATCACCGCGCTCTGGGCGTTCAGCATGACCCAGCCGCTGACGCATGCACTCATCGGAAAGCGTTTGCCCTTCCACAATGGGGCAATCGCGTTCTCCTCAGCATAGTAACACTGGTCGCCGTCACGCAGGACGAAAGTGGCGCCATCCGCCCCGGTCAGGTTCCGCGCGGCATCTCGAATGACGGCGGTCACCGCATTGAGGTCGCGCGCGTGGGAAAGCTCCTGCACGGCGGCGACAAGTCCTTCCATCGCCGATACATACCAGGATGTGGTCCGGAATGGGGTGGCGTCCATCGTACGCGCCTTCGAAGTCTATATCCGTAATCTGTAAAGAATATCGGCGCCTAATTTCATGCCGCTTAATATGGGATAAGTAGATTTCCTAGAGATCGAACTCGGAAGGGTTTAAACCGCCGACAGAGCAATCGGCGCACAGTCCCAGCGTTTCGATCACCAGTTTCTGGGGGTGAAATCCGCTGTGATGGATGCCCTCCAAAAGCTGATCGCGAATGGCAGGCAGGTCGGCAAACTCGATCGCTTCGCAATGCGCGCAGATCATCAGGACGCAGCCTTGTTGCAGCTTTGGCAGATAGGCGTTCAGCATCTCTATCCGCACGATCCGCTCCTTAGCGAGCAGCGCCTTCAGCGCCCGGTATAGGTTGTGTCCCACGGGGTGGTGTAGGAAGCTTTTCCTGAGAAGGGTGGCCACCGTCGATCTTCTGGTAGGGTTCGGATGCGAACTCGAACCTGGAGAAGAAGACGATGACCGACGACAGAATGGCCCTTGTTGAGCTGATTGAGCAAGGGGCTGACAGCGATTTGGTGCGCGAGATGCTGGCTTTTGCCGCTGAGCGCATGATGGATATGGAGATCGAGGCGAAGACCGGGGTTCCTGCCGGTGCTCGTAGTGCAGCCCGGCTAAACCACCGTAACGGCTATCGCGAGCGTGGTTGGGACACCCGCGCCGGACGGATTGATCTGGCGATCCCCAAGCTCAGGAAGGGCAGTTACTTCCCGAGCTTCCTGGAGCCACGCCGCACCGCCGAGAAGGCCTTGGCGGCGGTAATTCAGGAGGCCTATGTGCACGGGATCTCGACTCGTTCGGTCGATGATCTGGTCAAGGCGATGGGCGCCAGCGGCGTATCGAAGAGCCAGGTCAGTCGTCTGGTTGCCGAGATCGACGAGCGGGTGAATGCCTTTCTGGCGCGGCCGATCGAGGGCGAGTGGCCCTACCTGTGGATCGACGCCACCTACCTCAAAGTCCGGGAAGGCGGGCGGATCGTCTCGACGGCGGCGATAATCGCCGTGGGCGTCAATACCGATGGCCGCCGCGAAGTGCTCGGCGTCGCCACCGGTCCCTCGGAGGCGGAGCCCTTCTGGAAAGCCTTCCTGCGTTCGCTGGCAGATCGGGGCCTTCGCGGGGTGAAGCTGGTCATAGCCGACGATCACAAAGGGCTGCGCGCCGCCGCCAGTAAGGTATTTTCCGCGACCCAGCAGCGCTGCCGGGTGCACTGGATGCGCAACGCGTTTGCCCATGCCGCGCCCAAACAACGGCCCGCCGTCATCGCCATGATCAAGACCATCTTCGCGCAGGAAACGGCCGAGGCGGCGCACCAGCAGTGGGACCAGGTTGCCGATGCCCTGCGCGAGAAGTTTCCAAAGCTGGCCGACATGATGGACGCATCACGCGAAGACGTGCTCGCCTACATGGCCTTCCCCAAGGATCACTGGACGCAGATCGCATCCACCAACCCGCTGGAAAGGGTCAACAAGGAGATCAAGCGAAGGTCTGACGTGATCGGCATCTTCCCTAATGACGCTGCCGTCGTTCGTCTCGTCGGAGCGCTTATGCTGGAGCAGAACGATGAGTGGGCGGTATCGCGTCGTTACATGACACTGGAAACCCTCGGCTCGGTGAGCCATAATCCGACCGTCAGTCTGCCAGCCCTGGCGGCCTGACCCGAACCTGATCCTGCCGTGGATCGACGGTTCCTACACCACCCCGTGGGGCACAACCCCCGGTATATCTGCGCCGGGTAAAGAACTTCGCCGCTGGCCGCCGCGGCCTTCTGGATGTCATAGGCCGAAAGGGGCCGCTTCGATTCCAGCAATGCAGTCTCGATAATCGTATCGAGCTCGCCCGCTTGCCGCGCCGTCCGCCTACCCTTGGTGTGATCGTGCATGGCCATGACAAAAGCCCCGCGTCCGGTTGGGTCCGGCACCCATTTAGGGGCGCCGGACCTTCCCTTGTCAGAAGTTGAGCCGCGCGGTGATGCGCAGGTCGCGCCCTGCCAGTGGCGCGTAGTCCTTCAGGAATGACGCGGCGCGGCGCGCGTTGACGTCGAAGATGTTGTTGGCCGAAAGCGCGAAGCTGAGCGGGCGCGTATCGCCCCAGGGACGCACGTTGATCTCCGCATTGACCATTGTGTAGCCCGGCGTGGTGGTTTCGAACCCGGAAACGCGGTTCTGCGCCCAGACGTTCTCGACCTCACCACGCACATCGACCTTCGGCGTCTGCACGCCGATCCCGCCCAGCACGCGCAGCGGCGGAATGCGAGGGGCCGGACCCACGTTGACCACCTTGGCGTGAACATAGTCGCCCAGTGCATCGGCAACGATCTTGGCCGAACCGATCTTGGCCAGCGTCAATGAACCTTGCGCTTCGAATCCGTAGTAGCGCGCGTCGGCCTGGCGGAACGCGTAGATGGGCAGCCCGTCCTCCACTTCGCCGGTCAGGTCTTCGTAGATGAAGTTCGAAAACCAGCTGTGATAGGCCGAAGCTTCGAACGTGTAGTTCTCACCACTGCCACGCAGGATCGCCTCGACACTCCAGGACTTTTCGAGCTTGAAGTCCGGATTGCCGACTTCGTAGGCCTCCGTGCCGGCGTGCGGTCCGTTGGCGAAGAGTTCTTCCGCCGCCGGCGCGCGTTCGGTGCGCGAAAGGTTGACGCCGAAACGCCAGTTGCCGCCCAGCCCATAGGAAGCACCAAGCGATCCGGAGAACGCATCGAAGCTGCGCGAACCGTCGAAGAACTGGTCCTGATCGCTGCCGGGCCGCGCCTTCAGGTCGCTATGCTCGTAGCGGGCGCCAGCCTCAAACTTCAGCGCGCCGTAATCGAGCTGCTGAAGCGTGAAGAAGCCGATCTGCGAGGTGGAGTTCTTCGGCAGGAACGCCTCGTCCCCCACCACATTGAAGTCACGGGTGAACAACTGCATGCCGGTAACGCCGCGCCAAGCCCCATGCTTGGTTTGCGTCAGTTCGAAGCGGCCTTCCATGCCCTTGTTGTAAAAGGCGGTGCCGACATCGCCGTTCTCTTCCAGTTCGAAGTGCTGGTAATCGGCAAAGCCAAGACGCAGCGAAACCTTGTCGATCACGCTGCCGCCCGCGTCGATCTCGGCGCGTGCGTCCAGGCGATCCTGTTGCAGACTGAGACGCGGCGCCTCCTGTTCCTGCCCAGGTTCGGTGGCCAAGCGGATCGGCACGCCGTAAAGGCTATCGTAATGGCTGTAGGACAGACCGAAGCTACCGCGATCGCCGATGTAGGCGATGCCGGCGCCGGCGGTCCAGGTCTTGGCGGCCGAATTCGGCAGCTTGCCCTTCACGGCGGCATTGGCGGCGAAATCGATCGGCTCCGCCTCATCCGGATCGACCGGAAGCAGGCTGGAGGCCAGCGCCTGATCGCGCAGATCGCGCGTCAGGGCGTGGCCGCCGATGCGGATGTCGTTGCTTTTGAGGTAGCTGCCATCGACATGCGCCACCCAGTTCTTCGAAAGCGCCACGTCCAGCGATCCCGCCACCGTACGCTCGTCCGCAGCCGAGCCGTAGCCGGCGATGGCATCGAGATGGAACGGCTTTTCCGGCACCGAAGTGGGAATGCGCTTGTCGATCACGTTGACGACACCGCCGATTGCCGACGAACCGTAAAGCAGTGACTGCGGGCCGCGCAGCACCTCGATACGATCGGCCAGCAGCGGGTTCACGGCGACGGCATGGTCCACCGACGTGTTGGAAACGTCGATCGAGCCGATGCCGTCGGTCAGCACGCGCACGCGCTCACCCTGAAGGCCGCGCAACACGGGGCGCGATGCACTGGGTCCGAACGAAGTGGCGGAGACGCCGGGTTCATGCTGAAGCGTTTCACCGATCGACGGGCGCAACGCCTGCGTCAACTGCTCACCCTGCACGACCGCTACGCTGGACAGCATATCCTCACGACGGGTGGGAAGAACGCCGGTAACGACGATGTCGTCGGAAGGCTGGTGGTGATAGCTGTCGGCTGCTTCGGCCTTGGTTTGCGATCCGGCCTGCTGCGCTTGCGCGGTACCCGGAATCAGCATGGGCGGAAGCAGCACGGCTGCGAGCGCGCAGCCGCCGAGAAGTTGTACCCTCATTTCATGCACCTTGATTGTCTTGGGGGATGAGACACCGGCTCTTTCGGCCGGGGCCATCCTGTTAGTGAATGAAATGTGATGTTACAACATTACAAATCGTGATCGCCGTCATTTTTGGGATTGGCTACAGCAAGTTCGACTGGATTTCCGGCGCCCTCAGCATAGATGAAACCGAAGACGGGGTTCGTGCGCATACCCAGCGCGCCGCTTGGCGCGTACCACACGCGCACTTCACTCCAGTCCCCCTTGGCCGAGACATCCTCCGCCAGCGCACCGATTTCGACCTGCCCGGGTGAAGACCAGTTGGCGTGATCGAGCAGGATGTGCCGGTCATCGACAATCTTTTCGACCACCGCGACATGGCCCAGCGGCATCGCGCGCGAAGGCGCCATCGCCACAACCGCACCCACGCGCGGCTCGGTGCCCCGCGCGTAGACACCGGCGGCCTGGCCCCACCAGGTCCAGGCATTACCATGGATCTGAATGCCCGATCGATCGCGCGCATAGGGCACGCACTGCAGCGGCGCGGCCATAGCCGGCCCGGCCAGCCCGGTGGCCAACATCAGGCCTAACGCGGCCCATAGCGCCTTTTGCGCTGATGCCCGACGCAGCGCCAGTCGGCTGATAAGGCGTGATGATTTGGCAAATACTTCCCCGGCGCCGGAAACCGACGCAACCCCCGCGTTCGTCACAAAACCTCCCTTGCGACCCGCGGAGATTTGTAATGTAATAACATCACATTTGGAAAGACGGTCGACCAACGGTTCGTCGGGTTTGAGAGGCGACTGATCGATGATGGATCGGTTTACGGGGATGAAGGCGGTCAATGGGCGAGATGAGTGACCAGCGCCATCGCTCCCAGCCCGGCCATGCAGGCTAACGCGCCGTGCAGCCCGCGTTTGGCTCCCGCGCTGCGCGGCAGCAATTCCACCGTGCCGATGTAGAGGAACCCGCCCGCAAAGACCGCCAGAACCAATGAAAACGCGCCGGGCTCGACAGGGACAAGGTAGCCCAGCATCAATCCCGCCACAGGCGCAAGCGCGTTGGCGAGCAGCCAGCGCCAGGGGTTTCGCCCGGGCGCCGCCGACAGGCTGAGCCCCACCATGTTCGCCCCATCCGCCATGTCGTGCGCCAGCACCGCAAGCGCCACCAACCACCCGGTCGCGCTGGACACCGCGAAGGCAAGACCGATGATCAACCCGTCCATCATGCTGTGCACCAGCAAGGTTATGCGCCCAAGACTGGCGGCGCCAGGCAAGCGGTGCAGCAGCAGGTAACCGGCAAAACCGGACGCCACCATAGCGAAGACCAGGCCCGCATGACGATGACCACTGCCGCTTTCAAGCGCGGCGGGAACAAGGTCGAGCAGGGCAAGCCCGATCACCAGCCCCCCGGTCAGGCCGAACACCAGATCGCGCCGCGCGCCAATGCGCAAGGTCAGCAGCCCTCCAAAGCCGGTGGCCAATCCGGCGGCGACAGCAAGGGCAAAGGGAAAGAGAAAATCCACGGGGAAATGTCCGTTCAGTAATGATGCCGGCCTGATGGCCCGAAGACCTCAGAGCGCCGAAAGCAGGCTTCCGCCCTGAGCCAGCGAATTGCCGAAGGGGGCATCCTGCTCCGCGCCATCGAGCACGAAACGATCGAACCCATCGGTCATCAGGGCCAGCGTGGAGCGCAGTTCATCGGCATCGATATCGCGGGTGATGAAGACCAGCCGCGTGCGCCGGTCATGTCCGGGCCATTCGTCCAGCACCACCGGCGGATGGAAGATGTGCTGCACGCCGTGGATCGCCACCGGATGCGGTTCGCCTTCGATATGCAGAATCCCTTTGACCCGCAGGATGTCGGGGCCCTTGAACATGGTCAGGATGTCAATCCAGCGTTCGAAACCAGCGGCTGGCAAGAGCGTGTCGATGGTCAGGCAAGTCGCGCGAATGCGGTCGTCGTGGCGGTTTACGTCATGATGATGCCCATGCCCGTGACTATGACCATGACCATGACCATGACCATGACTATCGTAGGCTTCTGCATTGAGCCAGCGGCGTACGTCCGCGCTCTTGGCGGCCGGATCGAACAGCCCTGCGCCGAAAAGGTCGCCGGGGTCCACGGCCCCGTCGCGCGTCGGCACGATCGTCGCGGCCGGGTTCAGCGCGCGCAGTCGCGCCTCAATGGCGGAGCGCTCGCCGTCGCCAACCAGATCGATCTTGGTCAGCAGGATACGGTCCGCGACCGCCGCCTGCTTCACCGCTTCCTCCTGCCGGTCGAGCGTCGCCATGCCATTGGCGGCGTCAACCGTCGCGATCACGCTGTCCAGCCGATAGACGGTGCCGAGCATCGGATCAGTCATCAGCGTGTGCAGGATCGGCGCCGGATCGGCCAGCCCGGTCGTCTCGATCACAACACGGTCGAACCAGCAAGTACCCTCACGCGCGAAGCGCCACGGCGCGTCGCGCAGCGTGGCCAAAAGATCGCCCCGGATCGTGCAGCACAGGCAGCCGCCCATCATCTCCACCACCAGATCCTCGCTGGAGCGCGCGATGAGGTCGTGATCGAGGCTAACTGCGCCGAATTCGTTGACGATCACCAGCGCGCGGCGCATTTCGGGCGCGCGGACAAGCCGGTTCAGCACCGTCGTCTTGCCGCTGCCGAGAAATCCGGTGAGCACCGAAACCGGGATCAGCCCTGCCGCACCGCTCAGCACAGCGCTCATGCCGCGCCTCCGTCCGTCGGATGCGGATCGATCACCAGCAGCAAGCGCGTCTCGCCCGTCTGCCCGATCGGCGGCGAGCGATGGAGCACGGCCGGCTCCTCCGCCCAGATGCGACCCTTGAAGATGGCGACTTCGCCCACTTCCATCTGACTGATCCGATCCGGGCAGAAGGCCTCGATCCATTGGGTGCCCTGCCCGTGCAGCGTCGTCAGCAGGCGCGCGGTCACATGATCGGCGTGGAACTTGCGGCAGGCATCGGTTTCGACGACTTCCAACCGGATTCGAACTTGCCTGCAAGCCATGATGGCTGCGAAGCGAATGGCGAGTGCGGCGATCTCGCGTGCGAGGATGGCGGTGCGAACACCGGCGGGATAGCCGGCCTCGATCAACGCTTCTAGCAAACCGTCCCGCGGCGCATCGCAATCCATCGCGACGGCAACGTCGTCCAGCGCATCCCAATCGAGCGCATCCAACCAGCCAAGTTCAGGAGGGCGCTGCGTTTGCCAGAGCGCCAGATGTATCGGCGCGTTGAGGATTTCCGCAAGTACATCAGGTTCGCGGGCCATGACGACGCCATGCGTCAGCGTTGGCAAAACGGTCACTGCGCCGCCTCTGCCAGCGCAGGCTCGCCCCAGTTCGGAAAGGGATCGGCAAGGCGCGACCATGCTGCCGGCACGAATTCGCGCGCAGGCAGCAGGCAGCCGTCGAGCGCGGCGCGAATGCGGGCCTCGTTCATGCCGATGCCGATGAAGACCAGTTCCTGCCGCCGGTCTCCCCAGGTTTCGTCCCAGTGCTGCATCACGAAATTCTCGAAGCGTTCATCATCCGGCCACAGATGCTTGGGCACGCTGGCCCACCAGCGGCCCATCCGCGCGGTCTGCGTCTCGCTGCCCGCAACCGCCAGTTCGCCGACCCAGTCCGGCCTTGTCGCCAGCCAGAAATGCCCTTTGGCGCGAACGACGCGGTCCAGCCCGTCTCCCGTCAGCAGACGATGCAATCGCGCTGGCTCGAACGGCGCGCGGGCACGATAGACGAAGCTCTCGATGCCGTATTCCTCGCTTTCCGGGCGGTGATCGGCATAGCCGTAGAGTTCCTTGGCCCAGAGCGGATGACGGGCGGACTTCTCCTCGTCATAGAGGCCGGTGCCCAGTATCGCTTCCAGCGGCACCTGCCCCCGATCGCAGCCAATGATGCGTGCATCGGCATTCAGGCTGGCGATCAGCTTCTTCACCACGGCCAACTGCTCGGCGCCAACCGAAGAGGCCTTGTTGACGATCACGACATCGGCAAATTCGATCTGTTCCACCAGCAGGCCGACAAGGCTGCGCCTGTCGTCCTCGCCCAGCGTCTCTCCCCGGTCGGCCAGGAAATCCTGGCTGGAATAGTCCTTCAGCAGGTTCACCGCGTCCACCACGGTCACCATCGTATCCAACTGGGCCACATCGGACAGCGAGACGCCAGCTTCGTCGCGAAACGTGAAAGTGCTGGCCACGGGAAGCGGTTCGGAAATGCCAGTGCTCTCGATCAGCAGGTAGTCGAAGCGGCCCTCCTCGGCCAGTTTGCGCACTTCGATTAGAAGATCGTCACGCAGCGTGCAGCAGATGCAGCCGTTGGTCATTTCGACCAGGCTCTCCTCGCTGCGCGAAAGCGCCGCATCGCCGCCCCGCACGAGATCGGCATCGATGTTCACTTCGGACATGTCGTTGACGATCACCGCCACGCGCAATCCCGCGCGGTTGGACAGCGCGTGATTGAGCAGCGTCGTTTTGCCTGCCCCCAGAAAACCCGACAGGACGGTGACGGGAAGGCGCTTTATGGGAGCGGATGCGGCATCGAACTGGTTCACGCGAGGTCCTTGGTGAATAATGACATGTTATAACATATTATTGAATCACATCTTTGCAAGGGCCGGCCTTTTCCAGCGTGCGGGACCGCGCGATAATCAATGAACGAGATGGCCCGCCTTCGGGGACGGCCGCGTCCCCGAAGGCGGTGCGATTCACAAGGTGGCGATTTTCATGACGAAGCGGATGTTGCGGCCCGGCATCAAAACGTCCGCCTTGTTCAAGGCCGACGCATCGCGCTGTTCATCGTTAGTCAGATTCTGGCCGACGACATCGAACTCGATGCCTGGCTTCGACTTGAACGGGCGCCAGCCGATCTGGGCATTGAGCGATACATAGCTAGGCGTCGGCGTGTCATAGGCGCCGAACTTGTCCTGCCGCCCCACATAGATCAGCGTCATGCCAGTATCGAGCCGGTTGCCCTGCCAATCCACGCCGCCCCCGATGCGATAGGGCGGGATGCGCGGTACATTGCTGCCATCATCGAACGTGGCGCGCGTGTAATCGCCCAGCATCTTCACGTCGAAAGTACCGTCGTCGGTCTTGACCACATTGTAGCGTGCTTCGCCTTCAAGGCCGCGGAAATGGGCATCCTGCTGGCGGTAGAACAGTTCTTTCAGATCGCCGTCACCATCGGCCGAGCAGACGCCGTCATCGTCGCACATCCGGCCCGTCAGATCGCCGTAGATGTAGTTGTGGAACCAACTGCTGTACACGCTGCCATCGAAGCGGAACTTGCCGGAGCGGATGCGCAGCGTTCCCTCCAGCGAGTTCGCCCGTTCGATCTTGAGATTGGGATCGCCCGTCTCGAACGTGTTCGGCCCGTCATGCCCGCCCCGCGCGAAGAGTTCGGTGATGGCCGGCGCGCGGCCGGTGCTGGAAAACGAAACGCCCAGCTTCACCGCCTGCCCCACGTCATAAAGCGCGCCGATGGCACCGCTAACCGGCGTGAAGCCCCGCTTGGTAAAAATGTCCGAAGCCGGCGTTCCTTGCACGTCGACATGTTCCACCCGGCCGCTGCCTTCCAGGTGCAGGCGCGCGGCCAGCTCGGTATCGAGGAAGAGATAGCCGGCGATGCTTTGAGTGACGGTGGGGAACAGATAGCTGCTGTCCGCGCCGATCGCGGAAAAGTCACGGTGCTGGTATTCCACGCCCAGCGCCGTGTTGTCGATCACGCCGATCCGGTTGAACAGCAGTTCCGCTCGGCCGTCCCACTCCTTGTTCTTGAAGGTCGTGTCGATGGTGCCGTCGGGCTCTCTTTCGCTGTGCTGGTAATCGGCATAACTGCCGTCGACGTTCAGCGTCTTCAAAAGGCCCGATCCCAGGTCGAACGACGACTTGGTCATGACCTTGGTCTGCTTCATGTCGATGTAGGTATCGTCGCTGGGGATGCCGTACTTCGCGTTGTACTGGGTGACCGCCGCGCCAATATGGCTGTCTCCGCCGCCCAGGAAGTATGATCCGCCAACCGATTCTCCGTGCCCACGGAAGAACGAGTTCGCTTGGGTGCCTAGCGGCGTGTCGTAATCCCCGGCGTCGCGGTAGAAGCCATCGGCGTGCAGCGCGAAATTGCCCACTGCAACGTCGGCCAGCGCCGAACCCTGCCAGGTATCCGCCACAGTGCCGTAGCTGCCCGTCGCTTCGCCGGAAAACGGCTTATCGGGCAGAGTGGTGGGAACACGATTGTTGATGGCGTTGACGACACCGCCAATAGCTTGGCTGCCGTAGCGGAGCGTTCCGGCGCCGCGCACGACCTCGATACTGCGCGCGGATAGCGGATCGATCGGCATGCCGTGGTCGGGGCCGATGTCGGATACGTCGGAACTGCTGGTGCCATCCTCCAGAATGCGGACACGGGTGGCATCCATGCCGCGAATGATGGGTCGGCTGGCGCCAGCCGCGAAGCCGGTGGCGGCAATGCCCGGCACTTCGGACAGGGCATCGGCAATGCTGGCGCCGCCACTGCGCAGAATCTGCGTCTCATCCACCTTGGCCACGATCGTCGGACTTTCGTCCTGCTGGTGACTGAACGGAGAAGCAGTGACGATAATGACCGGCGCCTTGGCGTCGTCATTGGTGGAAGTGTCGTTGTCGTCCGCCCAGGCGGCAGCGGGCGCGAGCGCGGCAATGGCGGCGCTCAGCAAGAATACGGTACGCATGATAGTAGCTTTCGGAATGGGGACAGGTGGAGCGGCTCTGCGGGGGCAGAGCGCCCTGAAAATGATAGCGAGGCCGAAAGCGCGAGCGCTCCCGGTCACGATTTCGCTGTGTCAGTCCAAAAGCGCAGCGGGCGGAGCGCGGCTCCGCCAAAGATGGGAACGGGTGCGCGGCGTTTGCGCAATTTGCGGGACAATCGCCGGCGCATAACTGACGACAGTGACCGCCGGGACGACGAGCGCGACAGGCAGGAGATAGGCGCCCGCCTGTGCCGCCTCCTCGCAGATCGGGCACTCGTCAGACGGATCTGAGAAATGCGGCTGGCCGACAGATATCCCGGCGCCGGCGTGCAGTGGGACGGTGTCGTCATGCACATGCGCCTGCACCATCAGGCTCTGGAAACACAGGCTCAACAGTGTGAGGAGCAGTGTTGCCAGATACCTGGGGCGGACCATGCGCCGCATTCCTGTCATGCAGGCCAGACGCCAAACAGGCCGCATTGTCGAAATTGCAGGGACGCCCGGTGGCACGCCTTTGCCTCAAGTTGGAACTGAAGCACGGCAAGCCCCCATGCATTGTCGAATGACATGCATGTTATGTGATAAAATAACATGAACACGAACTGAACGCCGGCAGCCGGTGAGCCGCCGCCGCTCCATTACTCACATCATCGGCTTGCCCTCCGCCGTCGGGCTATCTTGCGAAATCCCCGACGAACGTCGCGGCGAACCTTGTTCCACGCCATCCAAGTGCCCGTCGCGCAGACCAGTGTAACGGCCGCCAGCAGCGGCAGCACGACGAGGTCCCACCAGGGCCGCTTGCGCAGGATCGGAAAGTCCAGGCTATGCAGCCCATCTTGCAACCAGCGGAATCCCCGCCCGTTCCGATCGAAAGCGCGCACGATCTGACCGCTCACGGGATCGATATAGAGCAGCGTCCCTTCGGCATCGGCCAAGGTCGCCCGCCAAACCGGCAGCGGCGCGGGGAAGCGATGCTTGTAGTAATAGGCATCCTCCCGCGTCAGCAAAGTGAGCGAGGCGAGCTTGGGATTGCCGGAAAGTGCAGCGCGTAAATCCTGCTCTGCAAGCGTAGATGGCTTGCCCGCTTGGTCAAACCGCTGCACGTGGCCGTCGCCTTTGGAGGCCAAAAGGAAAGTGCGCCCACCGAGCGGCGCCGTTTCCACGCGCACCGTGCCTTTGGGCAGATCGCTCATGGCCGACAGCGCCTGCCGCACATCGCGCCAGTGCATCGGGCCCGCCAGGCGCTCGCGCTCGTCAAAACCGGCCATGGAATCGAGGAAGCCCCATGGATTCATGGAGAAAAGCCCGCTCGCCACCCAGGTCAGCGTCAACACGCCGAAGAACAGTCCGAAGACATGGTGCCACCACCATAGTCCCTTGTAGGGCGATCCGATCGTGCCATCCCGTTTGCGCCGCACGCGGACCACGCCCGCCCATATGCCGGTAGCGGTAAGGAAGCAGCCGGCCAGCGAAGTCCAGATCACCACCTGGTTCCACAAGGCGCCGTCCTGACGCAGTATCGTGGGATAGAGCCAGTGCGGCACCGCGCCCAACCAGCCCCAGAAACGCTGGAACCGAGTGGTTCTCTGCACCACTTCGCCGGACTTACCCGATATATAGGCCTCGGTTCCCGCCGCATCAGCATAGTCAACCCGGTAGAGCGGGGCGTTGCGCTTGTATGTCTGGACCGTCCACTGATCGACGCCGGTTTCAACCGGCGCGGCTGGGGCGCCGGCAATCGCATGGCCTTTGGCGAAATCCATAGCGACCGTAGCGATGTCGTGGGACGCTGAAACGTCCAGCGGCTTGCCGCTGACAAGGTCGATCGCATCCGGGATCGTGCGCATCTGCGGAATCGGGCGATCGGCGGCCATCGCGGGCACCACCCTCAGCACCGGCCGGTTCGCCATCATCTCGACGCGGGCCGAAGCGATCAGCTGGTCCGGATCCAGATCAACCCTATCCCATGCAGCGCCCACCGGCAGGTGCAGGGGCGCAAGCCCCCGCACCTGCGCGGCCGGCTCCAACCTCGGATAATCGACATAGATCATCACGAAGCCCGACAGGCACCAGATCGTCATCAGCAGGCCGATGAAGACTCCAAGCCAGCGATGCACGACAAGGATCGGCCGCGGCAGGAAACCGCGCGATGCCCTAGGCCGGGCCTGCGGTCGCGGCTGAAGCTGGAGCGTGCTCATGGCCTTAGAAGCTCAGGCCGTAGCTCACCCGCAGCGTGCGCGGCACACCCCGGCTGAAGTAGAGGAAGCGACTGTTGCTGCCGTCGAGCGCGCCTTGATCGATCACCGCCGATTGATAGCCGCGCGTTGCATATTCCTTGTTGAACACGTTTTCGACATTCACGCCGAAACGATTGCGGCGTGCAGCACCGTCAACGTAAAGATAGGCCCCGGCATCGACCAGAGCATAGTTGCCATAGTTGCGGCGGCCGAAGCCCGAAGCGGTCGACCAGACATCGCCGATCCAGCTGGCATTGACGGTCGCGCCGAAGGGCTTGTCCTCAGGCGCGTAGGACAGCGTGCCCTTCGCGTACTGCTTCGGGTTGCGATCGAGCTGGGTCGAGGAGCCCTTCTCGCGCACACGGGCATAAGTATAGCTGGCCGAAAGGGCCCAACCGCCCGCCAGCCTTGCATCCAGTTCCAGTTCGGCGCCTTGCGAACGCACGGTGTCGTCCACGTTCTTGTAGGTACCGTCCAGGAAGGCCGGATTGTCGTAATCGTAATCGATCATGTTGGAGATGCGGCGATTGAAGTACGTCGCCTTCCAGCCAAGCTGGATACCGCCCACCGGCACAATGCCACCGGCCGAGAGGTTGAGGTTCAGGCTCTGCTCCGGCTTCAGGTTCGGGTTGCCGATCTCGCAGCAGGGATCATTGCCATAGAGCTGCGATGCGTCGGGCAGCACGAACGAAGTACCGCCGTTGGCTTCCAGATAGAGTGCATCCGCGAAATCGTAGCGGCCCGAGGCGTTCCAGATCGTCTTGTGTGCGCCATCGGTGTGATTGTACCGCAGGCCGGCGGCCAGCCGCGCCTTGGACGAGATTTCGTCGGTAGTGCGGACCTGGAAGATGCCGGCATGGACCTGCTCACTGGTCGGCGCGATCAGCAACACGTCATCGCGGCCGCTGAAGTCCTGGAAATCGTACCCGAACAGATAGTCCAGGCCCGGGTGCAGGTGCAGCTTCACGACCGCGCTGCCGCCCCAGTCGCGATAGCCCCAGAACGTGCCCGCCGGATAGATCACTTGCGGTTGCAGATCGGGCAACGAGTTACGGATCTGGACGTAGGCGGTCTTCCAGTCGTGGAAGTAGCCCTTGAGGAAGAACTGCACCGTATCGCTGCCGGTATAATCCAGCCGAACGCTGGCGATTTCCTCGTTGCGGTCGTTGCGGCTTTCGCGGATGCGGGTGGGCGAAAGGTTGTCCAGCTTCGCCTCGGTATGCTGGTACTGGGCATTGAAGGCGAGGTCTGGCGCGATATCGTACTGGTACTTGAGGCCGGCTGACCACAAGTTGTAACCCAAGTGACGGTCGGTCAGGCTCGGCTGGAAGGCGCTGTAGGGCATGTAGCCTTCGGACTGGTTGTGCGAGGCGTAGGCCACGAAGCGGTGGTTGCCCACGGAACCGCGCAGATAGCCGTCGACCGTTGTGCCGCCCCAGGAATCGACAGAAGCGTTGACCTGCCCGTTGAAATCATCGGTAAAGCTGCGCGTGACCACATTGATCACGCCGGCCGACGCCTGGGTGCCGTAGAACAAGCTCTCACCGCCGCGCAGCACTTCGATCCGCTCGATCATGCTGGCCGGCAGCGTGTCGTTGGGCGACGTGCTGCCATAGAGGCGGTTGTTGAGGCGGATGCCGTCCATCGTCCACAGCACGTCCTGCGTGCGCGAACCCTGGAGCGAAACGTCAACATAGGTGAACGGCCCGTTGCGGCCGCGGATGTAGAGGCCGGGCACTTGTTCCAGCGCCTTGGTCACATCCACTGCGCCGCTGTCGCGGATCTGCTTTTCGTCCACGGTGACGACATCGTTGCCGTAATGCGCCAGTTCCTGCGGCAGCGTCACTTCCAGGCTCTGCCCGGTTACGACGATGGCCTGATCGTCTTCGGCTTCTTCCGCATGGGCCTGCCCGGAGCAGGCAAAGCCCAGCGCCACGGCCAGCGCCGCGTGCGAAATGGTTGCGATCCTCATTTATTCATTCCCTGCCGGACGCCAAGCGAGCTTCAGGCGGGGGACTGAAGTCCGCGAACGACCGTCCACGAACGACCGGCGCACCGGCCGGCCGGGCGCCCGGATTCGGACGACCGCTCAGCGCACCGTGCGGCCCCTGCCGCTGGTTCGTCGCTCAGACGGAGAAATCACCGTGCCCCGGCCATCCCCTGGACCAAAGCAAGAGCGACCGTACGCAGGCAGGTCTCCTGGCTCACGGGTCATCGCTTGATGCACGGCCTTCCCAGGCCTCGCAGGATTTAGCGTCCGGCCCAGTGGCTGCGGCGGGCGCCCTTGCCCCGCCGCGTGATGTGCATCGCGCTCACCGCTTACAGTTGCAGGGACAGCCCCGGATTCGAGAGGAAACCCCTCTCACCGTGTTCCCTATTAAGCCCCTTTCGGGGCACCGGCGCGATCATGTACGCCGATCTTACGGACCGGCGTACGGCCCCCCGCTAGCCCGCAAAAACGGGGCGCGCAAGGAAGTTGGTATTCCAGGACGATGGTATCGGCGGAATCTGCACCGCCGATACCATCACATTTAGAACGACTTCGTCACCGTTCCGATGATCTGCCGGCTCTGCCCGAAGAAGCAGCTCACCTGCCCCGTGCAGCGCCCGGCATAGCGCTTGTCGAAAAGGTTGCTGCCGTTGACGGCGAAGCGCCACCCCGGAATGTCATAGTGCAACGTAGCATCGAACAGCGTGGTGGCCGGGCTGGTGAAAGTCGCCGGCAGCGACACGCCGCCGCTCGTTACGATCGTACCGGGCAAGGCCACTACGCCATCGCTGTTGCTGAGATAGCGCACGCCCACGCCGGCCCCCAGACCGTTGGTGTGGGTATAGTCGGCGAAGATAGACGCCTTGTGGCGCGGCTGCGCCGCAAGCCGGGCGCCGACTTCATCGGGATTGTTGCTCCGCGTAACCTTGGCATCGGTGTACGTATACGACGCATTGATGCTGAGCCGCTCGTGGATGCGGGTTACGACTTCCAGTTCAGCGCCTTTCGAAACCACCTGCCCGGTCTGCACCTGGAAATTCACATTGCTGGGGTCGGTCGTCAGCACGTTCGACTGCTCGATGCGGAACAGCGCGGCGGTCGCGAAGAGCTTGATATCGTCGCCCAGCGAGCGCGCGTCATACTTGACCCCGGCTTCCCACTGCTTCCCCTCGGTCGGCTTGAAAGCCTCTCCCGAGAAAGTCTGACCGACGACCGGCTGGAAGGATGTGGCATAGCTCAGGTAAGGCGCGATGCCGGCCGACGTCAGATACGTCGCGCCCGCGCGCCAGGTGAACTTGTCCTGCTTGCTGACGGGGACGACCGCCGTTGCCGCATAATTGTCCGTCTTCACCCAGTCCTGCCGGCCGGAGAGCGTCAGGATGAAATCGCCGATCCGCGCCTGGTCCTGGAGGTAAAGCCCCTTCTGCTTCAACCGCTGGTCGGTCGAGCCGATCAGCGACGTGGGCGCAGTAAAGGCGCCGGGGCTGTAGACGGGGTCGAACAGGTCGATAGTGCCTGCCAGTTCGAAGGCATAGGCAGAAGCTTCGCGATAGTTGCGGTAATCGAAACCGGCCAGCACCTTATGCTCGATCGGCCCTGTCGCGACGTTCAGGTCGAAACGGCTGTCGACAGTGAATTGCTCGACATCGTCCTTGAACGGGAAATTATACCGCGAAACCGTGCGGTTATCCGAGCCAAGCGACGCGCCGTAAATGATCTGCTGGTATTCGTGGTATTCGCCCCAACGCAAGTTCTGGGTAAACCGCAGCGCATCCGAAAAGCGATGGGTCAGTTCGTATCCCATCCCCCATTGGCGGCGGCGGTAGAAGTTGTAGTCAGGCTCGCCAAGGTTGATGCCGCGTCGCACCTTGCCGACCGGATTGTCCACCAGCACGCCCACGGCGGGCAGGAAGCCGTTGGTATCGCCCTCCACACGGTCCCACTGGTAGTGCCCCAGCAGCGTGATCTTGGTGTCGGAACCAAGTTCAGCCGCGATCGCGGGCGCCACATAGGCACGCCGGGCATTGACGAAATCCGTCTGGCTGTCCCGATCGCGATAGAGGCCGGTCAGGCGGGCGCTGAGCCCATCGGCCAGCGCCCCGGTTACAGTCCCGGCCGCCTGCTTGAAGTCATCGGTGCCGTACTTGACCTGGAACTCACCGCCGAACTGCTCCGAAGGGCGGCGGCTGGTGAGGTTGTAGATCCCGCCGGGAGGCGTCGAACCGTAAAGCACGCTCGACGGGCCCTTGAGGATGTCCACCGACTCGAAGCCATAGAGATCCAGGCCGACGTTGGAAATTGTCGAACTGACGGGCGCCTGAAGGCCATCGATATACTGGACGGGTATGAAGCCGCGAACGGTCAGGAAGTCGAAGCGCAGGTCCGGACCATAGTTTTCGCCCACGACGCCAGCCGTGTAGCGCACCGCCTGCTGGACATCGACGAAGTTGAGAAGGTCGATCTGATCGCGCGAAACGACCGACACCGACTGCGGCGTTTCGATCAGGGGTGTGTTTGTCTTGCTGGCGGTAATCGCCCCCTCAGGCACGTAGCGGGGCGCGGAAACGACGATGGTGCCGTCATCCCGTTTCGTCGTCTGCAATCCCTGCGCCCCACCTGCCTCATCGGCCGGCGCGGACTGGGCGTGGGCCGCCAGCGGGGTGGCGAGGCAAGCCCCTGTCAGCAACGCTGCGAACAGGCGAGCTGAACGACCGGAACTGGACATCGACGAAACTCCCTTGAAACACGCCGTCACGCACGGCTTCCAAAAAGCGAAGCAGCAAGTGCGAGGCAGTTGCAACAAGAAAACGCGGAGACAAAAGCCGCCCCGCCGATTTCGACCGGAGTGTGACATTTCCTCCCGCCGGCGCGGCTGGCGTGGCGCTGAATCAGCCTCAGGAGGAGCTGAGCGGCTCCGCTGGTTCAGGCGTGCCCTTCCGTTCTTGCAACCACAGCAATGACAGCGGCAATAGCAGCAGCATGAAAAGCGTCGCCGAAACGATCCCGCCAACGATCACGCAGGCGAAAGGCCGCTGCGTTTCAGAGCCGATCCCTGTCGACAATGCGGCAGGAAGCAGACCCAGACCGGCCATCAACGCGGTCATCAGGATCGGACGCAAGCGATCGACTGCGCCCTCCACCACGGCGACGGGAAGATCGTCGCCGTTTTCATAGCGGTGCATGATGTGTTCCAGCATCACTACGCCATTCTGTACCGAAATGCCGGCCACCGCGATGAAACCGACCGCTGCGGAAACGGACATGTGCAACCCCGCTAGTCCCAGCGCGGCAATCCCGCCAACCGGCTTCCGCCTGGGTTACCGCCACGCCCGCTGCGGCGACTTCGCCATTGTAGTTGTTGCGAACCGGCAAGGGGACAGAAAGGGCAAAGCCAACACTGCTGCCCACGCCCAGACTGCCCGGCGCATGCTCGTACTGCGCGGTTACCGTAACGTCTGGATGACGCAGGGCATGGGCTCCATCCAGATTGCGATTGGCCGCTTCCACCCGCGCCTGCGCCGCCGCAACGTCCGGCCGCTGCAAGGCCAGCACTTCCGCAGAATCCGCCTTCACCGGTGGAATCTGCGGCCAGTCACCGCTTGTCGCGATCCTGTCCGCCTCTACCTCGCGGCCGATCAGGACCGCCAGCGTAAGTTGAGCCGCATGCCATGCGGTGATTGCCGCCTGCGTATCTGTGCGCGATCGAGATGCTTCCACCGCCTGACGGGCAAGATCGTTCTGCGACAGCGCGCCCGCGCGTTCCTGCTTCAACGCAAGACCGAAGCTGTCGACATAGGAGGCCGATACAGCGCGAAGGATCGCAAGGCGTTCCTCCGCCCCCTTCAGATCGAAATAAGCATTGAACACCGCTTCGCGCATGTCCCGCCGGGCCGTGGCATAATCGCCGCCCGCCGCAGCCACCAGGGCGCGCGCCGCCGCCGTCCGCGCGCGCCGCTTGCCGCCGCGCTCAAGGGGGAGATCGATCCCGACGACGGTATCGGCCACTTCATTGCCAGGTACGCTGCCGAACTGCCACGGCCTCACCTGAACTGCGCTGAGGTTGATATCCGGGTTGGGTGCAGTATCCGCGCTCTTCAGATTTGCTTGCGCGGTGCTGATGCCAAGCCTTGCACGGATCACATCGATGTTGGCATCGGTGCCCTGCAACAGCGCACTTTCCAGCGTGATGCGCGTAGCAGAAGCCGCTTCATCTGCTGCCATCGCCTGCGCACCCACATTTTCCGGAATGCACGATAGGAGCAGACTACCCGCGAGCATGGGATGCAGGATGGATGTGCGCCTTCGCATTCCGAACCACATATAGTCGAGGCGCTCCGGTATGATTCGGATGATATCATAAGCAAAAGCAGGTTTTTGCTGCAGAAAAATGTATCCGGATCGGTTCTACTATAGCTACCCCAAGTATCCGCCGAGATCCGATACATCACTGCCCGTTGCCGGCCGTTCTTCTTCACGACATCGGCACAAATTGATCACGCGACCATGATCATCATGGTCTGAAGCGCACAGCCCCAGATAAAACCAAACGGCCCGGATTGGTTAGACCAACCCGGGCCGCCGTTTTGTGTCAACGCGCCATCATGGTCATCCTCCGCGATGACCGATCCCGATCGCCGAACTGCTTCTCTCGTGAGAGCGAAGCAGGGCTGTTACGTCAATCCGCCGCCGATGGCGCGGTAGATCTCCACCATGTTGCTTGCCCGGGTCAGCCGCGTGGAGACGAGGGTTTGCTCGGCATTGTGAAGCGTACGCTGGGCGGCAAGGGTCACCAGGAAGTCATCCACGCCCGCACGGAAACGTGCGTCCGACAGTTTGTAGCTGGCGCGTGCAGCATCGCGCAGCGATGTCTGCGCTTCGAGCTGCGCGGTCATCGTCGCCCGGCGGGCCAGAGCGTCCGCCACTTCCTTGAAGCCCGTCTGCACGCTTTTCTCATACGTCGCGACCATCGCGTCGTACGTCGCGCGGGCATAGCGCAGGTTGCCCTGGTTCTTGCCGTAATCGAAGATCGGCAGAGTGGCGGATGGCGCCACCGACCAGTAATCGCTTCCCGACTTGAACAGGTTCGACAGGCCAAGGCTCATCGTCCCGAATGCCGCGGTAAGCGAAATGCTGGGGAAGAAGGCCGCGCGCGCCGCACCGATATTGGCATTCGCCCCGATCAGCTGATGTTCCGCCGCCGCAATGTCTGGGCGGCGAAGAAGCAGCGTCGAGGGCAGTTCTGCCGGCAGGTTGTTCAGCGTGACATCGGTGTCCGGCATGTCGGTCGGCAGATCGCCGTCGGCAAGGCTGGTTCCGGCCAGAAGATCCAGTGCGTTCCTGTCCTGCGCGACAAGAGTCGTCGCCAGGGCAATGTCGGAACGGGCCTGATCGTAGCTGGTCTGTGCCTGGCGCACTTCCAGTTCGGAAGCGATGCCCTTGGAGAACCGCGCCTTGGTCAGGTCGAGCGTCTGCCCAAAGGCCTTTTCAAGATCGCTGGCTATCTTCAGGCGTTCCTGATCGGCGGCCATCGTCAACCATGCATTTGCAGTCTCGGCTATCAGCGCCGTCTGTGCGGCATTGCGGTTCTCAACCGAGGCGAAGTAGCTTTCCTGCGCCGCCTTGGTCAGATTGCGGACGCGGCCGAACAGGTCGATTTCCCAGGACGAGATGCCGATGGACGCGGTGTAGATGTCCGTCCGGCCGGAAGCCGATCCGGCACCGCCCGACGCCGCCTGAGCGAAAGGCTGATCCTGATAGGTTGCGCTGCCGCCGGCGGCGACAGTGGGCAGAAGGTCCGCACGCTGCACGCGGTACTGTGCGCGGGCCTGCTCGACATTGGCGACTGCAATGCGCAGGTCGCGGTTGTTGTCGAGCGCCGTCTGGATGACCCGCGCCAGGCGCGGATCGGTGAAGAACTCCTTCCAGGAGGTATCGGCCGAAACAGCCGCGCCGCTTTGCGCTGCCCCATCGACCGGCCCCGAAGGGCTGGTCGCAGGCACGGGAAGATCGGGGCGGACATACTTGGGCGCCATGTTACAGGCCGCCAGCGCGAGCGCCAGCGACGTGGCGGTAAGCGCTTTCACATTACGCATTTTCATGCCTCCTGCGGCTCGGCCGAA
>FTCV01001097.1_pt1 | contig 21836 bp, 18 predicted proteins | sample 1639691 | NCBI WGS metagenome assembly FTCV01 (sample SAMEA3914864, study PRJEB12502) | metagenome | biome: forest; material: soil | place: USA | collected 2012-03-12 | depth 0.3 m
ACGTGAAGGAGATCATCCCAAAAACGTTTGTCACCGCGGCTCTTCCCGCCGGCATCGTGGCCTCGCGGGGAAAACGCCGTGGGCTCGGCCAAATCGTTTCTGACGCTTCTAAAGACCCGTCTCCGACGGCCGAACCGCCGCCTCTTCCCGCTGAGCCGGCGCCGCCTTTGGGCTCACTGTCGGACGAGCCACCCGTTCCAACTCCTTCGTCGGCCCGTTTCGGCCCACGGCGGTCTCATGACTCCGACGACACTTCCGATCACTCTTTCGTTACCGAAGAACCTGCCCCGGATATTTCAGAGGAGCCGACCGATACTACTATGGAAGCTCGGCAGAGCCAGCGACGCCGCAGACGGCGGAAGAAAAATTATAGCATCGTGTTGCTCTGGATAATTCCAAGCGCGGCAATCCTTGCCTTCTTCATCTGGTATCTGCTCCAGCGGCTGCACCATTGACGTCTAATTAACTGTTAGCCGGCCAGCAACTCGACGGCGCCGGGTTCCAATCGCAGGACGTGCCCCAGCTTTCGTTGCTTTGTCCTCAAGTAATGAAGGTTCTCCGAGTTCGGCACGATGATGAGCGGCACCCGTTCGACCACTCTGAGTGGATAACCGGAAAGCTCCGTAAATTTCGCCGGATTGTTTGACATCAGCCGGATCGTAGTGAGCCCGAGATCGGTCAGGATCTGGGCGCCCAGATCGTAACTGCGCGCGTCCACGGGCAGCCCGAGTTCCAAATTCGCTTCCACGGTGTCGCGGCCATCATCCTGCAAGGCGTAGGCGCGCATCTTATGCGTCAGTCCGATCCCGCGGCCCTCATGCCCGCGCAGATAGACGACCACCCCGCGGCCTTCGTCGGCGATGCGCTGCAGCGCCTGATCGAGCTGCTCCCCGCAATCGCAGCGTCTCGAGCCGAGAATGTCCCCCGTAAAACATTCCGAGTGTACGCGGACGAGCACATCCGCACAGTGGGCGACTTCGCCTTTGACGATGGAATGTCGTCAACGCCATCTGCAATCGCGTCGCCGTCATGGAAAACGGCCGCGTCGTCGAGGAATTCTCCGTGCGGGACAAAGCATACGCGCCGCAGTCGAATCTCGCGCGCTTCTTACTCGGCGAACGAGTCGCCGAAGTGGAGCACGGATTGGAACTCGCCGCGATCGTCTGAAACCCGAGCCTTATTTCATCCGACGTTTTCTCCATATGAAAATCAGCGATTACCGGCCGTTTGGGCGCACTGGCGTCAAGGTTTCCCCGCTCACTCTGGGCTGCATGATGTTTGGCCGTAAAACCAGTCTAGAAGACAGTTGCCGGATCGTGGATCGCGCGCTCGATGCCGGCATTAACATCCTCGACACGGCCAATGTCTATACACGCGGGCGCAGCGAAGAGTTCACCGGCGAAGCGCTGAAACGGAACGGCCATCGGCAGCGCACCTTTCTTTGCACCAAGGTGCACATGGCGATGGATGATGACGATCTCAATCAACGCGGCAATTCACGCCGCCACATCATCGAGCAATGCGAGGCCAGCCTGCGGCGGTTAAAAACGGATTACATCGATCTCTACCAGATCCATCGCCCGGAGCCGACGACGGCGATCGACGAAACCTTGCGCGCCCTCGACGATCTGGTGCGGTCGGGCAAAGTTCGTTATATCGGCTCCACTACTTTCGCCGCCTGGCAAGTGGTCGAAGCGCTCTGGGCCAGCAAGGAACTCGGCCTCAATCGCTTCGTCTCCGAGCAACCGCCTTATAACTTGCTCGACCGCCGCATCGAGCGGGAGCTCATTCCTGCGGCACAGACCTTCGGCCTCGCGATCATCCCCTGGAGCCCCATCGCCGGCGGACTTCTTTCCGGAAAGTACGAGCGCGAGAAACCAGTGCCCGAAGGTTCACGCTACTCAGATCCCGGGCCCCTTCAGGCGCGTCGCTTTGTGCCCGAAGCCTTCGATGTCATCGAGCCACTTACCGATCTCGCAGCGGAAAAGGGCGTCCCTCTTTCCCAACTCGCCCTGGCCTGGACACTTCACCAGCCTGGAGTCACCAGTCCGATCATCGGTCCACGAACCGACGAGCATCTCGAAGATGCGCTGCAGGCCTTTGGCGTCGACTTCAGTCCCGAAGACCTTGCTCGCATCGACAAGATCATTCCGCCCGGGACCCATGTGGCCCCCTTTTACGAAGCACAGTTCGGCGCCAGCGCCTATCGCTGGTAACTAGTGTGGTGGTTGATTAGTTCGCCGGCCCGAAAAGCTCAAACTCCCCAACCCGCGTCTTGGGATCGCCGCTCAGCGACGGCTCCATCACGTAGATGCGGGCATAGCGGGCCGTAAATTCCGGCACCCGGCGGTCTGTAACATCGGAGTGGTTATCGATCACCTCGTCGACATCCTGCCACTTCGCGCCGTCGTTGCTCGACTGCAGCTTGTAGTAAACTGTATTCCGCGCGCTGACGCGGCCGGGCGAACCGGGATTCGTGGCGCCCGCGTTGACGATGATCCAGTGGTCGATTTTCGTCGGTTTTTCCAGATCCACCATCAGCCAGCAGGGCGAAGCATAGGCCTCCCAGGTCGTGCGAGCGAGCCCATCGTTGCCCGCCGCCGGCGGGCGGTCCGCGGTTGAATTTCCCTGATCCGTCACCGCCTTGCCGTGCAAAAGGTTGCTCTCCATCGCCGGCGTATTGAGCAGTTTGCCCTCCGCGCCGTAAAGCTCAACCGCGCCGAGCCGCGCTTTGGGGTCGCCGCCGGCGCCGGATTCATTGACCACTACCCGCACGTACTGCGTGGTGAGGTCGGGAAGATTTCGCTCCATGAGCTGGCCATGCACTTGCGGGCATTCGTCGACATTGCGCCACGTGCGACCGTCTTCGCTCGCTTGCAGGCGGAAGGTGGCGGGCGGCGCATCGGACTCTCCATCCCAATCGATCGCCGTCCAGCGCGTGATCTTCGTCGGCTTGGCCAGCCGGATCGCGATCGTGGCCGGAGCGCCGTAGGTTCCCCGCACTGCTGGATTTGGCGCCGAGGGATCCCGGCGTTGATTCGTGGATCGGCCGCCGCCAGCATTGCCCGCCTCGGCCCGGTTGCGCTTGTCCTTCTGCTGCGCTTTGGGATCAAGGCTGAAAGTCTGGTTGGTTTGCGTTCCGGTCAAGGCCGCATACTCCACGAGCTTGGCCTGATACTTCGCCCGCAGCGGGCTGTTCGGGCGAAAATCCTTCAACGCTTCGTTCAGGCGCTGGAGCGTCTTTTGTTGCTCGTCCCGGGGCGCTGTCCGATCGAACATTCCCACGGTATTGAGAGCGGAGATCTCTTTCAGGTAAGGCTCGAGCACTGATTTATAGCTCGCGATGCCATGGACATCGGGAGCGTGAGAGGACTGGAATTGCCGGAGATAAAGCGCCGAATTCGAGAAATCGTCCATGTTCCAGTCCAGGAGCCCGTAGGCCAGAAGACCGACCGATTGATTCGTATCCCGGTCGAGGGAAGCCATGAGCGACTTCGACGCAGCGCCGCCGCTGGCACACTGCGATGCCACGCGAATGAGGTAGTCGCGCGAAGGATCCTGCTTGCGGTCCTTGCGGTTTACGACCCGCTGGAAGGCGGCGCGCGCCTCCGCCATTTCACCGGCGAAAAGATTGGCGATGCCCTGCTGGAATCCCGCCCAGTCGCGGGCGTCGTCGGATGCAGCGGCATTCTGGGCGATGGCTTGGAAGGCCACGGCGCCCTTCACATAGTCGCCGTGCAGGACCAGGGCCTCGGCGGCTTCATACGGCTTTTGAAAATGTCCAAAATCCGCGCCATTGCCCTTGCCAAAAATCCATCCCTGCGTCCAGGCCACGGCCCCCGCTGCGATCAGCGCCACTCCTGCCGCCGCGCCAATGAGCACGCCGGTTTTTCCACCGGATTTCTTCGGCGCCGACGAGGACGCGGCAAGCATTTCCTCGTGTTCGTCGTCCACCTCTTCCAGCTTGGCCGAAGTTCTGGACGCGGACTTTTTCAAGAAGGGCGATGTCGGCGGATTCAGTTCGACACTGCGGGTAGTCGCCGCCGGCTGCCCTGGAGGGAACTCCGCGGAGCCGTTGCGGGCGGGCGAGGGCTTCGGCTGCGCCGCGACCTTCTTCCGGCAATACTCCAGCGCCTGCACCAGTTCGTCGTAGTTCTGAAAACGCTTCTCCGGCTTTTCTTCGAGCGCCTTGAAAAGCAGCTCGGCCGTCTCCTTGCTGAGCTCCGGGACCATCGCCCGAATATCGGGGCAATCCCGCTTCACCTTCTTGCCGCCATTCTGCGCGGGATCTTCAAAGGGAGGCGTCCCGGCCAGGGCATGAAAGAGTGTCACTCCCAAGCTGTAGATGTCACTGCGCACATCCTCCGGCTCTGCGGCCGCCCGCTCGGGAGCCACATAGAGCGAGGTGCCCCACGCCGGGGCCTGCGACTTTTGTAACTGCTCCACCGTTGCCGCCAATCCGAAATCCGTCACCTTCACATTTTTGGCATCCGCGATCAGGATGTTGCCGGGCTTGATGTCCCGGTGCAGCAAGCCTTTCTGGCAGGCCGCGCGCAGGGCTTCCGCGATTTGCACACCATAGTTCAGCATCTGCAACTCCGGCAGCCGGCCGTCGCGACCAATCGCTTCCGCCAGGTTTCCGCCCTCGATCAATTCCATCGAGACGTAACAAGTGTCGCCATCATTGCCGGCGTCAAAAACTTTCACGATGTGCGCGTGGCCCACCGCCGCCGCCATCATCGCTTCACGCTCCAGAGCAGCGCGCAGGCCCGAATCCGCCACCACGTCGCCCTGCATGACCTTCAGCGCCACCATTCGATCCAGGATCGTGTCGCGCGCGCGAAAGACAGACCCCATTCCCCCGCGACCCACGATTTCATCGATCTCGAAGGTGCGGAAGCGCGTCATGGTCCGCTGCACGGCGCCGCAGTGCGCGCAGGCGTATTCGCTGAGCGGGGCGAGGGCGGAGATATCGTTCAGATTTCCACAGCCGGCGCATCGTTCGGTCACACCGAAACGCTCACTCGGCTCTGCAGCTAGGAGATGGGAAGCAGCCATTGCGGTATGACACTAGCAGGATTGATGCTAAACACCGTTTGCGCCCACAACCGCCGGTGAAATTTGCAAATTCGGGGAAAAAATCGGCGCCACATTCCCGAAAATCGTGTACCGAGGCGCTGATTTAATCAGCGTCTCCTTACTCGCCGTCTTTTCGGATCAAAATCACGGCAGGCGTCTTGGCCGGGCGATAGATCGAGGCCCCGTAACAAATCGATGCATTGTCGGCGGCATACCGGGTCCGCTCGAACTCGGAGTTCCATCGTTCGAAGACGCTGCAATTCGCCGTCTTCGTCGAGCCGGGGATCGGCACATATCTGCGGACCGTGAGTGTGGCGAAGGCGCCTTCCCCGGGAAGCAGGATGGGCGTGGCCCAATTTGGCGAAAGCCGCACGAGCCGGCGGCCTCGCAGATCCAGGGCATAACAGGTGTCGCCATCCGTGCTGTTCAGGTGCAGGCCAAAGAAGGCCGCGCGCAGGGGCGGCTCGATGAGGAAATGTTGCTTCGCGTCGCGGCTCCCATGCAACAGATCGTAAACGCCGCCAAAGCCGGGCAGACTGCCAAACTCCACTTCGGAGCCCGTTTTCAAATCCCGCAGCAAGTAATGCTTGCCGTGGCCGGGCCCATCGATCTGGTCGTCCTCTTCGTTGGCATTTTCCCGAATCACGATTTCCACCGTCCCATCCGGCGACTTGAAGCGTGCGCTGCGCCGTCCGATTTCGCCCTCCTCCGAGCTTTTCTGGCCGGGACCAGGTTCGGGCTCCTGATCCGTGAAGTATGGCGAAGTCCGGGCGCTTTCATACCAGGAGGGCGCCGCATGCAGCTTTTCCAGCCCCTTCCCCACCGGCTGGATCTTCCAATATTCCGCGCCCCCGGGCAGATCGCGCGTGAAGACGATGAACTCGCCATCCGGCGAAAAAATCGGATCCCGGTCCTGTCCGGCATCGTCCCGCGTGAGCTGGCGCAGCAGCCGGCCATCCTCCCGGTAGAGATAAATGTGCGCGTGACTCGTCCCGGTCGCCTGCAGGTAGCGGATGGCCACGGCGACCTCCTCATCGGCTCGGGCGGATCCCCCGAAGAGCGGCGCCGCGAGGAGCAGGCAGGCGAGCAGGCGTTTCATGAAAAGATCTGGTAGCGCCACCGGCGCATTTTGGCTAGCTGGGACATCACTGGTGCGGGTCAAATTGACGCGACTTTTACGCTTTCCCCCAGGGAGCGCATCGGGACAGATTTATGCTGAAGGCGGAAACCCATAATACCCTATGCGAATCGATCGATTCACCCAGAAGATGCAGGAAGCGCTCCAGGCCGCCCAGGACGCTGCCTCGCAGGCGAACCACTCCGAGCTTTCCAACGAACACTTTCTCCTCGCCCTCCTCGAGCAGTCCGAAGGGCTCACCCGGCCGCTCCTGGAAAAAATCGGCATCACTCCGCGCAATGTGGAGGAGGCCCTGAAGGCGGACCTGGCGCGTCGGGCCAATGTCCACGGCGGCCACGCCGGCCCCGGCATCGGACGCGAACTCACGCAAGTCCTTGAAGCCGCCCAGCGCGAAATGGAGCGGATGAAGGACGAGTACACCAGCGCCGAGCACTATCTCCTCGCCCTCACCGACGCTTCCGTGCCGGCAGCCCGTTACCTCAAGCAGGCCGGCGCGACGCGCGACAAGGTCATGCAGGCGCTGCAGCAGGTGCGCGGCTCACAACGCGTCACGGATCAAAATCCGGAAGGCAAATACCAGACGCTGGAAAAGTATGGCCGCGACCTCACGCAACTGGCGCGTCGGGGCAAGATCGATCCGGTCATCGGCCGGGACAACGAGATCCGCCGCGTCATGCAGGTGCTCTCCCGGCGCACGAAGAACAATCCCGTGCTCATCGGCGAACCCGGCACCGGCAAGACGGCCATCGTCGAAGGCCTCGCCCGGCGCATCGTTTCCGGCGACGTGCCCGAGTCGCTGAAAAACAAACGCATCGTGGCCATGGACATCGGCTCGATGATCGCCGGGGCAAAGTTCCGCGGCGAATTTGAGGACCGGCTCAAGGCCTTCCTAAAGGAAGTCACCGATTCGAATGGCGAGATTATTCTCTTCATTGACGAGCTTCACACCATCGTCGGCGCCGGGGCCAGCGAAGGAGCGGTGGACGCGAGCAACATGCTCAAGCCCCAACTCGCCCGCGGCGAATTGCGCACCATCGGCGCGACCACGCTCGATGAGTACCGCAAGTACATCGAAAAAGACGCCGCCCTGGAGCGCCGCTTCCAGCCGGTGAATGTCGACGAGCCCACAGTGGAAGATACCGTAGCCATCCTGCGCGGGTTGAAGGAGCGCTACGAGGTGCACCACGGTGTCCGCATCCAGGATAGCGCGCTCATCGCCGCCGCCACCCTGTCGCACCGCTACATCACCGAGCGTTTTCTGCCCGACAAGGCCGTCGACCTCGTCGACGAAGCCGCCTCGCGCCTCAAGATCGAGCTCGACTCCATGCCGACGGAGATCGACGTGCTGGAGCGCGAGATCATGCAGCTGGAAATGGAGCGGCAGGCCTTGAAAAAGGAGAAAGACGCCGCGAGCAAGGAACGCCTGCAGCGCATCGAAAAGGAACTCGCCGACCTCCGCGAAAAAGCCGGCCAGCTCAAGGCGCAGTGGCACAGCGAGAAAGCCGTCATCGACGAGCAGCGCAAGTTCCAGGAAGAGCTGGAGCAGGCCCGCCTCGCCCTGGAGCAGGCCCAACGCTCCGGCGATCTTGGGAAAGCCAGCCAGATCCAGTACGGGCATATCCCGGAGCTCCAGCGCAAGCTCGACGAGCACAACCGCAAGCTCGGCGAAATCCAGAGCGACGGCCACCCGATGCTCAAGGAAGAAGTCACCGAGGAAGATATCGCCAAGGTCGTTTCCGCCTGGACAGGAATTCCCGTTTCGCGGCTCCAACAGAGTGAGCGCGAAAAACTCGTCCAGCTCGAGCAACACCTGGGTCAACGCGTCATCGGGCAAAAGCAGGCCATTGAGGCGGTGTCCAATGCGGTGCGCCGGGCGCGCGCCGGTCTACAGGATGAGAATCGGCCCATCGGCTCCTTCATTTTCCTCGGCCCGACCGGCGTCGGCAAAACCGAGCTCGCCCGGGCGCTCGCCGAGTTTCTTTTCGACGACGAAAATAACATGATTCGCATCGACATGAGCGAGTACATGGAGAAACACGCGGTCTCCCGGCTCATCGGCGCGCCTCCCGGCTATGTGGGCTATGAAGAGGGCGGCCAGCTCACCGAGGCGGTGCGGCGTAAGCCTTACTCGGTTGTGCTTTTCGATGAGATCGAAAAGGCGCACCACGATGTCTTCAATGTGCTCCTGCAGGTTCTCGACGATGGCCGGATCACCGACGGGCAAGGCCGCACCGTGGATTTCAAGAATACGGTCATCATCATGACGTCGAATCTTGGTTCGCAGATCATCCTGGAGGCGGATAATGCCGAACAGCGCGAAGCGCTAGTCATGGAAGCCCTGCGCTCCCATTTCCGGCCGGAGTTTCTGAACCGCATCGATGAAGTTGTGATTTTTGATCGGCTCACCGATCAGGATCTGGGTCGCATCGTGGAAATCCAGGTTCGCCGGCTCGTGAAGCGCCTGAGCGGCCAGAATATCCACCTGGAGCTGACCGACGCTGCACGGGCGCATCTGGCGCGCGAAGGCTACGATCCCATCTACGGCGCAAGGCCGTTGAAGCGGGTCATCCAACGCAGCCTGCTCGACCCGCTCTCTCTGGAGATCCTCGCCGGCCGTGTGCACGAAGGAGACACCGTCTCCGCCGACGCTCGCGAAGGCAAGATGGTCTTCGAAAGCCGGCGCGGAAAACGCGCAGAGCCGGAGGAAGGCCAGCCGCCCGTCAGTTAACAAGAGCGCCTTCGAGCGCCCGCCTGGAGAAGCGATGGACTCACTTAGTCCAGGCGGAGCGCGCTGGAGGTGGGGCGAGTTTGGGAATGGGAGGAATAGGAAGAATAGGAGATATGGGAAGAATGTGAGCGCCGCGCGACATCCACGAGCGCATTGCGCGTCCCGCGACTGCGGGATGCGCTCGTGCGAAAGTCCACTTTCGTCACGCACTGAGGAGCGAAGCTTTGCTTCGCATGCGAAGCAAAGCTTCGCTGCACGCGAGCGCATCCCGCAACTGCGGGACGCGCTCGCGCGAAGCTCCAGCTTCGTGCGGACCAAGGAGCTGAACTCCTGTTCCGCACGGAGGGGGGTGTCCGCGGGTGGGAGCGGCAGGTCCGCGGGAAGGCGGTGTGTCTGCGGGCCGGCGGCGCCGCCCACAATACATCGACAACCTCGATCTTATTGTGCTGGCCATTGCCAGCCATTCTGAGTGTGGGCTTCGAAATTGGCCAAACTCCAGCGCTCAGCGCTGCGAAGCAGCGCCGAGCGGTCCTTGGCTTGTGACGAAACGGAATTTCGCACAAGCGTACCACGCGGATTGGGGGCTGATCGCCTAGCCGTCAGCGAATGATGCGGCGCATGAGGAAGGCGAGCGCGGACGGGTATTGGCGGCCGACGGCCAGAATCGATGCGGCGAAGGTAGGGTGGAGACAGGCGGCGCGGGCAAGTTGATTCACCCAGAGGCGTCCGCGATAGAGCCTTCTATGGGCGCGAGCGTAGCCGGCGGGATCCTCGGCAAGCAGGTGGCGTGCGGCGGTATCCCCGGAGGCCATCGCGTAGTAGATGCCTTCGCCCGTAAAGGGTTCGACCACTCGAGCGGCGTCGCCGACGAGAAACAGGCGCTTGCGCATGGGATCAATGGCGGTGCGGCGGAGTGGAGTGATGGATCTCCAGGCCTGGTCTGGAGGAAGGTGAAACTGCTCCGTGGCCCAGGCTTTCAGGGCATCTGCATGCCGCGGGATGGCCACGAGACAGAGATTGGCAACGCCTTCTCCGACATCTGCCAGGCCGCAGTAACCGGCGGGCAGGAAACGCATAGTGACGCGTCGCGTCTCCGCGCTGGGCAACGGGAAGTGGGTCTGAAAACCCACGCGCTCCGGTCGCAGCGGCGGCAGCAAGCCGAGCAGGCGGGCAACGGTGGAGTTTCGCCCATCGGCGGCGATGAGCCAGCGGCTGTGGAAGACTTCGTCTCCAGCGCGAATTTCCCAATCGGCGTCGGGATGGGTAGGCGCCGAGATTTTTGTGACAGTTGTGCCGTCGCGAACAGTTGCGCTGGCTTCGATCGCCCGAGTCAGCAGGAGTTGATCGAAGTGGTACCGTTTTACGGCGATCTCATCGTGCGGCGGTTGTGGCAGAGGGAGTGCGATCGGCTCCCCGTGCAGGCCAGCAATATGCACCTCACGCAAGGCTGCGTGCGGAAGTTGGCGGACACGACCAGCGAGTTCCAGACGCTCCAGTATTGGCCAACACGAAGGATTCAGGCAGTCGCCGCAGACCTTATCGCGCGGGAAACAGCTCTTTTCCAAGACTAACACAGAGCGGCCGCCCTGCGCGCAATGCGCCGCCGCGACCGAGCCGGCCGGACCGGCTCCGACGATGATCACATCGAGCCGCGCCATAGTTAGCGAGTGAGGCTAAACAAACGCCTCGGCGATCGAGTCCGCGACCATTTTGCCCCGGCGAGTGAGTCGGAGGTGGCCGCCCTGGCCGGCGAGCAGGCCGCCGGCTTCGAATTGCTCGATTTCTTCTTTCCAAGGCGAGAGCAAGGCTCGGGGAATGCCGCGATTCGTGCGCAGACCAAAGGCCAGACGTTCGCCGAGGCGGCCGCTATCGTTCAGGGACTCGGAGAAGCTTTCGGCGGCGCCGCCGGAGAGGATTTGATCGTTATACGTCGAAGTGTCGGGCGTATTTTGCCAACGGCGTGCGCCGACGGTGGAGAAAGCGCTGGGACCGAGGCCGAGGTAATCGGCGCCCTGCCAGTAGGCGAGATTGTGCCGGCAATCCCGGCCGGGCCGCGCGTAGTTGGAAATCTCGTATTGCTCGTAGCCGGCGCCTTCGAGCAGGTCCATGGTCATCTCGAAGAGATCGGCATCCCAGGCTTCATCCTGGCGTAGTTCGCCTTTTTGGAAGCGGGAGTAGAAGGCGGTGTCTTCCTCGTACGTGAGGCAGTACGCCGAGATGTGTTCCGGGGCCATTTCCACGGTTTTGCGCAGGGTGGCTTCCCATTGCTCGCGGGTCTGGGTCGGGATGGCGAAGATGAAGTCGAGGTTGACGTTGTCGAAGCCGCCCTCGCGAAGAATGGCGTAGGAGCGCTCCGCCTGGGCGCGATTGTGGACGCGGCCGAGGGCGACAAGGAGTTGCTCGTCCCAGGATTGCACGCCCATGCTGATGCGATTGACGCCGAGGTCGCGGAGCGCGCGGGCTTTTTCCAGCGAGACGGTGGCGGGGTTCATTTCCAGCGTCCATTCCTGCAGGGCGGTCAGGTCGAGGCGCGCGCGGAGTCCGCTGAGAAGGTAGTCGAGCTGGGGTGTGGAGAGGGCGCTGGGGGTGCCGCCGCCAAAGAAGATGGTTTCCGGGCGGAGGGCGATGGATTCTTGCCGGCGATCGAGCTCATGGAGGACGGCGTCGAGGAAGCGCTGGGTCTTGTTGCGATCGCTCGCCTCCTTGTAGAAGGAGCAGTAAGGGCAGACCTTCGGGCAGAAGGGGATGTGGATGTAGAGATGGCGGACGGGGTCGGGCACTGGGGCGAGCGTCTCATTTGCCGCGGGGTTTGTCCAATGGGGCGGCGTTTGGGTTGGGGAGGCCCCACCCGAAGACTCACCGCTCCCTCCCGCGGACGCGCCGAGCACACCCGCAGACGCCACCGCAATGCGAAGCAGAGCTTAGCTCTGGAGTTCGGCCAATTTGCGGGAACGACCTTGGAAAGGTGAACGGGCAATCCTGCCACACGCAATTCGAGTCCATCCGTGAGTGAAGGCCGAAGTTCTGCCCTGCGAAGCAAAGCTTCGCTCGCTCGGCGCTGCTTCGCAGCGCCGAGCGGCTGAAAGCCGCGCCCGCAGCCCGGAGGGCTGCCGTATAGGAGCCGGGGATAACATCCCCGGAATTGTCATTACGTGGATCGCACCCCGGCAGGGCCCCGGCAGGGGTGCGGGAGCATAAAGCGCTCAGCACAAACAAGATGCGCGCCGCTTGTACGCGGCCTTTTACCGCGCCCCTGCCGGGGCGCATCGCTCGTTTGTCCGTTTCCGGGGGTGGTTACCCTCGGCTACTTTACCGCAGCCCTCCGGGCTGACAGCCTTGCTCCGAAATTGGCCAAACTCCAGGGCGCTGCGAAGCAGCGCTCATCCACGTCACGCGTGAAAGTGGCGCGGGAAGCGCTGTGCCAAGGAGCGGCGGTTTCCTACCGCCGTGAGGAGTGTTTGCGGGAGGGAGCGTCGCATGCGCGAACTGGCGCCCCCGTTGCTCCAAAAATCCCTACGGAGTCACAATCTCAATCGTATCGCCATGCAGGATCCAGGGATTCGCAGCCTCAAATTCCTGGCGGGTGAACTCGCGCTTCGGCAGGCCTTCGCGGACGAGGATGAGCTTTCGAAACGATTTGTCCAAACCGGGATTTGCTTTGATCACCGTCATCGCATCGAAGGTCGACAATGCCTCCATCGCTGTCGTCGTGTCGCGGCCGGGCCATCTCCAGCCACCCGACTGAAAATCCAGAAATGCTGGGCCCATCTGAAAATCCTTCGGATTGCTCTTATCTACCTTGAACGTAACATTGCGTTGGAGCGCCTTGATGAGGAACATCTTGGTGGTGTCGCTCAATCCGGTCCATTTGTAATTCGCAACATCGGCGAACTGGGGAATTTCTACGACGTCTCCCCATTGGAGAGCCACATCCGCGGCCCGGGCGTCGTCGAGTATAGATTCCGACCAATCCCGAGAGCGGATGATCGCGGCCAAGTCCACCAAGACAGAATCTTCTTCATTGCTGTCCTCCTTGAGCCGGTGAATGACGATGTGCGCAAAATCCGGGTTCGGGACAACCATTTCGCTGTGGTAAGCCCGACTCACAACCTCAGCCAGCGTGCGGCCGGCTGGATCTCCTTCGCTCTGCTGGAACACGAGGTCGCCAAAGAGCCGGCCCGGAGCCGCTCGAAAGATGGCCTTGCGACGGGCCGCAAGTGATTTGGAACCGGGCACAGAAGGGATCGGGATAACGATCGTGTCACCGTCAGCCAAACGCGCACGGAGCTGTTTGACCTTGCTGAATCCGCTATCGTCGGGGAAGTACTCCGCTTCGTCGCCGTGTCCAAGGCGCAGATCGATCTTGTATTGGCTGGCATCTCCTCTGACCGCGCGCACCAGCGTGATCGCGTCGAGTTGCGCATCCGGCTCGAGCTCTACTGCGGCGGCCACCAGTTCCGACAAAGTCCAGTGCGGAAGCTCCCCGTCTACCGGCGACCACGCGAAATGGAGCCCGGGATCATTCCCGACACGCTGTGGCCCATGCAGTTGCTGCGACCGTTCCAATTTTGACATGGCTAGCCCCTTGAGGGCGATCTTCTGCGTCCGCTCGCCAATCTTCAAGGTGATGTTTAATTCCTCCTTTGTATATTGCTGCGCATACCAGCGTCTGAGAGTGTCCAGCGTGATTTCTGCGCCGCGCCGCAGAACGAGGACATCGCCATACTGAATCTTTGGCAGCTCTGCGCCGGCGTCGTTGCCTGCAACGATGCTGGGAATCTCGATCGTGCGGAGCTCGGCTGGCGACGCCTCTGAAGACCGATAAATTGAAACCGCGCAGTCGAAAGCCCGGTCCCAGCGGGAGTTCTCGTTCTGTGTAGCGGAAAGAATTTCAAAAAGCGTGGGTGGAGCATCGAATTCAAAGTCCGATGTTTCACTGGCCCAAGGAACGTGCTCTTTGCCGTGAATGTCTAGATCTTCTCGATCTTTCCAATAATAGACATGGACAGTCCGTTCGCGAGCGAACACGGGAAACAGGTGCTTTCTGGCGAGCGCCAGCCAACCATCAAATGGGTCGATATCGTCGATGGCGGTTTTGCCATCGTGATCTTTGAGCGTCGGGTCGGCGCCCAGCTCGATGATTCGCTCGATTTGTTCCACGGATTTAAATAGTTTGCAGGCAGAGTGCAGAGGAGTCTCACCCGATTTGTTGGCGACATTGATATTGGCGCCATGGGCAACGAGCAGCGGCATCAGAGCAGGCGCCGTTTGGGTCGCCACGTGTAAAGGAGTAATACCGCCACCGCGCAAGGCAGCGGCGTCGTCAGGCGAAGCAACATTTGCATTCGCGCCTTTGTCGAGAAGCAGTTTGGCCATTTCTAGATTTCCATTTACGCAGGCGGTCAGCAGAGGACTGAGCTGCTTGGTCGGCGTCGCCTCGATCTTGGCTCCACGGCTAATCAGGAGAGACGCCACTTCGATGTTCCCCTCGCCAACCGCTTGAAATAGCGCATAACAATTTTCCATGTCGGCGCCGCGTTCAAGCAAGAGTGAGACCAACTCGGAATTTCCCGAATGGATGGCCGCGCGGAGGGGCGTGGGCAGAATATGTTCCGGATCCTTTTCCGGGCGAGCCGCAAGATTGATGTCGGCGCCTTTGTCCAAGAGGAGGCTCACCACGGCGAGTCGTCCGGCGGCGCACGCTTCGTGAAGCGCAGACTTACCGTTTACGGAAAAGGCGTTCACTTTGGCGCCACGTTGAATCAGGAGTTCGACCACGCTTTTGCGTCCGTTTTCCGCCGCAGCGGTCAAAGGAAAGGCGTCTGACGGCGACGCATTGAGGTCGGCTCCGTTATCAAGAAGGAATGTGCATACGCGAAACCAGCCGGCTTGCGCGGCCTGCACGAGCGGTCCATTGATCAAATCCGGGCTATTCTTGACCAGATCACGCACCCGCACTAGCTCCTGCGCCTCTTCGTTGGTGATCTCGTCTTCTCCACCGCCGGCGCTGGGCGCCGTCTTTGCCGCCGGCGCCCCAAGCGCCGCAAGCCGATCTCGGCTGAGCTTGACCAGCGCCTCGGAGTTGGGAAATTCCGCCAGCAGCCGATTGTACAGGCGCGTAGCGACCTCTTTCTGGCCCTGCCGAGCGCGGACTTCGGCCAGGCGAAAAATGGCCGTCGCGGCGAGGGAACGGTCCGCATCGTACTGGGCGACCACGCCCGCATACGCGGCCGCAGCTTTTTCGAAATCACGATTCGCCTCTTCCTCAAAGAGACCTTCCTGCAAAAGCTTCTTCGCCTCCGGCGGCGCGTCCGAAGCCGCGTGTAATCCCAAGCCGGGTAGGGAAATCGCCAGGGCAAGTGAGACGAGCAATCGTTTCATAGTTTTAGGAAAATAATCGGGGACCGCGATGCGAGGTGTCACAGCTTTGTCATTCCAGGCGATAGCCGAGGCCGTGCACCGTGACGATGCAGCGGGGAGCCGCAGGATCTGCTTCGAGCTTGGCGCGGAGGCTGAGGATCTGGTTATCCACCGTACGCGTGGAGGGATAGGCGTTGTAGCCCCACACCGTTTCCAGGAAGAGCTCCCGCGAGACCGGCGCCCCGCGATGGCGCGCCAGGAGTTCCAGCACGGCAAATTCGCGAGCGGAGAGCTCGATCCGCCGCCCCGCGCGAAGACAGTGCTTTTTCCCAAAGTCGACCTCCACTTCGCCAAAGACGACACGCTCCACCGGCGCCAGGCTGCGCTCGAAGCGCCGCAACAGCGCGCGCACCCGGGCGAGCAGTTCCCGGCTGCTGAAGGGCTTGACCAGGTAATCGTCCGCCCCGGCATCGAGTCCGGCCACACGATCGTCCACGAGACCTTTCGCCGTAAGCATGAGGATGGGCAGCGCCGGGGCGAAGCGCCTCACCTCGCGGCAGACGCTGAAGCCATCGAGCTTCGGCATCATGACATCGAGTAAAATGAGATCGGGCTTCTCTTCCAGCGCGCGTTCGAGGCCGGCAGCGCCATCCGCCGCGACAATGACGCGATAGCCCTGCGCCAGCAGCAGATCGCTAAGCGCCATGCGCATGGGAAGTTCGTCTTCGATGATGAGGATGCGCGGCATGAGAAAAATCAGACGGCGGAGCCGTTCGGGTTGAGAGGAAAATGCAAGGTAAAGGTCGCCCCTGCCCCCGGCGCGCTCCCCACCGCCACCGAACCCCCATGCCCTTCCACGATGTGCTGCACTATGCTCAGCCCGATCCCCGCGCCTTGCGTCTCCCGCCGCATCTCGCTTCCCAGACGGTAAAAGCGCTCAAAGATCCTCCCCTGCTCCTTACTCGGGATCCCGGGTCCCTGGTCCGTCACCGAGAGCTGCCAGCCCACAGGCGCATTCATATCTCCCATTCTTCCCATTTGCAGCCTTACCACGATCTCCGAATCCTCCGGCGAAAACTTGATCGCATTGTCCAAAAGATTGATCAGCGCCTGGCGCACCGCCAAACTATCACAAGCCGGCGGCGGCTCGATGACCGCCAATTCCGCGTGCAAGCGCTGCCGGCGTTCACTCGCGCGAGAATGGAGCAATTGCACCGCATCACGCGCCAACGCCACCACGTCTGACTCCTCGAAACGGTAAGTGCGGCGGTTCTGCTCAATGCGGGCAAAATCGAGCACATTGTCAATGAGCACCGAAAGCCGGCGGCACTCCTCGGCAAGCAACCGATGGTAATCACGACGCCGCTCGGGCTCAGTGACCGCATCGGATTCCAGGTTTTCCGCCATGATGCGCATGGAAGCGATCGGGGCGCGCAACTCGTGCGAGACGCTGGAAACAAAGTCGCTCTTCAGTTCGCCCAACTGCGCCTCCCGCAAAAGGGAACGCCGCATCGCCAAAAATGCCGCGACTTCGGCCGCAAACGCACAGGCCACAAGTGCGGCCAGCCACCGCGACAACCGGCGCTGGGCGGCATAGATTTGCCCCGGATCCTGCAAATAGGCTGTGAACGAAAATCCGTCGATATCCCCTTTCCAGAGGATTTCTCGGGCGGGCGGCTCCGTGAATGACGCAGGGACGCCGTCGAGGGAGATTTCCATCCGCGCATAGGGCCAGAGCGGGTTGAGATCATTGAGTACCGCACGTTGAAAATCCGGCAACGACATGCGAGCCAGCAGGCGGTAGGGCGACTTGGCGCTTTCGCGTTCGGCCCGCCATTTTCCGGTAGAACTGCTTATCCAGAGCGGCGTCGAGGACGCGGCCAGCAGCGCTTTATTCTCTTCAAAGGCAATCCGTGCGTTCTCGTATGCGATCCATTGATCTGGCCAGTGCGCGAGAGGTCCGGCCTCGCCGATTCGTTGCTGAAGAAGGGTCTTCGCCCTCTCGAGCAATTGCGGGGAAATAATGGAAGGATGAGTGGCGATGGCGATTTCCTGCAATGCCACAGCGCGACCAGAAAGAGCGGTCGGATCTGTTTCGAGTCGCAATTGCTCCCATCGGATCAAAGGCAGCAAGGGAAGCCCCGATGCCGCGAGACTTTCGGGCTTCTCTTTGCCAAGGCGATCGAGCGCCAATTGCGCTTCGGCGCGCGGAAGAGCCCGGGCGGCGTCGAACTGCGCCTGCGCTGGACTATCCGCAGGCGGGATCGGCGTCTCCGGGTACAAGACGACCGTGCAGGCGCTGGCGCGGAGCGTGGCAATCTTCGCCGAAATCTCCGGTCGCGCCTGGGCCATGGCGCGCTCGATTTGCAGAACGGCATCGTCCCGCGCCGCCTGCCGCATCAGCATGAGTCCACGCAGGCCGATCCCCGTGAGCAAAAGCAGCGGCGCGAGAAAAAAGACTGCCTGCCACAACGCCTTTGGGCGCTGAGAGCGGGAATATTGATTAAATCGGGAAAAGCGGCTCGCGAACACGGATGCCGACAATGAATCCAAACCGCAGGCGGTTTGTCACGGTTCTGTCATTCTGATTCCCCGCAAACGGCTCAACCTCGCTCCACCGTTCAGCCGCTTCCTAAGATTGCAGAGGTGACCAAATCGCGTGAAAGGCGAAATCGCTCCTCATTTCTTGAGCGATTTCCCCATCGACTTGCGCTCTCCCTCCAGGACGACCGATGCATCGAAGTAGATCGTCTCGTCCTTCCCCCTCAATTCCACATCCATTTGGTCCCAAGTTTCCACCAAGCTCTGCTTCTTCAAATTTGCGCCAATGTGATTGAGGACGGTGTATTCTTCGGAAACAGAAACAACCTTGTACGCCGTTTTCGGAGTTTTGCCGTCGCCGGATGTGACGATGGAAGTGACGAGACCGTAGTAGACTAATCGATGGTAGAAATGGCCTGTAAAATCGCCGGCCTTGAGCAGCACGTCGGACCGCATCAAATGCACTTTGGCATCCACGGGACACTTTTTCAGCCATTTTTCGGAGTTTGTTATAAATTCCGTGGGATCGGCATCGTCGTAATGCTTCAGCAATTCCTCGCGCTCCGGATCAACCAGCCAACTGCCGCCATCGTAGTCGGGGCGCTTGGCGAACTGCATGCGCATTTCCGTAAAATAGGCCGCGCTTTTCGCCGGTTCGGTTGATTTCGGCTCGGCAGCAAAGGCGTTCGCGACGATCGACGCGATAGCGAGGAGACACATGAAGTATGACTTTTTCATATTCGATCGGGGAATTTCAGACGTGGCGAATTTCACGAAAGCCGCCGCAAACTTGGCTTTTGGCGGCGGCGCACAGGCTAAGCGCTTCGCGCAGCGACAGGAGTTGAGCGAGACTGCGCGATCCGGGCAAGCGGTTTCGTGATCCACCATTTCCTCGGCGGGCCGCAGAGTTGTAAAAAATAGTTGCGCAGCCATTCGGCTGCGGCTTTATTTGCCACCACATGACTGCACGATGAAATCACGACGCGACGTTTTTCAAGCCATTGCCGATCCGACACGGCGGGCCATTCTGGCCTTGCTCGCCGCCCAGGCGCTGACGCCGGGTGCCATTGCCGACAATTTCAAATCGACGCGGCAAACCATTTCAAAACACATCCAAATCCTCACCGAGTGCGAGCTGCTCCAGGCAGAGCAGCAGGGCCGGGAGATCTACTATCACATCAACGGCCGCCGCATCAAAGAGGTGGCCGACTTCATCGAACCCTTCCGCAAGATGTGGGATGACCGATTCAACAAATTGGAATCCCTCATGAAAAACTACAAAGCGAAACAGACCGCATAACATGGAGCGAAAAACCAAAGTCGAGACCCAGGACGGCAAACAGGAAGTCGTCATCACCCGGGAATTCGAGTTGCCCGTGGCCCTGCTCTTCAAAGCTTACGTCGAGCCCGAACTCGTGTCGGAGTGGATGGGCACGAAAGTCCTGAAACTCGAAAGCCGCAAGCATGGCGGCTACCAGTTTGAAACGACCGACCCGCGCGGCAACAAATATGCCTTCAATGGCGTCATCCACGAGTTCCAGACTGATCGGAAAATCACGCGGACCTTTGAAATGGAAAACACGCCCTTTGGCGTCCAGCTCGAACTCCTGGAATTCGAAGCGCTGACGGCCGAAACGAGCAAGCTCAACATGCGAGTGATCTACGAATCGGTCGCCCAAAAGGAGCAGGTGCTGAAAATCGGCATGGCCCCGGGAATCAACATGGCGCACAACCGCCTGCAGGAAGCCGCCAATAAATTGAAGTAGCCACATCCCTCCACGCTTCTCATCGATATGAATCCCAAAGTCGACGCCTTCCTGAAAAAAGCCAAAAAATGGGGCGAAGAAATGAAGCAATTGCGCGCGATCGGTCTCGATTGCGGGCTGACGGAGGAACTGAAGTGGGGCAAGCCCTGCTATACGTTCGAAAATCACAACGTTGCCCTGCTCCTGCCGTTGAAGGAACACTGTGTGTTATTGCTCCCCAAGGGCGCCCTGCTGAAAGATCCCGAAGGCATTCTCGTCATTCCCGGCGAAAACACTCAGGCGGCGCGCCAGATCCGCTTCACTAGTCTTCAGGAAATCGTGAAGCGCCAAGCGGTTCTGAAAGCCTATCTTTTGGAAGCCATCGCGGCTGAGAAAGCCGGCCTGCAGATCGAGTACAAAAAGGAGCACCCGATCCCCGACGAACTCCGCGACGAGTTCGCAGGGAACCCAAAACTAAAAGCCGCCTTCAGCGCGCTGACGCCCGGTCGGCAACGGGGCTACATCATGCACATCTCCGCCGCCAAACAATCCAAGACCCGCATCTCGCGCATCGAAAAATGCACCCCACGCATTCTCGACGGCAAAGGAATGAATGACGAGTGAGTCTACATCAACCCCAGCTTCATCTTCCCCGCCTCACTGATCATCGCCTGATCCCAAGCCGGGTCCCAGACCAACACAACCTCCGCTTCCCCCACCCCCGGGATCCCCAAAATCTTCTGTTTCGCCTCCTCCGCAATGACGGGCCCCATGCCGCAGCCCGGAGCCGTCAGCGTCATCTTCACTTCCACCTTCGCCGGCTGACCTTCCGGCTGCGTGATCGCGCAATCATAAACCAAACCCAGATCCACGATATTCACCGGAATCTCCGGATCATAGCACGTGCGCAATTGATCCCAGACCGACTTCTCCTCCACCGGAATGCCACCCACCGCAGGCGGCGTCGCCGCAGCCTCCCCAGCCGGCGTCAGCCCCAGTGCATCGGCATCCTTGTCAGCGATGCGCGCCAGACCCATTTCGGTGGCCACGGTATAGCTTCCGCCCAGCGCCTGGGTGATCATTACCGATGAGCCGGCCGGCAAAGTAAAACTCTCGCCGCTCGGAATGCGGATGGCCTGACAATCGCGAAGGAGCGTGGTTTCGGTATTCTCGTGCATGGGAAAAATAGGATCGTTTCGCCGCCTTAGCTTTCCGCCGGCGCGGCCGGTGGATTAAGCACCACCTTGACTTTGCGTTCCGTGGGCGGCGCGGCAAAGCTTTCATAGAGACTGCCCGTTTTAGCAGGCGCAGGCGCCGGGGTCGCTGCCGCCGGGGTCGGCGCGAGAGCCGAGCGCAAAGCGCCCTCCACCAACTGCGCGCAGTGAATCTTCATCGGCGGCAAGGCGCCCAGCGGCGCGGACAGATCCGTGCCCGACAAAGACAGCGCTTCATCCACCGTCTTCCCGGCAATCAATTCCGTGGCCACGCTGGCCACGGCGATGGCCGTCTCGCAGCCAAAAGTCTGAAACGTCGCGCGATCGATGATCTTCCGTCCTTTGTCATCCTCTTTGAACTTCACCCACATCCGCAGCATGTCCCCGCAGTCCGGACTGCCCACGGTGCCGACGGAATCGGCGTCCTGCATTTCTCCCACATTCTTGGGATTTTGGATGGCGTCCTGGATTTTGCGTTGGAGATCGTCGCTCATGGAGTGAAAAGGGATACGCCAAAAAGGCGGCAAAAGAAAGCCGTCACGGTCCGTGCGTCAACGGCCCGCCTGGCATTTTAGCTTAAAGTTTCGCTACTCCAGCGTGTAGCGAGGCAGCGCCGGATCGACCTCTTCGCTCCACGCGTCGATGCCCCCGCGCAAACTGCGCGCATTGGGAAAGCCATGACCCACGAAATATGCCGCCGCATCCATACTCCGCGCGCCGCGGTGATCGATGAAAACCAGCGTCGATTCTTTATCCCATGAGCCCAGGATTTCCTGCATGAGATTCTGTCCGAAAAGCACCGAGCCCTCGATGTGCACGGCGTCATATTCCTCCCGCGTGCGCACATCCAGTAGACGCAGGCTGGAATCCGACGTCCGCAAGCCCGACAGCTCCTGCGGCGACACCTGCATTTTTTGATCCGCCTCGTGACTCGTGAGGATGTGCTCGATGGCTTCGTCCACCGGCGTCGCTTCATTTCGCGCGCACACGCCCGCCAAAGTTTCCTCCGGCTGGAAGCCGCAGCTCGCACA
>FTCV01000506.1_pt1 | contig 21787 bp, 13 predicted proteins | sample 1639691 | NCBI WGS metagenome assembly FTCV01 (sample SAMEA3914864, study PRJEB12502) | metagenome | biome: forest; material: soil | place: USA | collected 2012-03-12 | depth 0.3 m
CGAGTTGAACGCCTGCGCGAACGTAAGGCGCGAACTGGTCGTTTCCGGCTTGCCCAGCAGACTGATCAGCGGGTTGGCGACGACTTGCACGATAACTACGCCGGCGGCCAGCACGAAGTAGGCGGCAAGGAACAGCCAATAAGTTGCGGTCTGCGAGGCCGGGATGAAGGCGAGGCAGCCCACGATCATGATCGCAAGACCGGCAACGGCGCCCCGCATGTAGCCGACCTTGCGCACCAGCATAGCTCCGGGAATACCGATCACCGCATAGGCCGTGAAGAAACAGAATTGTACCAGCATCGCCTGCGTGTAGCTCAGCGTGAACAGTTCTTTGAGCTTGGGGATGATGACGTCGTTGAGGCTGGTGATGCCACCAAAGATAAAGAACAGAGCCATGACGAAATAGCGCAGTTCAGGCGCGTCGACGTAGCCGCCGGGCACTTCTTCGTTGGTGTTGGGGTTCGGGATAGCTGAAGTAAGGGCCATGAGGTACTCGACCTGTCGCTGCCGGGCGCATGGAATGCGCGTTTCAGTTTCATATGGAAATGGCGGTGAGGTCCGCATTGCAGGCGATGAGATCGCCTGATCAGGCTGTGCTTGCCGTGAGCACCGCGTCTTCTCCCACATCGTTTTATCGTTTTTCATCCGGGTGCAGGTTTCGCGGTTGGAGAGCCGCTTGACCCGCACCCGGGTGCCAACGTTGTCGGTTTTTGGAGGAGGTGACAACGTTGTCCAACCCTCTTAGCGCGCGCTGGAAAAAGGATCAAGCCCGTCGTTGAAAAGCTGGAGCTGCGTGCAAAGGGCGAGCGAAGCGGCAGAATAGCGTGTGAAGCATTCTCTTTGGTCGGCTTGTATGGCACAGTGCATCATGGCCAGTATCCGTGACGTCGCCGCCGCTGCCGGCGTTTCCATCAAGACCGTGTCCCGCGTTGTCAACAAGGCTCCGAACGTCAGTGAAGACCTGCGCAGCCGCGTAAGCGCGGCTATCGAACAGCTCGGCTACCGCCCCAACCAGTCGGCCCGGCGTCTGGCCGGCGGTCGTTCTTTCATGCTGGCCTTTCTCTACAACAACCCGACACCAGGCTATACGGCAGCTCTCCAGATCGGCGCCGCGAACCGCTGCCGCGAACTGGGCTATCATCTTGTCGTAGAGCCGATGCCGATGTGCGGAGAGGAACGCTTCGAAATTCTCCAACGCCTCGTTGCAACGCTACGGCCGGACGGCGTGTTCCTGGCACCGCCGCTGTCCGACGACAAGGCATTGCTGCAAAGGCTCTCCGAACTCGATCTGTCCTGCGCGCGCCTCGCCGGTTCAATCGTCACCGAAAGCTTCAACATTCCAACCCCGGAGCGTGCTGCGGGACGGATGATTGCCGATCACCTGATCGAGCTGGGACACCGACGGATTGGTGTGATCACACCACCGGCCGATCACAGGGCCGCACTAGCCCGCGTTGAGGGGTTCCGGGATGGACTGGCCGCTGCCAATGGTTTTGCGCTCGAGGTCGTCTTTGTATCGGGTCGTTTCGACTTCCTTTCGGGCTTGCAGGCGGCCGAGGAACTGCTTGGAGGCGAGGCACCACCGACCGCCATTTTTGCCACGAACGACGCCATGGCGCTGGGCGTCATGACTCATGCCCATCGGCATGGACTGAGAGTACCGCAAGATCTCTCGATCGTCGGCTTCGACGATACCTGGGCGAGTGCCACGACATGGCCGCCACTGACGACCGTGCGGCAACCGCTCGAAGAAATGGGGCGAGCCTTGGTCGATGCTTTGGTGGCTGAACCAGACGAGGCGCCGGTCTTTCGGTTCGAACTTGTGCGCCGCGAAAGCACCGGGCCTGTCCCGTACATAGTAGATCTCTGAAGGAATGAAATCACGGCGAGGGAGTGCATCCTGGTCTAAATGGGCGGTTGGCGAGTTTCACAAAGTGCTGCGCGGCAGATTGCCCCTCTGGGCATTCGCATCGTATAGCTGGAGCCGGGCGGGATGCGCACTGACTAGGCCAATATCGCGGGTAACGCCGCCATCAGCACGGCCTGCCGGACTACGCCCAAACGGTTGGCACAACGCTGGAACGGATGAGCACCCATGCCGGCAGCGAAGTGAACAATCCAGCCCCCGCATCGATGTTTCGCTGTGAACAGATCGGCGCGCTCGAAGCAAAGGTACGCGGAAAACCGATGTTACCCGACCGCTCACTGCCAGTTTGCTGATCGGAGCTGAAATCCGAGGCCGGTTTTTCGCGGTCAGCGGCAATCGCGGCATTACAACTCCCAAGACATGCTGGGACGGATTGCGCAACTGGTCTGCGCGCCAGATAGCTTGGACGTCGATGGTGGTGTTGCCTTAGCCACCGACGAATAGGGCTGATCCCCAAGGTCGGCGGACAAACCGTGCCACGATCGCTTCGAAGACGATTTGGACACCTGATGATGATGACCAGTTTCAATCATGTGCTGGAGCATGAGCCCGTGAATGTCATCCTCCCGGCATGAGGGAACATGATTCAGCGATAGCAAGGAAATCGGAGGAACGTGGCTATATTCCAAGACTTCCTGACGCGGCAGGCCACCGACTGCTCACTTTACTGCTTCCGGCTTGAGGTAGCTACTGTAGAGCCAACCGATCCCAATCAGGCTGAAACCCAGCGCAAGGAACGACAGGATACGCAGCAAGCCGTCCAGCCTGCAGTATCAAGAAGGAATACTTTTCCGACAGCTGCAAGCATCAGTGCCAACGACGCGAACCGCCAGGCGCGCAACCGCTGGCGAAAAACAGGAGAATCGGTCCGCGGCATCTGCACGGACAGCCAGCCCTTCCGCGAAAAGTCTATTGGCCCATCCATCACAGATTGACAACAAAACTGTCAAAATAACGCTACATCCGGGTAGTGACAGCATTTTCCCAGAACCGTCATCGCATTGTCATTAGCCATGAGCACGGGGCCGCTCGTCAACACGGTTCAGGGAAAAAAAATCCATGTCGCTCCTGCACGCCCCGCTTCTTCACCGCGTATCCATCCTTCCGCTCATCGCTGTTGCCATGGCTGGTTTGGCAACCCCGACACGGGCCGAAGAAGCCACCACCGCGGCGGATGACGATGCGGAAAGCATTGTCGTAACGGGCGATCTGGCCGCACAGCGCAAGGCGATTGCCGACAAGCGCAATGCGTTCAACACGGTCGAAACACTTCAGGCCAATGACGTGGGCAAGCTGCCCGACCAGAACGTGGCCGAAGCGGTAAAGCGCCTGCCCGGCCTTTCGGTCGCCAATGACCAGGGCGAAGGCCGCTACGTCATCATTCGCGGCATCGATCCCAACCTCGTCAACGTCACGCTCAACGGCCAGACCCTTCCTGCGCCTGAACCCGATGGCCGCGTAGTGAAGCTGGACGATCTTCCCTCGGCGATGATCCAGTCTATTTCGGTCTCCAAGTCGGTACTGCCCAACCAGGACGCCAACGCGATCGGCGGTTCGGTCGACATCAAGACCAAGAATGCATTCGACAGCAGCAAGCCCTTCTTCTTCGATGCGCGCGGTTCGTTGGGTTATTACGGCATGAACCACAAGGCGCCCTATGAACTGGACGCCACCGTCGGCGGCCGCTTCGGCGCGCAGGAACAGTTTGGCGCGGTCGTCTCCGTCAACTATTCGCGCCGCCCGATCGAGTCCGAAAACTATCAGGCCACCGAGGATTACACGACTTACAAAAGCATCCCGGCTGGCAACGGCCTACGCGACTACAATCTCGTGCGTGAACGCCTTGGTGTAGTCGGCAATTTCGACTGGCATCCTTCGGATACAGTGAAGCTCTATTTGCGCACCAACTATTCGAAGTTCAGCGACAACGAAACGCGCGACCAGAACCGTCTCGCGGTCACCTCCGTCAGCAGCGCCGGCGCCATTGCCGGCACCGCGACGATCCTCGTCCGCCACCGCGAGGAGGATGACAACACCAAGTCCGCCACGCTGGGCGGCCAGTTCGACGAAGTGGCGGGCGGCACGCTAGAGATGTCTGGAGGCTGGACCCGCGCGACGAAAAACGACCCCGTGCGTAGCGAATTCACGTTCACCGCGCCCAAGGGCAAGACTGCGATCGACTATGACGGATCGACCGATCCCTACACCATGGCACCCAGCGATTCTTCGCTGTTCTCCACGCCTTCCGCGTTCGCTTTCAGCAAGTACAACTTCGAACAGCGCCACGCTTACGAGGACCTGTGGCAGGGCCGGATCGACTATACCCACCCCATCGCGCTGGGTGACGATTCCACCCTTGCTATCGGCGGCAAATACATCGACCGCCACAAGGCGGACGATCATAACAAGACCGATTACAAATCAACCAAGACGGCCTGGGCGCTGAGCCAGGGCGGCGCCACAACAGGTGACGACAGCTTCTACGACGGCATGTTCGATTTCGGCACGCGGATCGATTACGATGCGGCGCGCGCCTATCTTGCCGCCAATCCTGCGGTGGCTTCGGTGGACAACGCCGGCACGCTGTCCGACAGCCTGGCCAGCGACTACGACGTGCGTGAGAAGATCGCGGCCGGCTACGTGATGGCCACATTGCACTTCGGCGGCCTGACGCTTGTTCCCGGCGTCCGCATCGAACATACCGAGGATGATACCAAGGCCAAGGCCGTGGACGCCAATTCCACGCTCGACGAAGGCTACAACGTCTTCGGCCACCAGAGCTACACGAACGTCTTTCCCGGCATCAACGCGAAGTACGACTTTGGAAACGATCTCGTCGCCCGCGCCGCCGTCACCACCTCCATTGGCCGGCCCAACTATCCGGATCTCGCCCCTTACGTGGTGGTTGAAGATGACACCGTACCCAACGTAACGATGGGCAATCCAGATTTGAAGGCACTCAAGGCGGTCAACTACGACGCCTCGCTCGAATACTACCCCACGCCAGGTGCAATATTCTCGGCCGGTGCGTTCCACAAGTCGATCGACAACCCGATCTACACTTACAGCACGCGCCAGACCGGCGTTACCATCGCCAATGTTCTGTACGGCACGGCAGACGTTTCTTCGCCAATCAATGCCGATAAGGAACAGCTTACCGGTGTCGAGTTCAACGCGCAGATGCAGTTCGTGATGTTGCCTGGCTTCTGGAGCGGCTTCGGCATATCGGCCAACTATACCCATGTATGGGGTCATGCGGATGCCTCGTTCGTGCGCTCGGGCGACATTCCGCTGATCTATCAGTCCAAGAACGTCGCCAATGCCCAGATCTTCTATGAGAAGTACGGCTTCGGCGCCCGCCTCGCACTCAACTATCGATCCGCCTACCTCGACACGCTGGGCGCCGATGCCTCGACTGACGAGTATACCGACGGCAATGCTCAACTCGATCTGCACGTCAGCTATCAGATCACACCGCAGTTCACAGTGTTCGGCGATGCGATCAACCTGACCGACGCACCTTGGCGCCGCTATGTCGGTGCCACGGATCAACTGGTGGAACGCGAACGATACGGCGCGCAGTACCGCATGGGCGTGCAACTGCACTTCTAATCGGACGAGAACCGTACGAAAGATAATCTTGCAGCAGCGATGACGATAATGAAAACGATTTTGACCGGTATCGCTCTTGCTGCATTGGCAGCCCCTTTGGCTGCGTCTTCCACCGGCAAGGCGGACCATGCAGGCCTTACGGTCGACCACGTGGTGTTGGTGATGCGCCACGGCGTCCGCCCGCCCACCAAGAACCCGGCAATGCCCGTCGGAACCGCTAGCGGCGATTGGCCGCAATGGCCGGTCAATCCTGGCTGGCTCACGCCGCACGGGGCGGAGGCGATTGGTGGCTTGGGCCTTTCCGATGCACGCGCCTTCCGTGAGCAGGGTCTGCTGCCGCAGGATGGGTGCCCGGCCCCGGACACCGTGCGCGTCGTCGCAGACAGTGACCAGCGCACCATCGCCACGGCAGAGGCATGGTTGGCCGCATTGGCGCCGCACTGCGGCCTCACCGCCGAACACCGCCCACAGGACGAGCAGGATCCGCTGTTCTCTCCGATCGAGGCAGGCAATACCGCATGGAATCCCGCCAAGGCGGACTCTGCTGTCTCCCTCGCCGCCGGCGTTCTGGCCAATGCCCCTGGGGGACTTTCCGCGCTGGATGCGCGCGAACGAGCGCTTGCGATACGGCTCGACCGTGTCCTGTGCGGGACGGACAATGCCTCAGCCGAGAGCACTTGCGGGATTTCCGGCACGCCCAGCTCCTTCAAGCCTGCCACCCCAACTACCCGCCCCAAACTTTCCGGCATGCTGGACACGGCGTCGACTGCGGCGCAAGTCCTGCTGCTGGAATATGCTGAGGGCAAGCCGATGGATCAGGTCGGCTGGGGCCGTGCCACCCCGGCAGACATTGCGGCATTTTCCCGGTTCCATGCCCTGGAGTTCCAGCTTCTCGCCCGGCCTCGGCCCATTGCGGCCGCCAATTTCTCGCACCTTGCCAGGATTGTTACGCAAGGTCTCTCCGGCCCGGCGCGGATCACGATGATTTCCGGGCATGACACAAATGTCGCAAACCTTGGCGGGCTGTTGAACGTACATTGGCAGATCCCAGGCTTCGCGATGGACGATCCCGCGCCGGGTGGCGCAATTGTCATAGAAGCCCTGCACGACCGGACCGGACGAAACTTCGTGCGCGTTTCCTATCGCGCGCAACCACTGGACGCGATCAGATCTGGCGGAACGCATACGACAGACGATGTTCGCCGCATACCGCTCAGCCCCGAAGGCTGCGCAGTTCCGGGCCATCGCGGACTGTGCACACCGGCGCAGTTTGCACGGCTCATGGATACCTCCGTCAGTCCATAAAATCGGCGACGGATAACGTTCATTCGCTACAAAGCCGATATGAGCTACTGGGTAAAACGTATCGCGCTGAAAGACGGTAAAGTCGTCACCGAAAGTGAGCTTCGCGAGAACGAAAACCGTTTTGACGGGCCAGTCCCCGTTGTCGGCGATGTGATCGAGGTGCAGTGTCACGGCCGTAAGTTCATGGCAACAGTCATGTGGGGAAACTGGCCGAATCGCGTGCATTCAGATGATGTGGTCGTTCCGCTGCGGGTGTCCGAGGTTGGACTTGATCCGGCGACCCCGCTCCGCACTCCTTCCCGCGGACTGAACACATCGAGTCAATGACTGCCTCCCCCAGTTTTCCAGTGACTTGCCGTCTTTCCGGACACACCGAACGTGCAGTCATACCGGGGAGGTGAGATCAAAGCGCCATGAGCAGAAAAAACCTTGGACGGCATCTCCCAGGAGCTCATCCGCCTGGCTGCGGCGCCGAGGCGGGAGCAACTGCCAAAGCTTTTCCCGGCCTCAACTAACGCCCTCTTCACCGAACTTTTCCTTGAATAAGTCGAACGGCTCGTTCGCCGGGTTCGCTTTGCGGAACTTCGCCCTGCCCTCGTCCTTCAGGTAATCGGCGTAGAGCATCGTTGTCGTGCCGATGCGGCGGACAGAGAGCACCGTGTCCATCTGCTCCATGAACACGCCCAGCTTCTCGATCGGCGCGCAGGCGAAGACCTGCAGGTTGAACTCGCGCAGTAGGGCAAGGCACGAATTCACGTTGCCGCCGTCAAGCGCATTGAACGCCTCGTCGAAGAGGATGATGCCAAGACCCAGATTGTCGCGATTGTCCTCGGAGGAGTGGCACACGCTCGACATCGCGCAGGCCATGGCGATGTAGAACGGCACCTGCTTCTCGCCGCCCGAACCACTGCCCTGCCGCTTGGCATAGTCCGATGTGACGCGCTCGCCGTCGAGCGTCGTCGTCAACAGTTCGAATTGCAGATAGTTGCGATAGTCGCTGATCTGCTCGACGTTCTCGCCCTCGTCGATCATGCGCTTGATCCGTTCGACGCCCTTCATGAGGCTGGGCTCGATGCCGGAATTGGCACTCCCCTCCTCGAACAGCGCGCCGACGTCGATGCTGTTGAGCTGGACCCGCCGGGCGATCTCCACAATCTCGGCATAGTAGCGGTCCGGCTTCACTTCGAAGCGGTAGAGTTCGCCGTGGAATGGGCGCAACTGCAGGCTGCGGTTGAGAGTGCGGATCTGGCGCTTGGCACCCTCGATACGGTCATGCAGCTTGACCAGCATGTCGGTCTTCAGCGAAGTCTCGATCGAGGTCCGCGCTTCCTGCGCCTGATCTCGGTACTCGCTCAGCGTGTTGTTGACGATTGAAGCCTGCTGACCTTCCAGCCAGGCAAGCTGCACCTCTGGTCCGGCTTCGCGGTCGAACTGCCCGCCGATCCCGGCATCGTGGGCATAGGCATAAGCCTTCTGCGGCGCCTGTGCCAAGAGTTGGTTGACCCGCGTACGGGCCTTGGCCGCCTGATCCTGCGCGGCAGTGCGCAGGGCTGGCAACACCTTGCCATGCTCTGCCAGCAGGAAATCGTAGTCCATCAGCGCGTTTTTCCGCTCGGCGGCGTCGAGCCCGTCGCGTTCGGCAAACATGGATTCCGCCTTGGCGAACTCCTCCCGGGCAACGGCCAGCTTCTCGCCCGCGCTGCCGACGAGATGGCCGGAAACGCGCTGTGCCTTCTCGTCGTTCTTCAGTTCCTCCTCGTATTCCGCAAGGTCCGCCTTGAGGCCGACCAGCCGCTCGCGGATCTCTACCGGGCGCTCGCCTTCGAGGGTGCGGATATTGTCGCGGATCTGGGCGACGCTTTCCGCCGTGCTCTGGCGGCTGCGCTCTAGGTCGTCGAGGCTGCGGCTTCCGGCGACGTCAAGGAAGCGCTGGATATCCTCGACCAGCGCCTTCAATGCGCTCGCCTGCGCTTCGCTGCTGGAAAGCGAGCGCTCCTGCCCGGCGACCAGTTCTTCCAGCACCGGGATGTTCTTGCGGCTGGCTTGCTTGCCCAAGCGATGAACCTGCGCGGGGCGGCGGTTCTCGATCGAGCCGCCCGAGGCGAAAAGGCAATCCGGGGTGACGGCGCGGTCATGCCGCAGCAGGTCCTGCTCGGCCTCGACCCGGCGCACGGTGTTGAGGCGGCGGTTGATGAAGGCCCGCGCGTGCGAATTGTCCGTCTCGATCACATCGGCAAGGCTGCCTGCCGTAGCCGACTGAGTACCCTCACCCGTCTTGGTCGTGTTGACGATCTGCGTGCCGGGATAGTCGCGGCGCTGGCGGCGCAGCAGGGCAATCGCCTCCTGCGCCTGTTTGGGTTCGACCACCAGCGCATCGCGCGCCGCGCCCAGCAGCGTTTCGGCGGCATCGACCCAGCGCTCGTCGATCACTTCGACCAGTTCGGCAATAGGCCTTGCGGTGATGCCATGCGCTTCGAGATAGTCGATCAGCCGTGCCGTCGGCCCTTCAACCAGCGCGCCGCCGCGTGCAAGGGTCTGCAACTGCTCGCGGTTTTCGCGAAGCTGGCCGCGCAGCGTGGCGTGCGTCCTGAGATGCCCCTCGCGCGCGTCCTGCGCGGCGGCGACATAGCGCGCCAGCGGATCGACAAGGCGGGTGACGATCTGATCGATATCGCGCGCGGCAAGTCCGGCCTCGCCCGAGACGCGGCTGCGGAGGGCTTCCAGTGCTTCCTTGGCGCGCAGATATTCGCCGTCGCCATAAGTCAGTACCAGCCGATCGCTGAGGCCCGCCGCCGCGCCGATCGCGGCGAAATAGGTCTGATAGTCCTTGTCCGCCTCGACGTAGGCTCGTTCGGCGATTGGCAGGTTGAGATCGCGGAACTCGCGGATCGCCTGTTCGCGTGTGTCGTTTTCCAGCGCGCGCGAAATCTCGCGGATTTCCTCGGTCACGCGGGCAATTGCTTCGCGCGTGCGGATAAGCCGGCGGTCGGCCAGTGCCTGTTCTTCCAGCTTGCTCTCATGCTGGATGGTGACAAGGCGCAAGTGCTCTTCCAGACGGTCACGCTCGGCCTTGCCGGCGACCCAGCGCAGCCGGGTTTCCTCGGAGGTCTTGTCGGCCAGTTCTCGGTAGGCGGCAATCGCCTCACCCACCTGCTGCTTCTGGGTCTCGAGATCCTCGATCTTCTTGAGCAGCCCACGCCAGGTCGAGACCGACTTGCGCAGCGCCTCCACGTCGAGCCCGGCAGGATCGAGCAGGAATTCACGCACGAATTCGGTGGCCGACTTCATCTCGCGGATGCGCAGACCATTCCTCAGCGTCTTGAGGAACTTCTCCGGGTCCGCGTGGTGCCCCTTGCCGCCCAGCGCCATGAGCACGCGGCGGGTAAAGTGGGTGGGCCGGTGGCCGAGGTTCTCGAACCCGGGAACCTTACGCAGCCGTGCGGTCAGTTCACCCCATGGAAGGACGTAAGGCGCGCCGTCCACACCCTCGAGAAAATCACTGTCGCGCAGCGACTGATCGGGTGCGATGAAAGCGCCGAACACTTCCTCATTCTGCTCTCCGTCGACCGCGCTCATGCCGATGCCCACGGTCCAGCACTTGCCGTCATGCTCGCGCTCGAACACCAGTGAGACATAACTGATGCAGTTGGTGCGCAGCGTCTCGCCCGCAACGCGGCCAAGACAATAATCGAAGACCGAACGGTTCTCGCCCACCTTGCGGGTCTGCCCGGCGGTGACGTTCGCACTGGCATTGAGCTGGAAATAGTTGCGGTTGTTGCCGGTCAGAACGACCTGGATCGCGTCGAGGATGGACGACTTGCCCGCGCCGTTGGGGCCGATCAGCGACGTGCTGCCTCGAAGGTCGATCGACAGGCGTTCGAACGTGTACCAGTTTATCAGGTTGATGCGGCTGAGCTTGATCATTCCGCGATCTCCTCATGTTCGCGCACTTCGACGGGAGCGGGGGTCGGAGCGACGTCTTCCGCCGCTTCCTCCGCTTGGCTTTCGGGCAATTGCCCCTGCGCCTCGGCGGCGAGCCTCGCCTGCGTCGCCGCGATCCATTCCTCGATGCGCGTCTGCCAGGCCTCGCCGGTCACGCTGCGGATCGATGGGCGGATGGTGATCCGCACGCCGTTTTCCAGCGGGATGTCGTCACCAAGGTCGATGAAACGGCGCCGCCGGAACGCATCGAGGATCTTGCGCACGCGCGCCCATGGCGGACGGGGCCGGGCGACCCACTGGTCGTAGCGTTCCATCACTTCCATCGAGGTCGTCTCGATGTGGCCGAATTCCTCCTGGCTCATCGTCAGCACGCCCTGCTCGAACGTGGCGCGCAGCGCGAGCAGCACGATCGTCTCGTCAACCGAAAGCATAGTCCGCGAAAGGCTTTCCTGCGGACGCAGTTCGATCATCATCTCGTCGGCACGGATCACCAGATCGCGCCCAAGAGCATCGAACAGCCCACGATAATAGGCCGCGTGGCGCAAGATGAGATCGTACGTGCCTGAGGCATTGTAGTCGTCGCGAAACAGGCATTGTTGGGCGAGCAGTCGGTCCGCCGCCCGCACCATCATCTCCTTTGAGACATCGCGGTTCTGCGGTCGTTCCAGCAACTCTTCAAGGTCGTACAGCGTGGTACCGGTCATTGGTCTACACTCGGGGAATCGGGAGAAATACGTTCGATGCGGAAGGCTGAGAAAGCCGACCAGTCGGTCTCGACGACGCGGCCAGGATCGTGGACGACGCGGAAGCGCCGCAGCAGATCCTTGTTGCCGAACATGTCGAGTTGGCGGGCGCCTTGCAGCAGCAGGGCCTGCTCGGGGCTGTCGATGCGGAACTGGCCTGCATCCAGCCCGTCACGCGTCCCCAGATTGCGCTCGATGTAATCGGCGATCTTCTGCGGAGTGACGGCCAGTTGCAGCAGGTAGACCTTCTGCGACTGGTCGTAGGCGATCAGCGCGGGATCGACCTCGACCCGGCGCACCGGGCTGGGTGCCGCGATCGGCCGGCGCAGCATCGGCGAGGCAAGGCTCTCGGGGCCCCAGTGCCGTACTGGATCGACCAATTCGGAAGCAACCTCGACAGGGTCTTCCCAATCGCGGGGCACGGCGGCAACATCGCGCAGCAGATGAGTGAGGCGCAGCAGGCTCGAACCGTCAACCTCGTTCATGTAGCTGACGGTACGGGCGATCCGCTGTTCAAGGCGGCTGCGGAAAGCGTCGATGTCGTCGAGCCGTTCCTCGGCCGCATCGAAGATCCGCTTCACCTGCGCCAGATGTTGGCGGACTTTCGAAAGCGCGGTGTCATGATTTCCGGCCAGCCCCTGCGCGACGTAGCCCTGCGCGAAGGCTGTCACCACGGCAGGGTCATGCTCGTAATCGGAGATCATCTGGATGATCCGGTTACGGTGGCGAAACGGATTGTTGGTGGTCTTGATGACCCGGTAATCCGAAATCAGCACGTCCTCCACGAAGTGGAAGAAGCTGGCCAGGATGCGCGTGGGCTGCGGATCGGAAACGATGCGCTGTTCGTGCGCGCGCAAGTTGCCGATGATCGCCGACAGATGCTGCTGGAAACGCCGCGCGCGCAGCGCCGCGTCCGCCAGCGAGGATGCCTTGTTGAGCGGGTTGTCACCCAGCCGCTCGATCACGCTTTCCAGTGCCGCGATGGTCCCTCCGAAATGGACTGCCTCCCCCTCCTCGATAGCACTCAGCGTTTCGAGCAGCATCGAGACCGAGGCGTCGAGATCGACCATCTGCACATAGCCTCGCGAATGCTCGACCAGCCAGCCCGCCTGCTTCAGGCGGAGGTAGACGTTGTGCGGATTCTGGCTGGCATCAGCATTGGCCGCGTCTGCGGAGAAGTCCTCGGCAATGTCGGAAAGTCGGTCGATCTGCGGGGCGATGAAGGCGAGGAGGTCGTCCTTGCGCACTGGATCAGCATAGTTCTCGCCGAAGAACGCGCGATAGACCCAGAGGATCAGGCGCGCATAGTCCCGCCGCGCGGGCGAGGACAGCACGCCGAACAGGCTGGGCGGAAGGTGCCCGAACAGCGCGTCCCGCGTTTTCTGCCGTTGCCCGTTGTCGCGTTCTCCAGAGCCAGCCGTATGCATCGTAATCCCGTGATCGCCTCGGCCAGAATCGGTACGGGGCGGAGAGGGAGCGGCACATAGGAGCCAAGAGGAGACGCAACAACCAGGCGGCCCAAGATGTAAACACCCAATCGATAAACCGCAGGCCTCAGGACACGACTCCGCGCCGATTATGGCGGATGGCCGCTCAAGGCTCTCTGGGCCATGTTAGATTTCGTGACGATCGCCGTCCTTGCCTGCGGGCTTTAACTTTGATTAGGCAAGCGCAGGACGGGGCGCTTCGGTTGAGCGATCGGCGTATTTTCACGTTCCGCCAGTGGGTTTGGCCGCTAGCTCTTGCCGTACTGACGCTGTTCGGGCTTCCCCGATCCGGACAGGGAAACCATCTCCCTTCCAAAGCGCGCAAAGCCCTTCTCAAGCCGCGCGCTGAACGACCGGGCGACACCGTGGAGCTTATCGTCCCGGTCGAGCTTCTGATCAGTTGACGCTCACCCGAAATGAAATTTTTGCGGGAATGGTGAAGCGATATTCGACCAAAAGCTCTGGCTCCGATGCGCCCGTTCGCTTTTTCTCCTCGGCAAGCTCTAGCGACGGAACCGCCGATCCGAACGGACAATCTACGATCTCCTCGTCAAATCTCGTCTTGAACAAATCGAACGGCTCGTTCGCCAGGTCCGCATCTCGGAACTGCCGTCCCAACCGAACCGCGGCGTGCTGCGAACACCTTGGCGGCAATCGATCACCGCCGGTCGCGTGCATCGCCCTTTTCGCGGCGAACTGCTAGGGGAGCGCCATGGATCTTGCTGAATCGACGGCCCCCTCCCACGATATATCTCCTGTGGACCTACCGGACTTCGTCGTAATCGACGTCGAGACCGCATGCGCGCGGGTCAGCAGCATTTGTCAGATCGGCATCGTCGGCTTCCGAGACGGGCAGGAAGTCTTCTCCTACGAAACGCTGGTTGATCCTCAAGACAAGTTTGCGGCGTTCAACGTCGGCATTCATGGCATTTCGCCCGATCATGTTGCGGGGAAACCGACTTTCGGCGACATCCATGGCATTGTCACGCAGCACCTCACCGGCCGGGTAACGGTTGCACATTCGGGGTTCGACAAAGGAGCGCTCATTGCCGCCAGTCGGATTGGCGGACTACCCTTCATCGAAACCACCTGGCTGGACAGCGTCCGTGTCGCCAAACGGGCATGGCCGGAGCTTCCCAATCATCGCCTCGATACCCTCGCCCACTATCTGAACATCCGCCACCAGCATCACGATGCACTCAGCGATGCCCGCGCGGCCGGCATAGTGATCGTGAAGGCCATTGAGCAAAGCGGCATCGATCTTCAGGGCTGGCTGGCCAAACCGGCAAGACCGGGAAAGGCTCCGCGCGCCGCCGACGGCGGTCCACTGAGAGGTCAGCGCATCGCGATTTTGGGCGAAAGGCGTGACAAAGCTCTGGCCCATTTTCTCGCGGCGCACGGTGCGCGCGTGGTTTCCAGCGTTGGCGACAGTGCGACGATGCTGGTCATCAGCACCTTCCAGCCCCTCGGCCGCTGGGCGGCGATCAATGCAGAGCGCCGCAAGGCCGAAAGCCTGCGCAAAGCTGGCAAAGGCATAGAGATCGTCACGGAAACGGAACTACGCGCCCGGGTCGAGGTTCGATTTCCCTGAGTTTGACGCCCTCCTCAGTCCTCTTCCCTCGGGCAAGGAAGAATGGTCTTCCCGTCGCGGCTCGCCACGGTCATCACAGTAGAGGCAAGATGCACTGTTTGTTCGGGTGAAAGAGGTGACAGCGCTTCAATGAGATCGTTCACGTCACCGCAGGTCGACGGCTTGATCGGAATGGACAATCGCGTGGACACCATCTCATCGATCAGGGGGCGCAGCACGTCATCCGACATACCGGCGATTTCCTTGCCGTCCGACTTACCCAATTTGAGAAACGCTGATTTCGCCAGAGGCCACGCCGCCTGCTTACGGCTCTCAAACTGCGTCACCAGGCTGGGCACGGAGGTGCGGACGTAGCTGTCACCAGGTAAGACGGCACTGCACTTCTGCTCGACCTGGTTAAGCACCCGGGGCAGAAAATAGGTGATGATCCCATCCATTTCCTGTTGCGTGATGCAGCTTGCCGTATCGGCTGCCTGCGCCGAAGTCGTTACGCAAAGCGCAAAGCTCGCGGCGACTGCCGAAATGGTCTTACGCATAGAAGGGTTCCCTGGTGATGTGTTCTGGCGGCAGCCTGCCGCTCAGCAACTCATGGCAATCAAACCGTTAAAATCGAGGATAGATTGAGCGCAAGCCCTTAACGCGAGGCATCATGCCGGGCTTGAGCTGATAACCAGACCGGCGGCGGCCTTCACACTATCGACTCTAAGCGGCCTGCCGCAGTCGGTTGCGGCCATCGCGCTTGGCGCGATAGAGCGCTCCGTCCGCGCGGGCCAGGAATTGATCATAGTCCATGCCGGGAACGAAGCAGGCAAGGCCGATGCTCACCGTCACGGGATCAACGCCCAGCAGAGACCAGTCTTCGCTTTCAATCGCACGGCGCAGACGTTCCGCCATAGCGATCGCCATTTCTGCGCCAGTACCAGACAGCACGATCACGAACTCTTCCCCGCCCACCCGGCCGACGAAATCCGCATTGCGGATCATCTGAACACAGATCTGGGCGATGCGGCGGATCACCTGATCGCCCATCGCGTGCCCGAAGCGGTCGTTGACCCGCTTGAAGTGATCGATGTCGAGCACCGCGATCGCCAGATCGGCCATTTGCGCCTCAGCCTGCCCTACTTCCGTTTCCAGCACGGCAAACAGTTTGCGGCGATTGGCGATGCCGGTCAGCGTATCAGTCTCGGCGAGAATGATCGCTTCGTTCGCCTTCGCTTCGGCACGAGCGCGCGCACTGGCCATTTCCAGCACCGCTATCACGCGCTCGGTCACATCCTGGAAGATGCCGAAAATGGCGACGTTGGTGCCGTCGTCCGATATTTCCACCTCACTTCGGCTATAGACATGCCGGACCTCGCCATCGCTGCGGACGATGCGCGCCTCAAAGCTCATCGGCTGCCTGCGCTCAAGACAATCGGCCAGGGCACCACGCACGATCGCACGATCGTCCTCATGATAGAAATCGACGGCACTCTCCACGGTGGGAGCCGTGCCGGGCACCAAACCATGAATCCGGAAGATCTCGCTCGACCAAAACAGCCGCTGCGAAGGGAGTTCCACCCGCCAATGGCCGACCTTTGAAATGCTTTCCGACATCTCCAACCAACGCTTGCCGCGCTCGACTTCCGCGAAACTGCGGTCACGCATCGATATCATCGCGGCAAGTGGCAATGCGGATGCCAGTAGCATGAAGATGTAGAACTGCAGGAAAAGGACCGCCTGCTCGCCACCAGCGTGAACGAGCGTAATTGGGCCGCTCCCCTTCCATGTCGCGAATGAACCAACCGCCGCGATAATCAGGGTGCTGCATGTCGCGCCGGTTGGGCCGAGGAAATAAGTGGCCATCAACACGGCGAGCATTGGCAGGAACAAGAGCGGCAAGGTCGACTGGGCAAAGACACCGGCGGCAACTGCACCGACCAGAGCCAACACGGCTGTCGTTCGCATGGCATCCGAAAGCTTCATGCCCGTGCGCTTGCGCGTTGCAACGTCCATGAAGTTCATGATCAGCGGCACAACGATCATGATCCCGAGCGTCACGGTGGTGACCCAGGACAGGAACATGTGGCGAGAGCCGTGCGCGGTCGCGAAACTGGCGATCCCTCCACTGGCGACAGCGGCCGCCACGGCCGCAAGGCAGAAACGCGATACCGATCGGACGGTGAAGAGATTGCCATCCTGCCGCCCGATATCCGACATCAGGCGACAGGCTATGACCGCCTCCAGCACGTTAGCAAAGGTCTGTCCGAGCGCCGCTGCAGCGCTGCCGCCCCACATGAAGTTCGCAAGAAAGCTGGCAAGCGCAACGCCGACGCATATTGCAATCCGCTCGCCGGGTTCGGCCAACAGTAATCCCGCGACCGCCACGCCGCTGGCCGGCCAGACAGTGGCCACGCCGTCCGCCCCCCTGGTCAGTGCCAGAGCCGCAGCGGCCAAGGCGAAATAAAGGATGGCAACCACTGCCCCCGCTAGGACCGATCGACCAGAGCGTAAAGTAATCACCGCCCCATGATAGACGGAAGTTGCGAGGATTTCGACCGAAGTTGGCGCCATCTCGAACAAAACGGGATAGATAACGCCCCGGCACTGCTCGATCGCGACATATTCCCATTGTCTCGCACGTGACCGATCCTGGGATCGCTCCGTCCTGTGATGGCGCGGCGCTTCCTCCACCTCGCAAATTCAGCCAAAATGGATGTCCCCGGACGCCGCATCATTTGTCCGCTCAACGCGGATGCGCAGGTGAGCAGCGATACCGAAAATCGGCCAGCCACATCGACGGCGAGATCGGGCACGTGTAAGCGCGGTTTGGAGGGCATGAGCCTGCAAGGTCGCAGTCAGGTCGCGCTGTTTTTCCAACGATGTATCCGCCCATCAGGCAAGCGGAACCAGTCATTTTGTTGCTCGTTCATTGCTGCATGAAATTCTTCAATCCAACAGAACGCCTTTCCGTCCTGTACGCCCGCAGGGACCTGAAGATGGCGCGATCCGCGCACGCTTATGTGCGCGGAAATACACTGCGGTTCTACGAATGGTTGGCGGATTCCGCAGCCGCGCGGGTCATTCCCGAAGGGCCGGCAGTGTGGATCTGCGGCGATTGTCACCTCGGCAATCTCGGCCCAATCGCGGACGGCAATGGCAAAGTTGCCATCCAGATTCGCGACCTTGATCAGGCGGTGATCGGCAATCCCGCGCACGATCTAATCCGTCTGGGCCTTTCGCTCGCAACCGCCGCGCGCGGTTCGGATCTGCCGGGCGTGGTCACGGCGCGGATGGTGGAGGAGATGATCGAGGGCTACGAGCGCGCATTCATGTCCCCTGACGATGAAGAGATGGAGCGCGAGGAAGAGCCTGACGTCGTCCGCACGGTACGTCGGCGTGCTCTCAGCCGGAAGTGGCGGCATCTTGCGAAAGAGCGGTTGGAGGATGTGGAGCCGGCCATTCCGATCGGCAAACGTTTCTGGCCTGTGGATGCCGACGAACGGGACGCATTGCGTGATATCGTGATCCATCCGCCCGTCAGCCGCATGGTCCTCTCTCTCGACCGCAAGGGGGAGGATCGCAAGCCGTTCATGGCGGATGCTGCGTATTGGATGAAGGGATGCAGTTCGCTCGGCCTGCTTCGGTTTGCCGCGATTGTTGGGCTGAAAGGATACGATGCCGTCGATTATTCGCTGATCGACCTCAAGGAAGCGGTCGATCCGATCGCCCCTGCCTCGCTTGGCGCAAGCATGCCGAGTGAGCCGGCCGAGCGCGTGCTTGCCGCCGCCCGAGCGCTTTCTCCCAATCTCGGCGAGCGGATGGTGACGGCGCGGTTGCTTGGCCATTCTATGTTCGTCCGGGAGCTGATGCCGCAGGACCTCAAGATCGAGGTCGAGCAGTTCTCGCAAAGCGAGGCGCAAAAGGCGGCACGCTTCCTCGCGAATGTGGTTGGTAAGGCCCACGCGCGCCAAATGGACGATGCGACGCGTCGGGATTGGCTTCACGCCTTGAGAAAGGGCCGTTTCTCGGGCCTTGATGCACCGTCATGGCTCTGGCGTTCGGTTGTCGAACTCGCCGCGCGACATGAGGCGGGCTATCTTGAGCATTGCCGGGTCTACGCCTTGGCAAATTGAGGCGCGGTCCGTCGGCTCGGCCTGAAGTCGTTCGCTCATGTTCCCAATTTCGCGCGGATCAAGCCGGCACAATCGGCATCCGTCGCGACAGGCCCGGATTTACCCGTAATCGCGCGGCCTATCATCTTGACGATTGCGCCCACAGATTTGGACTGCTTGGGCACCACAATCGTCGGATTGCGGATTGTGCCGCTTACGCTGACGGGGCCCGGAAGGCGCAGCGCAGCCTCTGTCTTGGGCGTGCCCGTCAAGGTGAGTGCGAGGCGCTCATCCGGGAAGGTAACCGTGCCGGTACCACGCGATTGGCTTACGCTCGTATCGATCAACAAAGGATCGACGGTTCCTCGCCCGCCGCGCATGTCCAGCTTCAGAATGCCGCAGCGCAGCGCCGATCGGCCGGCATCGTCACCCAGCAATCCTTTGCCGATATCGAACCCGATCAGTGCGGCGATCTTGGTGGGAAGCGATCCCGATTGCGCCACCAGTCCGATCGAGCCATCCGCATTGCCCACCACCTCCCGGATCGTGCTGCCGATGCCCTTCAGCCTTACCCGCCCGTCAATCCGACCGGTTACCTCAGCGGTCCCCCCGCCTGCGAGCGCGGGGATGTCGCTGTGCTTCATGTCGAGCGCAAGCGTCACGCGCGGGGCCGGCTGTCCGTCCCTCTGATCGATGATCGCCTTGCCGGTTATCGCCCCGGCTTTCAGGCCGATCCGCAGCGGCTCCACCGTCAGCAACCTGTTGTCCAGCGTCAGGACTGCCGAAAGATCAGTGATCGAGGAGGGGCGCCTTCCGCCGACAACATGATCGATGTTGACGGCGATGCGGCCGTCGGTCTTGTCGATTTTTCGGATGTTGATCCGCGTGTCCGGAACCAACCGCAGGCCTTGCACCTGTTCGAGTTGCAGAGCGCGCGCATGGCCCGCATCGCTTGCCAGGTCGTCGAAATCGAGGCGGCCGAACCGCACTTGCCCATCCAGCTTAGTTCGCTCGCCCCGCTTGCGCGCGGTCACGGACCCGGCGAGCGTGCTCCTTCCGATGGTTCCGCGCAGAGAGCGGACCGACCAGGTCGCGTCCCGGTGCGTGACTTGCGCGGTAAGATCGACAGGCTGCGTTCCAAACAGGCCCGCCTCGATGATACGGTCTACCCGCTTCAGATCGTCCGCACGAGCGGTCATGCGGAATTCCATGTCGTCGAAACGGAGCGGTCCCGCCATCCGGCCCGAAGCATGGATCGCAAGCGCCTGTCCCTTGATCTTCGCGTCAAAGGGCCAGGGATGTGCCGTTGCCATCACGCCGCCCTGAAGTGCCACTTGCACTGGCGCGCCGTCCACTTGCCCGGTGCCGTTTGCCGTGAGCCCCTTTTCTGGGGTAACTTGGGCGGAGACTGAAAAACTGCGCTTCTGAAGCGCATCGCGATAGGAGATTGTCGCATCCTCGATGCTCTCGATGGCCATCCCCGCGTCATTTCCGGTTTCGCGGCCCGATCCGGGCCTTTCCCAATTCTTTCGCCCTTCGGCATCGCGCACCAAGTTCAGCCTGACGCCGCGCGCGGAGAGAATGTCGGCGTCAATCTTTCCGGTGAAGAGAGAGGCCGGATGCAGCTTCAGCCGTAGCAGGCCTATCGTGGCCATATTCGCCGACCCCGCCCATTGCGCCTGGGCGACCCGAATATCCGCTACTCGCATCACCGGATTCAGGGAAAAATAGGTTTCGCGCTCCATCGACGCGATCGTGACCGGGCTACCGATCCTGTTGCTCAACAAATGCTCGATGGAATTCTTGAGCCAAGATACCGGAACTGCGGCAATCAAAAGAAGCAGGACGATGAGCACGCCGATTGCGGCGATAGAAATATTCCGAAGGATGCGTATCACAGAGGCGTGGTTCATCGTGTGTTGACGAGTGGTACCCCGAAATGTTCCCGCACGATGCCCGCCAGCCTGCAAAAGATTGAGCCGGGAGCGGCTGATCGCTTCCGGCCCGTATAATAAAAATCATCACACTTAGGATGGTTTAGGCGCGAATAAACTCCAGAAGGTCCCGGTTGATAATGTCAGCATGAGTGGCCGGCATGCCGTGCGGCAGTCCGGGATAGGAGATCAACTTGCCGTTCTTGACCAGCTTTACAGAGTGTGCGCCGGTTGTGGCGAACGGACAAATTTGATCGTCTTCACCGTGCATCACCAGCACTGGCACCTCGATCGCAGCCAAGTCATCGAAGAACTCGGTCTCGGACAGGACCCGCACGCACTCCCATTGGGCGATAGCGGCGCCCATCATGCCCTGTCGCCACCAATTGTCGCGGATGCCCTGCGACACGGCGGCGCCTTCGCGATTGAAGCCGTAAAATGGAATGGTGATATCTTGATAGAATTGTGAGCGATGATTCGCCGTGCCGTCGCGGATGCCGTCGACGACTTCTTTGGGCACGCCGTCAGGATTGCGGTCGGACTGCATAAAGGTCGGCGGGATCGCGCTGATCAGGACCGCCTTGGCAACGCGATGCTTCGGGCCGTAGGTCGCGACATATCGTGTGACCTCGCCGCCGCCCGTGGAGTGGCCGATATGAACCGCTCCCGTCAGTCCGAGAGCGTCGACAACCGCCGCGACGTCAGCGGCATAAGTCTCCATGTCATGGCCTTCGGACGTCTGGGTCGATCGGCCATGACCGCGGCGATCATGAGCGATCACGCGGAAGCCCTGGGCCAGAAAGTACATCATTTGGCTGTCCCAGTCGTCCGCACTCAGCGGCCAGCCGTGATGGAAGAACAAAGGCGGTGCATCCTTCGAGCCCCAGTCCTTATAATAGATCTCGATACCGTCGGTGGTAGTGATCGTCGCCATGGTCGTTGCCTCTCGCGTGATCGAACGGACTGCGTCCATTCCGTGATTGAGATTATGCCGGCGACGAGTCCGCTTCGTGACTGGTAGTTCCGACAAAACAGAGGCCAAAACTGACAATCGAGGTTGTGTAACCAGAGGTCTGGAAATTCGAACGGTTCGGACGCGCTGAGCTGGTGCCGGGGCATGCCCCGGCACCAGCTGCCCATCTTCAGCATTCC
>FTCV01001209.1_pt1 | contig 21671 bp, 20 predicted proteins | sample 1639691 | NCBI WGS metagenome assembly FTCV01 (sample SAMEA3914864, study PRJEB12502) | metagenome | biome: forest; material: soil | place: USA | collected 2012-03-12 | depth 0.3 m
CGGGCCACGTGATGGGGATCATCTCGCTGGTGGCGTTGAGCTTCATCGTGCACGAGCCCAGCGGGATCATGCTGCGGTCCAGCGCCAGGTCCTTGTCGGCCAGGCGGCGCAGGTAGCGCAGCATCTCGGTCTCGCTGTGGTGCGAGTTGAACACCGGGTGCGTGAGGTACTCGCTGCGGCGCGCCAGCTCGTCGGGGAAGAGGGCGGCCACGCCCTTCTCGAACGCGTCGAACGAGGGTGTGGCGCCGGTGGGCGAGAACGCCTTCCACAGGGCCACCAGGTCGTCCCGGCCGGTCGTCTCGTCCAGCGTGACCGACACCGTGGTGGCGCTGGCGCGGCGCAGGTTCATGCCGGCTTTCAGCGCGCGGTCCATCACGGCGGACGTGTCGGCGCCGGTCTTCAGCTCGATCGTGTCGAACGCCGCGCCCGGCACGCGGGCGATGCCGAGTTGCTCCAGGCCCGCGGCCAGCACGGCCGTGTAGCTGGCCACGCGGCGCGCGATGCGGCGCAGGCCTTCGGGGCCGTGGTAGACGGCGTACATGCTGGCGATGACGGCCGGCAGCACCTGCGCCGTGCAGATGTTGGACGTGGCCTTCTCGCGGCGGATGTGCTGCTCGCGCGTCTGCAGCGCCAGGCGGTAGGCCTTCTGGCCGTTGGCGTCCACGCTGACGCCCACCAGCCGGCCGGGCATCTGGCGCTTGAACTCGTCCTGGGTGGCCAGGTAGGCGGCGTGCGGGCCGCCGCAGCCCATCGGCATGCCGAAGCGCTGGGTGTTGCCCACGGCGATGTCGGCGCCGTGGTGGCCCGGGGCCTCCAGCAGCGTCAGCGCCAGCAGGTCGGCCGCCACGATCACCTTGCCGCCCTTGGCGTGCACGGCATCCGCCAGCGGCTGCAGCGCGCGCACCTGGCCGGTGACGCCGGGGTACTGGAAGAGGGCGGCGAACACGTCGTGGTGGCCAGCCTCCGCGGCCGGGCCCACGATCACCTGGATGTCGATGGGCGCGGCGCGGGTTCGGATCACCTCCAGCGTCTGCGGCAGCACGTCGTCGGCCACGAAGAACGAGGAGCTCTTCGACTTGCCCACGCGCAGCGCCAGCGTCATGGCCTCGGCGGCGGACGTGGCCTCGTCGAGCATCGACGAGTTGGCGATGGCCATGCCCGTCAGGTCCGACACCATCGTCTGGTAGTTCAGCAGGGCTTCCATGCGGCCCTGCGAGATCTCGGCCTGGTAAGGCGTGTAGGCGGTGTACCAGGCGGGGTTCTCGAGGATGTTGCGCAGGATGACGCCCGGCGTGAGGGTGCCGTGGTAGCCCTGGCCGATGAAGCTCTTCAGCACGCGATTCTTGCCCGCGATCGCGCGCAGCTCGGCCAGCGCGGCCGCCTCGGTCAGCGGCGCGGGGATCTTCATCGCGGCGGAGCGCGCGATGGCGCGCGGCACCAGCGCCTCGATCAGCGCGGTGCGCGACGCGGCGCCGATGACGGACAGCATGTGGCGCTCGTCGGCCTCCCAGGGGCCGATATGGCGGGCCGCGAACTCGGCAGCGTTCTCGAGTTCACCGAGCGGCTTCAGGGCAGACATCAACATGGGAGGGTGTTCCGGTAATACAGGAATTGAGACAGTGGGGGAGGGGTCAGGTCTTGCGCCTTGCCCCCGCCGAGCGCGTCGTGACGCGATCGGCAACCGGGGGCAAGGCGCAAGACCCGACCCCGGGCGATCCTTCGATCAGAGCGACTTCAGCAGCGCGTCGTACGCCGGCGGATCCATCAGCTCGTCGAACTCGGCCATGTTGGCGATCTTCACCTTGAAGAACCAGCCGTTGCCCAGCGGGTCGGTGTTGGCGAGCGACGGGTCGGCGCGCAGCGCCTCGTTCACTTCCACCACCTCGCCGGAGACGGGCATGTAGATGTCCGCGGCGGCCTTGACCGACTCCACGACGCCGGCGATCTCGCCCAGCTTGAAGCTGCGGCCCACCTCGGGCAGGTCGACGAAGACCACGTCGCCCAGCGCGTCCTGCGCGTGCAGCGTGATGCCCACGACGGCGGCGTCGTGGTCTTCGATGTTGATCCACTCGTGGTCCTTGGTGAACTTGGTCGTCATCGGGAGGGCTCCTCAGGAAGTGTCGGGGTGTCGTCGGTGGCGGGAACAGCGGGGAAGGGTCGCGGCAGCGCGGCGGCGCCTTGGCGATGGGTCAACTAACGCTTGTAGTGGTGCGGCGCGAACGGCATCGGCGAGACGCGCATCGGCAGGCGCTTGCCGCGCACCTCCGCCTGCACCTCGTGGCCCTGGATGGCGTGGTTGGCGGGCAGGTAGGCCATCGCGATGGGCATGTTCACGGTGGGGCCCAGCGTGCCGCTGCACACGGTGCCCAGCTTGTGGCCATGGTTGTCCACCAGCACCGTGCCTTCGCGCACGGGCGCGCGCTCGAGGCCGACCAGGCCGACGCGCTTGCTGGACGCGCCGCGCTCCAGCTGGCCCAGGATGGCCGACGCGCCGGGGAAGTGCCCCGCGCGGGCGCCGCCGGTGCGGCGCACCTTCTGGATGGCCCACGTGAGGCCGGCTTCCACCGGCGTGGTGGTGGTGGTGATGTCGTGGCCGTACAGGCACAGGCCGGCCTCCAGGCGCAGCGTGTCGCGTGCGCCCAGGCCCGCCGGCACCACCTCGGGTTGCGCCAGCAGCTTGCGCGCCAGCGCCTCGGCCTGGTTGGCCGCCACGGAGATCTCGAAGCCGTCCTCGCCGGTGTAGCCCGAGCGGGTGAGGTAGACGTCGATGCGGTCGATCGAGGCGAACGCGCCCGTCATGAACGTCATCGTCTCCACCTCGGGGCACAGGCGGGCCAGCGCCCAGACGGCCTGCGGGCCCTGCAGCGCCAGCAGCGCGCGGTCGGGCAGCGGTTGCACGTGGCAGCGGTGGCCGATGTGCGTGAAGAGGTGCTTGGTGTCCGCGTCCTTGCAGGCCGCGTTGACGATGACCGAGAGCCCGTCCTCGCGGCGCGTGATCATCAGGTCGTCCAGGATGCCGCCGGACTCGTTCGTGAAGAAGCCGTAGCGCTGCTTGTTCATGCCGAGGTCGATCACGTCCACCGGCACCAGCGATTCCAGCGCCGCGGCGGCGTCGTCGCCCTTCAGCAGCAGCTGGCCCATGTGGGAGACGTCGAACAGCGCGGCGCGCTCGCGGCAGGCCTTGTGCTCGGCCATGATGCCCGCCGGGTACTGCACCGGCATGTCGTAGCCGGCGAAGGGCACCATGCGGGCGCCGAGTTCGAGGTGCAGGGAGTGGAGCGGGGTCTTCAGCAGGTCAGCGGACATAGGACTCTTTCGAGGGCCATCGGTGTCGCCCGAAGCCTCGGGCGGGTGATGCCCTCGCTGTCCGCTTTACCTGAGAGATTGGCGCGCCCGGTGTGCCGGAACCCGCTTGCCCCTTCGGTGGGCGGGCTCGATCCCCGAAGGTATCCGCCCCGCCTCTCTCCAGTCGAGGACGCCTGCGTTCACAGGCGCCTTGCCAGTCCTTTTGCCTGAGCGTTCGATGGGCTGCCACCCACCTGCGCCTTCGGCGGCCGCACGCGCTGTTGGCGTGAGACTCTCTCCTGACAGAACCGGCAGTCTAGCATCGTCGCGCTGTGGGGAGGGTGTCATGCCTGAGGCCTGACACCGTATTCTTCGCCCCCATGCCACCCCACCCTCCCGACACGTCCGCCTCCCAGGCCCTCCTGGACCTCCTCGGCCGCCACCGCTCCATCCGCCGATACAAGCCCGACCCGATCGACGCCGCGTGGCTGGACGGCATCTGCCACCAGGCCATCGCCGGCACGTCGTCCTCCGGCAACCTGAACATGTTCGCCATCGTGCGCACGCAGCAGGCCGAACGCCGCCGCCGGTTGTGGGAACTGCACTTCCAGCAGGACATGATCCTGCAGGCACCCGCGCTGCTCACGTTCTGCGCCGACACGCACCGCACGCGCACCTGGCTCGCCCAGCGCGGCGCGCGGATGGGCTTCGGCGACTTCCTCAGCTACCACGTGGCCGCGTTCGACGCGATCATCCTGGCGCAGACGGTGGCGCTGGCGCTGGAGGCCCACGGCCTGGGCATCTGCTACCTGGGCACCACCGTCGAATCGATGCGCGGCATCGGCGAGCTCCTGCAGCTGCCCGACCACTGCGTGCCCGTGACGACCTTGGTGGTGGGCTGGCCGGACGAGGCCCCGGCCGCGAGGGACCGCCTGCCGGTGGGGGCGTACGTGCACGACGAGGTGTATCGGGCGCACGAGGCCGCCGACATCGACGCGTTGTACGCCTCGCGCGAGACACGCGGCTGGGAGCGGTACCGCGCGTTGGGCTTGGCGCCGCAGATGGAGGCGGCGGGCATCACGTCGCTGGCGCAGTTCTACACGAGCAAGTTGAAGTACGACCCGGATGCGTTCGTCGGTTATTCGGAGGACCTGGTGGCGGTGTTGACCGAGAAGGGGTTCCTGCCATGAGCGCGTTCACCGCATCGCACCGGCTGAGCGTCGCGCTGGTGGCGGTGTCACTGGTTGGCCCGGGCGGCGCGCTGGCTGCATCGGCCCCCTCGGCGAACGTGCCAGCGATCTCGCCCACGGCGCGCTTCGTGTCGCACGACCAGCCCGCCGATGCCAAGCGCCGGGTGACGCTGACCACCGCGGTGTTCTTCACCCAGGGCCAGTCCACCGTCGGCCCGACGGCCGCGGCCAAGCTCGACGAGCTGGTGGCGCAGTTGAACGGCAGCGGATGTGCGCTCGCGGCGGTCACTCTCTGGGGTTGGGAGCCGGAGGACGAACCCCGGGAGCTGGGCCGGCAGCGAGCGGACGCCGTGCGCGATTTCCTGCTGGCGGCGGGGCTGCCGGAAGCGGCTGTCGTGGCGGACACCGATACCGTGCCCGGGCCCGAGCGGCATCCCACGGACGCCGCGGCTGCCGCGAAGACGCGTCGGGTCGAGGTGGTGGTGAGCCTGCGCGGCGCTTCGGCAGGTGGCCTCTCCGGCGCGTCCTGCGCGGTGCCCTGAGCGCTCGACGCCGAGGCTTCGTCTCGACGATGCTCCTTCGGACCTTGAGGGGGCATCGATGCCGCTTCGGGAACCTCGTGCGGCTCCCGGCAAGGAAGGATGCCCTTCCAGGGACGGATCGTTGCCCGTGCGGAGGACTCGCCTCGCTCGACACGAGGCCATGATGGCGCGCCCGGGTGCATCGAAGGCCTCGCCGGTGGGGCCGATGGCCTTCCGCAGGGCCTTCTCGGCTCCGGCCGAGCCAACGACGGCGGGGCGAGAGGATCGGATGCCTTGCGGGAACCGACGGACCCTCCCAGACCCACGCAGCAGCGCCTCGTTTCATGCTGGAAACTACTGACAAGCCGCGAAAACGAGCATTAAACGAATATCGTTAGTTGTTCATCGGATAAGTAAATGCGTTTTGCGCGCTCAGAATCGCGCGGGTGATCCTCGAACTCCCCTTCGTCACTGCCGGCTTGATCGTTGGCACGATCGTCGGCCTCACCGGTGTGGCCGGCGGCGCGCTGATGACGCCGATCCTGGTGATGCTGTTCGGCATCGCGCCCACCACGGCGGTGGGCACCGACCTGCTGTACGCCTCGGTCACCAAGATCTTCGGCACCGCGGTGCACCAGAAGCACGGCACCATCGACTGGCAGGTGGTGCGCCGCCTAGCGCTGGGCAGCCTGCCCGCCGCGGCGCTGACGCTGTGGTGGATGGAAGCGCACCGCGTGGGCGGCGTGAAGGACGGGGCGATCATCCTGGCGATCGGCATCGCCCTGGCCATCACGGCGCTGGGCATGATCTTCAAGGACAGGCTGAACGACCTCGGCACGAAGCTGCGGATCGGTGACAGCGCGCGGTTCAAGGCCATGCAGCCGGGGCTGACGGTGCTGGCCGGTGGCTTCCTGGGCGTCATCGTGACGATGACGTCGGTCGGCGCCGGCGCCATCGGCACGGTGATGCTGGTCTACCTGTATCCGCTGCGGATGACGGGTGGGCGGCTGGTGGGGACGGGGCTGGCGCACGCCATTCCGCTGACCTTGATCGCCGGGTTGGGGCACCTGTCGCTGGGCAACGTGAACCTGCCCGTGATGGTCAACCTGCTGGTGGGCTCGGTGCCGGGCGTGATCGTGGGATCGCTGATCAGCTCGCGAGCGCCGGCGAAGTTCGTGCAGTACACGATCGCCGGGGTGTTGCTGGTGGTGTCGTTCAAGATGATCACGCACTGAGGACGCGCCTACGGCGTCGCGTGCAGCATTGCAATGAATCAACATGAATGCCGCGGCTGCGAACCGTCGCAGCAGGCGCGGATCAAATGCTTAAGTTGGTCAATTAGGGCTTTCCAATCCATAGCGGCCGCAGCCAATACAACGTGGGATGACTGCTTTGGCTGCACGCAGCCAGCGCGTTGAAGTGGACGTGGCGTTGGCCGGAATTAGATGGTCGGCGACGTTTGTGCCCGGCACCTTGCACGACCAGTCTTGCGCGGCCTACTGACATCTGAGAGGCATGCCGGCGCCGCTTCGCCCCTGGGTGTACCGCCAAATTGACGGGAGACAAACCTATTTCCGCAGTCGGAATGATTAAGGGCAACCAGCGCTGGGCTTCCCATCGTCGATCCCCCACGACTTTGAGAAAGGTCGCCGCCTCATTCATATTGAGGATGTCACGAGTGGCGGCGCACACTACGCTCCAAACAAGAGTCTCCTCACGGCACGACGCGTGTCGACGAATACGAGGCAACTCCGCTGGTAGAGATCTCAAAAGGAGGATTTGCCATGAAGTTTTCCTCGAATGATCGCGCGCGCAATCCAGCGATCGACCCGGGTCGTCGACGCTTCGCGCTGGGCGGATCGCTGCTGTTGGCAACTTCAAGTGCGAGTGCCGAACAGAATCCCGGGACATCGGCAGCGCCCATGAATCCACCGTCGTCGGATGCGGCGGCGGCCGATCCGACTTTCGTCGATTATTGGTCAGATGACCGGGTCGCGCAACGTCTCGATAACTCCGTCAAGGGTGTAAAGCTGCCCCTCGATCGAGACATCCAGGTCGCGCAGAAGATAATCGCTAAGGCACCTGCTTCATCGCCACTGGCGGTGATGGCCTACTTCGCCGACCTGAAAGAGAGAGGGACTACAGGCGAGCTGTTCAACTCTCGATGGAAGAACTACGAGAATCCGGTCATTGTGTGGTTCTTCCACGCGACGCAGACCAAGCCGACGGGCGATTGCACGTCCTGGTGTGCGGCTTTCCTATCATGGACCCTCGAGCGATGCGGTCTTCCATCCGTACACAGCGCAAGCTCGCAGGCCTACGCGAAATTTGCCGCAGAAGCCGAGGAACCGAAGGCAGGGGACGTCGTCGTTTTCCAAGACGTGAGCGACACCTCTCACGGTCACGTCGCGCTCCTGCTTTCGCGCAAGGGTGACACCCTCCAAGTGATCGGCGGAAATCAGGGAAATGCCGGCGTCATCGCCGCATGTCCTGGCTATCCGGTATCGCAGATCTGTCGGGCCCAGCGAAGCGCCAAAGGCGATCACGGGCAGACCGTTCGGACGTATCGGCGCTACACCTAGCGCCGGATGTTCGAGCAGTCGATCGGACTGCCGTACCGCGCCCCGCTGGACTTCGCGGCAGCCTTCGTCAACATCGCCTCTGTGGCCGACGACACGGCCGCGCCTACGCTAGGGAGTAGCCATGCTGCGTTTCATCTCGGCGCTATTTGCCTTTTCGTTGATATCTCTGTGCGGATGTTCAACCCTCCCGGCTCACGTTGCGGAGCCCACGCGAGGCGAGGACGGTGCCATCGTGAAGATCGAAGGCGGAAATGGGCCCATCCCTGTCGCGATGAATATCGATGTCCTGGACACGCAGCTACGAGCCTACGCCATCACGTGGGACAACGCCGAGACAGAACTCCGTTACGAACTGACCGGTGCGGATTCCTTCGAGTTCGCAGCGCTCGTCTGGTCCGCCTACAAGATCGCTACCGGACGCATGCACGACGCGAAGTGGGGTGCCGCCGCCGCCGGTGGGGTTGGGCTGTTCGAGAGCAAATATCAAATTCAAGTGCAGGCCGTCAACTACAGGAACGCGAATGTCGCGATCCGCTGCCTTTACAAGAACATCCATTCGTTACCGAGCGCGTTTTGGAATGGAGTCTTCGACCCCAAAACCGGCGAAATCGCCTTTTCGAAGAGCGTCTTGGACTCGGCCATCGCGGACCTCAATGTTGACGGTGTCGATCCTAAAATCGGCTACTCGACTCTACAAGACCTCTGGACAACGATCAATTCGGACATCGGCGAGATCGATAACAGATTGCGCGATCAGCAGCGTGACCTACGCATCGGCATCCCGAGCTCTCAAGAGCTGACTCAAGCCTTCAATGGTGGCGCCAAGGCTCAAGAGGGCGCAGACCGAGCCGCGCCAGCCCTTGCCAGGGCGGCGGCCCAGAAGATACCTGTTTCCGAGCAGACCATCGCCGACGGGATTCTCCTGCCCAAGAAGCTCGACGCTTGCGTCGCTGCCATGGGAAAGTGAGGCCGCTTCATGCAAAATCTCGTTGCCGCGAAGCCGGGTCGCCGTCGCCCGCTGCTGGGTGAGATTCTTTCGGCGTTCGTACTCGCGGCCGCTCATGCCTGCTGCTGGGGACAGGCGAAATCTCCTGATCCCGAGCCTCCGCGTCGGTTCGCACTCGTTATCGGCAATCGAACTTACGCGCGCGTCGCCGAGCTACCAAGTGTCGACGTCGACGTCGCGCAGATGGACAAGAGCCTTCATGACTTGGGGTTCGACGTCACCAGGTTCGATAAGGTCCCAAGCGAGGACTTCTTGGAGAACACGATTCTCCCGACGTTCAGGACCAAGATCCACGAAGGCGACTTGGTCGTCTTCTATTTTTCGGGACATGGATTCTCGTACGGCGCATCGAGCTACTTGGCCCCCGCCGACCTCCCAACGAAGGTTCAGAAGGACGATCTGAGCGCTCACGCGCTCCCCGTGGAGAGCGTGGAAGACTATCTCGGGGACAGCAAACCAGGGCTATTGCTGATCATCGTCGACGCTTGCCGCTCTATCGCCAGCTTCGTTGTAGACGACGGCGGTAGCGCGAACGTCGCCAATACTCCACCCACGGCAGCGCCAGCCGCGCTCGCGTCGGCGTTGGCCGCGAGCGCTGGCATCTCTGCAGGAACGATCAAGAAGGGGTTCGAACCCGGCGAGCCTCCGAACGGGTACACGGTCGAGACACTGATCGCCTATGCATCGAAGGCCGGATACGAAGCACTCGCCACGTCCGAACCGGACAAGGCCAGCTTGTTCACTCGCGATCTGATGGCCTACATCGCGCGTCCCGACACGGAGTTCAAGGAGATGTACGGCATGGTGTCGTCCGACGTCGACTTCGACAGCGGCAAGGCGCAGCGCGCGGGTCTGGCGGTGTGGACGGCGACGTCCTTGTTCATGAAGCAAACATCGATCATCCTAGATCAGGAGAAGACGGCTTGGCTGGCAGCCCTGAGCACCGAGGATGCGAAGTCGATTTCTCGCTTTCTCCAGACACACGCAGTCTCTGCTTACGCCGAGAACGCGCGCGCATGGCTCAGGAACAATTCGGCCCAGCAGCGTCTGGCGTCTTCGCTGTCGCCTCAACAAGTCGACAGCGCTTGGACATCCTCTTCAAGAACGCTTTCAGCCCCGGTCGATGGACTGGCTTACCTCGCTCACGGCACGGCGGCGCCGCCTGGACAATTCGCACCGCCGATCGCCGTGACGACTGGCGCGGACAGATCCGCCCGCATTCGCTCCAGCCTCGACAGCCTCGTCGCTGCCGGCAGCCTGGTCACGACACGCGCACTGTCCGCCTTCGCTGCGCCGGACTCCAAGGCCAAGCCAATCCAGACGTTGCCCGCGGGAACGGCCATCAAAATCTCCACCGACGCGGAAAGAAAATCAGTCGACGGCAAGACTTGGATGGAGGCCAAGGTGGCCGCTGGTGGTGCCTCGATCTTCGTGCCGCTTCAGCGACTCGAAGCGCCCAAACTCGTCGATCTGGGAGTCGACCTCAAAGAGGTGGTCGCGCCAGCGCGAACGACTGGCCTAGTCGATCTAGTGCAGGAGAAGTCGATCGTCGACACAGTGGCCGAGCTGCAAGCCGCGGGCAAAAAGATCCGGTGGGTTTCGCTCGCCAGCGGGCACACGGACGACAAGGTCGAGGGCATTTTGCGCGCTGGACGGCTTGTGCACGCCGCGTACGTTCTGAAAGGCGCCGGGATCCCGACAGACCGCATTACCTCCGTCGCCGACGCCTCCGACTTTTTCGATAGTGGCGTACGCGTTCGCTTCTTCGGCGAGTGAGCTACCAACAAGGCGAGTGAACCATGTTGACCAAACGTTTGATCCAGTGCGCATTAGTGCTCTCCGCCGCGATGTGCCTCACCTCGCTCCACGCTCAGCAACCGGCTCCGCGCGCGTCCATCATGACCTCGGCCAACACGGGCCCATTGGAATATCAGCAAACGGTCAATGCCTACCTCAACGGGATCAAGCCAAAGGTCATTGGCGGCATCGAAGCCGCTGCAGGCGCCTATCCCTGGCAAGTCTCGCTCGACGTATCCTGGATAGCTAACCCTTACGCATCGCACTTTTGCGGTGGCAGCGTTTATTCCGATCATTGGATCATCACCGCCGCGCACTGCGTCAACACGCTGGAGCCGAAAGACATCGTAGTCTCCGCAGGAACCAATACGCTCAGCGAAGGCCGGACTCGTCGCAACGTTCGCCAGATCATCGTGCATTCGGCGTACGACCACGCCAGCCACGACAACGATATCGCGCTTCTAGAGCTGTTCGGTGACCCGCTTCGCGTCAGCGACGCTGCATCGGCGATTCGAGCCATTACCCCGATGACTCTGACTGCCGAATCGTTCACCACGGGCCTGGGTAGCAAAGCTGCCACCCGTAGCGGAACATGGTTCGAAGTAACAGGATGGGGCGCCATCTCTGAGAATGGCGATCAAGTGCCCAACCTCAGGATGGCATTCGTGCCGTATCGCCCATCGAAGTCCGACGTTCCGCTCGGCTGCAAGCGTGGCGTTTCCTACGGCAATGCCGTGACTGACAACATGCTGTGCGCCGGAGCAGACGGTGACGCCTGCCAAGGCGATAGCGGCGGCCCGTTGATTCTTCGGGAAGCGACTTCGCCCAAGTTGGTTGGCATCGTCAGTTGGGGCACGGGGTGCGCGCGCCCGAACAAGCCAGGCGTGTACACGCGAGTGGCGAAATACGAATTGTGGATCCGTGCGTGCACCGCCAGTCCGGCATCCTGCCCGTAGTCAACGGGAAATCGCCGCTCAAGGCGCCTGCGGACTCAGTCAGACTCATTGCGATCCCGCCCCAGACGCCAGCAACGATCAACAGCGGCTCTGTCGAGAATTGTCGGTTTGGGCACGGCATTGGCGGCGACTCGTTTGCGCGGTGCGGACTTCTTCGCGGCCGTCGTCGCCGCGGGCGATGCCGACGCGCGCTTCTCTGCCATGGTGCTGCTCTCGTTGGTGTACCGCTCCGAGAGGATGCCATGCACCTGCTCGGCGACCTGCCGGCTGTGGGCGTTGAAAGTTTAAGGATCTCAGCATTCGACGCGATGGCCGCTTTCAGGCTTTGATCGTGTTCGCTGATTTCGGCTTACGGTCGAGAGGGTGAGTTCGCAGACGCGAACAGATGACGTTCGGCCCGGCACTGAAAGGCATGAGCGCCGGGCCGCGTCCTAAAACGTCAGGAGGGCGTCCGAGAGCGGTCTAAGGTAATTGTTACGCTGGCGCTTGCCAGCGCGTGGATCCGGTTCGCGCAGAGGCCGCAAGGCGCGAACGACCTGCCCCCGGACGACACTCCGCGGCCGACTGCAATGCAGCGGAAGCGGTCGCCCGGCGGCATAGCCAATCGACTCCTGAAAAACAAAGCCGCCCGAAGGCGGCTTCATGCTTTGCAGAATTAGGTGACGAGCCTGACCCTCGCGCAATCGTACGAGAAATCGTTGTAAATCAACGGCTTGCAAGGCTCTTCGTCAGTCTGGTGCCACGACTGGGTGACACATCGATTAGTGTAGCACGCGCACTTTTGAGTGTGTCGGCGAGCCGGCACGACGGCGCGTTGTGCGGGCCACGCGGCAACCTGTTCGAATTCGGTTAGCGGCTTGTTGGCACGTAGCCCGTTGCCTCGATCTTCGCAAGCACCGCGGACGCGTCCGCGATCGCGCCGGCCGAAACTAGTGAAGCAATGACTTCACGCGTGGTCATCGTCGCTACCTGCAAGTCTGCAGCCGCACGAATCAATCGACCATCGTCGGCAATTACTACTCCACTCAGTTGCTTCGCGAGAACTACAACCTCAAGGTCAGGAATTGAGTGTGTCAGTATCTTCTTTCCAACCCAAGCGTAGAATTTTCCTTGATATTCGACGACCTCGGGCGGGTTCTTGCTTGCGCGTCTACCGAAATTTCGGTGATCATAGACGCGAAACAACGTCACCATTGTTGCGCGAAGAACGTCGTTGCTCACGGCACAAACTGCTAGTTCTGGATGCGCTTTGAGGTCCGGCACAAGTTTCGGGCCGCACTTGCGATGGGACCACGTAGTCTCGTCCGCGACTGAACGGCAAAGCATAGGACGCTCGAACAAGGTCCCAAGGTGCGAAAGTACCGCGCCGCGATGCAATGCCTGTATCGGGGACGAATCCAGAACGGCAACGTCAGCAATCTTTTGAGCGCACATTTAAACTGGTAGGCGAGATGGGACTCGAACCCACAAATGACCCGGTTTTTAAGACCAGCGCGTCTGCCATTCCGCTACTCGCCCACGGCTAGCGAGTCTACCATCCCAAGTAGCAGTCCCGACGCTCGGCCTTACGTCATAAAGTCGGTCGTACGCAGTGCAGCGCGTAGCTCAACGCCGACCAATGTGCCCTCGGCGCTGCTTCACCGCTTCACCGGTAGAAGATGGCGCATGGAGCCTCAACTCAGCGAACACGCGCTTTCCAGACTGCGCACTCAGGATCAGGCACCATCTCGCCGCAGTTGAATGCACGTCACCCGCGATCGTGCGGCTTAACGCGAGCGGGATGGGGCAAGTCCCCTAGCCAAGCCGCCCAAATATGACAGCAACGGGGGGACCTCTTGAACGACAGGATCGACGACTACCGCTCGCTTGTGGGTGGGTACTGCGATGGCATCTACACGGAAGGCGAGGTCGTCTCGAAGGCCCTTGAACTCCTGTACCTGAGCGAGGACCGGGATGGGTTCTGGCGCACGCTCATGCCCAAGCATCGGGAATACATGAACCGGTTGATCGAGAGCTTCGATGAGACCGCAGAGCCGTTCGCGATCAAGGCCGATCCGAGGGAAGTCTGGCGCCAGATGACCACACTGAAGAGGTGGCACACGGCTCGGAGCGGGGCGGGGCGGTCATGATCGTCAACTGCGCGTTTGCAAGCGACGGTGGGTCCATCTGGCTTGCTCTGAACGACAACGGCCAGGGCGCTGCCTTCAAGCTCAACCGCAGCATTGGCTCGCGCGGAACGTCGAACTTTGAAGCCATCACGGACGACAGCGGCGCAGCGGTCGAAGGCGCTGGCCTCGTGGCGCTGCTCGCGACCCTCACTCGCCAACGCGTGGCGATGAGTGACGACGATCGTTGCCGCCGTGCGGTGGATGAGTTCATCAGCGTCCTGCGGCAGAAGAGCGACTCGCCGCCGAAAAGCCCTACGATCGTCTAGTCATGCGGCTTGACTCAGAGTCAAGCCACGAGTAATCTTCGCTTCGGGCGCTGGCACCCGGCGTTCATCAGTTCTTTAACTCTGCGATCACAACCTCAAGCGGTATGGCTTCCCGCCGTGCCGGAGTCTGGCGAATTGCCGCCACTCACTGGTCTGCAATGAAGGTTGCGGGCCGCATGCTGGCTTGCTGGCATGTTTACTTTCGGATCGGTCAGGGCTGACAGGCCCGAGCCGGCACGCGAGGTCCTCATGGGCGCACGTCGTCCCAGCCAATGTAGAAGTCACTCGGTTCCTCTTTGATCCTTCCTCGGGGTTGTGCCTAACGCGCACGGGGCATGTCGCCCCTACACGGAAGGAAATCGTATGAGAGACACTGAACTGAAAGAAGCACTGCGGCTGATCACCAAGGTGCAGATTGAGTCTGAGATGGAACCCGATCAGTGGGATCAGTTGCAAAAGGCGAAGCGTGAATTGATGGCAGTGGCAGCAACGGGAAAGTTCGAGCGACAACGCGTCCTTCGAGCGGTTCAGTTGGTTGCCGAAGTCCTCCTGCAGCGGTCGAAGCTTTGAGCGAATCCACGATCACGAGTGATTTCTATTCTTTCGCCATGGAATACGACTACGGGAAGGCATTTCGAGTGGTTCGGGCGGCATACGGACTACGCCAGGCCGAACTCGCCGAGCGCCTCCCTGTCACAGCGAGCCAGTTGTCGCTAATCGAGGCTGGCAAGAGACAACCGAGCCTTCGTCTCGTGGAGGCGCTTGGGGCGGCTGTTGGCGTCCCGACCGCGCTCATTTCGCTCCTCGCCTCATCGCCTGAGACGCTGGCAAAGCAAGACCAGAGCGACGTTTCCGACCTTTCGGTGGCGCTGCTGAAGCTGTTGGTCGCAGTGGGCGAACATGAGTCCGCAAGCGACTGAAGGGGGCTTTGCTCCAATTCTGTCAGAGCGAGACTTGGCGTCCCGGCTTGGAGTTTCTCCTACCCAAACTCAAAGCAATCGCGGAGAACGCGGAGTCGCTCTACTCGCACCGGGCGCTGAAGAAGGGCGATCAGGTTCGACACATCTGGGTCCCCAACCCTGAATTGATGTCGCTGCTCCGGCGAATCCACCGACGAATCCTGACCCCGATTACCCTTCCTAGCTCGGTGCATGGGGCGGTTCAAGGTCGCTCGCCAAGGACGAACGCGGAGGAGCATCTCGCGAGCAAGTGCGTCGTCAAGGTGGATGTCCAGAAGTTCTTCGACAAAGTTCGTCACGAGTTCGTGTACAGGATGTTCCGTCACGAGCTTGGCTTCGGTACGGGAGTCTCTAGGTTACTCACGCGACTCACCACACGCGGTTCGTCACTCCCTCAAGGCACGCCGACCAGTCCGGCGATCGCAAACCTGCTGCTGATCCCAATAGATGGACGACTCCAAGGGCAGTCAATTGTCTGCGGGGTCAAGATCACTCGGTTCGTCGATGACATCACTGTCTCGGGAGACGATCCGCGGAATCTCATAAACGTCATTGCCCGGCTGCTGTCTAGTCGCCGGCTTCCGATCCATCGAGCGAAGAAGGATCGGAAGGTGTCGAAGCTTCAGATCATCGGTCGATCGTCTCGCCAGGAGGTTACCGGCCTGGTGGTGAACGGTTCAAAGCCGTCCATTGCGAAGGTTCGACGCGATAAGGTTCGCGCTGCGATCCATCAACTGACCTCGGCCGAAGACCCCAGTCAGGCGAGGTCGATCGCTGGTCGCATCGAGCATGTACGGCGGTACAACCCGGGCAGCGCCAAACGCCTTACTCGCCAGCTTGAGACGATCAAGTCTGTATCGAAGGCGGGGGATGGCTCCAAGGCAGTCCCTCCGATTGGCCCGGAGCGTTAGGCGCAGTACCGCTTGATGCTCGCTGTACTGACGCCGAAGTGATCGGCCGTCGTCGCGATGCTCGCAGAGTTCGAGTCGCGCCAAGCCTTGACCATCTTGGCATCTACCTTCACCGGACGACCAAGTGACGCTTTGCCCTTGTGCGTCTTTCCGGTTTCAGCAAGCGCCCGCTTGGCGGTCTCTCGCCCGGCGTCGCAGCGTTCCTTGATCCGCTTGCGTTCCATGTCTGCGACCTGCGCCAGCACCGCAAGAATCAGTTCGCCGACGCCCTTGGAAATGGTGCCAAGGCCATGCACCTCGACGGCGATGCCACGGTCAAGGAAGCCGCGAACCGTCTGTTGGACGTCGATCGCATCGCGCCCCAGTCGGTCCACCGCGAACACACACACGGTGTCTCCCTCACGGGCGTACTTGAGAAGTTCAGTGAATCCCGGACGTTGGGCAGCGGGGATAGCGCCGGAGACGCCCTCGTCAGCGAACTCCTTCTCGAAGCCGCCACTAAGAGCCGTGCGCTGAGCTTCGATGCTCTGCTCTGAAGTGGAGACCCGGAAGTAGGCGAGACGAGACATGCGCGGATCCAATGGCTCAGAAGATATGGAGCCATTGTGAGCCGTGGCTCATTGAACGTCAAGCTATGGTGTGATCCAAGCTCGACCCATTAAGCGGTGGTGGCTCAAAACCTACAACTTTCGTGCGCCCTGCATCCGCTTCTTTACCCGTGGACGGCTGGATCGAAGTTGGGGTCGTCGAGGTCAAACCCATGTGCCTTGCACATGGCCACCAGCCTCGCCCTTCTGTCGGCAGCTATCTGAATGACGTCAGGGTTTTGATAATAGAAGGCCGCGGCAACCGCCAACACCAAATCTCGCCGGGAATGCTGACGTCCCTTCACAAAGAGTGGGAAGTACTCCTCTGGAAACTCGGCAGCCTCGAATAGATTGAACGCCGGTCCGTCTTCATTGTTTATCAGAAGTTCCCCGCAACCTTTCAGGAACCGCCATTGGGGGTCCTCCCAGCTAGGCGCAATACCGCGCGTAGGACTGTCCTGATAGATTATGTCTGCAATTTTCTTTGCTACGGAACCGTTCGCGTCCCCACTCTTCAGTGCGATGATGCCAGAAAGCCCGGGATTCCATTTGTCAATCTGCGACTTATCAACTCCATGCCAAACAGGAAAAAGTTTCTTTCTCTGTTCGACGTGCTGTCGATGAAGCACATCAAGTTCGTAACTGGTCCATTGCTTGGAAATGTATGCTGGAGAAAGCAGCAGCAAACCGAACTCCGATGCAATTAAGCCAGCATTAATAGAATCCAGAAGCTTATCTCCGATTTTCAAACTTAACGGTGCGAACCACACGCGGAATCCGAAGAATCGGAGGTCATTACAAAGCTCAGTCGCGTATGCCTCGTCCTCCGTTGCGTATGAAATGAATAGGTCGTATGGCTTCGTCATTATGCCCATCCGCTGTGAGAGGAGGGATAAGGCTACCATGATCCAGCGGTGCATCACTGCATTGCTTACCCTCGCCCCATGCAGCAGCTTCTACCCCTGATACACAGAACCGGTCAGGCGGTACTTCCGCTGGTCCCTGTGTAGCGCAGTGGCGTACGCACCTCGCTTACGTCGTCATTTCTCCGGCTCGGTATTCGTTTTCTCTGGCGCTTTACGACATCATTGAAAATGCTCGCCGGGCTTTAGCTGCAAACCTCGCAGGCCCACGGAACTGGCTACCGATTTGGTTGGCTGACGATCCAAAGGTCTTGCAGTCGTACGCCTCGCGCAAGCGATCACGTAAGCATGCCTTTGGATGAGTTACCGGGCCGTGCCGCGCTTGCCCACCATGCAGATACCCCTCGCGCTTGTTGTCTCTCTAGGGGATGGCTGACGTCCATTAGATGGCGTCTAGTTGCTGGTTTATTTAGATGCGTCGAACTTCTCCATATTCTCTAGAAGCGTGCGAAGTCTGGATTCCGATAGTTTTGCACTCCGCGCTTCCTTTACGTTAGGGTCAAACAGTTCAACCTCATGTGACGCAGCAATTTTGCTTCCAATAATGTCGTTGTCTGTTCGCACGCCGGAATGCACCGAGCCGTCCAAAGAGTAAGATTGGACATTGAGTTTTTGCGAAATCACGATGGCTTTGAATACCATCAGAGCCGGAATGACGTGGTTCATCCAGTCTTCGGTGCTGAGCGCCTGTCGAGCAAGCTTTGGAAAGCGCCAGGAAGAACCGCCGAGCGATTCCCAGCCAAAACGCCGGAACGAAAGGTTGATACGGGCGCGGTCGTCAGAGCGATCCTCTGCGGCTTCAATGTCGTAGGTGAAGGTAATTGGCATGGATACTCCTTGAATTGGCTAATTGCCGCGGTTTGGCCTACGCTGGAATTGCGTATGCCTGCGCGTCAGAGCCGGATGTAGAAGGGTGAGGACGACGCTCTCCCGAGCATGTCCACTTTTCATTATAAGGAAAAACTCGAAATTGTCAAGAAAAAGCTTGACCGTCGCCTGTTATCCTGCTATCCGGCGGGGGCGTTCCCCGACAAATATTGCGGACATCCGCACCTCCACGCGACTTTGCTTAGCGAATGCGGTCTCCACCTGTCGCTGAACGATAGATCGGTCGTGCGCCAGCTAGGTCACGTGGCTGTAAGGGTTCCGCTGACGTACGTCCGTGCCAGCTTGAACGTCGGATAACGGATGCTCTCCACGGCGTCCCGGAGCTTCGACATGGAGACGTGCCGGTACACCCTTGTGCCCGTACTTCCCTTCACGGCGTGCCCCGTGATGTTGTCTTGGTCCGGCTCTGGCACGTTGGCGGCGCTCATCGCCGATCGGACGGTGTGGCGGAGGCTGTGGAAGTCCGGAATCTCGACTCCTGCGATGGCGTGCCGGGGACCCTCGTTGAACCAGCGAGAGAACCCTAAGCTTGGCTTTTCCTCGTTGAGGTGAAGGGCCGGCCAGAGGCTCGAGTAGCCGGCTCCCTTGACCGTCTTGGCGTAGTCCAAGAACCCAAGGCGAATGAGTTCCGAGTGGATAGGGACCTTTCTCCACGAAGCCTCGGTCTTCAGACGCTTGCCATCGTCAGACTCATTGATGTCGATGCACCAGACGTCTTGCTCCTGAATCACATCTGAGCTTTGAAGCTGGCAGAGTTCGCCGACACGGGCACCGGTGAAGAGCCCCAGAAGGGGAATCCAGTACGCCGCGTCTGCCCCGGCGCGTTTAGCTCGCGCCGGCAGCGAGTAGCGGCTGAAGAGCGGCTGGGCGAAAAAGTGAGTGACCTGTTCCGCGGTCCATGGCCGTCGTCGCTCCTCCGTGCGGTACTCAACGGTAAGTCCCTCCCACGGGTTCTTTGGGATCAGTTCCAGGTCTCGGGCGGCGTATCGAAGGAGACTCTTCACATAGGTGAGTCGGTCCGCTGCTGTCTTGCTGGAGCCCCCTTGCTTGACAAGCCATGCACTGAACTCGGAGCCCATGGCGCGCGTGATTTCGTGCAGAGGAGGGTCGCCGGACTGCTCCTCGAACAAGACGAGGGCCCGCTCCCGCGCCTTGACGGTGTCCGAAGTGCGCTGATGGCCCTTGGCAGCTTTCCACTTCTCGAACACTTCGCGTAGTCGTAATGCCGCGATCGCCTTCGGCGGTGCTGCGGGGACGATTGCGAGCGGCTGATTCATCGGGCCTGTCACGGTCAGCATGAAGTGCTCGAACGCCTCCCTCGCACCGGGAGTTTCGATGTCAAACGTCCAGCCTAGCGCGGGTCCGAAGCTCATCATTCCCGGGATGTACATCCGCTGAAGGGTCCGCACCATGCCTCGCCGATCGAAGCGCGCGCCAGAGAGTCGTGTCTCCTCCTTTGCAAGGAGCGTCCCAAGCGCCTCGTGTCCGAGTGCCCGCCCATGCTCTGGCGTCAAGACGGCAAGACGTTCGGCGCCTTGCCGCTCCCGATCGAACCGTTGTAACCAGTCGGCATGCAAGCGAGTCGCCTTGACGTTCGCTTGGCTGAGGTCTGCTGTTGCCAGCGTGCAGCGGTGCGCCCACTGTTGGCCGGGATAGAGGTGCTGAAGGTCCTTGGGAACCTTGATCCGCCATTGCCAGACGCTTGAACCGCTCCGTTGGTGGACGCCTGTTGCGCGCTTCGGCATAGTGCTCTTCGCCATCGTTGGATTGTGTCAGGTGACACACCAAAGACGCACACACCAGCCTTTCCGATCAACTACTTACGCGCTTCCCAGGGCGAAAGAGGTTGAAGGTGACGAGCCTGACCCCGGCACTGGTCACAACGGTTGGGGCTGCTTCGTTCCCGACCTGACCCGGTTGGCCGCGCTTCCATGCGAGGAGGCCCGTCACCGGTGATTGTAATCGGTCAGCGCAGGGCCAGGTCGTCCGCGCCGTACGTGACGTTGATCGGCTCGATCACCACCTGCTTGGGGCCCGCTTCCACGCGGCCGGCGACGATGGCGTCCACGCCCGCCGCCTTCGACAGCTCGACCACGCGCTGCGCATCGTCCGCGGCCACGAAGAGCGCGAAGCCCCCACCCATGTTGAGCGTGCCGTAGGCCTCGTGGTCGTCCTGCTTCGCCTGTTCCTGGATGAACTTCAGCACGGGCGGCACGGCCGGGATCGCGCTGATGCGGTAGGTGAGCGACGACGTGTGACGCAGCAGCTTGCGCCAGCCGTGGCCGGTGATGTTGGCGCTGTAGTGCACCTTCACGCCGGCCTTGGCCAGGGCCTCGGTGACGGGTGAGTACAGGGTCGTGGGCGCCAGCAGCGCCTCGCCGTACGACAGGCCTGGCGCCACCTCGGTGAGGTAGCCCTGCGGCAGCCGCTCCACCAGCTTGCGCGCCAGCGACAGGCCGTTGGCGTGGATGCCGCTGGAGGCGAGGATGACGATCGCGTCGCCGGCCGCCAGGTCGTCACCCACGGACAGGCGCGACTTGGGGTTGACGATGCCCGTGCAGGAGGCGGCCAGGTCGATGCGGCCGCTTTCCACGATGCCGGCCAGCGCCGGCGTCTCGCCGCCGCCCCAGGCCACGCCGCAGGTGTCGCAGGCGGCCTTCCAGCCGGCCACCAGGGCCCGGGCGCGGGCGGCGTCGCCGAACCAGTCGCTGCCGCCGGCGGCCCAGTAGGCCTGCACCACCAGCGGGGTGGCGCCGACGGTGATCAGGTCGTTGACGGCCATCGCGATGGTGTCCTGCGCGATGCCGGCGTAGTAGCTCTTGCCGGTGAGCGTGGCCATCTCGTCCGCCACCAGGGCCTTGGAGCCCAGGCATTCCACGATCGAGGCGAGGTAGAAGGGGCCGACATCCACGACGTAGGCGGACTCCCCGCGCGAGGCCTTCACCTCGGTGAAGCCGTGGCCGGACAGGTGCGTGGCGGTGGCGGCGGCGGCGCGCTGGGCGGCCACCTTCAGCGGGTCGATCAGGTCGTAGTTGACGCCCGCCTGGTCGTAGGTGAGCGGGGTGTCGGGGGAGGAGGGCGTCGTCGCGGTCATGGGGCCGGATTATCGCCCGGGTGAGGTCTCCGACCTGGCCCCGTGCCCCGGCGGCCCGGGCAGTCCGCCCCCGTAGAATCGGGTCGATGAGCTACGTGGTCCTCGCCCGCAAGTACCGCCCGCGCCGTTTCGAGCAGATGGTGGGGCAGGACCACGTCGTCCGCGCCCTCACGCACGCGCTCGAGCAGGGCCGGCTGCACCACGCCTACCTGTTCACGGGCACGCGCGGCATCGGCAAGACCACCGTCTCGCGCATCCTGGCCAAGAGCCTGAACTGCACGGGGCCGGACGGCACCGGCGGCATCACGGCGAAGCCGTGCGGCGTTTGCACGGCCTGCACCGAGATCGACGCGGACCGCTACATCGACTACATCGAGCTGGACGCCGCGTCCAACCGCTCCATCGACGAGATCCGTGACCTGATCGAGCGCGCCGCCTACAAGCCGAGCGTGGGCCGCTACAAGGTCTTCATGATCGACGAGGCGCACCAGCTCACGAAGGACGCCTTCAACGCGCTGCTGAAGACGCTGGAGGAGCC
>FTCV01001832.1_pt1 | contig 21662 bp, 16 predicted proteins | sample 1639691 | NCBI WGS metagenome assembly FTCV01 (sample SAMEA3914864, study PRJEB12502) | metagenome | biome: forest; material: soil | place: USA | collected 2012-03-12 | depth 0.3 m
GGCACGACTCCTTCATGCATGCCGAAGTCGTGGCTGCTTAAACGCATGAAAAACGGCATCGGCACTTTGTAGATCGTTGAGCGGTGCACGAGGTTTTTGTCCGTAATCACATAGTCGCCGGGATGCGTGTTGTAGCCCGGCTTGCCGGTTGAAACCTCCGTCGTCATGATCGGCACGCCTGCCTTGATGACTGACGCTCGTTGCGAGCTCAGCGAAATCTCGATGCGCATCTGCTCAGGCGATGGAGCTCCTTCGATCAGCATTTGCATCGCGGGAGCGTTGTTCGCTTCAGCGGCAAACAGCAGCGCGGGCATCCTTGATCTGCCTGACGGCAAACCCCGCGTCGCGCCCTTGTCCAGCAGCGCGCGGATGAACTCCAGCCGGCCGAGGCCTGAGGCGAGCATGAGGGTCGTCATTCCGGGCTCACCCGAGAGATACGTGCGCATCATGTCCGAGGGCACACTTTGGACGAATGCCTTGTCGATCGGACTGCCCAGCGGAAGATTCGGACTCGTCCCGCAATCGAGCAGGAACTTGAATTGCGTGAGATCGTTGGCAATCAGGGCATAAGCGAGCAGCGGCTGACTGCGGCCTTCGGGAGTCGGGGCGTCGGGATGCTTTGAAAGCAGGAGACGCGCTTTCTGCTGATCGGAATTCGCGATGGCTTCACGCAGGGCCTGGCGCGTGTCGGTGTTCCATTTCAGCTTGGGAGGCTGGCCGGCGAGGATCGGCTCGACGAAGCGCCAATCGTGCGTCCGCAGCGCGTGAGTGAGCAGATCGCAAGCGCCGCCGCAGCATTTGCCGCCGACTACCGGCGCGCCAGCCTTGAGCAGGTAGAGCGTCGCTTCGAGATTCTTCGTCTCGACCGCGTAGTGCAGCGCCGTGTGGCCGTCCTCATCGGCGGCAGCGATCTGCGCTCCCTGAACGAGCAGTTTGTAAAGAATCTGCGGCTGATTCTCCATCGCCGCCGCCATGAGCGGCGAGAAGCGGCGAGGGTCTCCCTGGTTTACGTCCGCGCCAGCTGAAATCAGGCGCTCCATGCCCGGCCAATCCTGCGCTTCCACCGTCGTGAGCAGCGCGGGCTGGCCGTTGGAATCAGGCTGATTCACATCGGCGCCAGCTTGGAGAAACAGGTCCACCAGATGCGGCTGGCGGCTTCGCACGGCGCGGAGAAACGAATCGCCATTCACTTCCCAGCCGGCCATCTCGATCTGTGAGCGCGCCTGTGCCTTCGGATCGCGCTGCGTTGGGGCAAAGAGACCGGTGAACCATGTCGCGGCAAGCGAGTCGTGTCGACCTCGCGCGGATTCGCCGGCAGGCGGCGCGCCCATTGCGGCGCGGAAAGTTTCCTTGATGGTGTCGGAATTGTGCTTCTGTACCCAGACTGTCCATCCTGCTCCAAGGAGTAGTGCGGTTCCCAGTACCACCAGAGGCATTCTCAATCCCCCAACTCGAGCCGATGCGGTTTGCATAGGGAGTAAGCGTTGGCGTGAATGTAAACGGTCGCGCCGGGGTCTCTGGATGCGCATTTCGCCCACCACAAATGCGAAAGAACTGCAAGAACAAAAATTAACCTCGAAAACGCGCTCCGCGGGACGGATCGCGTTCGGAGTTCGAGCCCGATTCCCCGGGCTCTTTCGCGTAGCGTCTTACGCCTCTTCGGCTGGAACCGTGAAGCCCGGCAGCGGCGCGACGGCATTGCCGGGAAGCGGCCAGGCACGCTCATAAATCCTCGGCGCCAGCGTCTTGCCCCGATACGCGCCCGCAATCATTTCCATCTTCGCGTCGAGGTTATCCACGTAATGTAGCGCCCAGGCTTCGGGAGTCTTCGGAACGACCGGCGAGCCGAATTGCAGCTCTCCGTGATGCGACGCCAGGAGATGCAGCAGATGAAGGCGCACGTCGTCCGAAGCCGGCTTCAGGCCGGCCCAACTCTTTGACTCCGGGCTCGCCATCAACTTGCGCCACAGATTGTTCACCAACTCGATGCCGATGGTGATATGTCCGAGCATTTCGCCGCGTTCATCGAACGGCATCGAAAAGCCATCCGGCGGCAGCGAGTTTTCCCAAAGCTTGCCGGAATCGTGAAAAAGCACTCCGGCAACAAGCAGGTCGCGATTAAGCGACGGATATGCCCCGGCGATTGCAACCGCCGTTCGCATCATCTGCCCGACATGCTCGACCAGGCCGCCGCGGCGCGCGTGATGATTATTCCGGGCCGCTGCGGAACGCCGGAGCCGGTCGCCGTGGTCGGCGAGGAAAACCGCGCAGAGTGCATGAAGTCGCGGATCCGCGATGCCGGCCACCTGCTCCTGAATGTAATCGAAATACGCTGCCTGCTTGGCCCGCAACTCCGGCGGACCGGCCAGCAGTGCGTCACGCTCCTCGATCGAAAGCTCGCGCACGGTCCAGTTCTTCGCATCCAAGCCGAAGTTGGCATCGTTGATAAATTCGCCGCCAATCTCGAGAAAGGTTTCCGGACTCAAGGTCTCGCAAATCTCAAACGCCGGGGTGTCGCTCCAGGCTTTGAGCACCATGCGGGACTCCGCGTCGGCAAAGAGAGCTTCCCAGTAGGGCTTGCCACCCTTCGTCTCTTTTCGGTTCAGGGTATCGACCTGCACGTGAACCTTGGCTTCGACGCGGCCCTGGGACGCGATCTGCTTGAGCTGGGTGATGGAAAGTATGGCCACAGTGAAATCCTGATGCCCTCATCGAGCGGCCGCGTATCGCCGGTTGTCGAGCGAAAACGCCCTTCGGCGCGGTACTGGCAGATGCACTTGGCATCAAAGCCGCTAACCATTTTAAGGTTTTACTTTCAAACGGTGTAGCGCCGTTTTTGGTGAACCCTCAGGAATTTCCCTAGGTGGAAATGCTCGCCATCAACGAAAAGGCTTGCGCGCGTGTATGTATGCTGTAAATACTTTGGCAATCTGACACGTCCCCTCCGTTAGTTTCCCCTCCCTTACCCCTCATGAACCGGTTTCTCCCGGTGGTTCATCCACCATCTCAGTTTATGACGCAACGGAAATCATTCCGTAATCTGAGCGCGTTCAGCCTTGTCGAAGTCGTCCTTGCCATCGGAATCGTCGCCTTTGCTTTTGTGGCGCTCCTGGCGCTGCTGCCGATGGGACTCAGCAATTTCCGAAAGGCGATGAATGCATCGATCGGCTCGGAGATTGGGCAGCGCGTCTTCAACGATCTCCAGCAGACGGACTACGATACACTGCTCAAACAGGCGAACGTAGCCCCGGCCGCTGAGGCCAGCTACCCCTCGGAAGCCAGCCCATCCAAATTTGGCAGCGGCAGTCTTCCTCATCGCTACTTCGATGACGACGGCAATGAAGTCATTATCCCGGGCCTGACTGCGGGCACCGACCCGAGTCCTGCGCAGCGGAATGCCAATCATATCCTTTACGACGTGCACAGCCAGGTCATCCTGACCTCGCAGATTCCCAGTTCTCCGGGTGGCGGCGCTGAAGGAGTAATCTTCTCGGCAAATCTGGCGAATATCATCGTGCAAGTCATCAGCAATCCCGCCGGCGCGACACTCCAGGAGGTGCCAGTCTACAATCCTGCCTCTTCCAACGACCCCGTCAAAAACCCTCCCTTCATGCAATTCAGCGGCTTTGTATCCCGGAATGGCAGGACGAATACTGGGGGCAACGGAAGCTAGCCTGTCTGTATGAAGCAACTGATTTCCTTTCGGCGGCAGGGATTCACCCTGGTTGAACTGATGGTCTCCACGGCGATCCTGACCGTGCTGCTCGTCGTGCTTGTGACCATTACTGGACAGACGAGCAACACGTGGCGGTACACTAATTCCAAGATTGAGCAGTTCCGCGATGCCCGAGTGGCGTTCGAGACAATGAGCCGGCGGATCGGGCAGGCGACTCTGAATACTTACTGGGACTACCAGTACTCAGGAACCATCCCGTCTAGTTACATCCGCCAGTCGGATCTGCGCTTCGTCTGCGGTAACATGCAGACTTCCACTTCGGCCCCGGCATTGATGCCGGGCACGACTCCATTGCGTCCCACACACGGGATCTTTTTCCAGGCTCCGCTTGGTTATGTCGCTCCGGCAAATGCCACCGACACCACTTACAACGATTTGCGTGGCATGGAGAACCTCCTCAATACGTGGGGTTACTATGTCGAAGTCAACACCGACGACAAGAGCGGGCAGCGGCCTTCGATCTTTTCGAGTTCCAGCTTCCCTCCGCTGCGAGCTCGCTCCCGGCTGATGGAACTGATGCAGCCGGCAAATGTCCCATCGACAACTCCGACCGTTTACACGTACACGCTTCCCGCGGTGGTGAATCCGTCGACTCCCGTGCCGTACACCTGGTTTACGGCCGCGATTGATCCCACGGCTGCCGGGGTAGCCGGAAGCGGGACAAATAACTACCATGTACTAGCGGAAAACGTGATTGCGCTGATCATCCTGCCGAAGCTCTCAAAGCAGGATGCGGCCAATCTCAGTGTTACAAATCCTGACACTGCGCTCGCTCCATACTATGCCTATGATTCGGGCACTGTCGGCCAGGGCACGTCGACCAATACGATGCTGAATAGCAAAAATCAGCTTCCGCCAACCGTCCAGCTTACGATGGTTGCGATTGACGAGACCTCGGCTCTCCGGGCCATGCCGGACCTTAACACGGCGACGAACCTGGTAAGGACCCTGACGGGTGTCGGAAGCGCTTTCACGAACGCCAATTCCTACGCGACAGATCTTCTTTATAACCCGCCGCCGCCAGCAAGTGCTCAAAATCAGACCTCGCTCGAGTATCAACTTATTAGCAAGGGCATCAGTTACCGGATCTTCACAACGAACGTCAGTATCCGGAGCGCCAAGTGGAGCCAGGCACAGGGCAACTAACGCGCGCCACCCAACTTTTCAGCAATCCCCTCACAGATTCGTTTATGAATCGCTCCTTTCCCTCTCCCTCTCCTGAAAGCCGTCGCGATGGCGTTGCGCTGGTGATCGTCCTCGGTTTCCTCGTCCTGATCTCCGGTCTCATCATTGCCTTTTTCAGCAGTGTTTCGACCGAGCTCGGTTCCGCAACCAGTTATGCAGCCGGGGTTTCAACCAAGCAACTTTCGGATACCGCGACTAACCTGGTCATCGGCCAGATCACCGATGCGACTCAGGGTTACCAGAATCCATCCACTCCATCGACCACGACGATGCTTTCCTGGGCCAGCCAGCCGGGGATGATTCGGAATTACGACCAGTCGGGGAAACCTTACCGGTTTTACAAGCTGTACTCCGCTGCAAACATGGTGATGACCAATGCCGCCAACGCCTCGGCCAAGGCGGAGTTTGCGAACGACGTGCCGAAAAACTGGTCGTCGCAGCTTGGGCTCTACACGGATCTCAATGCCCCTATGCTCGTTCCAATTACGAGCAACGATACAGATCCGACTCTCCCGATTATTACAAGAAACGGGGTTAAGTACCGGGCCGAATATCCCATCGTCGATCCTTCCGCTCAACCGCCAAATGGCATCGTTACGTCGCCGCCGGTACCTGAAACGATCGGGGGTTTCTCAATCGATAATACCTATCTCAGCGGCGGGAACCTCTCGGATCCGACGCAAACACCGGACTCGAATCCGGCTGCGATGCCGACCCGCTGGCTTTATGTTCTCAAGGACGGCACGGTCGTTTCGCCGTCCAGCGCCACGAATGGAAAGGTTCTTTTCGATACCGCGCCGGTCAAACCGAACCTCAACAATCCCATCGTCGGCCGGGTCGCATTCTGGGCGGATGACGAAACCTGCAAGGTCAACATCAACACCGCGAGCGAAGGCACTTTTTGGGACCAGCCGCATGGACCGAGCTCCATTGCTTACGAGTCGGGCCTCGGAACCTTTATGCCCGCGCAGAATGAATTTCAGCGCTTTCCCGGCCATACGTCGATGACCTGCCTGAGCCCGCTGCTCGAGAGCTTCAACAGCAATTGGAAAATCCCAGGGAGCCTGAAGAATTACTTCTCGCTGGCGCCCCGCGTCGAATGGGGCGGCTCGCAGGGTGGAACCGCGACGCCATCTGCCACGACGGGCATTGCGACGGATAATGACCGTCTATTTGCGTCCATCGATGAACTGGCCTACGACGTCCACTACAAGCAGAGTACTGGCGGTGCGCCGACGCGCGTGCGTGATACCAACATTACGCGTGCCGAGTTGGAGAAGCTGAAGTTCTTCGTCACAGCCAACAGCCGCGCACCCGAGGTTAATCTCTTCAATAAACCGCGGATCTGTCTCTGGCCTCTCCAGGCAAATACCACGACGATCAGTGATCCGGCCAACGCTCCGCTGCGTAACGCGAAAGATCGGCTGATTGCATTCTGCACCTCCACTGGACAGGCTGGGAAATCCACTTACTTCCCGTATTACTTCCAGCGATACAACGTCTACTATAACGGATCGTCGAGCAGTGGCGATGGCCGCACGAGTTTTGTGGCTCCGCCGCCGAGTTGTGAGAGCACCTGGGAGGATTTCGCGCTGTCGGGGACACTTTACTCGGTCAATTCGAGGAATATCCAGCTCTACCAGTATCTCCGGACTCTGACCTCGCTGAATGTCCCGGGGTTCGGCGGCAGCTTCCAGACCAAATACGATAAGCCGAACGTTTACAGCGATCGGGACCAAATCCTGACCGAGATGTACGACATGATTCGTTCAGGCGTGAACTCTTATAACACCGCACTTGCACCGAAGTATGACTTCGCTCCGACGAGAAATGGCGGCCCGGCGGCAGGTGAAACTCAAGTCGTGCCGGCGATGATTGATGGCACGGGAGCCGGGTACAATCAGGCGACGCTCGCAAATACTTATCAGGCCAAAATCACCAAGGGTTTTGGACGGTTCATGACGATTCCCGAGATTGCCGTGGTCTTCATGAACGCCGCCGCCGCGCCAGGGTCGCCGACGAATCGGATCATCAAGGGGTCCATCATCATGGAAACCTTCAATCCCACGCCTGGGTTGGCCAGTTGGAGCCCGCACATGCGCGTGATGATCACTGGCCTGAGCCAGTTCAAGCTCAACAACCAGATGATGGGCTTTCCCGACTATACGCCGCAGACTCCAATCTATCCGTGGAATTTCAGTACGGCTCGCGTCGGCTATGTAGATGGAAACCACAATACGTCCATCATGGGGATGATCGCACAATTCCACCGGTATCAAGCCGACAGTTCGGATCCGCCGAAGACCGTTGGGAATGACGGTACGGAAAATACTTACCCGTTCGTAACGCAGCCAAGTTCCTTAAATTCCTTGGGCGGTGTGTCGATCAATCCGAACGACAAAACGATGCAGTTTTCGGGCGGTCATATTCAGATTCAGATCTCCGCCGGGTATGAAAATATTCCGACGAATACGGGCGGTGTGAAACCGCAGCAGATCGTCCAGATTCTGAATGTCAATTTCCCGGCAGCGACCCTTCCGATTCCGACAGTCGCAAGCGTTCCAGACATGCCGGCTCGTCTATCCGGGGATAACAAGCAGGGCGTCTATCTCGTCCAAACTGGAGACGTCGTCCGGTCCGTTCAGGTTCCCCCGGATGTCGTTACCGGCGTGACGGGATCGACTAGCATTCCGAATGCGGCGCAGGGCGATCTGCGGATTCTCGCCGCCCTTCCGGTTGTTCCGGAGCAGATGTTCACCCCGCATCCGTATTATAACGATCCGACGAAACCGTACGCGCACAGCCTGCGCGATGGCGGGCCGAATTATCTAACCGGCGCTGCCACGATCAAAACAGCCAGCCTGATCGCAGGCCAGACCTGGAGTCCGGAGCCGGTTGCAGCCCGCGGGCAGACTCGCGCGGCCAATATTGCGGGCATTGGAGACTTCGATACACCGATGGGCGGCATGGAGGATGGTTGCTACATCAACAAGCCAGATGAGGGCAATCTGGCGACGAGTGGCGGTTACTTTGGCCGAGGCGGGTTCAACGTTGAAAGCGGCGCCTCCTATTCGCCAAATCGCCAGGTTTGTTCCGCCGTCATGTTCGGTTCGCTCCCGTCGGGAGTCAAAGCGACCGAGTACGCATTGAAACAGCAGCAGCCAGGGCAGGCCGCATCTGTTCCCGGGAGGCCTTGGCAGACACTGCTCTTCTGCCCGAATCCCGCGGCAGGCCCGGCTCACCCCGGCTTCGGCACCTCAATCGCCGGCCAGGGAGCACATTATCCGCCATACCAGACGCCGCCGGACCACTTGTTCCTCGATCTCTTCACCATGCCGATCGTCGAGCCATACGCGGTCAGCGAACCGTTCTCGACAGCGGGCAAGGTCAATCTGAACTACCAGATTGCGCCCTTCACTTACATCAAGCGGACTACCGGCATCCGGGCGGTCATGCGGAGCGTGAAAGTGGGTGCAGACAAAACGGGAGATACGAATCGAGCAGCCTTTGCCCGCTACGACGTCGAGATGGAACCGAACAATCAGGGCACCCTGATGGGCTTCGAAAATGTCTTCAACCGCGACGACATCTTCCGTTCAGCCTCGCAGATCTGTGACATCTTCCTGGTTCCGAAAGGCGCCGGCGCCCAGTATAACAGCATGTCGGGCTGGTGGAACTCCTACCAGCACACCGGCGACAATGTCCGCGAGTTTCCCTATGGGCATATTTATCCTCGGGTAACGACGAAATCGAATACCTACACGGTGCACATGCGGGTCCAGACGCTCCAGAAGTCGAATCCCAAGGACGCGACCAGCGCCACGTACTGGGATGAAACGAAGGATCGTGTGCTAGGCGAATATCGCGGCTCGAATACCATCGAACGTTATATTGACCTGCCGTACACCGGGGACTCCACCAAGGACCTGCCCGACTTCGCGTCGACGTCCAATCAAACTTCGATTGACGTTTACTATAAATTCAGGACTCTGAGCAGCAAACGTTTCTCCCCATGAGCCATTTTTCTTCTTCGAGGCGGGCATTTACCCTGATTGAGATGTTGGCGGTGATGGCAATCATCGCTATCGTTGCGGTGTTTGTTGTTCCGGCCGCCACCTCGATCCTCAAGGGTTCGCAGCTAACGCAGGCTTCTGCCATGCTCACGGATCAGTTCAGTCTGGCTCGCCAACAGGCGCTGACCAAGAACACGATGGTCGAGGTTCGGCTCATCCGCTTTTCCGATCCCGAACAGCCGGGAGAGACGCTGACCAATCCGACGACCGGCAAGTTCCGGGCGCTTCAGTTGATGCAGGTGCTGCCCTCGGGCGTTGCCGTTCCGCTGTCAGGATCCAAGGTCCAGATGCTGCCGACTTCGATCACGATGAGCTCGGGTACTTCGGGAGGCGGTAACCAGCCCTTCTCGACTCTGCTTCCTGCGTCTGGTGGAAGTGCAACTTCCGGCGGCCCCCAGTACGTGGCGACCCCGGCTTCTTCCGATCCCGACATGCCGCGCAACGTGAAGAACAATTACAACTTCTACGCGTTCCGCTTCCTGCCGGATGGCTCGACGAATCTGCTCCCGACGTCGCAGTGGTACGTGACGCTGCTGAACATCAACGACCAGACGAAGCTGACGACCATGGGCATCCAGGCGATCAACTTCTTCACCCTGCAGCTCGACCCGGTGAGCGGCTCCACGCGCTCCTACCGTCCGACGGCAAAGTAGTCGGGAAAAAACCTGCCTTCAAAGAAGGAACGCCGGACGGCGTTCCTTTTTTTGTGCGTCAGTAATGGTGCGTTGACTGCACTTTCCTCACTTCGGGGTCCCGGGCCTTCGCGCGATGCTTCAGCGGCGGAACGATCTCGGGTTTCGGCGCAGACTTCAGTCTGACGTGACCAAGCGAGGGCGCAGAGTGCTTGCTAGCCGAGGTCGCATGCTTTTTGGGCCACGAGAATGTCTCGTGATGTTGCGGGCTGCGGTGCGTTTGTCCCTGATAACGGATGGCTGCGTGCGACGGAGTCGCGCAGACGGCAAAAAGCAAAAAGGCCCAGGGGAGGCGGCGCGGCAGGCTCATGGATCAGTAATTGGGTGGTGGCGCATCCTGATACCAGTTTTCGACCGGCTGGCAAATGGATTGCGTGAGGCGTGCTCGAAAACCGGTGAGTCTCGCGAAGGTTCGATTCGCGGTCAGGGCTGGTCGGCCGGCTCCGCAGTAGCTGGTTTGTGAGCGGTAGCTGGCGTTCCAGCCTTGTCGCTATCCGGCGCCGGGGCATTCAGGACGGCCGCGAGACGCGCGCGGTCGCGGTAGTGCTTCACTCCCGCGCCCAGGACCAGGACGAGAAGGACCATGGTGACAAAGACGATTTCCTGGCGGGTCAAGCGCATCGGTTCATCTCCATGCCCGGGCGCGTGACAGATGGCAAGATCAGGCCATGAAAGCCGGATTCCGCGCCGGCGTTACTTTGTGGCGATTGCGAGAACTGTCTGCCACTGCGGATTCTTCCCTTCGCGGGAGACGACTCCGATTTCGATGTCCTGGAAACCCGCGTCTTTCAGGAACTGCAGCAGATCCGTTTCGGCAAAACCGAGCCAGGTGTCGGCATACAATTCGCGCGCCTGTTCGAAGCGATGCGCGAGCAGATCGAGGATCGCGATGCGCCCGCCCTTGCGCAGAATGCGATGCGCGGCGGCGACGGCGCGGGCCGGATTCGTGGAATGATGCAGCGCCTGGCTGAGCAGCGCGAGGTCGATGCTCCCAGCCGGAATCGGCGGATCCTCCATCGTGCCGAGTCGGTACTCGAGATTGTCCACGCCGTGACGCTTCGCAAGATCGGCGCCGAATTCGACCATCTTCTCGGAGTTATCGATCGCGATCACCTTCTTTGCCCGCCTGGCGAGAAGCTGCGACATCGTCCCTTCGCCCGCGCCAAGATCGGCGATGGTCATTGGCGGGACCAGATCGAAAAGCAGCCGCGCCACGCCTTCCCAGGTCCTGCCCGGGCAGTACGTGCGGCCAAATTTGCCCGCGAGCTGATTGAAATACTCGCGCGCCTTGTCCTGGCGCTTCTTCAGGACCAATTCGAGCGCCTTCTGATCGTGCGCAGCCGCCGGAATGTCGCGGGCGCTTACCTCGAGGATTGCCGCCAGTTCGCGATGCGCCGAGTGATCGGTGAGCTTGTAATAGATATTCTTTCCGGCCCGGCGGTCCTGGACGAGCCGCGCCTGCCGAAGCTGGGCGAGATGCGAGGAAATACGCGACTGGCCCATGGCCAGCACCTCCTGGATCTCGACCACCGTGAGCTCTTCCGTCTGGAGCAGCAGCATGAGACGAAGGCGTGTCTCGTCTGCCAGGAGGCGGAGAATTTTCACGATTGACGGCATGGGAAAGGTAGGTTTGATATATCCGCCCATCACGATTCGTCAATATATTGGAATCGCCGATTGGTCCTCCCGCACGAAACGAAACCGAATCCAATACGCTCCGCCATCATGCCACGTCGTCACATCTTTTCCTCCGAATCCGTCGGTGAAGGCCATCCCGACAAAGTTTGCGACACCATTTCCGATGCAGTCCTCGACGCCTGCCTTGCGGTCGATCCCAAGAGCCGCGTCGCCTGCGAGACCTACGCGAAGAGCAATGTCGTCATCGTCGGCGGTGAAATCACCACCCACGCGAAGCTGGATTACGTGCAGCTCGTTCGTGATGCCGTGCGCTCCATCGGCTATGTGAATGACGACGACGTCTTCCACGCCGACAAGATTTTCGTGATGAACATCGTCACCGCGCAGTCCCCGGACATCGCGCAGGGCGTCGATGAATCCGCCGCAGAAGGCAAGGGCCACGCCGAGCAGGGTGCTGGCGACCAGGGCCTCATGTTTGGCTATGCCTGCAACGAGACGCCTGAGCTGATGCCGGCGCCGATCATGTTTGCGCATCGCCTCGGTAGCGCTCTCACGCGCATCCGCAAGAGCGGCCAGGTGCCGTGGCTGCGCCCGGACGCGAAGAGCCAGGTCTCGGTGATCTATGAAGGCGACAAGGTGATCGGCATCTCGAATGTCGTCATCTCCACGCAGCACGCCGAAGACGTGAAGCACAGCGAGATCCGCGATTTCCTCATCTCCGAGGTCATCCGCAAGGAACTGCCCGCCGAGCTCATCACGAACCAGACCGAATTCCTCATCAACCCGACGGGCCGTTTCGTCGTGGGCGGACCTCAAGGCGACACCGGCCTCACCGGCCGCAAGATCATCGTCGACAGCTACGGCGGCATGGGCCGTCACGGCGGAGGCGCCTTCTCGGGCAAGGATCCGTCAAAGGTCGACCGCTCGGCCGCGTACATGGGCCGCTGGGTTGCGAAGAACGTCGTTGCCGCCGGTCTCGCCGATCGCTGCGAAGTCCAGTTCGCCTACGCCATCGGGCATCCCGAGCCGGTCAGCGTCCACATCGATACCTTCGGCACCGCCAAGGTCGCCGAGGAGAAGATCGAGAAGGCCGTGACGGACGTCTTTTCCTTCAAGCCGCGCCGGATCGTCGAGCAGCTCGACCTGCTCCGCCCGATCTACAGCAAGACAACCAACTACGGCCACTTCGGCAAGAACGACCCGGACATCACCTGGGAGCGCACCGACAAGGCCGCCGCTCTGAAGGCTGCTGTCGCCTAACTTTCCCTGACGTAATCCCGACTACCCACTGACATGAGTACCGAAGCTCTCACTGTAAAGAATACCGACTTCAAGGTCCGCGACCTGTCGCTTGCCGACTGGGGTCGCAAGGAAATCAGCATCGCCGAGAAGGAGATGCCCGGCCTGATCGCGATCCGCGAGAAGTACGCACCGAGCAAGCCGCTCCAGGGCGTGCGCGTGACCGGTTCGCTCCACATGACCATCCAGACGGCGGTTCTCATCGAGACCCTCGTCGAACTCGGCGCCGACGTGCGCTGGGCGAGCTGCAACATCTTCTCCACGCAGGACCATGCCGCCGCGGCCATCGCCGCTGTCGGAGTGCCGGTCTTCGCCTGGAAGGGCGAGACCCTCGAAGAATACTGGGACTGCACCTGGCGCGCGATCGTGAACGCCGAGGGCAAGGGCCCGCAGCTCGTCGTGGACGACGGCGGCGACGTGACGCTGCTCCTCCACAAGGGCTATGAGCTCGAAGAAGGCGACGGCTGGGTCAACACCCCGAGCGGTTCGCACGAAGAGAAGGTCATCAAGGACCTCCTCAAGAAGATCAACGCCGAGAGCCCGTACATCTTCCACGAGATCGTGAAGGAATGGCGCGGCGTTTCCGAAGAGACGACGACCGGCGTGCACCGCCTCTACAAGCTCCAGGAAATCGGCAAGCTCCTCGTCCCGGCTTTCAACGTCAACGACACGGCCACGAAGTCGAAGTTCGACAACCTCTACGGCTGCCGCCACTCGCTCGTCGACGGCATCAACCGCGCACTCGACGTCATGCTTTCCGGCAAGGTTGCAGTCGTCTGCGGTTATGGCGACGTCGGCAAGGGCTGCGCGCAATCGCTCAAGGGCCAGGGCGCCCGCGTCATTGTCACGGAGATCGATCCGATCAATGCGCTGCAGGCCGCCATGGAAGGCTACGAAGTTGCGCCCGTCGAAGACACCCTCGGCCGCGGCGACATCTACGTCACCACCACGGGCAACGTCGACGTCATCACGATCGAGCACATGGCCCGCATGAAGGACCAGGCAGTGGTCTGCAACATCGGCCACTTCGACAACGAGATTCAGGTCGACAAGCTGAACAACTACCCGGGCATCAAGCGCACCAACATCAAGCCCCAGGTCGACAAGTACGTTTTCCCTGAAGGCCATGAGATCTTCCTCCTCGCGGAAGGCCGTCTCGTGAACCTCGGCTGCGCCACGGGCCATCCGAGCTTCGTGATGAGCAACTCCTTCAGCAACCAGACGCTCGCCCAGCTCGACCTCTGGAAAAACAAGGACACTTACAAGCCCGGCGTTTACATCCTGCCGAAGAAGCTCGACGAAGAAGTCGCGCGTCTGCACTTGGAAAAGATCGGCGTGAAGCTCACGACGCTCTCTCAGCAGCAGGCCGATTACATCGGAGTGCCGATCGAAGGGCCGTACAAGCCGGCTCATTACCGGTACTAAGTCGGTGACTGCGCGGTGACGAACTGCGCTGAGGATCGAGAGTTACATGCGAAAGGCGCACGGATTTCCGTGCGCTTTTTTCTGTGCCTCGGCACGAGGCACGGCTACTGCGTAAACGTACCGATCCCGTGGCCAGCAACTCCAAAGATCCCGTTGGTCACGTAGCCGTTGATAGCAGTCACGACGTGAGATTTAGGGTCGGTCGATTGGAAATGCATTTGCCCTTGGTAAAACGCCTTGGCTGTTGGGAATAGCAGTTTGAAAAAATTGGGCAAAGTGGGATTGAAGCCGTGGGGACCGGAACCGGTGCCGCCGACATTGAATGTGTTGGCGAAAAATCCGCTGCCGGTGCCGCCGCCGGTCGCAAGCCAGTTTCCGGTGGCGAGGCCCTGTCCAGCGCTGATGGTCGCCTCGTTAGCAATCCCGAAGTTGAGGCTGCTCAATGTTGCCACGGTGGTGGTGACGGTGCTTTGTTGCGGATTGAACACGATGAGTTTCGAGACTGGCGTCGTACCGGATGTTTCAAAGGTCGTCGCGACGGCAAGGACCTCGGTTTTGGGATTGACGGTACTCTTCAACGGCCTGCCGAGGGCGAGGTTAGTGATATCATTGGCTAACAGGGTTTTCCTCACGATATGGTCGTTTGGACTTGCCGGGACATCTTCGGCGATCGGTACCGATGCATTAACCTTGAAGACGTAATAGGTGATCTGCGCTTGCAGGAGGCAGGACGAGGCGAACAAGCAGAGGAGGACGTAGATCGGACCGAGGGCAAATGCGCGGACGGATAATTTCCCCGGTGGTCTGGCGCGAAGCGCGGCTTCGCGAATGACTGCGTTCCCGACAGCAGTTTGGGTGCAACGAAAAGAGCTCATGGCGAATCCTTTCTTGTTCTCTTAGCTGTTGCCACCTCCAGCGTGGCGGAGGTGATGCTACGACCTAGGGATTATTCTGTCAAGGCGACGGCGGACAGTGAGCCGCACGACGATGCGGCATGTACGGCGGCGATCTTCTCCCGTTTTTTTTGCCACGTTGAGCGGACGCTACTTCAAAATTGGAAGGCTCACGGCGCCTACCGACAAGGCCTAGTGTCCATATTAATCAACCATGACACTAGTATCCGGCTCGAGCGATTTTTCCCGCTAATTGACGTGTTCCGCTAACAAGCCGCTTCTGTTACTGCGATTCCAACTTAGCGAGTCAAAATTGGAAAAGTCCACCTACCTGAGCACCCGTTCCGCCCGCGTTCCTTCTTCCCAGCGCAGCCCCCAATCGCGCATCGCGACAAGCACCGGGCGCAGAGACTCTCCCTTGGGGGTGAGCCGGTAGGCAAATCGCTTTGAGCCGTTCTCTGCCGGCACCTGTTCGGCGATTCCTTCCCGAACCAAGCGCTCCAGCCGCTCGGACAGAATATTCGTCGGGATTCCCTCCGGCGCGGCCGCAAGATCTTTGAACCGCGAGCCTCCCAGAATGAGATCGCGCACGACGAGCAAGGTCCAGCGATCCCCGACAATATCCAGACAACACGCTACCGGGCACGGTGAGCGTCTGCTTTCAGGAGGGTTGGATTTCGCGGCAGGACGGCTTTTTCCCATTGGAAAGACCCTCGCCGAACAATCACTTGCAATCCACAAGTAATTTACTTGCGATTTGCAAGTGTTTCGGGCAACTTTTATTTCGTGATGAATGCGAATCCTGAACCGAAACTCGCTCCGCCGGGAGCAGGCTTGCCGAAGATTGAACTCCTCATCGCGCGAGGGCTCTTTGCCTGGATGCGGTTCCGCGGCCGCAGGGAGGAATTCACCGCCAACTTCGAAACCGAGCGCGATGCGATCCTCTCGCTGGTTCGTTCAAGCGATCCGTCCAACGCCGCACGGCGGGTCCTGATCGCCCGTTTGCGCGGGTTGGAAGATAGCAGCCGTTACTGGTCTGTCTGGATGACGCTGGATCACCTCCGTATCGTGAACAACGTCGTGGCGGGAGTGATTCGCAGTTTGATCCAGGGAAATCCTCCCACGCGCGTGGCCAGCACTGCGGCGGTGAAACCCACGATCGACACTGGTCCCGAGGTGGTCGCCGAGTTTGAGCGCTCGTGCGCCGAGTTCCTCGAAAGCATCGATCGGACGATAAATCTGCGGACGGCTGCACGATTTGCCCACCCGTGGTTTGGACCGCTCGATGCGGCGGGCTGGCATGCGCTCGGCGGCGTGCATCTGGGGCTGCATCGACGGCAGATCGAGTGCATCTTGGCCGGAATATGACCATTGAGTTGGAAAAGCGTCCGCCAGCGACACAGGCCGGCCCGGGATCGAATGTCCGTCCCAGCCTGTCGCTCACGACCGATCCGATTCCGCTGCTCACGCGGCGGATCGCGATCCCGGCGAGCGTGGGCTTCTTTTTCAACACGATGTTCAATCTCGTGGACACGTACTGCGCGGGGTTGCTGAGCACCGATGCGTTGGCGGGACTCTCACTGTCATTTCCCGTCTTCTTTGTCCTCATGGCGATGGGCAGCGGGCTCAGCCAGGGAACCACCGCCCTCATGGCGAATGCAATCGGCAAGGGGGATCATGAATCAGCGCGCCGTCTCTTTGCGCAGGCGCTCCTGTTCGCGGTGGCGCTGGGCATCGCGCTGACCATCGCTGGCTGGTACGGTTCGCCCGCGCTTTTCCGACTGCTCGGTGCGGAGGGCGACTATCTGCGCACCGCCCTTGCGTACATGAATGCCCTCCTTGCCGGGAGTGTGTTCTTCATTCTCCAGATGACGCTGAACTCCGCGCTTTCGGCGGAAGGAAACACGCGCCTGTACCGGAATTTCCTCATCTACGGCTGCATTGCCAACTGTGCGCTCAATCCCGTGCTCATGTGGGGCTGGTTTGGACTGCCCAAGATGGGAGTCGCAGGCGTCGCGCTGGCCACGGTGATTGTGCAGATCTTCGGTTGCGCACTGCTTTGGCGCGGTGTCCGCTCGCACGAGCTCTTCCGCGAATGGCCGCCCGGATCATTCAAGCCGCAGCCCGCGGTGCTGCTTCGCCTCGCCGGTCAGGCGATCCCGGCAGCGCTGAACATGCTGACGATCGCGCTTGGGATTTTCGTCATCAGCTGGTTCGTAAAACATTTCGGAAAGGAAGCCGTCGCCGCATCCGGTATCGCGACGAGGATCGAGCAATTTGTGCTCATGCCTGCGATCGGACTGAATACCGCCGTCCTCAGCCTTGTTGGTCAAAACAACGGCGCAGGACTTCCTCATCGCGTGCGCGAAACGTGGCTGACGAATATCAAATACGGAGTCGGACTCGCCGTGGCAGGCGGGCTTCTTCTGTTCAGCCTGCGTGCTTTCGCCTTGCGGCAGTTCACCACGGATGAATTGGTGGCCAGCCGCGCCTTCGACTATCTGGGAGTCGCTGCATTAACTCTGCCTGCTTATCCCATCCTCTTCACGACCGTCTTTTTGTTGCAAGGATTGAAGCGTCCGACTTATGGCCTTTGGATGGGCCTGTATCGCCAGTTCCTCGCGCCGATGCTGGTCTTTAATATGTTGGCTTTCACGCTGGGCTGGGGTCTGCGAGGCATCTGGTGGGGCATTGGCATGGTCAACTGGAGTGCAGCGCTCTTCGCTATGTGGTGGGGCTGGCGCGCCGTGCGTCCGGGCAGCTCTGCGGTCAATTCAAGCGAGGCGGCATTACAGAACGCAGCTGCGGAGTAACTGACTAACTTCCCAGTCTAACAGGAAGCGTCGAACAGTCCGAAACGATCCGTGCTGGCAGCGATGAAGGATCGTAGCACTTACGCAGTAACCGTCCCTGTCAGCGTCCGCTTCGAATTTGGCCCGGTGCTGCGCGCGACGTCGATCTTCACCGCGTCGCCTTCGAAGGCGCAGGTAAGGATGTCGTGATGCGGCGTTTCGATGTACTGCCAGCGCATCTCGAAGGTGGACGGATCTTTCCACACGCCGGTGGCTGCGACCTTGTGGACCGTGCCGGCGGACGGTGCGCCGCCAGAGACAAGCCTCGGAAGTCCGCCTGGGATCGCCGTCTCGCAGCGGATCCATTTTCCAAGGCCGGAAATGATCGGATACGAGCCGGAGGCGTCGCGCACGGTGAATGTGCACGCGTCCTTTTCAAACGTGGGCGTGACGTTCTGCCAGCCGGAGACGTTGGTCTCGAGGCGGAAGGTCTTCCCGGAAATGCGCTCCGCAGTCGGTGAAGTGGGCTGGCCCTGCAAAGCCTGAAAGGAAAGACCCGCGAGCGTTTGCTTGAGGCGCGACTGCACTTCGGGGTCGGCCGGCAGCGGGGCGTCCTTTATCGCGGAGAGCAGATGTTCCCAGACGAGATCGAGTTCGCCCTGGAGATTCCCGCTTTCGCCGGTGATCGCAACGACGGCGTCCTGATCGGGCATCACCACCATGAACTGGCCAAATGCGCCGTCGCCACGGAAGGCGTTGTGCTGGCACCGCCAGAATTGATAGCAATAGCCCTGCAGCCAGTCGTTCGTTTCCTTCGAACGCGTGGGCTTGGCGGGGTCGGGTTGCTGAATCTTGAAGCTGGTCGCTTCTTCCACCCATTTTGCGGGCAGGATCTCGCGCCGGTTCCAGGTCCCTTTTTGCAGATATAGCTGGCCGACTTTCGCGATGTCCTCGGTGCGGACGCTCAGTCCCCAACCGCCAGTGTTGATGCCACGCGGACACGTCTCCCAGGTTGCGCCTTCGATGCCGAGCGGCTCGAAGATACGCGGCGTGAGGTAATCGATGACCTTCTGTCCCGTGACCTGCTGAACAATCGCCGAGCACATGTAAGTCGCGGCGCTGTTATACATGAACACGGTCCCCGGATCGTGCGTAATCGGCGCCGCGAGGAAATAGCGGATCCAGTTTTCCTCCTCCACCATCTTGAAGGTGGGCTCGGTCTGATCACCGGCCGCCATGCTCAGCAGATCCTTGATCCGCAACGCCGCGAGGTGATCGCTAACCGGATCTGGAAGATCCTTTGGGAAAAACGAGACCACCTTGTCGTCGAGGTGCAGCTTTCCTTCCGCCGCGGCGAGTCCGACAGCAGTGGATGTGAAGCTCTTGCTCAGCGAATACAGCGTGTGGCGCAGATCCGGTCCATAGGGCGCCCACCAGCCTTCGGCGACCACGCGTCCATGCCGCACCACCATGAGGCTGTGCAATTCATAATGGCTGTGCGCGATGGCATCCAGAAAGGCGAGGATGCCCGCTGACGACATGCCTTCCGCCTCTGGCGTGCTGCGCGGCAGCCTCGCCGCTTCGCCTGCCCACGCTCTGCGCAGGACGGGAGAGACGAGCATGAGTCCGCCAACGCCGAGGCCGAGTTGCTTGAGGAACTGTCTGCGGGTTGAAAGCGTCATAGGAATCGGGGAATACGCGGTGAAGCGAGTCTGGTCGATTGAGGGGAAATACGGAGTCGAGAAAGAATGACCTACTCTTTCGCAGATGCCAGCGCTTCCTGGATCACTTCGTCGCTGGTCTTTCCTTCGGCTTCGCCTTCGAAGTTCATAATGATGCGGTGACGAAGAGCCGGAAGCGCGGCTTTGTCGATATCGGCTTTGGCCACGTGATAACGGCCATCGAGAAGCGCGTAGATCTTGGCCGCGAGGATGAGCGCCTGCGCGCCGCGCGGGCTGGCGCCGTAGCGTACGAAGCGCCGGGCGAGCGGCGTGGCTTCCTTGTCATGCGAGTGCGTGGCCATGACGATCCGGATCGCATGGGCCTGGATTTCGCGGGCCAGCGGGACCTGGCGGACGACCGCTCGCAGCGACAGGGCATCGTCCGCGCTGTGCAGGACCTTGTCGATCGATGGCGATTCCTTGCTAGTCGTGCGGTCGAGAATGGTGTGCAGATCCTCAGCGGAGGGAAACTGCACGATGAGCTTGAAAAAGAAGCGGTCAAGTTGGGCCTCAGGCAGGGGATAAGTGCCCTCCATCTCGAGAGGATTTTGAGTCGCAAGCAGGAGGAAGGGTTCATCCAGCGAATGCCGGACACCGCCTACCGTGACATGATGCTCCTGCATGGCTTCGAGCATCGCGCTCTGGGTCTTCGGCGTGGCGCGATTGATTTCATCGGCCAGCAGGATGTTCGCAAAGATCGGCCCCTGCTGAAAACGGAACTCCTTCCGGCCATGCTCATCTTCGCTGATGATATTCGTGCCGATAACATCCGCCGGCATCAAATCGGGCGTGAACTGGATGCGGGCGAACTTCAGGTTGATCGCATCGGCGAGCGTGCGCACGAGCATGGTTTTGCCAAGGCCCGGCACGCCTTCGAGCAGCACGTGACCGCCAGCAAAGAAGGCGGTTAGAACCCCCTCTAGGATGTCCTGCTGGCCGACCATCATCCGGCTCATTTCATCGAGGATACGGCGGAAAGCGGTACGGAACTGCTCCACCTGCGTTTCGAGATTGGAAGCGTCGCTCATAGGGAAGGGTGGAATTGCCAGCCTGGATAAATACGAAATTCACGACAAAAAGAAACGCGCTCTCACGCGATTCTCTTCTGATTTACGGATTGAAACCCGGGGTATCGCTCGTTCGTTCAACACGTGTCTTTCGTAGGCCATCATCAACCGTAGGGAACTTGAGAAGACAACGCCGAAGCGGCTCATTCCTTGGGGCGGATCGCTTCGAAGTAGCGCTTGATGAAAAAGCGCGAGCCGAGAGGGATGTCCTCCTGCAGCACGGCATCCTGCGCGGCGGGAGCCATGGCTTCGTACAGCTCCTTATAACGGCGGCTGGCCTTCGCACCTTCGCCCGAGGCGGGAAGGAATTGCGAAAGCGATTCGCCTTCGCCGAGCTGTCCCTTCAGGACCATCTCGCCGTGTTTTTCGGAAGCTGGATCGAGTTTCTTACCGAGCGGCGAATCCGTCGTGCCCGCATCGTGTTCGGTTCCGGGTCGTCCGCTCGGCGCGCCGGCGGCTTCCGCGATCAGCGCCTGAGTCGCCGATTTCTCAGAACCGGAGGAAGGCACGAGGATCTGCTGATCGCCCTTACCTTCCTTGCCGTCCTGGCGAGACGCCCCAGGGGCGTTCGAAGGGCTGCCGGAATGCTCACCCTGCTTCATATTTTGCAAGGCGGAGAGAAGCTGCTTCAGCGTTTGCTGCTCGGCCGGATTGTTGTTGTTCGCGTTTTGCGAATTCCGAAGGCTGGACGCGCCCTGCTGGCCGGTGCGCAAGGCCGCCGCGAGCTGATGCAGGAGCGATTGCCCGGCCGCGTTGGCGCCATTTGGCTGGCCGGCCTGTGCGGCAAGTTTTCGCAGCGCTTCCGAAAGCGCGCGCTGTTGTGCCAGGCGATTGAGCGACTGCTTCAAGGCCTGTTCCGCGCGGGCGGTCTCTTCGGGATTCCCGCTGCCTGCTGCATTGGAGGCTTCTTCCAGAGCCTTCGCCGCGCGCTCGGAGTCGCCTTGTTTCAGGGCGGCTGCGGCGTCCCTGGTCCCGGGATTTTCCTCGAGCGCTTTGGCCAGTGCGTCGCGTTCCTCGGGCGTGATTTGCTGAGGAGCGTTTCGGATTTGTTTCACCAGGTCTTCCAGCGATGAAAGTTCGCGCAGCGCGGCTTTTTCGGCCTGTTCGCGCGAAGTGGCAACGGCGCGGACCTGTTCGGAAC
>FTCV01001680.1_pt1 | contig 21564 bp, 10 predicted proteins | sample 1639691 | NCBI WGS metagenome assembly FTCV01 (sample SAMEA3914864, study PRJEB12502) | metagenome | biome: forest; material: soil | place: USA | collected 2012-03-12 | depth 0.3 m
CTGGTGCAGCAGCGAACACCGGAAGGCAGACAGCCAAACCGGCGACCAAGATGAGGCGACGGGCCAAGGAATCCATGAGGAATGGGGAAAGGGACCGCCGCACTATCGTGGCGATTGCCGCGAACGCAAGTGCGGAGGGCAGGAGCAGCGTCACCCGCTTCGTTGCGCCCCATCGCCAATGACAAAAAGCCCGTTGCCTAGCACAGATTCGTTAAAAACTATCGCGAAAGCTGCGGAGTGAACATGCCACCTTGCTCCAAGCGGCGTCGCTCCCTGTGTATCGTCATAATTGCAAAGCGAGCGAATAGAATACCCCTCTTATCCTCCTCTCAAACTTTGCGCCAGCCGTAATATCCAGCTCCAAAGCAGACTCGAGGAATGGGTTCTTATTCCGCTGTCGCCCACCCCAACTGCCTTCGACGCCGCTGGCCAGCCCCACTGCGACTCTTTGTGTCACATGCGCGCGATCTCCTCCGGGCGCGGTCATTTTGGCTGCCCTTATCGTCTGGCTGCATCGAACTTTCGAGCCGATCGATCAATTCCAGGATGCCTAGTTCCGGAGACGCCGAAATGATGAATTCCTGAATCTTCTCCAGCCTCCGCAAAATTTCGACCTCATCCGCCTCCAGCGAGATTCCGCGCGCCATATCGATTCCACGGCAGGCCTCAATTCCGCGCTTCATGGCCTGGACCGGAGCCTCCGCCGTCTGAAAAAGCAGATACCACACGCCAATGGCGAGCAGTTTCGGATCATCCCAGCCACAGACAGGCACTCGCCCCCGCTCGAACATTGTCACCAGCCACTTTAGTCCTTGGAATGAGCGAGGCATGGGCGTTAAGCGAACAGATTAACTAACTCCTCCAGTTAATCGAAAATGCCGCCGAGCAGCCAACCAATCGGGACGCCACACTCAACCAGGCCTGCATGCCCTCCGCAGCAAAAAGGCCTGCTGCAAATGGGAGCCACCTACCCTGCCGAACGAGGGCAGTTAGTTTTGTATCATTGGACTTCAATCGGGCGAATTGGATTAGCAATGCACAAACATTGCCTCCTCATGCCCGCCGCGATCCAACTGCATTCACATGTCTCTTTGAGAGACAGTTTATAAAACCGAACCGGCGCGAACCGCCTCAGGCGTCCGCCTTCGACAACGCTGCAATCGCAGCAGCGCAGGGATCGGTCACCGGCTTCGCCTTTGGCTTTGCGCCTTTCGGGAGAAAGGTTTCCTTGCCTGCGATGATCTTCTGCAGCTCACCCTGCCATGCGATATTCGTTGTCGAATCCTTCATGGTCTTCGCCAGCGACGAAATGCGGGCGGCAAGTTTCTTGCACTGCCCGAGATCGCGATCACCGCTGACAGATGCCCGGACTGCCTCATTGAGCTGCTGGCGGAGCAGGCCATAAGTGATCTCCTTCGGCTGCTCCTTGTACGCGGCCAGCTTGATCAACTCGCGGACCGAGCTGTCATAGACGATATGATTTTTCGCATCGAAGAAATACTCGCGATTCGAAACCAGTTTCGCCAACTCAGACGCCCATGCGGAGCGTTGCTGCTTGCCGGGGAGCTGTTCCGCGACCGTCTTAATGGTCTCGGCCATCGTAGTCGATTCAGCTTCGGTGCGCTCCGATGCAATATAAGCGGTAAATGCCTCGCGGGTGTGATCCATCACTGCCGGAACCCCATCGATGGCAAGCTCTTGAACGGTCAAAGCCCGGCCATTGGAGGAACCTTCCTTCTTCAGGTATGCAAGCGTCTGGACGGCCTCGTCCTTATTTGCGGGTTTTAGATCGCTGATCCGTGCGTCCGCGAGCTTCTGGACGGTCGTGTTGTAAAGACTCACTACCGGGCAGCCTGGCTTTTCGCCACGCGATGCAAACAAGCTCTTGAAATGATCAATGAACGCGATCTGGAGCGACTCGGTGCCAGCGAGCTTCTGCGCCGCCTCGACCAACGAGAAGTTATACGGATTGAGGTCCAGACCGCTCGCCAACACGACAAGACCGTGGTCTTTGCGCTCCGCATCCGGCAGCACCTCATAAATATCATGCGCCACCATCGAGTCGAGATAGGACTGGATGCCAGCATTCACACCCCATGCCACGCTTTGGTACCACACCATGTCCCGACGCGCATCAGTATCTCCAAAGACCCAGTTCACATGCGGGTGCGTCGCATCATCGCCACCAGTCGCATATTGTCCTCCTCGGCAGGCGTACGTATTGGTCTTTTGGTCGTAGGAGAAGGAAATCAGTGCGCAATGTCCGGGCTGTCCCGCTGTGCACGAGGGAATTCCGAGTGCGTTATAAGTGCGGACACCCATGTTAGCCATCGTTCCGCAGACGCCGCCGTCTTTTACCATCATCTGGAACGTCCCATAGGTGAAGGGATACGGAGCCACCCGACGGGCGGACTGAAAGTCAAACTGCTGGGCGATGTCGCCGATATATTCGCCGTAAGTCAGCATCTCACCCGTATCGACGAAACGCTGCCAGATTTCTTCGCGCTCACGCAAAGGCTCCGAGGCAGCAGCGAGCAAGGTCAGCGTGGGCCATGGCGCGGTGAGTGGATACCGAGGCCAGTTGCGCTTCGCCGCTGTATCAGCGGGGAAATGATAAGCGTCGTTCCGAATCAGGAATGCGCAACGCTCGGCCGGAGTCGCCAATGCGTCACGGCTGGCCGGCAAACGCCCCTTCGCCTCATAAGCCGTGCGGAAGAGCTTGTACGCAGCGAGGATCCCTTGTGCATTCGGCCCATGAATCGCGGCGTGCTGACCTGGCGTGATGATATGGTCACCGCAGTCAATGTGCACAGACTGGCCATGGGCCGCCATGTAGGCATTGAATTCGTCCTGAAGTTCCCTGCTCTCAAGCACGTCGGCAGCCACAAGTGGGCGCGTCACTTTCTCAACTCCCTTTGGAGTCTTGGTGGTAGTGATGATCGCGATTCCGTTTTCGTCGTACTTCAGTTCAGGCGGTCCCTGGTAACGACCAAATGCGTCCCCTTCGATCGGCGCATGATCCTCGAGGAAATTGATGATGTGATCGTTGACGTCGAGCGGACGATCCGTCGCCTTGGTATTCACCGGGTGCCGCGGGTCGCCAGGAATAACCATCTTCATTGGCTGCCGTGGCGTGAGATCGGCGGACGGTCCATTTTTCGCCTCTACCACCGCCATGGCGAGGGCCAGCTGCGTGTACTGCTTTCGAACGACTGCCGTCCCAAGATCGAGCTCCAGCGAGCGCAGCATCAACAGAACGTTCGAAGCCTTTTGGCGTGCTCCATACACCGTCGTCTGCACCGCCGGATCGGAATCGATCCACGCAAGGAAATCCGGAGGCAAAGACTTGCCGGCGGCTGCGACCTCGCGCAGCGCCTCGGCCTTCGCATAACGGAGATAAGTCGTCTTCACCTCGGGCGTGAGATGATACTGCGCGTTCGCCAGAGCGCCGAGAAGCGCCCGGCCCTCCGCGCTGGACCCGAGCGCCGGAAGAGCTGGGTCTTGTGCCTGAGGCGTAGGTGGATGCTGAAGAGACGTCGCGGAGAGCGGTGCGACAGGGCTGAGCAGCGCAAATACAGAAAGCCAGGCGAAACGGGCGCGGGTATTCATGGGTGATGACGGAAAGAAGAATCAGACCGAGATCACCAGATTAGACAAATATTACGAATTTTTCAACAAACCGATTTCACACCAAAGCCGCGACGCCCCCTCTCCAGATAGCGACCAGCCTTACTATCGCCGTAAACCGCACTTGCATTTCGACGCCGCGGAAACGGCACACGAAACCTTTCCTGATACGCACCCAATTCCCCACCTCTGCATGGCGATCGTGCGCTCATGCAGCGAGTTTCCAAAGAGCGCCCGCCTGCCACTTGGAACAGCTTTCCCCAAACGCAGCTCAAGCGGCGGGAACACCTACTGCCCGATCGCCATCTTCACCACCCTGACCGACCGCCACAATCCGGTCGTCACGTCGAAACGTCACGAGGATCCAGATCAAAATCGGCAACCCCAGGTCGATCTGCTCAATTGCGATCCCTCGGATTGTATCCGCAGCGGCCTTCCAAAATGGGGGCAACGTCACCAGGCCAATCTCAGCGGACTCCCGCCAGATCAGGAAATTCAGGATCAAGAGCATCGCTCCATGAATCGAAATCGCGCCCCAGAAGATAGTCCATCCTCGCCGAGTTCGCGAAACAGGCGTTGCCAGGATCAATGCGACTAACAACGCCAGGCCCCGTTGATCGATACCAACATCCAGATTCCTCACCGGCCCGGAACCATCTGCATTCATCAAAGCGCTATTCACTATCACTACGCGCAAATCGGAAGCACGGCCCGTGCCTTTCGCCGGATGTTCAAAGCTCAATTCGCGGTCGCTGCTTTCTCCCCCGAGAACAAGCATCGACAATCCCCGGAAGAAACGGCTGTAAGCCTCATTTGCCCCCGGCCACGGCAACGCCAGGATCGTAAATACGATCACAAACCTGCATAGGAAGCATGCCCCCCAGCCAATTCTGCTCTTCATCGTCATGACCTACCCTCCCTCCGCGCCAAGTTTACCCACAGGACGCAAAGAGAAACTTCCGCCACAATCAAGACCAGGCCCCATAGTTGCTCATGGACCATATCGAAGAACCGGCCGAAGTGGGCTCCGATATAGAAAAGGCTAGTCACTCGGATCAGGTTCAGACCATACAGCAGAGCCGAACCGAGCAATATCCCCAACACCTTGCGCCCCGCCGCGACAGGAAAAGCGATCACTGCGGCACAGAAAAACCAAATGTACCGCAACGCCGAGCAGGCTGGAGATACGGTGATCGCAGTGTGCGCGGACCAGATCGTGGCATCAGTGGCGTGGGTATGTTCGCCAAGGCAATTTAAAATCACACTCGCAAGCCGGGCGTAGGCTTCCACGGATGCCGAAGTCACGCCCGTACAGAGTGGCAAAAGCAGCACGAGATACGCAGCGAGAATGAGCGCTCCGAATTTCAGAGCAAACTGAAAGACAGGCGATTTCGCAGCATACCATCGTCGAAACAAATTTGGCGCGGCGGGCCGTCCGGCAATACGGGGCCGCCCACCGTTTGCCATCTTAGTTCCCGCCATGCTTAAACGAGCTTCCGGCACGATTTGGCGATTCAGACTACCAATACTCAGGCGGCTACCGCCTGCGTCCTTGGCAGATACCTCCGCCCCACCAACAGAAGTGCCACCGGCAATACCGCAAGCGCCCAATTTGGAATCGGAACTATGGGATTTGGCGTGTAAACAAGATCCAGCGCTGTCCCATTTGGTTCCATTTGCAGCGAGAAGGTTCCCGCCAGTGTATTCTGGAAACCCGTGGTGTTGAACACGAACTTGAGAGGATCAAATCCGGTAATTCCACCAGCCGCAGTCATAAAGCCCTTCCACACATGACTTGAATTCGGGTCCCAGCTGCCGAGCTGGCCATCTGTCGTGGAATTACTGAGGCTTGTCAGAAGAATCGTGATCGGACTCGAAGCCGAGGCGCCGGAGAAATAGGCAACTCCAGATAGATTCAGATAATCCCACGATGTTCCCGACTGGCCGCTTGACCCGTCGGAACTCACATCCAGTCCGAGCATGCTGCCACCGGCAAAAGTCACTGAATTCACCGAAAGCGTATTGATACCACTCGACGGTGCGAGAGCGGCACCGGCGCTTACGGTCAGATTTGCACCGGTATTTCCGCTATCATAGAATTGAGCGCCAGCCGGGATCACGAGACTCCGCCCGTTGTACGATGTCCGCCGTGCGATGACATTGCATTGGCTGATATTGATCGCACCCGCCTGCGCGCCGCTGCCGAGGCGAAAGCCGACGCTATTGAATGAGAGCGTTGCCGGCGACAGATCGGAACCGGTGAAGGCCGAGAAGAGCACGCCGTCTGAAGCGCGCACGAGCGCCGCCTGGTAATCAACCGCATTCGCACTATTTAGCGTCAGTGTCAGGATGAGATAGTAGGTGTCGGAAGCAAAAGCCGGCGTGGGCAACCCAAACGACTCGAGTTGCGTCGCGCCGCTTATGGAGTAGTACGCAGTCGAATTCCCTGCAGGTTTCACCACAAACCATTGCTTACTCGAGCTATCCGTATCATTGGCGGCGAGATATCCCGGCCACCCTGTTACACCGCTCTGGCCCGAGCTGTTGAAAAGGCCCCATGCGAAGAGGCTGGCCGACGCACCTGAAGTTGCGGACAGTCCCTGGAATTGGACCGTTGCGGAAAGCGTCACCGAGTCACCAGCTTGGCTGAGCGTCACTTGAGGAATATTCGAGTAAATCGCGGTGTTGCCCGCATTGCTCCACAGCGGCGAATTCATTACAGAGCCGCCGATACTCGGAGAACCGAGCCCCGCGGTCCACGGACCACTCACAGGAACGACCAGTTCATTCAGTGCAGGCATTTGCAGATCCGAACCGCATCCCCACGTGGTCGGATATGGCCCCATCACATAGTTCAGCGTGCTACCAGCCCGGATGTCGGAGTGATGGATGACCGGCGTGTTCAGTGGCTGCCCGTTGAGCGTGGCCGATTGGACATAGAGGTTCTGGCCCGCCTGACTGCTTGAGTTCGTGGAAGTCACGGTAAATGTGCTACCGCTGGTTCCGAGGTTAAACTCGACGCTCGGGAGACGTGAACCGAACAGGTAATAGTAATTCTGCGTGGCGATGGGGTATAGGCCGCTCGTCATGAAAAGATACATCGCGGACATTGCGCCGGAATCATCATCTCCAGGATAGTTGTAGCTCGTGAACAACTGCCGAAACTGATCCGTCCAATAGGAAGAGAGGTACGGCCGGTTGGCGTAGCTGAAGAGGAAGGTTTGCTGGAAGGCCGGTTCATTCGTCCAGTCGATGTAGCTGCCGCTGTTCCCTTTCGAGAACGCGTATTCCAGACGTTGCAGGAAACGATTGCGGCCGCCCATGAGACTCATCATCCCGTCGTGATCATGGTAGATATTGAATGAGTAATTCCACGCCGAGCCTTCATAGAAATCATTTCCGCCATTGGTCGTTGGCGTCTGGGTATCAAAAGTGCCGTTCTCGTACTTGCCGTGAATGAAGCCCTTGAACCCGCTGCTGTCGGTGTCATTCGGATCCCACACATTTTTCCAGTTGGACGACCGCGTAAGAAGCGTCTGGGCCGTGCTGGTCAGGCCGAGTCCTGCCGCCACCTGCGCTGCGCACCAGTCATCATGCGCAAAGGCGATCGTGCCGGAACCGGAGTGCATTCGCGAATCGTAGCCGCCGAGGCTTCCATCCTCGGAGACGTAGCCGAGATTCAGATAATCCGGAGTACGCCGGTTGGCGTGCGACTGGAGGAGGTTCCAGGCATTCTGCCAATTGATGCCCGGAATACCTTTCACATAGGCATCGCCGATCACGCGATCCACTTCATCGCCCCCCTGCCCCGCCTGATAGTCCTTCCCCTGCGTGAAAACCGTTTCGGCCTTTCCATTTTGGATAAACCGCGCGCCGTATGAATTGACGATCGATGCGACGGTAGCCGGCGAGATGATATCATACAGCGGGAAGAGCGTCTGCCAGGTGTCCCAGTTTGTGTACTGGTCGTCCCAGAACGGCATCCCCGCCGGCCAGGAAACCTGGTCACCAGTCCGATTGCGCGGAGTAATGAAGCTGTGGTAGAGCGCCGTGTAAAAGAGACGGGCATCCGTGGAAGCTGCTCCCGGGATCTGAATCGCGGCGAGAGTGTTATTCCACTGGGTCCGCGCGTTTTGTGCGACGGCATTAACGTCCCATCCCGGGATCTCGTTTTGCAAATACTGCTGGGCAACGGCGACTGACTCAAAGGAAACCGCGATCTTCATCCGGACCGTCGTTCCGCTGGTGCCCGTGCTGTAATTCAACCAACCTCCCATGGATTGCGCAGTCGTGCTCGATTGCGTGTAAACGCCGCTGCTCGAGGTCGTACCGAGCCAAGTTCCGGCTGATGCCGGACTCGTGTCTACCATCGCGTAGAAATAGACATTGTACGACGCAGGATTCCAGTTACCGGAGAATGTTCCGCCGCCGCTGACAATGCCATTCACGGGATCGATTGTAATCGTCCCGTTGCTCATGCCGGTGGACGAGCCGATCTTACGGGCAACGTCGATATTGATGGCTGCGCTGCTCGATGCCGGGAAGGCAAACTGGTAAATCGCGCAGTGATTCGTAGGTGCCAGCGCGCAGTTGATGTTCCAGTTCGTGAGCGTGCAGCTAAACTCGTAGGGATGCGCGGCGATATTCGCAATCGGCGAAGAGTCACTCGATTCAGTGATGCCGTTCCCGATGCGCGGTGAAATCAGGAAATTACCAAAGGATGGAACGCTAGCCCCTGCGCCCGAGGCGTGTAACTGGGAGAAACCAACGACGTTACTTCCCGGCATGTAACCGCCCGGCCCGACGGATGAAGTATCTGGACTCGGATAAATGGACGCCTGCGGCAGACAGGCTCCCGGTGCATTTTCACCAGTATTGGCGCCGCCAGCGACGCCGATCATCGGGTCCACGACGTCTGCAAGTGTCGTCGCCGTCGCGCCGGTCGTCACTTGGTTATTCGGAACCGTCTGGCCGTAATTCTGGTAAAGCTGCACGGCGTCCGAGGAGCTGAAGATGCCGTCATACACCTGGAGATCCGCGATATCGCCGGTAAAGGCGTCAAGCATGCTGCCCGAGCGAATGAACGCGCCCACTGCGAAATTGGCAATCGGATTTGTCGTGATGGCCACCGTGGTGTTATTCACGCCCTTGTAAGCGCCGTCGATATAAGCATAACGGCTATTTGCCGCGTAAGTGAGAGCCACGTGATGCCAGTTACCGTCCGAGAGATTTACCCCAGCATCCAATTGGGCTGCATCACTCGTGCCTGAGCCGCCATTACGATCACGGAGTTCCAAGTCGAGATTGGAAGTATTCTCCCGCGTCGCAATTTCAAAGCCAGTGTTCCATGTCGAACTGTTCGTGGAATTGGTCGTCATGCCAACCACCGACTCGGTTGCGCCTCCGGCCGACTGCTGCGCGGCAGTCTGCCGTACCCAGAAAGACAAGCTGAAGGGTTTAAAGGTGCTGTAATCACCCAGTGCCGAAAATGCGCTTCCGGAGGAAAGGCTGGCCAGAAGATAGCCGGTGCCACTGAGATGCAGATAGCTGCCGCCGTGGACCCCGCCGGTAGCCGGATAGGAAATCCCATTCCCCGTCGCGGGCTGGGCGGTAAGGTTCGCGTTCCCGAGAGCATCTGTCGCATCGGTGCTCAAAGGATAGTGCTCGCGCAGCGTGTGCCCGGTAGTCGAGGCGGTAGTGGAAGGCAGTCCTGTCAGCGTCGCAAAGCTCGTTCCCGGCTTGAACATGTCAGAGAGATCCTGCGCGGAACCGCTGCCATCGGCATTGGGGTTCGAGGGATTCGCAGCATCGCCGAGATAGCCGCTCGTAGTACCGGCGGCGACGGCGAAGAACTCCTGCAAGGTCGCGATATCGGATGAATGCGTGTAATTCAGCGTGCTGGCGTATGCGTTTCCTTTTGCCAGCGGCGAAATGATGATCTCGGGAAGGGTGTGGTTGAAGTCATTCGGCGTGGTCCCCTCGGTTTCGTCCGAGCAGACGATGATCAGGCCATTGTTCTGAAATGCCTGCGACGCCATGATTTGCGGCACGAGGATCGACAGAAAGTTATCGCCCTGGGCAATATTCGACTGGTCGCTCGTGTAGACCGTGCCGTGATAGTTAAAGCCTCCGGAGAGCCCGTTGTGCATGTCATTGAACAAATTGGGCGTAATCACGTTGTACCGGGCCACCGTGTTATTGGCCAAATCCGTGGCGAGCTGCTGCAGGGGCGCGTAGTGCGAGACCTCGGTATTGCTCGTGGTGGTGACGCCGTTTCCATTCGTATCGGCGAAGAAGAGCGATCCGTCGTGTTTGCAGGCGAAGCCGTAATAGTTGCTGCCGTTGTAGGGATTCGTATAGCTGGAGCTGCTGCCGCTCAAGCTCGAGAGCGGCACGGTGTACTGGCTCGCGGTCGCGGCGTTACTCGTGACAGCACCACCGCTGGTGTTGAAATTCTGCCCGGAGGTGTTCAGGAGATTCGTGTCTTCCTGATAGCTTCGCCAGGAAATCCCCGCGATCTGCAGGAGCTGCGTAAGATGCTCGGGCGTCGCGCCGCCATTGTTTGCGGTGATGGTGGCCACGTTGCCGCCGGTGCCATACGGGTCATTATCATTGGTCACGCCATAGTTCGATCCCGCTTCCATCCAGATGTAATTCGGCTCAGACGGATGAATATTCCCCGTGCCGCCGGACTCACTCGCCAGGGCGTTATGATAGGCCGTGGCATAGGAAACATACCTGGCGTTTGAATTGCCCGGAGTAATGAGACTATTGATGTATGGCGCTGCGGGATTCCCAAGGATCGGCTGCAGCGAGCTACTGGTGTCGCTCGAGGGCTGCGTGAAATTATGGTTCTCCAGTTGTATAACAAAGATGCTGCCGACTTGCTGCGTCTGTTGAGCCATCGCCATACTGGCAGGCAGAAGACTGCCCGCAGCAACAAGCGCGAGCGTAGTGAAGAGTTTGTTAAGCATGGACGGCAGCAGCTGGAGAGTTACGCGGTGAAAAAGGACGCGGAAAAAAGCAGGCATCTCACGACTCGCCAAGAAAAGTTTTGTAACATCCACACTACGGCACCCCGGGCACGACAAACGTGTTTCAGCGCTGTTACAATCAGACGACGCGCGTCATACGCGCGACCTTTTACGCCCGCCCCGTCTATATCCGCGGCGACATTATATTCATATACCAACAATATTCAACAACCTCGACCATCCAGCCATGCAGCTATCTAAAGGAAGGACAACCGGCACGGCCGCTACACAGTAGACCCAAGCATCATCGACCACCGTTTCTTCGGATTGAGACAACAGCCTTTGACTCTGGCGAGATCTCGAATGCACTACACGGTCGCACAAAGGCGCAATCCGCCCGGTGTTGCTGAAAAGGCGCCAGCCGTGCACGTCCGGCGCGCGATACGCTACAGCGACACGTCCGCCATTTCCGTGAAAGCGGGAAGATGTTCCCTACCTTGAGAACGCCTCGAGTTCGGAAACCACCATATCCGTTCCTGCATGCAGGCTGGTCGCCTCGAACTTCAGGAATTTGGCCTTTACGGCTTCGTCGAATGTAATCTTCACCGGATTGGGCGTACTTTGAAGTTCGCCCTCTTTCACTTTGCGCCAATGCGTATTGTCTTCGCTCGCGTAGACGACATAGCTCTTGATCCGGCCATCAGCGTTCTTGATGGTCGATTGCACAGATATTCCGGAAAGCGTTTCCTCCTTGCCCAGCGTCCAGGACAGAAACTGCGGCAGCGTGCCGCCTTCGTTTTGCCAGACGGTTTCCTGATGGCCATCCATGGCGTTCCCGGCGCTTTTGCCCGTATTCGGATTTCCTGACACCGCCGTTGCCCGCCACAAATCATGCGGGATCCCGAATTGGGCGTCCATCGTGACCGGCGCCATCGGATATGCCCCCAGATAGAAGAAGCGGGCGGTGATCTTCTTTCCGGACATCTTGAAGGGTTTGAAATAGACCGATGAATTCTCGGTCACCGCCGAACCGTCGATGGTGTAGCGGATCACTCCCTTCGCCAGTGGACGGTCGGGCTTGCCGTAGCGATCGCCTGCATTCACGAACGAGATACTATCGTCCACCGCACGAACGATACGAATATTCACAGCCGGCACAGGCAGGCGCACCTTGAGCGGATGCTCGCAAACACGGCCATCCCGGGCCTTGAGAACGAGCAGCAAATCGTAGCCGCCGAAATCCAGGCGATCGAAGTCCACGGCGGCATTCAGCGAAAAGACGCCGTTCTTAAAATCCAGCCACTGCGGAGCCTCACGCAGGCCCAGACATACGAGATGTGCATCCGCCAGGATTTTCGAGACGTCCAGTTTGGCCTTGGCATCGGAGAGATTGAAAACGGAAGGCAGATCCTTTGGCGCGCGCAGCACGCCATCATCTGCATAGACGGCAGCCGGTGCCGCAGCCGGAGGCGCGAACGACTTGTCCGCCGCGTGGAATTCGGCGGCCTGTGCAGCATCCGAGAGTTCACCCGACCAGACCTTGATTTCATCCACCGCACCGTCGAACGATCCGAGCGTGAGCGCCTTCGCGGGAGGGGCACCGGCAGCACCGATCACCTCTGGCTTGCCATCAAGACTAGCACGCACCTTCTGGCCTTCGATATCGCTGCGTAACTGGACGAAGTGCCACTCCCCTGTAGCGACCTTCTCGAGCGACACTGGCTTGCCACCTTGGGCAAAGGTGAGGGCACCGTCGGAATTCATCAAGAGCGCAAAGGGAGCGGTGAGGACCGTCGTCGTCTTCCCTGCTGCCGGTAGCGCATCCACCTTAAACCAGAATGAGGCTGAGGCACCGCGCCATTGCATGTTTTGCGCAATACCGCGTGAAAACGGCGCCGCTGGATGCTCGAGGCGTAACGCGCCACCAACCTTGCCGTGGACTTCCACCGAATAACCGGGAATCTGATTGCCGAGTTTGACGAATGGGTTCCAATGCGGACCAGTCGTCTTTTCAACCAACCAGAGCGAACTATGATCGTGCCATGCATCCGGCTGGGTTGTCACGGAGACATCTGGGAAGTGATTTCCCTGCACGGCTTCATCAAAGGAATAGGCCATCTCAAGCGAGACCGGTGCGAGTTTTACCGCGATCCGCCGCTCGTCGCGCTGGCCATCACCGCGCACAAAGCGAATATCCGCAATATGGATGCCTGGAGTTAGTTTCTCAAGTAGATCGCAGGACTTTGCATCCACGTGTGTGGATTCCCCTGGCTTCAGCACAAATCTCATCGTGGAAAGTGATACCCACGAGGCATCGCATTCCACGAAGATATCCATCGGCTTCTTCGAATGGTTCGTCAGCGTGTAAGTTTGCGCAATGGGCTTCTCTAATCGACCCGCCTCCTGAGTGCGCTCCTCATAGTGCGCAGCGTAGGCCGGCTCCACCTGAAGCTCGCAAAGCGGGATGCCCTGTGACGGCACCACGTGCAATGATGGATCACCGTATTGGACCACTCCATTGCCTCCCGCCTCGCCAACGGAAAGGCGTTTCTCCAATTGGCCTACCTGAAGCGGAACGCGACTATTGTTATTCGCAGACATCGCCGTGCCGCAGGCGAAGATGGCGCCCTTGCGGAGCCACGCCTGCCCCATGTTACAATTATCTCCCAGCGCAAATGCGGTGCAGGAAGCGAAGCCGACGGAGGAAGGGAAGCGATCATCCATGTCGGTAAAAAGTTGCTGCTGAAGGACCGTGCCCTCGCCGCCCCGATTCCAACCGTGTGACATGCAACAAAGCATCCCGCGACGGCGTGTCTGCTGGAGAAGCTGTTCATTCGCCGGCTTTCCATCGAAGTTATTCTCCGGCACATAGGGACCACTAATACCGAGGTCCGATCGCCATTCGATAGTCGCGCCTTCCTTTTCGACCGAATGAATGAGCGGATCGTCCCAGTTCGTACCGCCGTAGTTAGTAATCACCGAATGGACATGCGCGCGCCAATCGAGATTCCTTCCCGTTTCCGTCTCGCGTTCATAACGGATGGTTTTCTCGAAAATCCTGTCGAGATCATAGGCGCTGTTGCCGATCTCGTTGCCGGCATAGGAAATGCGGCCGAGGATCACATCATCGTGCCGCGGCCCACCTTCACGCATCGCCTTGCTCCCGATGATGCTTCCAGCGCATTCCTGTTCCCAAGCGGAACGTGTATCCACTTCCTTGCTATCAAGCCAGAGATCTACCCAGCGGCCATTAAGGTCTGCATAAGCCGCTTCCAAGCCGTAGTGTTCGCCATCGGGGATGGTCGGCGACGGCAGATTGGAGCTCGCACTGGATCCATCGCCAATGAGCAAAGCGTACTTGAGCTTGGCGCGCTTATTGAACTCGCGCATCCATGCACGAACCACGTTGGCCTGAGCATTGCCAGTCTGCCCAGTACCGTAATCTCTCTCGGTTGCGACGTAGACGTGGAAGCCCATGTGCTCCTTCTGCTTCACGAATTCCGGCAGCATCCTCGACCAGTGCACTGCGTCCTCGGTCGTGAGGATCAGGTAGCCGGGCTTGTCCTGCGGGAAGTCACCCTTGTGCGCGCGCCACGAAAAGTCGATCCCTTGGGCGGCGGAGGCGCGCCCGGAGCATACGAACAGGAGAGTCAGCAGCAGCGTGAATGCGCGCAGGGACGTGCGCCAATCCATTTGCTGGCACGTTGAGAAGGAGTCCGATGCGGGTCCCGTTGTGTCAGAAGCCGGTGCCGCTACGGGGCCGACGAGACCGGTCGTGACTGTCCGCCAACGCGGAAATCTGCGAAGCATAGATCGTTGCAAGATGAGTCGTGGTAAACAGATAGAAGCGCCGCCGCCTTGAACAAGCCCGGCTTGAGGTCGGCCAAACTCGCCCATTCACCCCACGCCGGGCCAGTCGGCAAAATTGCCGACGCGGATTGTATTTTTCCCTGTGGGGCCTCGAGCAAAAGGAGGCGGTTCTACGCTGGAATGAAGAAGCTGCTTGCCGGCGACAAAGCTTCATCCGCCGATTACTTCCGATAGTGCGTTGTGACCGAGAAGAAGGACTTTGCCGGATTCGAGCGCGCCCAAGATGAATTGAAGTCTTTGGATAGATAGCAGCTTCACACCGGCGCGAAGGCCGACGAAAGCAATGCCCACAATTTGCGCTGACGATAGGCTCTAGTGGTCTGCAGGAGTCAGGAAACCCAGATCCGCGCATACACAGGATCAGGGCGTTACGAACACTGCCAATCAAAGCCGCTGCTAATCAGGGCGCTGTCGGCAGCCCGAATAACACCAGCGCGGTGCTGTGATCGGTGAAGGTGAGCAAAGTGCAGATGCTGCCGTTGCGGTCCACATACCGGCCCTGGCCGGGCGAGTTCTTGGCTGCGCCGAGTGTGTTGATCAGCGAGACGGTTCTGTCCACGCCGTTGATCGAGAGTTTGTTTCCCGTTCGGAGAACAAGGTGCACGTTGCCGTTGAGGTCGGTCGCCCATAAGCCGATGCCATTCGTCGCCTTCACACCGGGTCCCGAGAGCTTGGCCAGAAAGACCGGGCCGTAGGCCGAGTCCGGCAGCGCCATGGCAGTGAAGCTCTTCCACAGCTCACCGCCGGTCAACTCCGCGGCGGGCGTGCCAGTGCGGGCGAGGACCACGCTTTCAAAGTCGTTATTTGCCGGGACTGAACGGTTGTAGATGAGGACACCGGCTTGGCTCACCGGGAGCCCCGGCGCCTTTACCCTGGCGAAGAACGCGGTGGCGGAAGCGTCGTTGTGGGCGGGCTCCTCAAAGGCAGTGAAAACATCCGCGACAGCCTGCGAAACGGGGCTTCCTTCCCGGGCGATGATCGAGAGGCTGGCCTGGTCCTTGCCGGTCAGGATCGCCTGATCGTTCTTTGCGGAAACCGGTGCCCCCAACGAGCCGACGGCAGTGCCGATGCGCAGACCGGCCCGCAGCGCGAACTCTCCATCGGCGTTGACCGATGGTAATCCGAGCCTGGAGAGGCTGGTGTTTTGGACAGCGATCGTGCGGCCGGCAACGCCATTGACAGTATACAGCAGCAACGCCTGACGACCTTTGCTGAAGGTCGCGAGTGCTTCGACGACTTGGTTTCCTCCCGCGTAGCTGCGACGCTGGCCGGGAATGGTCCTGGCCGGTGCGAAGAGCGCGAGCGTTTTCACCATGTCCGGGCCGCCGCCGAAGCTGGAGCTGGCGAGATCACAGAGATCGCCCGTGCGGAAGAGCAGCGTGATACCCGCCGCAGTCTCCTGAAATATGCCAGTCTTGTTCGTGGCTTTCACACCCGTCCCCTTGAGCGTCGCCACAAAAGTCAGCGCCAAGCCATCCGCCGAGAGCGCGTAGCTCTGGATCTTGTCAAAGAGCAAGCCGTTCACCGGCGCACCGGCGGTGTTCGGTGCGGTCACCGTGCCGCCCGCCGCGAGATGCAGGCTGCCGCCAAGCGTGCTCCAGAGCCCGGTCGCACTGGCCCTTGGCGCCCCCGTGAGGTTCGCGGTAAAGGCGGTCGCACCACCGCCGAAGGCCGGTTCGCCGAAAGTCGAAAATTTCCCCAGTGTGCCCACCGCGGCCGGAGCGGCATCGCCCTTTCGCGCCACGATCCCGCCGTCGCTGGCCCTGCCCAGGAAGATGGCCGGCAACACCAGTTGGATGTTTACCCGCGACCCGATCTGTCCCTCGTCGATCGATGGGAGTCCGAACTTGGAAAATATCGTGCCTGCGGGCTCGCCCGGCACGTCACTTCCCAGTCCGCCTTTCTCCGTCGTGGCGATCACCCGCATATAGGGGTTCGCCGCAGTGACGTTGATGTTAAAGCTTCCTACCAGGATGTTTCCCGAATCGTCTCCCGGCCCATAGTAGGCAATTGCGTAAGTCCCCGCGCTGAGCCTTTCGGGGTAGAAGGTATTGGAGGTCACCGCCGACCCAAAGAAATTCCCACCCGGCGTCGCGCCAATCGTTGCGCCGGTGAGATCGAGCGGTGCATCAGCGACATCCACGTTCACTCCATCCGCCGCCACGCCGGCGGCGAAGGTCGCGGGCTCGGCTCGAGTCTCAAATGCACCGATGTCCACTACTGCGGGTCCGGGCGTGAGCCGGACCTTGGTGATGCGGACAGAGCCGAGGCCGCGCTGGTCGGTGGTGAAGGGCAGATTCGTGCTCGGGTCAATCGGGATTTGCGCATTGTCGCCCGCGTCGATGGCCGGGCTGTTGAAGAGCGGGGCCATGGTCTTGGTGGGGCCGCCATTGTCCTGGAGCGGTCCGAGGTTCGGATCAAGGATCCCAACTTGATCGCCATTCTTGCCATTGGTGAAGCCCGTGCCAAACACGCTGCCGAGGAGGTTATGGCCGAGGGACGTGCAGTCCGCGACAACATCATCTCCCGTGTTGTCCGCAATGATCGAGTTCGCCACCGTCACCGTTCCACTATCACTTTCGATACCGCCTCCGCTGTTCGATGAGTTTTTCGAGATCGTGCAATTGCTGATCTGCACCGCGCCAGTGCCGATGTTCACGATAGCGCCGCCATTGTTCGGGGCGTTGTTCCCCGAGAAGGTGGAGTTGAGCAGCTTCACGGTGCCGCTGGAATTAATGAAAACCCCGCCGCCATAGAAGTTCGTCCCGTTGCCCGAGATCGTGCTGTTGGTAATCGTCAGGTTTCCACTGGTACTGTGGTCGATGCCGCCGCCGTTCAGCGCGTAATTGTTTGAGATGGTGCAGTTGGACACCGTCACGCTGCCGTTGGATTCGTTTTCGATGCCTCCGCCGAAGCCAGTATTGTTTCCGCCGGTAATGGTGAGGGCGTCGAAGACGACGCTGGCGGGATCGGCAACCACGAAGACCTCACCCGCGCCGTGGGCGTCGATGGTGAGCACCTTTGCCCCGGGGGCCGGCGATCTTGACGTTTGAACTGACGGTCAATGTGCCGCCCGCGAGCGCGATCGTGTGCGCCGTGCCGTCGTAGAAATTCGTCGCGCCACCAGCCGTGGCATTGGAAAAGGTGACGGTCTGCGTGCCGCCGAGTTGCGCCGCATACGCCAGCGCCTCGCGCAGGCTTGTCTGGTTATCGGCATTGTCCACCACGTCGGTGGTGACGGTGACCACGAGGCTCGGCGTCTCAGATGCCCCGGAGGTGACCACAACAGCGTGTAACAGGATGGCAGCGAGGGCAAAGGCAGACGCCCTTGGGACCGACCGAACGACGTAAACAAACAAGCCGTGCTTGAACAAGGTGACAAGGCTGGGAAGTTTCATCTGGAACTTTGATTTCCTCGGTGGTGACGGGATCGGAGCGCGGGTGATCGTCGACAGTGCGGTGCGATACCCCTTGAGAATAAAACGACTCACGACTGCGAACGCAGGCTGGCCGCCAGGAAACCGTGCAGACCGGAACTCTTGGGAAAGCCGCCCGGAAAGAGATCCCTTTTAGGGATCGCCTTGTGAAAGGCAACGGCAATTGGGCCACCAGGGCGTCCGCCCTTCAAATCCAGCAATGTGGCAGTCGTCCACAGACGCGCCGCGGCTACGAAAAATGGCGCTCGCGGATAGAAGGCGCATGGCCATGCATCCCGATCACGACACGCTCTGCCAGTTCCGGCGCATCAACCACGAGGTGTTTTCGCGCTGCTTCGCGCAAGTGCTCGAGCTGACAGCGCGCTGATGCGCGCCTCGATGTTCACTTCATTCATCATGGCTTTCATCATTGCCAAGACGCACTCTCTTCACGTGATGTCCATCTTACGTACGTTTGCACTGTGGTTCACAGCCGGGCTGACTCTTTCTACGAGCGCCGCAGCCGAGCCCGCTCCGGTTCCGAAGGTTGACTATGAGAGCTTCGAATCCGCGATTCCGAATACGTGGAGGACGACAGGTGGAGCGACGTTTGCGCTCACGACCGAGCGCTACAAGTCGGGTGAACACAGCCTCGTTTGGAGCTGGAAATCGGTGGGCGATGCCATCGAAGTTTCTGGCGCGGAATTGTTCAACAACGAGTCCGCAGGCAAGGGATTTGCGATCTGGTTTTACAACGAAACGCCCCATGCCGTGCCGATGCGAGCGGAGTTGCTACTGCGCGGAAGTGTCATCGCCTCAGTGTGGTTTTGGATGGATTTCCAAGGCTGGCGGCCACTCGGCTCGTCGTATCAGGACGCGGGTTTGAAAACGGGACAAGCTATTGATGGGATTCGGATTCACCCGCCGGATGGCATCGCCGCTGGGCGCTTGTTCCTTGACTGTGCGAGCTTCAGCCAGTCCATCCGTGGCGGTGCTCTTGGCGATCAGATGCCCTGGAGCGGGGTACCGGAAAACCTCCGCCAAAAGCCGAGCGAGCTCGTCTTTTCCGACACCGATATCCACCTGAACCGTCCGTGGCTGCCTGAGCGACGAGAGCCAGCCCAAATCACGGCCAGCGAACGTGACGGGCTAGCACAACTCGCACAGCGCCTTTTGCCCCCGCTTTCCGGCCCCGGCAAAGGCCTCAAGACGGAGAGCATCGAGACGCTGCGTCAAACGATGAAGGAGTATCGGATCAAGCGCGATGAGCAGGGCCGGATCACTGGTCGACCGGTGGACAGCGACTCCATCCTGAAACCCGACGACGCCATCGATTTCTGGGCATACCTGAAATTCTGCGAAACGGTGCAGGGGGCTTATTCGCAGGCCAAGGAGCCGGCCCAACGTGACGAGCTTGAGCGGATGTTCATCGATCTTTCTGCTCATTTGCTCGATCAAGGCTGGAGCGCGGGCAGCCGTCTCCGACGGGGGGATAACTATCCCGGCGCTTCAGGCGCGTGCTTTCGCGCGATGCACGACGTGCTCGAAAAGGCGGGTCTGGCGCGTGGGATCGCTCTGGCCATGGCTTCTGCGCTCGGCTGCCAGAATAACGGCGGTTATCTGTGGAAAACGCCCGTCGCCAGCATGGACGGGCTTGGATTTTGGAACACTGAGCTGATTCCCTTCCTGCTCCTTTTGCCGGACGAGTCGGAGCGACTCCAGCACGTGCTTGCTGCCAAGCGTTTCTTTGACCTCGCGCTGGTGAACCCGGCGACGCTCGGACCGGACGGCTGCGCCTATCATCACGGCACGTTCCATTTTGCGTATGCCTCCTACAATCTGCCACGTCTAGTCGGCGTCCTGCAAAAGCTGGTCGGCACGGATTTTCGCCTCAGCAAGGACGCCCACGAACGCCTGAGGACCTACGCCCATGCCATCGCCTTCACCCTGAGCGGCGGCGAACAACCCTACAACCTCGGGGCGCGTGCAGGCACCCCGCTGCACGGAAACATGGGCGACCTGGCAATCGCCCTCGCTCAACTCGGAAGCCCGGATGGCAGCCAAGCGCTTGATCCCGAGATGCTGGCGCTAGCCGTCACTGAGTTTCAGGACCTTGGGAAAGATGGAGCCGCAAAGCTGAATTCCGAACCGCTCAAGTCATGGCTCGCCGGTGGCGGGAAACCGCTGTCCCTCGACGGCCACCTCGTCATGAATGGATCGCCCATCGGAATCCATCGCCGCCCGGGATTCCTCGTCGGCATCGCTGGAATGTCCAAGTTCTGGGAGGGCCTCGAAATCTATGGATGGACCCAGTTGAACAACTACGGCCGCTTCGCCCGAAACGGATCAATCTGTGTCGTCGCCAACGGGTCGCCCCTTTCCCTGGCCGACAGCGGTTGGGCCTACGATGGCTGGAACTGGTCTCATTTTCCCGGAACCACCGCCCTGCTCAGCCCGGATGCCGACCTTTTCGACGGCTACGCACTGTATCGAAATGGCAGCGCCTTCGCTGGTGGCACTGAACTCGACGGCAATGGCGTCTGGGCCATGGACTTTTCCGGTGGCAACGGAGTTCGCTTCAAGAAATCTGTGTTCTGCTTCGATAATCGCATCACCGTCGTTACCTCGGACATTCAGGTCACCGCCAAGACGGGTGCACCCGCCATTACCACGCTTTTCCAAAACAGCATCCGTCCAGGCCATGACTCGATCACATTCGACGATGAGTCCACGCTATCCCTCGGCGAATCGAAACAGCTCGGCGGAAATCGGACCCATTGGCTGATCGATAACCAAGGCATCGGCTATCACCTCCCCGCAGGCCAGCCCACGTTAATTTTGTCATGCCGTCGGCAAGAGTGGACCTACATGATCCGCAAATATCTCATCGACCCGGCAAAGGATCCTTTCCCGACCATAAACGACTACCACAACTGGAATCGCATGGGCAAAGACATGGCCGCACTGGCAAAGTGCTATCGTCCCAGCGTCGGTGAGTTTGCCCTGGGCTGGTTCGATCATGGCGCGGCTCAGTCCGCATCCAGCTGCGCATATACCATGGTGATCAACGTGACGCCGGAGCGAATGCGCGCATTCGCCGCCAACCCGACCTACGAAATCCTGAGCCAAAACGAACATGTGCACGCGCTTCGCGACCGGCCCACTGGCACCACCGCTTACGCATTGTTCACGGCCAACCGAGCGATCGCTGCCGCAGGCCTACTGCGAGCAAACGACCAACCATGTCACATCATGCTCCGTCCCAATGGCGCCAATCTCAAACTGAGCCTTGCATGCACCGATATCGCGCGCACCCGCCCAGTCGCTCTTACGTTGGAAGGCGCATGGAAACCCACCACTCCAGCGCCGCAAATCGTCCGGTGCACATCCGATGGCAAGACAACGGTCCTCGAGCTTCAGCCCGACTACTACATGCCATTGAGGATGGAACTGGCGCCGGCTAATGGCGGATAGATGATAGCGGGAGCAAGGTTCGTAGCGGGAGGAAGCTTCCGGCTCCAGACATCCATGTACACCGGCGGAAATGGCCTTAGGCAAGGACTTAGTACGGCACCGCTTCCAATACAAGTCCCTCGAAATCAAAGAGGTGGAGGCGAGGGGAGTTGAACCCCTGTCCTAATGGCCTTTGTCGCAAACCTCTACATGCTTATCCGGTC
>FTCV01002633.1_pt1 | contig 21524 bp, 23 predicted proteins | sample 1639691 | NCBI WGS metagenome assembly FTCV01 (sample SAMEA3914864, study PRJEB12502) | metagenome | biome: forest; material: soil | place: USA | collected 2012-03-12 | depth 0.3 m
CGATCGCGAAAGATAGAGATGATGTCCGATCTCTTCTCCGCCGCTGGCATGGAAAAGGATGCGCCGCGCCCGCTTGCCGACAGGCTGCGGCCGGCAAAACTCGCTGAAGTCGTTGGCCAAGAGCATTTGACTGGCGAAGATGGCGCGCTGACCCGGCTATTGCATTCGGGAACGATCGGCTCGCTGATCTTCTGGGGACCGCCGGGCACCGGAAAGACCACGGTCGCACGGCTGCTGGCGCATGAGACCAGCCTGCATTTTGAGCAGATTTCCGCGATCTTTTCCGGCATCGCCGACTTGAAGAAGGTGTTCGACGCGGCGCGCGGCCGACGCAGTTTAGGCGAGGGCACCTTGCTCTTCGTGGACGAGATCCATCGCTTCAACCGCACGCAACAGGATAGTTTCCTGCCGGTCATGGAGGACGGCACGATCACGTTGATCGGTGCGACCACAGAAAACCCGTCTTTTGCGCTCAATGCCGCGCTGCTGTCTCGCGCCAGGGTGATGACCTTCCAGGCGCTGGACGAGGCCGGCATTCTGCGGTTGTTCGACCGCGCCGAAGCAATCGACGGCGAAAAACTGCCGCTTGATGAAGAAGCCCGGCTCGCGCTCGCCGGCATGGCTGATGGAGACGGTCGTGCTGCTTTGACCCTTGCCGAGGAGGTGCGACGCGCCGCCAAGCCTGGCGAGATTTTCGACACGGCCGGGCTAGTGCAGGTGCTGCAACGCCGCGCGCCGATTTACGACAAGTCTCAGGATGGGCATTACAATCTCATCTCGGCGCTGCATAAAACGGTGCGCGGCTCCGATCCCGATGCAGCCCTCTATTATTTTTGCCGCATGGTGGATGCAGGCGAGGACCCGCTCTTTCTCGCCCGCCGATTGGTCCGCATGGCATCGGAAGATATCGGCAATGCCGATCCGCAGGCATTGCAGGTCGCACTCAATGCCAAGGAGGCTTACGACTTTCTCGGTAGCCCGGAAGGCGAATTGGCGCTGGCGCAATGCGTGGTCTATCTCGCCACTGCGCCGAAATCGAACGCGGTTTACACGGCTTACGCTGCTGCGATGCGCACCGCTAAGGCGGCAGGCTCACTGATGCCGCCTAAAACCATTCTCAACGCGCCGACCAAGCTGATGAAGAACGAAGGCTATGGCGCTGATTACGCTTACGATCACGACGAGCCTGACGCTTTCTCAGGCCAGGATTACTGGCCTCCAAAACTTGGCCGTAAGACTTTCTACGAGCCTGTCGAACGCGGTTTCGAGCGCGAAATCCGCAAACGCCTCGAATGGTGGGAGAAATTGAGACGGGAACGGCGCGGCGAGCCGTGACATATGCCGCGTTCAGCCCGCAAAGAATTTGACTTTGCGGCCGAAAATCAGCACTCCACGCTACCATGCAAGCTTTTCTTATCGTTTTCCTCGCCGGCGGCGTCGGTTCGGCGCTGCGTTACGGCACAGGCGTCCTGGCTCTTGAAATGATGGGGCCAAGCTTCCCATGGGGTACTCTGGCTGTAAATTTAATAGGCTGCACAATCATGGGGATTTTCGCGCGGGTGCTGCCGATGCCGGCGGAGGGGCTCCCTACGCTGCGGTTGCTGCTGATGACAGGTCTGCTTGGCGGCTACACCACCTTTTCCGCGTTCTCGCTCGACGCAGCCAATCTGTGGATGCGCGATGAGATTGGCGCGGCGACCACCTATGTAGCGGCATCGGTAATCGGCAGCCTGATAGCCGTTACAGTTGGCCTGTTCGTTGGCAAGGCGTTGCTGTCATGAACGAGGCTGCGGAGAAACCTGCAAAGCCCGGCGTCACCAGTCTGGCGGTCGAGGAGGATGAGGCTGGCATGCGACTGGACCGCTGGTTCAAGCTGCATTTTCCGGAGGTCGCCTTTGGCCATCTGCAAAAACTGCTCCGCACCGGTCAGGTTCGCGTCAATGGCGGGCGGGTCAAGGCGGACACGCGGTTGGAGGCATGGCAGGCTGTCCGTATTCCTCCGCTCGGCGATGCTGCACCGGCGCCAGGGCAGGGCGCTGGCGCCAATAAGCCCGGTGCCTCGCGCGGGATTTCCGCGCCGATGATCGGCAAGGGCGCGCAGAAGGGGCAAGTGCTCGATCCCGCGACCTTTCTGAAATCGATCACGCTGTATGAGGATCGTGACGTCTTCGTTTTCAACAAGCCCTTCGGCCTTGCGGTTCAGGGCGGCTCGGGCCTTAAGCAGCATATCGATGGCATGCTGCCGGCCCTTGCTTCGCAACGCGGTGATATCCCACGTCTCGTCCATCGGCTGGACAGAGACACTTCGGGCGTGTTGGTCATTGCGCGCACTCGGAAGGCTGCGGCGGAACTTGGGGTGGCTTTCCGCGAACGCTCGACCAAGAAAATCTATTGGGCGCTCACGCGTGGCGTGCCTCGTGTGAAGCAGGGGCGCATTTCGAGCTATCTCGCCAAAGGGCAGGATGAGAAAACCGGCAACGACAAGATGCATATCGCCAAGCATGGCGATAGCGGCGCCGATCATGCGCTGACCTATTATGCCGTTGTCGATCGCGTGGCCGAAAAGCTTGGCTGGCTCTCGCTGCGCCCCGTTACTGGGCGCACGCATCAGCTCCGTGTCCATACCGCCGAGATGGGGCATCCGATCGTTGGCGATCCGAAATATTTCAACATCGACAACTGGGAATTTCCTGGAGGCATCCAGAACAAGCTGCACTTGATGGCGCGGCGTATTGTGCTGCCTTTGCCTTCAGGCAAGATGCTCGATGTCACGGCGCCTCTGCCGCCCCATATGCAACAGTCATGGAATCTGCTCGGGCTCGACGCCAAGCAATACGATCCGATTGAGGATGCGCCGGAGCGTTGAGGCAAGCTCCATTGCAGCTTTCTGTCCGGCGTCTGACCAAGATTTAAGTTGCCTGCGCGCCAGCGGGTTTTATCTCTCCCAGCTAATTCGAGGGAGAACCCCAATGCGCATCATTATCCTTGCCGCGGCTTTTGGCTTTGCCCTCACCGGCGTTGCGCTGGCGCAAACAGCAAGCCCGGTTGCGCCGCCTGCTTCCACGTCAGCGCCTGGACAGGATATCGACGTCAGACCGATCCGCCTGAGCTGTCGGGATGAAGCTACCGCCAAGGGTCTGAAGGATCAGGAGTTGCGCGAGGCCGTACGGGCTTGCGTGCAGGCAAAGCTGCCCGAAGGCTATGCGATGAATGGTCGTCCTGGGCCCAAGATGGTGCGCGAGGCCTGCCGCAGCGAGGTGGACGGGCAAGGCCTGAAGGGACCAGATCGCCGTGCGGCCGTGCAGAAATGCTTCGCCGAAAAGCGCCCCGATCTCGCCAAGGCCGAAGCTTGCCGTAAGGATGCGAAGGACAAAGGCCTTCAGGGAGACGATTTCCGCGAAGCGGTCAAAGCCTGCCGCAGCGCGGCTTGAGCATTCGCCTTCCTTTCCTTTCGGCGCGAACCGTGCTGAAAGGCCAGCATGAAACTTGTCATGCTCGATGTCGACGGCACCCTGGTCGACAGCGCCAGGATTATCATCGACGCACAGGTTGAAACCTTTGCCGCACATGGTCTTGCTTACCCAGGGCGGGAGGCGGGTTTGGCGGTGGTAGGTTTGAGCCTTCAGCTTGCGCTCGCCGAACTTGCCAGAGATGCTGAGATCGCGCCGGCGTTGACGGAAACCTATCGCGAAGTCTTCACCCGTATGCGGCGGGACCCGATTTACGTCGAGCCCCTTTATCCAGGTGTTGCCGAAACGATTGTTGCCTTGTCGGAGCGCAACGACATCATGCTCGGCATTGCGACAGGCAAATCGCGCAGGGGAGCGGAATACATCATTGAGCGCGAGCGCTGGCACGAGCGCTTTGCCGTCATTCGCACCGCCGATGATGGGCCTTCGAAACCGCATCCTGAAATGCTCCTCGGTGCCTGCGAGATCACCGGCATAGCGCCTGCCGACATGCTCATGATCGGCGATTCCACGTTCGACATGCAGATGGGCAAGGCCGCAGGCGGCCGTTCCATCGCCGTTTCCTACGGATTCCAGCCGGTTGATCGGCTTCTGGAAGCTGGCGCGGATGCGGTCATCGATAATTTCGCTGAACTGCCGTTACATCTGCCAGACGCGCCCGGACCATTATGAGCACGAACGACTGGTTCCCCGAAAATATTGATCCGGCGACCTATGATCCGGTGCGCTCGGCGCGCGGGGCGATGAAAACCACCCTGCCGAAACGCTTCTACAAGGAAGCTTCGGTCAGTGAGAGCGAGCATGGTTTCCAGCTCCTGTTGGATGGGCGTCCAGCCCGAACGCCTGCGCGGAACCCGCTTGCTTTGCCGACCTTTACGGCTGCCGAACTTCTCGCTGCGGAATGGGCTGCGCAAGAACAGGAAATCAATCCGGCTGCGATGCCTATCACTCGCATTGCGCATGTCGCGCTTGACCATGTCGCGAACAAAATGGCCGAAGTCAGCGCAGATATTGCGAAATATGCCGGATCCGATCTCCTGTTTTACCGCGCGGAAGAGCCACAACGGCTGGTCGAGCGACAGAAGGAGCTTTGGGATCCGGTTTTGCGCTGGATCGAAGAGCGCTTCGATGCGCCGTTCCGAACCAGCAATGGGATCGTGTTTGTCTCGCAGCCCGCCGATTCGATCGCGCGGATCGAGGCAACGATAGCAGAGATCAAGAGCCCGGCCGCGCTTGCCGCTCTTCACGTCATGACGACACTGACCGGCTCCATTCTCCTGGCTCTCGCTGTCGCGCACCGGCAAATCGACGTTGACGCTGCTTTCACCGCCGCCGAACTCGACGCCGATACGCAGCGCGAGCTTTGGGGCGCCGACGCGGAAGCCGTGGCTGCCCGCGCCAATCGCGATCGCGATAACCAGGCCGCAGCAGCGCTCTACCTTGCCTTGAGCTGATCGCCGGCGATCCGAATTTCGGCGCGCTCCATCGCATAGCCCGCATGATAGAAATCGCGGATGCGCGAAATGCGGCCCGCTATCCATTCCAGCAGAATGAAATTCGTTGGTCTGCACGCCGGATCGTCTGGATTGTAGGAGATGAGGGCCATCTGTCCATCGACCGTGCCGATCGCCAGCCGCCAGCTCGGCATCGCGGCATAGTTGGTGAAGTAAGGCGAGACGCTGCTCTTGCCGCGTTTATGGAAGCGATTCACCAGATCAAAGCGGACATCTTCTGACAGGAGATCGCGCACGGCATCGAAGTCGCGAGCGTTGAACCGATCGACGTAGAGCTGCAACCGCAAATGTTCTTCCTCGGTCAACCCAAGGACATTGTCTTCTTCAGCTCCAAGCGCCGTCAGCCTGTTGCGACCGCGATGGAGTGAGGCTTTCACCGCAGGCAAGCTCATTGCCATGATCGCACTGATCTCCTGCAGCGAATATCCGATGACATCCATCAAGATGACGCTGCTGCGTTCCGCGGGAGAAAGTTTCATGAAATGTCTCAGCCCTATGGCTGCGGCCTCGCGTCTGCCGATCTCGTCACCGGGATCGGCGGCTGTCTCGTCCTGCTGCTCCACTACGATTGCCTGCGCACGCATCCGCCGGCGCAGAAAATCCAGCGCGGTGTTATGTGCGATCCGGAAAAGCCACCCCTCGATGTTGGTGATCGAACCATCGTCGGGAAATGCTTCCAGCGCCTTCATCAGCGCATCCTGCAGAATATCCTCGCCATCGATCACTGAGCCCGCCATGCGCGCGCAATAGCGATGCAACCGCGGGCGCAACTCCTGCGCGACTTTTTCAAGCGTGGAGCCATGCTTCTTTCTTTCGAACACACCGTTCTCCTTGGTCTCGGTCGTGACAAGGACGTTTGGCGACGAACAAAAAGACTCATCGGCGACGAAATATTTCTGAGGCATGGGAATCCTTGCGCCATTCCGCATCGTCCTTTGACCGACCCCAACAACAAGGAGTGCGGTCATGAAGCTCTACTCACTTCCCGGATCACCGAACACGCGCAAGGTGCTGGCGGTTTCCCACCACCTCGATCTCAACCTTGAGATTGAGCAACTCGACTTTTTGCGTGGCGACACGCGCAAGCCGGAATTCCTGGCCATCAATCAGAATGGCATGGTGCCGGTGCTGGAAGATGGCTCGTTCGTGCTCTGGGAGTCGAACGCCATCATGCAGTATCTGGTGGAAAAGGTCGGTGGTTCGCCGATCTTCCCGACGGATTTGAAGCTGCGCACGGAGGTGTTGCGCTGGCAATTCTGGGAGCTGACGCATTTCAACAAGGCTTTCGGCACGCTCGTCTTCGAAAGCGTCATCAAGCCACAATTCGGCATGGGTAACGCCGCCGAGGATCTCGTGTCCTTCTGCCTTACGGAATTGGCGCGTTTCGCGCCGGTGCTGGAACACCATCTTGATAGCAGGCAATATCTGGTCGGCGACGGGCTCACGATCGCCGATTACTCGATGGTATGTCTCGAGAAGTATCGCGGCGCGACTGCCTTCGACTGGTCGCCCTTCCCTCAGATCAATCGCTATCTCGATCGCATACGTCAGTCGGATGCCTGGGTAAAAGCCGATCCGGCGGCGCAGCCTCACGCGGTCGCCGCGTGATGGATACGCGGTTGATTTCGTATCGCGTCAAGGCCGGCTTGGCGGATGAGAATGAGCGGCTCATCCGGGGGGTGTTTGCCGAACTCGATAAGGCGCGGCCCGGAAATCTCGGCTACTTCGCCGTCCGAGCCGCTGATGACGCGTTTTTCCATCTGGTCATGGCGCAGCGGCGGCCAAGTCCGCTTATGGCCTTGCCGGCATTCGAGAACTTCCAAGCCAATATTTCCGAACGCCTTTTGGCGTCACCGGAAATTCGCGAGGTAACGCTTGTCGGTGCATATCGGCGCTAGCATGACGGGCGGCCGGGATATCGTCCCTGCCGCCCGATCACGACAAATGAGTTTGCTTGAAGCCGCCTGAATATTTCAGGCCGAAGCCGAGCGCACGGTCGATGCCGATATGTGCTGCCCAGATCAGCGCCAGCGGTAAGGCATGTGGCCAGCCGATATACCAAGGCAGTGCGAAGACGAGCGTAGGTGCGAGATAAGTGTGGGCAGCGTTGTATGCGAGCGCGCCAGCTCGTTGTCCGACGAGATAACCCAGCATGGACAAGTCCGGCGTCAGCAGCAGCACGAAGAACATCCAGACTGGCGCACCAAGGGCGACATACAGGCCAATCGCGCCCACGAAGACAAGCAGACCCTCGGCCTGAAGCAGCGTTCGTGGCAGCCCTTTCGTTTGGCCTGACGGTGCGATCGGCGCGACTGCTTCCTGCATCCACTTCTCCTCGCTTCGCAATCGCTTGCGCTTTTGGCTCATAGCGTGGTGCTTCACTTCGCGATATCACCATGCGACAACCCGCCAACAGATTATCCCGCCAGAGGCGCCAAGCCCATGAAAGACATCCTCGAAAAGCTCGAAACACGTCGCGCGGAAGCGCGGCTCGGTGGTGGCGAGAAGCGCATCGAGGCGCAGCACGCCAAGGGCAAGCTGACGGCGCGTGAGCGCATCGATCTATTGCTGGACGAGAATTCCTTCGAGGAGTTCGACATGTTCGTGCAGCACCGCTCGACCGAGTTCGGCATGGAGAAGACCAAGATTCCCGGTGACGGCGTCGTCACCGGCTGGGGCAAGGTCAATGGCCGCACGGTCTTCGTCTTCGCCAAGGATTTCACGGTCTTCGGCGGCTCTTTGAGCGAGACGCACGCGCAGAAGATCACAAAGATTCAGGATATGGCGCTGAAGATGCGCGCGCCGATCATCGGGCTTTACGATGCCGGCGGCGCGCGCATTCAGGAAGGCGTCGCCGCGCTCGGCGGCTATGCCGATGTCTTCAAGCGCAACGTCATCGCCTCGGGCGTCATCCCGCAGATTTCGGTGATCATGGGGCCTTGCGCCGGTGGCGACGTCTATTCGCCTGCCATGACCGACTTCATCTTCATGGTGAAGGACACGAGCTATATGTTCGTCACTGGGCCGGATGTGGTCAAAACCGTCACCAATGAGACGGTGACTGCGGAAGAGCTCGGGGGCGCTTCGATCCATGCGGTCAAGTCCTCCATCGCGGATGGCGCTTTCGAGAACGATGTCGAGTGCCTGCTGCAGATTCGCCGGCTGATCGATTTCCTTCCTTCGTCGAACGAAAGCGGCGTGCCGGAAATCCCGAGTTATGACGATCCGAACCGCGTGGAGATGAGTCTCGATACGCTGGTGCCGGATAATCCCAACAAGCCATACGACATGAAGGAATTGATCCTGAAAGTCGCGGACGAAGGTGATTTCTTCGAAATTTCCGAGAAATTCGCGCAGAACATCATCACCGGTTTTGGCCGCATCGACGGCCGCACGGTCGGTTTCGTCGCCAACCAGCCGTTGGTGCTCGCCGGCGTGCTCGATTCGGACGCCTCGCGCAAAGCCGCCCGCTTCGTGCGCTTCTGCGATGCATTCGAAATCCCGATCATCACCTTCGAGGATGTGCCAGGCTTCCTGCCGGGCACCGCGCAGGAATATGGCGGCCTGATCAAGCATGGTGCGAAGCTGCTTTTTGCCTATAGCCAATGCACGGTGCCGTTAGTGACGGTAATCACGCGCAAGGCCTATGGCGGCGCTTATGACGTGATGGCGTCGAAGCACATCGGTGCTGACGTGAACTACGCCTGGCCGACGGCGCAGATCGCGGTGATGGGCGCCAAGGGAGCGGTCGAGATTATCTTCCGAGCTGACATGAACGATCCCGAAAAGATCGCGGCGCGCACCAAGGAATATGAAGATCGCTTCCTCTCGCCCTTCGTCGCTGCAGAGCGTGGTTATGTTGATGAGGTGATCATGCCGCATTCGACGCGTCGGCGCATTTCGCGCGCGCTCGACATGCTGCGGACCAAGGAAGTCGAAGGTCCCTGGAAGAAGCACGATAATTTGCCGCTGTAGAGCCAAGAAAAAACAGTCGCTTATCCTTTAAAGCGTGTTCCAATATCAGTCGTGGCGTGGGGACGCTTGGGGGGAAATCATGAGAAAGCTTGGCTTGGCGGCAGCCATTGGTTGCCTGCTGTCTTTGTTTGCCAATCAATCCGGTTCAGCTCAGCAAGCGCCTGAGCAGGAAGTCAATCTTCTATCCTTCGCCAATGGCGCCCTCGTGGAGCGCGCTTCCTCGATTTACAACGATAGTTGGGATCCGTTTTTTCTGCTGCTGGAGGATCCCCAAACCGGCTGGACGAACGCGCAGGGCATCAAACCGCCTTTTGAGCTGGTCTTTTCCCTGCCGAACCGTTCTGAAATCCGGCGCGTCATGTTTGATACGGGCGCAGCGGAATCGCCGGAGCGATCGGCCAAGGCGATCTCTATCGAAGTTTCGGATGACGGTAAGACGTTCCGTTCTGCTGGTAGCTTCGAGTTGAAGGCGCGCTTGAACGATCAGCAATTTGCCTTGCCGTCCCCAGCGTCCGGGCAATTCATCAAGCTCATCGTCAAAAGCAACTATGGCGACGATAAATATTGGGAGTTGTTCAACGCGCGCGCCTTTGGCGTGCCGCTTGAGAACAAGCCCATCCCAAATGTGACGGGTACCTACGACAATGCTTTCTACGGAAAGTTTCACCTTCTGCAGGAAGGCGCGCAGCTCACTGGCTGCTACGAGTCAAAGGGCGGCCTCGTGCAAGGCGGGCTGGAGTCTCACGCTATGCGCCTGGTCTGGCGGGAGAATACGGGCAAGCAGGGGCCCGCTATCATGGTCCTGTCTCGTGATGGCAAGCTGTTCAAGGGTGCATGGCGGTTCGACGACGAGACGAACTGGTCCAAGAACTGGGACCTTAAAAAGACAAGCAGCGACGTCGGCTTCTGTCCGCATTGGAAGCCGAAGACCGCCTCTGGCAATGTCGTAGCAGCAAGCCTCGCCGATCAGGGGCGCGTCCGTCTCTACGGCATCAATTTCGATATCGACAGCGATCATATCCGGGCCGATGCGAAGCCGGCGATTGACCAACTGGTTGCGGCGCTCAAGGCGAATGTGAGCTGGAAGGTCATGATCGAAGGACACACCGACGCGACCGGATCGGATGAACACAATCGCGATCTTTCAAACCGTCGTGCCGCTTCGGTGAAAGCGGCGCTGGTTGCTGCCGGCATCGCGGCCGATCACCTCGGCAGCGCCGGTTTCGGCGCGTCCAAGCCCGTCGCGTCAAATGACAACGAGATCGGCCGCGCCCAGAACCGGCGGGTGGAGGTTGCCCGGCAGTAATCCTGCGTGAGCAAGACCACTGTCGGTTCTCTTGGGTTATATGGCCTTCAGGAACGCCTGCGTTAGCGTCACGTCCTGCTGTGTCAGGCCATGGCCGGTCGGCAGTGTTTCCTGAGTGACGGCTGCCCCACGGCTCCGCAACTGCTCAGCAAGCCTTGCGGCTCCGTTTGCTGGAACGATCGGGTCATTGCGGCCTGAAAGGATCAGGACGGGTTTGCCGGGCAAGCCGCTAAGGTCAGGTGGTGACGCCAGAGGTGGCATTGCCCTGAGCAATACAGCGCCGGACAGAACCTCCGGTCGCAGCAGCAGGAGCGCAGCCGCGATATTAGCGCCGTTGGAAAACCCGAGCGCGATCGGCTTTTCGATCCGATAGCGCTCGATCGACTCGGCGACGAAATCAGCCAAGGCGTGAGCCTGAGCGATCACATCGTCTTCGTCGAACACGCCTTCCGCCAGGCGGTGGAAGAAACGCGGCATGCCATGCTCCAACACCTTGCCACGCGGCGAGAGCAATGCCGCGCCCGGCGACACTGTTTCACCCAGCGGCAACAGGTCGCTTTCATCGCCACCTGTGCCGTGAAGCAGCAGGAGGGGCCGCTTTCCCGCAACACTTGCCGGCTGGAAGTGATGCAGGAAGCTGGCGGAAGCTGCGATTGCCGTCATGCCGCCTCTCCGTGAGCGGGAGCAAGTGACGGCAAGGCCGCTTCGATCCGGCTGCGATGCTTTTCCAGCCATTCCGGCAGCTTGAGCGCCTGCCCAAGCGTCTCGACCGGCTCATCGACCGCGAAGCCCGGATCATCCGTGGCGATCTCGAAGATGATGCCGCCCGGTTCACGGAAATAGACGGAGCGGAAATAGTTGCGCTCCTTCTGCTCCGTCGTGCCGATCTTCATCGCCTGAAGCGCTTCCGCCATCTCGGCCTGATTGGCGTCGTTGGCGGCACGGAAGGCGATATGATGCACCGATCCCGCGCCCATCACAGCCGGGCGCGCACCCTCGACCTGTTCAAGATCGATATGCGCACCGAACTGATCGGCGGGCGTCAGATAGCGCGTGACCTTGCCTTCCGTACCGGCGCTCTTCCAGCCAAAAGCCTCCTCCAGAACGCGAGCGGTACCGGCGATATCGCCGAGCGACAGCGCAGCGCCGGCGAAGCCGCGAATGGCGCTCTCGGCAGCGATATTGCCAACGGCATAGCCCGGCAGCTCCGAAGCGGTCCGGCGCGCGACCAAAGCGAGCGGCATTCCGTCCGGATCGCGGAAACGGATGACCGTTTCGCCAAATAGCTTTACCGGGGCATCGTGTTCGACCTGCCGCGTGATGAGGCGGTCGATCCAGAACGACACCGCGCCTTCCGGAATGAGGAAGCGGGTTTCGCTCGTCTCGCCCCGGCCTGGTCGGCGCGCCGGCACATCCGCCCACGGGAAGAAAGTCAGGATCGTGCCGGGCTGGCCGGTCTCGTCGCCATAGTAGAGGTGATAGGTGCCGGGATCGTCGAAGTTGACGGTCTTCTTCACCAGCCGCAGGCCGAGCGTGTCGGTGTAGAAAGCGACATTGCGGGCGGCCGGGCCGGAAATGGCGGTGATGTGATGGATACCTGCAGAGATGGGCATGGCTAACTCCTATGCGTGATGGTTTGCCATGTGGGTTGGCCCCTGCGCCACGACATCCTGCGAAAGCCCAGTTTGCACAAATGAAAGCGAAGGCATCGCGATGGTTACCAGCGCGGCAACCATGGAAGATGATCGCTCCTTAACGATGAGAACAATGTCGATCAGCGTATTAGCGGGTTCTCAACACGTCTGATCTAATCGTTAACGTCATCAAGAGGGCATTAGCCCCGAGGCGTCAACGAGGTCCGACATGTATATGAATAAGGAACGCAGCATCGCGCTTGCGATACTTGAAAAAGAAGCTCTGTCATTCGACGATATTGTTGCGTTGCGGGGCTATATTTTCGAAACAGGTATTGCGAGCCGCGAAGAGGCCGAAATGCTGATGGCGGTCGATCGCAGCCCATCCGCTGGCGTTCCTGGCTGGTCCGCCTTCTTCATCGAGGCGCTGACGGATTTCGTCGTCTGGCAGCAGCGTCCGACCGGCCGTATCACCGAATCCGATCTCGACTGGCTCGTTGGCTGCATCGGTGATCAGCCGACCACCAACGGCAAGGCTCTCCTGTTCAACCTCGTCCGTGAGGCTCATCAGCATCCGAGCCGCATGAGCGAAATCGTGATGCGGTTCTCGGCCAACAGCTAAGAAGCGCTTGCTCTACCCTGGCCCAGCGCCGCAACCGGCACTGGGGCCTTGGTATGATTTGCTTCCCCCGCGAAGCGCGCTAGAACCCTCTGCAGTCACGCAGAGGAATATCCCGCATGTTCAAGAAGATCCTCATCGCCAATCGCGGCGAAATCGCCTGCCGTGTGATCAAGACGGCGCGAAAGATGGGGATCAAGACGGTAGCGGTTTATTCGGATGCCGATCGCGATGCCGTCCACGTTGCGATGGCCGATGAGGCGGTTCATATCGGCGAGGCGCCAGCCGCCCAATCCTATCTCGTCATCGACAAGATCATTGCCGCCTGTAAGGCGACGGGCGCGGAAGCGGTCCATCCCGGCTACGGTTTTCTCTCCGAGCGTGAAGCTTTCGCTCTGGCGCTGAAGGAAGCGGGCATCACCTTCATCGGGCCTAATCCGCATGCCATCGCCGCGATGGGCGACAAGATCGAATCCAAGAAGGCCGCCGCGGCTGCGCAGGTTTCGACCGTACCAGGCTTCCTCGGTATTATCGAAAGCCCGGATCAAGCGGTGAAGATCGCCGATGAGATCGGCTATCCCGTCATGATCAAGGCTTCTGCCGGTGGCGGCGGCAAAGGTATGCGCATCGCCCATAGCGCGTCGGAAGTCGCGGAAGGTTTTGCCCGCGCTAAGTCGGAGGCCGCGTCATCCTTCGGCGATGACCGCGTTTTCGTCGAGAAATTCATCGTCAATCCGCGCCACATCGAAATCCAGGTGCTTGGCGACAAGCACGGCAATGTCATCTATCTCGGCGAGCGCGAATGCTCGATCCAGCGCCGCAACCAGAAGGTTATCGAGGAAGCCCCAAGCCCGCTGCTGGACGAGGCGACACGCAAGAAGATGGGCGAGCAGGCCGTGGCTCTTGCCAAGGCGGTGAATTACGACAGCGCCGGCACGGTCGAATTCGTCGCGGGTCAGGACCGCAGCTTCTTCTTCCTGGAAATGAACACCCGTCTGCAGGTCGAGCATCCGGTGACGGAGATGATCACCGGTATCGATCTCGTTGAGCAGATGATCCGCGTCGCAGCGGGCGAAGAGCTGAAGATCCGACAGCAGGATGTGAAGCTCAATGGCTGGGCCGTGGAGAGCCGGGTTTATGCGGAAGACCCGACCCGCAATTTCCTGCCCTCGACCGGCCGGCTGATCCGCTATCGCCCGCCGATGGAGGGCACGGTTGCGGAAGTGACGGTCCGAAACGATACGGGTGTGGAGGAGGGGGGCGATATCTCGATCTATTACGATCCGATGATCGCCAAACTTGTGACGCATGGCCCAAATCGCCTTGCCGCCATCGACGGCCAGGCCAAGGCACTCGACGCCTTCGTCATCGATGGCATTCGCCACAATATTCCATTTCTCTCGACGCTGATGAACCATCCGCGCTGGCGCGAGGGCAAGCTTTCAACCGGCTTCATAGCGGAAGAGTTTCCGGACGGTTTTATCGCGCCGGAGCCGACAGGAGCCGTTGCCGCACGCATGGCTGCGGTGGCGATTGCGATCGATCATCTCCAGAACATGCGCAAGCGCCAGATCACCGATCAGACGGGCAACCCGACGCGCTTCTCCTTTGCGCGCGAGCGTGTCGCCATGCTTGGCAAGCAAAGCTTTGCCGCGCGGGTTACAGGAGACGAGGACCTTGGCCGCCTGCACCAGACTGGCATCGCTTTCACCGGCGAAACGCGATCTGTGAAGGTGGTCAGCGACTGGCGGCCCGGCGATCCGGTCTGGACCGGCATTGTCAACGGCATGGAGATCGCGGTGCAGGTGAGGGGGATCCCGAACGGCTATTTCCTCAGCCATGGCGGCTTCGCCACGCAGGCGCGGGTCTATACGCAACGCGAAGCTGAACTTGCGGCCCTGATGCCGGAAAAGAAGGCGGCTGATACCTCCAAGGCGCTGCTTTGCCCGATGCCGGGCCTTGTCAAAGCCATTGCGGTTGCAGTCGGCCAAGAGGTGAAGGCTGGCGAAACGCTCGCCATCGTCGAAGCGATGAAGATGGAAAACGTTCTGCGCGCCGAACGGGACGTAACCGTCAAGACGCTGCATGCAAAACCTGGCGACAGCCTCGCTGTCGATGCTGTCATCATGGAATTTGCTTAAGAGAATTTTCAGTATAAAAGGCAGCCCAACCAAGAAAAGATTCGGGGTTGGGTATGCCGCTCTACTTTGCTTACGGCGCGAATATGGATGTGCTCGGGATGTCCGGGCGCTGCCCGGCCTCGAAAGCCTTGGGCCCTGCGCGGCTGGCCCGCCACCGCTTCATCGTGACGAAATCGGGCTATGCCAGTGTAATGCGCAGCCCATTTTCCGATGTCCATGGCGTTTTATGGGATCTGGCGCTGTCCGACATTCGCGCGCTCGATCGTTTTGAGGCGATCGACGGCGGCCTCTATTGTAAGCTTCATCAACCGGTCATCGTCGCCGGCGCGCCTCGTCGCGCCATGCTTTATGTCGCGACCTGTTCTGAGCCAGGGGTACCCAAACCTGGATACATGGAGAATATTGTGACTTCGGCGGAAGCCTGGGAATTGCCGGCGAATTACATCGCCGATCTTTCCCGTTATTTGCCGGGCGGTAAGGCGAGATCGACCGATGGGCGGCGCCGACGGGCATGAACTCCGGGAAGCATCTTGTGATCACTGGTCGGGTGCAGGGCGTGGGTTATCGCGCCTTCGTTCAACGGTGGGCTCAAGACCTTAAGCTCGATGGTTGGGTTCGCAATCGCAGCGACGGCACCGTCGAGGTTGAGGTTTTCGGAGAGACGATAGCGCTAGAGTCGCTGATTGATGCTTGCCGACGTGGCCCTCCGGGGGCGACTGTGACTGAGATTGTCGAAAATCAGATTACGGGTGCTTCCGTTGCCGCAGGTTCCGGTTTCGCGGTGAAGCCGACGCTCTGATCCAGGTGGTTGCCTTCAAATGTTTCCGGTCTAGGCTTGCAGGCCTGATCCGAGGCAAAAGGAGGCTACATGCCATTTTTCAGGATAGCGCTGGTTGGCCTGATCTATATTGCCGCGTTTCAATCGACGGCTCAGGCGCATAAGGTTTTGAAGAAAGTTCCTGATTACGCGTTGAAAGAATGGAACGACCTCAAGGGGCCGGCGGCCGCAAGCGTGTTCCGTTTTGCGCAAGGGCGCATTGTTGATTGCGAGACGTTCAAGAGAGATACGCGCTGTGCGCTGGCTGCTATTGCCGCGAAGGTTTTTCTCTATCACTCTGATGATAGCGAAAAACCAGCCTACGCACTGGCTTTTATCATGTACGCGCCGACGACTGGTAATATGGTGCTGAGCGAAGCGCGCGTGTTCGCGCGGCAACCGGATGGCACTTACAAAGCCTCGGCTGAGATTGCCAATCTGATCGGCGGCCCAGAAAGCGCTGTACCCGAGGGAAACGGCTTCAAGGTCGTCATGCTCACGGCAAAGCCGGAAGATGCGCATTGCTGCCCGACGGGCAGAGCGACCTGGCGCGTTGATCCTCAGACCCCAAAAGCGACTTTCATTTCCGGCTACAAGCCGCGGTAACCTCGAAACGAAACAGGGCGCCCGAGGGCGCCCTGCAAAGTTGTTCCGAGCAGTGGGCTCAGAGCGAGTAGTACATCGCGAATTCGACCGGGTGCGGGGTCATCTCGAAGCGGATGACATCCTGCATCTTCAGTTCGATGTAGGCGTCAATCATGTCGTCCGAGAACACGCCGCCAGCCTTCAGGAAGCCGCGATCCTTGTCGAGGTTGGCCAGCGCTTCACGCAGCGAACCGCAGACGGTCGGGATCTTCTTCAATTCGCGCGGCGGCAGATCGTAAAGATCCTTATCCATCGCTTCGCCGGGGTGCAGCTTGTTGGCGATGCCGTCCAGGCCGGCCATCAGCATGGCCGAGAAGGCGAGGTAGGGGTTCGCCATCGGGTCCGGGAAGCGAACTTCGACGCGCTTTGCCTTCGGGTTGTTCGTCCACGGAATACGGCATGAGGCCGAACGGTTGCGGGCCGAGTAGGCCAGCAGCACCGGGGCTTCATAGCCCGGAACGAGGCGCTTGTAGCTGTTCGTCGACGGGTTGGTGAAGGCGTTCAGCGCCTTTGCGTGCTTGATGATGCCGCCGATGTAGAACAGGCAGGTTTCGGAGAGGCCAGCGTATTTGTCGCCCGCCATCACCGGCTTGCCGCCCTTCCAGATCGACTGGTGGACGTGCATGCCCGAGCCGTTATCGCCATAGACCGGCTTCGGCATGAAGGTCGCGGTCTTGCCGTAGCTCTGCGCGACGTTGTGGATGCAGTACTTATAGACCTGCAGATGGTCGGCCATCGTGGTGAGCGTACCGAACTTCAGGCCGAGCTCGTGCTGGGCGGAAGCGACCTCGTGGTGGTGCTTCTCGACCACTGCGCCCATGGCGGCCATGGCGGCCAGCATCTCGCCGCGCATGTCCTGCGCTGCGTCCTGCGGCGGAACCGGGAAGTAGCCGCCCTTGATCGGGATGCGGTGGCCCATGTTGCCGCCCTCGTAGTCCGTCATGCCGTTGGTCGGCAATTCGGCGGAGTCGAGCTTGAAGCCGGTATTGTAGGGATCGGCCGCAAACTTCACGTCGTCGAACACGAAGAATTCAGCTTCCGGACCAAAGAAGGCGGTGTCGCCCACGCCCGAGGACTTCACGTAAGCCTCGGCGCGCTTGGCGATGCCACGCGGGTCGCGCTCATAGGACTGGCCGGTGATCGGATCGAGAACGTCGCAGACGATCGACATGGTCGAGGCAGCGAAGAACGGGTCCATGCAGGCGCTGGCCGGGTCCGGCATCAGCAGCATGTCCGACTCGTTGATGGCCTTCCAGCCGGCAATTGAGGAACCGTCGAACATCTGACCATCGGTGAAGAAATCCTCGTCCACCATGGAGATATCGAAAGTGACGTGCTGCCACTTGCCTTTCGGATCCGTGAAACGGAGATCGACGTACTTGACGTCGTTATCCTTGATGGCTTTCAGCACTTCCTTCGCGCTTTTCATGAGCGTCCCAGTCCTTTCGTAGGGGCAGTAAACGGAGGTTCATCCGGTCTTTGTGAACCGGTATGTCTTTTGTTGAAGCGAGATCAGATCGCGTCTGCGCCAACCTCGCCGGTGCGGATGCGGACGGCTTGCTCGATCGAGGAAACGAAAATCTTGCCGTCGCCGATGCGCCCGGTCTGCGCCGCACCCTTGATGGCGTTGACGGCCTTTTCGACCATCGCATCCTCGAGCACGATCTCGAGCTTCACCTTGGGCAGGAAGTCGACCACGTACTCCGCGCCGCGATAGAGTTCTGTATGGCCCTTCTGCCGTCCGAAGCCGCGTGCCTCAATCACGGTTATGCCCTGAATGCCAACCTCTTGAAGTGCCTCTTTGACCTCATCGAGCTTGAAAGGTTTGATGACCGCTTCAATCTTCTTCATCGCCTCACACCATTCCAAAGGGCTGCTGCAAGCTCTTTGGCACGCAACGGGAAACCGAATTTGCGCTCGAACAAGCAGTCCGCATGCCAAAAACTCTCTGGCGCATGCTGCACGCGATTGAATCTTTCGGTCAAGATAGGTGCGGCCGTTTAAACGCCTGAATCGGACGGTGGGCAAGTTGTGTGATTGGTTGTGTGCTCGTTATAAAGAATGCAGAACTTCTCGCAGTTCGCACAATTATGATCAATATATAATCATTTAGATCAAAAAATAGGCATGAAATCGAAATGAGCGGCATTGTTTCATGCAGTCAATTGCGCGCTTTCGAGCGTGCGGTTATCGACGCCGGCGCGCCTTCGTTGACGCTGATGGAGCGTGCTGGGCAGGCCTGTGCAGCCGCGATCGACAGCCGGATCACGCCCCACAGTCGGGTCGCAGTGCTGGCTGGGCCCGGCAACAATGGGGGTGACGGCTATGTCGTTTCACGCATCCTGGCCGGCCTTGGGCACAAGGTCAGGGTGTTCGGCGTGGGTGCTGCAACTGCCGACGCCAGGCACATGGCGGCGCTTCAGCAAACAGCCGTCGAACCGCCCGATCCTGCTGCACTGCGTCAATTCGCGCCGCAGGCAATCGTCGACGCTTTGTTCGGGATCGGCCTGTCTCGCGCGCCAGATAGTACGATGTCGGCGCTGATCGACGAATCGAATCGCCTGCACGGCAGCGGCGCATTGGTGGCGGCTGTCGATCTGCCCTCCGGTTATCCGGGCGATGGAGGCGATGCTTTCGGAGCGGCTATCAAAGCTGACCTGACGGTGACCTTCCACGCGATGAAGCCCGTCCACGTGCTTTATCCCGGTCGGGCGGCCTGCGGCGAAATCATTGTTGCCGATATCGGTCTCGGTCCGAACCCTGAGCCCTCGCGCTACGCACTCAACGAGCGGCCTGAAATTCTGGCCCGCTCGGCCGTCGAGGAGACGGCGCACAAATATGATCGAGGCCATGCACTGGTTCTTGCCGGTGGCATCGAGGGTGCTGGCGCCGCGCGTCTTTCAGCGCGAGCAGCGTTGCGGGCAGGGGCGGGCCTGGTGACGCTCGGCGTTCCCGAGGCGGCATTGCTTGCGCATGCGTCGCGCGGGCCGGATGCGCTGATGGTGCGCAAGGTCGACGGCTCGGAAGGGCTCGCCTCAATCCTCGCGGATAAGCGAAAGAATGCGGCTGTGGTTGGTCCGGCATATGGGGTCGGCGCAACCACACGCGAGGCTGTTCGGTCGTTGCTTGGAATAGGTCGCTCGGTGGTGCTTGATGCTGATGCGCTGATGAGTTTCGAAGGCGATGTGATGACTTTGCGGTCGTTCATCGAAGCCGGAAGCGGAGAGGTCGTCATCACCCCGCATGCCGGGGAGTTTCTGAGGCTGTTCAAGGATTTGTCGGGCGTCTCCGAAGCGCTCCATCAGCAGATTGCGTCCAAATCAAAGCTCGAACGGGCCCTAGCTGCAGCCGTGATACTCGGCGTGACGGTCGTCTATAAAGGCGCTGACACAGTGATCGCCGCGCCCGATGGGCGTTGTTTGGTCAATCTCAATGCTCCGCCCTGGCTTGGCACTGCCGGCTCGGGAGACGTGCTTGCTGGCATGATTGGAGGATTGTTGGCTCAGGGGCTGTCCGGCTTCGATGCGGCAAGAGCGGCTGTGTGGCTGCACGGCGAGGCCGGCAACGTGGCGGGCAGGGGATTGATCGCTGACGACCTGCCCGAGACATTATGGACAGTGTTTAGAAATGCTGCGGCCGCGGCGGCATCTTAGCTGACTTCGAACCAGGTCGCGACGCCGCTTTCAAAATGCTCCAGGACACTGGAACGTATCGCCCATTTCCCGACAGCCGCCGCATCGAACGCCACCCGGATCGTCTGTCCGGCAGCGACGACAAGCGTGTCGATCCAGTAAGGCTCCCAGCCATCATCGAACGGGTGCAGATAGCGGAAATGGTGGCCGTGAATATGGATCACCTGCACCCATGCGCTTTTGTTCGTGACCGCGACGACGCAGGGGCGGCCCTGCTTCACGCGCATCAGCGGTGGTCCTGAAAAGCCACCGATCGCTCCACCATTGAGCGTCCATATCTTCTTGGGATTGGCGAAGCGGTGGCGGATTTCCTCGACTGTCAACGGCTGCTTGCTAGGGGCTTGTGCCTCGAGGCCGCCGCCAATCTCCAGTGTCGCCCGCTCGGCGTTCTGGAGGGTAATGGCGGGCGGCAGGTCATTTGGCGGGATTTGTTGGACCGGAGGGCGCGCCTCGACAGCCTTGCCTTCGGCGACGAGCCGCACGACGGGCAAGCCCTCTGCCAGTGCGATGACGAGCATGCAATCCTGGCCCGGCTCTGCCGGCAGATCGATCATCACGTCGAAGCGCGAACCCGGCGCGAGGATCACTTGCTTGCGCAGCGGATCGAACGGCTCGGTCGGCTGGCCATCCAGGCCGATCACCGTTGCCGCTCCGACACGCAGGAATCGCATCGGCAGGATGCGGGCGTTGCAAATATTGACGATTCGCAAGCGCACGCGCGAGCGGGGAGGGAGGGAAATGGTCTCCGCGCCGATGTGGCCGTTTACCGTCAACCGGTTGCCGAGTCGGCCGGAGCGGCAGGCGTCCGTAATGTCGTCGTAATTCTCGACCGGCGCGCCATTCTCGCCAAGTCGCCAGTCGTCCAGCAGGACCACAAGCTCGCGATCGCAAGGCGGCGGCTCGTCCTCTTCCACGATAAGCACGCCGGCAAGGCCTTTATCGAGTTGGCTTGAGGCGTAGCCCTGCGCAAGCGACTGGAACCAAAGCGTGCCGGAGTGGCTCGGTGTGAACTGGTAGTCGAAGGTTTCGCCGGATTTGACGGCCGGCTGGGTCAACCCCACCACGCCATCCGCCGCATTTGCGCCATGCAACCCGTACCAATGCAACGAAGTGGGCTCTCGCATGCCATTTTCCAGCCTGAGCGCGAAAGGCTCGCCACGCCTGGCATGCAAGACGGGCGCTGGAGCACTGTTGTTGAAACCGAGCCCCGGCGTTTCGCCGGCTGGATCGGGCAGGATGCGCCGCGAAACCGGGCCAGCGCGGAGTATCCGATCGGGAGCGGGAAGAGGTTGAGCGATATCGCCGGGTTTTGGCGTCGATTGCTGGCTCTTGGCGCCGTCCACGGCCACGACCGAAGCGGTAAGCCCGGCGACGAAAGCGCGGCGATCAAGGAAGGGCAAGACGGACATGGGCGCTCCCGGACATTCTGGCCGGCTGATATGGACCGGAATTGTCGCGCGGGGAAGCCAACTTCAACGCTCACACTTTTTTGCTGCAACCAGACAACGACATTGCTATAGAGCGCAACTCGCTCTCCGCTCGGCAGGCCGGTGGGTCGGATCGAGGCTGGTTTTTGCGGGCGTGGCGGAATTGGTAGACGCACTGGATTTAGGTTCCAGCGACGCAAGTCGTGGGGGTTCAAGTCCCTCCGCCCGCACCAGTACGATCGCGCCCGATTCACGCCGCGCGACGCAATCGTAACGAGGAGTTC
>FTCV01002283.1_pt1 | contig 21421 bp, 13 predicted proteins | sample 1639691 | NCBI WGS metagenome assembly FTCV01 (sample SAMEA3914864, study PRJEB12502) | metagenome | biome: forest; material: soil | place: USA | collected 2012-03-12 | depth 0.3 m
ACGCCGACGATGGCATTGGCGTCCAGCAGCCCGGCGATCGATGGCGGTAGCAATGCCAAGGCAACAGCGGCGGGTTTAACCACCGATCAACGGGGTTTCTCACGAGTCGTCAACGGCACGGCGGACATCGGCGCGTACGAATTCAATCCAGCGCCCATCAAAATCATTGGCAGCGGCGAAAGCGCGCCGGGTGCGGGTACCAACGACCTGCCCGCCAACGCCGTGCTTACGGAACTCCACCCGCCCGCGATCGACAACGACGGAAACGTCGCCTTTGCCGCCAGTTGGAAAGGCTCCGGCTCGGTCAAACATTCGGGGATCTTCACGAGCTTCGGTTTTATCGCGGCGAGTGGTGTGAATGTGGATACCCATGCGACCTTTAGCGACCCGGTCATCGACTCGGGGCATGTCGCTTACTTCATGAAGGTGAAGAGCAAAACCTTCCTTTTCAGCGATGCTCCTAGCGGCACGCTGGCGCAGATCGCGGCGACAGGCGATGTTGCGCCGGGGACAAACGGCGCAAAGTTTGCGAGTCTCCGGGAGGTGGAGGTCGCCGGGCGCCGGGTGGGCTTTCTCGCAACGCTGACGCCGGGCACAGGTAACCCGAGAGTTACCGCGGCTAATGAGATCGGTCTGTGGGCACAGGATAGCACAAATGCACTCACACTGGTCCTGCGCACGGGACAGCCGATCGGCACAACCACCATCAAAAAACTCGTGAGCTTCCTTGCCGGCAATGGCTGCGCTGGACAGGGACGCGGCTGGCTTGGCGGCACTGACACCGATGCCGCAGTCTCCGCACTTACCATCAATGCCGACAAAACGCAGTGCGTCGTCACCGCCGATATCGCCGGGGCCGCAACGCAGAGCATCACGATCCTTTCGCAAAGCGGGCCGAATAGCACCACCGGCAATCCCAACATTGGCGGCGCCCACTTTCTCACTTACAGCGTACCGGCTTCCGCGTCGCCGGACGACAGCGCCTTCCTGGCCACGATTGCCGGCAGCAGCATCGGCCAGACAAATAATCGCGGAATCTTTTTCCACTCGATAAATCCGTTCTACGAGCCGGTGGCACAGCTCAATGGTGACACGGGGCTGACGGCGGGTGCCCCCCATCCGCACGCGACTTTCAGCGCATTCAAAGATCCGGTGCTCGGCACGAATGGCAGGCTGGCCTTTCCGGCGACGATCAAGGGCGGCGGTTTCAGCGGCGCCGCGACGAGGACCCTCTGGTGGATGCCGCCAGGGCAGAATCTATCGTTGCTCGTGCAAGGCGGCCAACTCGCCACCGACACCGCCGGCAATGCCACTGCCGCAGTCTGGTCCTCATTCTCAACCCTTGCCATCAATGACATTGGTCCTATTTTCATCGGCACCCTCACCGGCCACGGCGTCACCGCGGCCAACAATTCCGGCCTCTGGGCTTTGGATCTCGCCGGCAAGGAACGGGAGATCGTTCGAACCGGAGTCACGCAAGTCGGCAGCAGCACCGTGCACAGCTTCACGCTCCTCCAGGCGCTTCCCGGCAGCACTGGAGATTCCAGTAGCTTCAATGCATCGGGGTCCATCGTCTGGCTCACTACGCTGTCGGATAAAACGCAGGCGATTGTGCGGAGCGAGGTACCGTAGCCGCCGCTGCCGCCGGCCCTCGTTACGTTGCTCCCGTGACGCAATGCCATGGGCCGACGCTCCTGCGTCGGTGGTGGGAGCGGACGACGTGATTGGCCCCAACCGCGTGCCTGCTCGGGCGATTCTTTTTCCGATGCTGCGTTATATTTTCTTCGCAAGGCGTTCGGCGAGGCGGCCGAGCGCGGCGGAGTGATCCAACTTATCCAGCCGGACATCGAGAATGCAGAAGGAATCGCGCACATCGGCAGCGGCATTCAGCGCGGCATCGAGTTGTGATTCGGTTTCCACGAGAAAACCATGCCCGGCTCCAAACAGCTCCGGCAGGCGATGGTAATTCCATCGCAGAATATCGTTGAACGGCCCTTCGTGGATCCGGCGCTCGGTGCCGTAACCGGAGTTATTCAGCACGATAACCACTGGATTCAGTCCATGCCGAACCGCCGTGGATAGCTCCATGCCAGTCATCTGAAACGCGCCGTCTCCAACCAGCACCAGCGGGCGCAATTCAGGCCTCGCGGATTGCGCTCCAATCGCAGCAGGAACGGCAAAGCCCATGGATGCATAGTAAGCCGGGCCAAGGAATTCGGTACGGCGATGAATGAATAAGTCGCTGGCTGCGAAAAGCGCGTCGCCGATGTCGGCAATGACCATGGTGTCATCCGTCAGGAATTCGTTAAGCCTCTCGAAGAGCCTTGAAATCGTGACCTTCTCTCCGTTTGGGCTGGGAGTAAAACCTCGAGGCTGCACCGGATGCGGGATCGACGCCGATTCGCGCTTCTGGATCCCGGCAGCGATAAGTCCACGGACGAAATCCTTGAAGCGCACGTTTTCGAAAGAGTGATGCCGAATCGACAGTCTTTCACTGGTGGCATAGATGGATTTCTTTGGATCCAGCTTCGCGGTGTAAATACCGAGGTTGATATCCGTCATGAAGAAGCCGAGAAGGATCACGCAATCGCTGGATTCCACATACTCCCGAACGGCATCGCGTCCCATCGCTCCTTCATAGATCCCAAGATAGAGCGGATGCTGCTCGGCAATCACGGACTTGCCGAGAATCGTCGCCGCGACCGGGATATTGGTCCGCTCGATGAGCCTGAGAAGCTCATCCTGCAAGCCGAACCTATGCACTTCGATATCGGCGAGGATCACCGGCTGCTTCGCCGCATTGATCATCGCCATCGCCTCGGAAAGCGCTTCCTCCAGTGCCTGCTGATCGCTGGACTCGTGCATTTCAATCGAGCGGTAATCCGCGCGACCGCAGACAGTCACCATATCGCGCGGCAATTCGAGATATACCGGCCGCTTGTAACGCACGGCCGCATGCAGCACGCGATCGATCTCTGCCAGCGCGGTCTCGGGATTGTCGAGCACCGCCGAGGCCACAGTAATCTGATCGAAGACCCGGCGTTGCGTATCGAAATCGCGCACCTTGTGGTGCAGCAGAGGATTCTTCTCGCGCTCCCCCACTCCCGGCGCGCCGGAGATGACCACCACCGGAGACTTTTCTGCAAATGCGCCTGCGGTGGCATTCGCTACTTTTAAGCCACCCACGCAATAAGTGATGCACACCGCTCCGAGCCCGCGAAGCCGCGCATAGGCATCGGCTGCGAATCCGGCGCCCTGTTCATCGCAGGTTGTGACGATCTTCATCCGGCTCTTTGCGAGCTGATCGTAAAATCCGAGCACATAGTCGCCAGGGATACCGAATACGTGATCTACACCGTGCGCCAGGAGCCTCTGAACCAGGTATTCGCCGATGGGGATTCCGGTGTTCATGGACCAGAATCTACGCCCTTGGAGCCTCCTTTCCAAGTGGAGCCGGACGCGCCGCCCGCCGGAGACCCCACTCTCGGGTTCACGCAAAAACTGTTCTGCCGGGTGGGAATAATGCCATCACCCACGCGGATGCCAGTTGCTAGCTTCGCCGCGTTGCAACCTAATCGTCACATTTCTCCCGGCTTCCAGAGCTTCGAGCCCGACGTGACTCGAGCGCGGGACCAAGCCGGCGCCATTCGATTGAAACAATTGTGCTCTGGTCTTTCTCTGGCAGGCATGTATGCCGTCCAGCAGCCGCGAGTTTCCTGAAACATCAATGCCATGAAACGGCTTCTGCTCATCGATGCAGTCGAATTTCCGCCTGAACGGGCGGGTCATCCTCTTTCCAATGTCGGCCGCTGGTTCGGACGCCATATCGAAGGCCTGAGCGGCGTCGACTTTCACGCCGTGGCCTCCAGCCGTCCGGACTTGAAAGACGTGGTCGCCGATGCCGATGGCATCATTTTCAGCGGTTCTCCACGGGATGCCTGGAGCGATGATCCGGCAATTGTTCGTCTCGTCGATTTCATGCGGGAGACGGTCAATCGCGGCCAACCCCTGCTGGGCGTCTGCTTCGGACACCAGATCCTCGCCCGCGCGTTTGGCGGCACTGTCGCGCGGAATCCCGCCGGATGGGAGGTTGGCGAACGCAACGTAACCATCACCGCAGCCGGGCGCGAATGTGGACTCTTCGAGGGCATGCCCGAGACTCTGCGCGTGATCGAGAGTCACCAAGACGCAGTGCTTTCGCTGCCACCGGATGCAACGCTGCTCGTCGAGAATTCCCATACGCCCATCCAGGGCTTTGGAATCGGCAGCCGCGCTTTCGGCGTCCAGTTTCATCCGGAGATGGACGGCATCCTTCTCCGTCATCTTTGGGCCGAGCGCCGCGAACGACTTCGTCCGGCGATGCCCTTTAAACTCGATACCGCGCTCGATACGGCCGGCGAGACGCCGGATGCCGCGCGTATTTTTGCCAATTTCGTTTCACTTCTGAATCTATGATCTCGTCGTTCTCCTTTCCCACGCCCATTCTCCACGGCCCTGGTTCGCTTGACGAACTGCCAGCCCGGCTCGCACAGCTTGGCATCACTCGTCCGCTGGTCGTGACCGATCGCGGGCTGCTCTCAACGGAAGCCTTTGCCTTGCTGCAAAGCGTGCTCCCGGCAGGAGCGGCAGTGTTCTCCGATGTGCATCCGAATCCGGTCGAGGCCGATGTGCTAGCGGGTGCCGACGCGTATCGCACGGGCAACTGCGACGGGGTCATTGGCTTCGGCGGTGGCAGTGCGCTGGACGTCGCGAAGATCGTCCGCGCGGCCGTGGTGCCAATTGGCAAGCCCTGGCAGGAGCTCAACTGGCAGGACAATCCCGGCCAGCTTCCGGCATTCATCGCCATTCCCACTACGGCTGGCACCGGCAGTGAAGTCGGGCGCAGCTCGGTGATTACCTTTGAGAAAACAAAGAAAGTTATCTTTCATCCGGCGCTGCTCGCCAAGCTGGTCATTCTAGAGCCGCGCGTGACCACCGGACTCCCGCCGAAGCTGACTGCGGCGACCGGCGTGGATGCGCTCACTCACTGCATCGAGTCTTATACCTCGCCAGTCTTTCATCCGCTGTGCGATGCCATCGCGCTGGAGGGCGCACGCATTGCCTTCGAGTATCTGCCGCGCGCGGTTGAAAACGGCTCGGATCTCGAAGCGCGCGGCATGATGCTGATCGCCGCAGCCATGGGCGGCATTGCTTTCCAGAAAGACCTGGGCGCCGCCCATTCGCTCTCGCATCCGCTTTCGGCCCACTTTGGCCTGCATCACGGCCTCGCCAATGGCCTCTGCCTGCTGCCGGTCATGCGCCTCAATGCGGAGCGCAAACCGGGAGTTTATCGGCGAATTGGAATTGCGCTGGGACTTACCGATTCTTCGGATGCCGCGGTGATCGCCGCAACCGAAGCGTTGCTGAAACGGATCGGCGTTTCAGGCGGCCTTCGTGCCCAGGGAATCGAAGAATCTGCGCTGGAGATGCTGGCCGAAGCGGCCTTCGCCGATAGCTGCCATGCGACCAATCCGGTGCCGCTTACAAAGGCGGATTTGCTCGCCCTCTATCGCGCGGCGCTTTAAGCACAGAGCATCCTCCTCTCGCGGCTCACACAATTTCCGAGGAACTTATGCCATCGTTCAGTCTCAACGAACTTACCGGCTCCCTTCTCAATGGAACCATTCAGCCACTGCGCAATGCCCGGGTGCGCGAACTGATCAATCCCGCCTCCGAAGAAGGCTTCCATCACATCGCAAACGCGACCGTCGCGGACGTGGATGCAGCTGCCCAGACGGCGCAGAAGACCTGGGAAGGCGGCTGGCGCGACATGACTCCAGGCGCTCGCGCGGAGATACTGCACCGCTTCGCGACGCTCATCGAGCAACACGCTGGCGAAATCGGCGCGCTCGATTCGCAGAGTATGGGTAAGCCTCTAGGTGCCGCGCGCGGAGAAGTGATGTCCGGGGCCCGCACCTTTCGTTACTACGCGGGCGCCATCGGCATGCCGCGCGGAGAAGTGATTCCCGTCGCCCGTGGCGGCCTGGATTTTACCATCCGCCAGCCGCTCGGCGTAGTGACTTGTATCGTTCCCTGGAATTTCCCATTTGCCATCGCGTGCTGGAAAGTCGCCCCTGCGCTGGCTGCAGGTAATTGCGTCCTGCTCAAGCCGGCCGCGCAATCACCGCTCGGAGCGCTGGCGCTCGGAAGACTCGCGCTCGAGGCCGGGCTTCCGGTCGGCGCACTGCAGGTGCTCTGCGGCGAAGGCGGCGAAATCGGCGACGCCCTTGTGACGCATCCCCTCGTGCGGAAGGTTTCCTTCACAGGTTCGACCGAAGTGGGACGCCGCGTCATGGAACTGGCCGCGCGTGATTTCAAGCGCCTCTCGCTGGAGCTCGGTGGCAAATCGCCCAATGTCGTCTTTGCAGATGCGGATTGGGAGAAAGCCGCGGATTCCGCGCCGTGGTCGGTCTTCGATAATACCGGTCAGGATTGCTGCGCGCGTTCTCGAGTCTTTGTAGAGCGCTCGATCTTTGAGCCCTTCGTCTCACGCTTTGTGGAAGCCGCTCGCAAGCTGCGAGTCGGAAATCCTGCGGAAGCAACCACCGATCTCGGACCGCTCGTCTCGGCCCAGCGCCGGGATGCCGTCGAAGCATTCCTCGCCGATGCCCGCAAGCTCGGACGAAAGATCGAATACGGCGGCGACCGTCCCTTGGGCAAGGGCTACTATCTCAATCCAACGATCATCACAGGCGTGGAAGCCAGCGACACCTGCTGGCAGGATGAAATCTTCGGGCCGGTCGCATGCGTGCGCCCGTTCGACGATGAAGCGGAGATGATCCGCGAAGTGAATGCGTCGCCTTATGGCCTCAGCGCTTCCGTTTGGACGAAGGATCTCAGCCGCGCCATGCGCGTTTCACAGCGCATCGAGTCCGGCGTGATCAGCGTGAACTGCCACAACAGCGTCCATACCGAAGCCCCGTTTGGCGGATTCAAACACAGCGGCCTTGGCCGGGACCTCGGGATGACGGCCCTCGAAGGATTCACCGAACTCAAGAATATCTACATCGCAGATACCTGATCGCACGAAAACCGACGGAAACATTCAGCCACTTACTTTCCCAACACCCATGAACTGCGAGCAATTGCTGACGAAAATCCAGGACGGAGACATCGACACGGTACAAGTAGCAGCGCCCGACATGCTCGGACGGCTCGTCGGCAAACGAGCCACGGGCGATTTCTTCGCGCGCGAACTGGTCAACAGCACCACCCACGGCTGTAACTACCTCTTCGCGGTGAATATGGAGATGGATCCGCAGGATGGTTACAAGCTGGCGAATTGGGACGCCGGCTTTGGCGATTTCGAAATGCGGCCGGATCTGAATGCGACTTACCTCCTGCCTTGGGAAACCGCGAGCGCGCTGGTCTTCTGCGACTTCCATCACCATGACGGGAAGCCGGTGGAACAAGCCCCGCGCACGATCCTGCGGCGGCAGATGGAGCGCCTGGCCGAACGCGGACTTACTGCCAACGTGGCTAGCGAACTGGAATTCTATCTCTTCAACGAAGACTATCCCACGGCCGCGCAGAAGGAATTCACCCACCTGACCCCGTCGAGCAATTACCGCATCGACTATCATATCCTCCAGCCGGGGCGCGACGAGCCGGTGCTGCGTGCGATGCGCAACCAGATGCTGGCCGCGGGGATTCCCGTCGAGAATTCGAAGGGCGAATGGGGCTGCGGGCAACAGGAGATCAACATTACTTACGCCGATCCGATGACGACGGCGGACCGGCACATCGTCTTCAAACACGGCGCCAAGCATATCGCCTATCAGCACGGGAAGAGCGTCACCTTCATGGCCAAGCCTTTCCGCGGCGAAGCCGGCAGCTCCTGCCATATCCACTTATCCCTGAAGAATGAGCACGGCAGCGTTTTCTGGGACGACGCCGCGCACGGGGCCAGCCCGCTGTTCCGGCAATTCCTCGGCGGCCTGCTGAAATACTCGCGCGAACTTTGCCTCTTCTTCGCACCGACGATCAATTCTTACAAACGGTACGAAGCCATGAGCTGGGCGCCGACCCGCCAGGCCTGGGCCACGGATAACCGCACCACTGGCTTCCGCGTCGTGGGACATGGTCCGGGCTTCCGCGCAGAGAACCGGATGCCGGGCGCCGATGCAAATCCGTATCTGGCCTTCGCCGCGATGATTGCAGCAGGGCTGGCCGGAATCGACGAGAAGCTGGATTGCGGTGGCGAATACCACGGCAATGCCTATGTCGATGCCGCATTGCCCGCTCTGCCGGCGAGCCTGCGCGATGCGCTCGACCTATTCGAAGGCAGCGCCGTGGCGGCAACGAGTTTCGGCGCCGAAGTGGTGGAGCACTACGTTCACGCCGGGCGGCTGGAAGTGCGGGAATTCGATGGCGCGGTCACCGACTGGGAACGCGCTCGTTATTTCGAGCGGATTTAGTCGCCCTCAGCGCACTCCACGTTGCCCGCCAAACTCCATTCCGACGCCACCTACTCCGCCACAGCCTCCTCTGTTCCAGAACCAACCTGATTCGTTGAGTATCTCCATAATTTTCGACTAATGGGAAAACTCTATACCGCAGTCATGTCCGACGGCACGGAACGATATGCCGCCGAGTTCAGCATGGGACGAGCGGCCTTATTCTACGATATCGCCTTGCTCCTGGAGAGATATGTTCAACTCCCGTCCGGCATCTCGCCAGACCCAGGAAACGACGAGCATCGCATCGACCCTTCTCTTTTCGTCCCGTTCTTTGAGCGTATCTGGGAGGAGGGCTGGCTCACCGACATTGACAGTGGATTTTTGTCGGGCTGGGCGGTTTATGCTGCGGGCATCATCGAGAACATCACTCTGAAAAAGCGCACCAGGATTGACCGTCAAGGCACAGAGCTTTCGGTGAGGCGGTATAGCAGGCCCGACGAGTGTTAGCTCAAGCTGTCGGCGAGCTTGGAGCGTTCAGTGGTCTCTTAGCCAACTGACCGAACCCCTGTCCGGCTGGGAACAGGCAATTGCCATTTCCCCATAAGTCCATGCAACCTAGCCCCCGGGGAATCCGCCTCCAAGTTACTCGGGAGCGCCGACAAGCGCGGTGCTCATGTCCATGTCCACCGCCAACTTCCGCAACTCTGCACATACCGCGCGGATCTGCTCCGGCGAATGCTTTGCCGAAAGGGTCACGCGTAGCCGGGCGCGGTCGCGCGGCACGGTGGGGTAGCGGATGGCCGGGACATAGAATCCCATCGCCGCTAGATGGACCGACGCGCTGAGGGCGCGTTCCGATGAGCCGAGAATGATCGGGAAGATCGCGCTCTGGACCTTTCTTCCATCCGGAAAGAGCGCGGGCATCTCGTCGGCGAAAAGCGCGAGCCTGGCACGGAGATCCTGCCGCCGGCGTTCACCCGCTGGCGTCATGAGGAACTGCACCGCAGCCGTGGCCGCAGCCGCGATCGCTGGTGGCGGCGCAGTGGAATAAACGAAGGCCCGCGCGCGATTGATGAGAAGATCGATGAGAGCCCGCGAACCACAGACATAGCCGCCGGAGCATCCCAGCGCCTTGCTGAGCGTGCCCATCTGGATATCCACTTCCCTCGCGACTCCGAGCATGTCCGCGAGCCCGCGCCCCTGGTCGCCAATCACGCCGACCGCGTGTGCCTCGTCCACCATGAGCAGCGCGCCGTAGCGCCGCTTCATCTCGACAATCTCCGCCAACGGCGCCCAGTCGCCATCCATCGAGAAGACCGATTCCGTGACCACGAGGACGCGCCCTGACGGGTAATGTTCGCGAGCCCATTTCAGATGGCTCTCAAGCTTGCCCAAATGATTGTGCGGAAAAACGCGGATCTGCGCTCCGCAAAGCCGGGCACCATCGATGAGGCTCGCGTGGGAAAGCTTGTCGAGAATGACGACGTCATCCTTCCGTAGCACCGCGCCCAGTGTTCCCACAGAGGCGGCGTAACCGCTCGAAAAAGTCAGCGCCGCTTCCGCTCGCTTCCACTCGGCGATTTTTTCCTCCAGCCGGAGATGCGGCGATAGCGTGCCGCTGATCAGCCGCGAAGCGCCGGAGCCGAATCCGTAGTCGTCGATCGCCTGCTTGGCCGCTTCACGGAGCGCCGGCTCGGTGGCCAGGCCGAGGTAATCGTTCGAAGAAAAGCTGATGAGACGGCGGCCGGTGAATTCCATCTCCGGCTGTTGCGGCGATTCCACCGCCCGCATTTTGCGGAGCAATGCCTGCTCGCGGAGCTCGGCGAGTTCGGCCTCGAAAGGAGACATGACGATCAGGACTGTTGGGTTGAGGTTTCGTGGCGGATGCCCGGGGGTGGCACCTCAGAAGAATTAAATCCGTGAAAACGGCGAATCAAAGCGGATTGCGCGAGTGTGACACACAGGTCCGCAAGGGCGCAGCGCTGTGGAATGAACCACGAACGACGCAAAAGGCACGAGAAGAAAGCGGGCGCTCCGTGCCGTTGCGCTTGATCAATTCGACGAGGCGACTCCCTGACTGGCAATCCCCCAGGACAGCAGGCGGTAGGAATCGGCCCAGACCTCCTGCGAATCGCCGAGGACGACCGAGATCACTTCGCGTCCATTGCCGGCGGCACTGGAAACGAGGCAATGTCCGGCGGCTTCCGTGTAGCCGGTCTTCATTCCGTTACAGAGCGCGTAGTTGCGCAGCACCTTGTTGGTGTTGTGGAACACGGAGACGTGACCGCTCGGCGAGCGCCAGGTGAGATCCTTGAGGCAGACGATGCTCCGGATGGTCCGGTTGCGATAGGCCGCCATGGCAACCTTCGCCATGTCGCGTGCACAGGAATACTGGCCGGGAATCGGCAGACCGTTCGGATTGACGAAATGGGAATTGGACATGCCCAGTTGAGCAGCCTTCGCGTTCATCTTGGAGGCAAAGGCTTCGAGCGAACCGGCATTGTCGCGGGCCAGGCAGCGAGCCACGTCGTTCATGCTCTTGACGAGCAGGACGCGGAGCAGATCGCCGCGCCGGTAGGCTTCGCCGGGCTTGATATCGAGCTTGGATGGCTCGGCCCAGGTATCGGACGCTTCCACGTGCACAGTGGCATCGAGATTCCCCTCATCCGCGATGATCAGCGAAGTGAGGAGCTTCTGCGTGCTGGCAACCGGGCGTTCCTGATCGGCGTTGTGTTCGTACAGCACCTTGCCCGTCTGGGCATCGATCACCATGGCCGAAGCGGCGTGAATGGTCGGCAGCGCACCGTCTTCGACTGCCGGATAAGCCTCTACAGGCTCCGATTTGTTTGCGGCAGCCGATCCTTTGCTCGAGGAAGAGGACTTCTTCGGGGCGGCCGGGGCGAGCGGAGCCACGGCAATGCTCAAAACCAGACTGATACCGAGGGAGAGAATACGGCGATTCATCATGACGCGTCGGCTAACTAACGGGATTCCCGTGTTTTCGCAAGTCTGGCTCTCAATCGTTTCGCGGATTTGCCAGGCACATAAAAGCACGTCCTTCAAGGTAAAACCACCGGGCAATTGGCACGCCGATGGCTCTCGAACAAGGCTCCAACCCGCAATCTTTCCGCAGGATGTCAGAAAGGGGCCGGCATTGCCCCGATGTTGCGCTCCCCTTCCTGCCGCCTTTTGTGACCGAATATTTTGTTGAATTGTGATGCATTCGCGCAGAGTTGGTGCACGCCCAGACGCCAATTGATCTTATCTGCAGATTTGATTTACGCTTTATCGCAATGTCGTTATCCTCCGAACAGCTTCTGCCCTTGGTGTATGACGAGCTTCGCAGGCTGGCTGCGCTACGGATTGCCAGTGAGGCGGATGGCCAGACACTGCAGCCAACCGCCCTGGTTCACGAAGCGTGGCTGCGTTTGGAGAAAGCGGGCCGCACCTGGACGGATCGGGCGCACTTCTACCGGGCTGCGGCGCAGGCGATGCGCAGGATTCTCATCGAACGCGCGCGAGAAAAGTCCGCGCAGAAACGCTCCGGCAATCGAGTTCGGCTGGATATTGCAGACTTCGATCTTGAGGCGGTCACGCCGGATGAGCGCATCCTGATGATCGATGATAGTCTGAAACGACTCGAAGGGGAGGATCCGGAGAGCGCAGAGATCGTGATGCTCAAGTTTTTTACAGGCCTTTCCAACAAGGAGGCCGCCCGCGCCCTGGGGGTAAGCGAAGCCACGGTGGAACGACGCTGGGCTTTCGCAAAAGTATGTTTGTTCGAGATGATTTGCGAATCGGAAGGCATGCAAGGCACTGCCAGCTGAGGCGCTTCTGACGTCAAGACAGTGAGTGGCAAATCTGGCAGGAAAATAGAGAAGGCAGTGTTCGAAGCGGCTCGTACCATCGACGATCCGGCGACGCTGCAGGCGTTTCTGGACAAAGCGTGCGGCGGAGATGCCGCCCAGCAGGCACGAGTGACCCGGTGGCTTCACGCCACGGCGGCAGCCGACGATTTCTTTCGAGATGCCGCAGAAGCACGCACCGCCGTCGCACTGGAAGCCGTTGAAGCCACACCGGAAAACGCATCACCTGCCATCCCTCCGAAGGACGCAACCGAAGGGCTGGGCTCGCACATCGGCCCTTACACGCTCGTGGAGAGAATTGGCGAAGGAGGATGGGGAGTCGTGTATCTGGCAGAGCAGCGGCAGCCGATCCGGCGCAGCGTTGCCTTGAAAATCATTCGGCTGGGTTTGGATACCGAGAAGGTCGTCGCCCGCTTCGAAATTGAGCGCCAGTCGCTGGCAATGATGGATCACCCCAACATCGCAAAAGTCCTGGACGCGGGCGCGACCGAGAGCGGCCGTCCGTTTTTTGTGATGGAACCGGTGCATGGAAAACGGATCACCGAGCACTGCGACACCCACCGACTCGGATTGAGGGAGCGGATCGAACTCTTCATTCAAGTCTGCCACGCCATTCAGCACGCCCATCAAAAGGGAGTGATCCATCGCGACATCAAGCCCTCCAATATCCTGGTCTCTTCGCAGGACGGAATGGCGGTTCCCAAGGTGATCGACTTTGGCATCGTGATGGCAGTCGACGGGCGGCCGAGCGGTCAAACGTCCCTTACCGGACGCGATCAGTTTATCGGCACCCCTGCGTACATGAGTCCGGAGCAGGCGGACGGCAGTCAGGATCTCGACACCCGGAGTGATGTATACAGCCTCGGAGTGCTGCTTTATGAGCTCTTGACGGGAGCGCCCCCTTTCGACGGCGTGCGTCTGGCGAAAGCAGGGATGTTTGAAACCTTGCGAATCCTGAGGGAGGAAGAGCCGCCCGCGCCGTCCGCGTTGATTTCGGCAATGGACGACGAGCAGTCAGCCTCTGTGGCGGCAGCCCGAGGAATGGCTCCGAACCATCTCGTCGCCGCCGTCCATGGCGATTTGAACTGGATCGTCCTCAAGGCCCTGGCCAAGGATCGCCGACTTCGGTATGACACAGTCAATGGGCTGGCCGTGGATCTTAAGAACTATTTGTACGACGAACCAGTCCAAGCACGTCCACCGAACCGGCTTTACCTTTTCGAAAAGCTCGTCCGACGTAATAAAGCAGTTTTCGCATCCGGTACGGCGGTGGCGCTGGCGCTGGTATCCGGGTTGGTGGTCTCGAACAGCTTCTACATCGGTGAACGGGAAGCTCGTAAAACGCAGGAACGACTTCGGAAGGCAGCTGAAATCTCGGAGGCCAAGGCAAACCACCTGTTACAACAAAGGAAAGCAAGAGAATCGATATCCGAAGCTGCTGTGTTGCTTTCGGCCGGAAGCACAGCGGATGCGGACGCCCTTTTATCCAGCACCCCCCTGGATTCGCTCGAGCCGGCGATCGAAGCCGCGAATACCTTTCGCTCGCTTGGGGACTGGAATGCCGTTCGCAAACGCCAACGCCGCGCTGCGGATTACTACAAGCTGTTTCTCGCGGCCAACCGTCTCGATCGATCAACATCTGCCGTCGACGCTTACTCGTGGAGGATATATTTAGCCATTGCTCCGGCGCTGGTAGAGGCGGGAGATGACGACGCTTATCGTCATTTCCGGGAGGATGCGTTGAACTACTACCGGAGACTGGAGACACCGTTGGCTGCATCCAGTCTCCTCAGATCTACCCTGCTCCTCCCGGCGGATGAATCATCGCTCGAGAAATTGCGCCAGCCTGCAGAATCGGCTGCCGCGGCGCTGGAAGATGCTTCCAAAGTCCGTGAAATCGGCCCGTTTCAATGCGGCTATATGTCAATGGCATTGGGTTTAAGGGAATACCGTTGCGGGAAGTTTGAGGAGGCTCTGGCATGGAGCGAACGGAGCCTGACCTTTCCCGATCAGTGCGATGCGCGGATCGCAGCGGTACACGCCATCTCCGCTCTCGGGGCTCATCAGCTTGGAAAAACAGGGCAGGCACGCTCCGAGTTGCATCTGGCACAGCAACTCTTTGGGGCGCCATTTGTTTCGGATTCGCCCTACCCCCGGGGGCAAGTAAAGGGAAGCTGGTTCGATTGGGCGATTGCCCGGGTGCTCGTGAAAGAGGCGGTTGCTTTGACCTCGGATGCTGGGACTACGCAGCCGTGATGCGCTGAGTTTCGGAAGGTCGGAAGATCAGATTTTCAAAAAAGTGATCGGGACGTGAGGGCTTTCGTCCGCGGATTTCGCTTTGTGAGTCCGCAACCATGCACTCCACAGCACCCGCCTCAAGCTCGCACATCTCCCGTCTTTGGACGTTGACCGGTCCCGCTTCGCTCCCGCTTGCAGCATCGATTGCAACGGCTCTTGCACTCAGCGCTTCTGCGATGGGTGCAACGGTTACATTTACCGGTACCGGCGCTACCTGGAACCAGGCAAGCGACTGGACAAGTAATCCAGCATTTCCGCAGTCCACCGATGATCTCCTGTTCAGCAACGGATATGCGACCACGCTGGATAACTCCTTCACCGTCCAAAGCATGAGCTTTGATATCGGCTCCGGAACTGCGAGCATTGACGCCAATGCCTCCGGCACGACTGGCCAGACCTTGACTCTCAACGGCGACGGCGTTGGCAATGATGCGCTGGGACATTCAGGCATGCTGATCGACCTGAGCGCCGCCACCACTGGAACGGTCAATATCGGCGTGGCCAGCGGTGTGGGGACGACCACCGTGGCGCTTGGAGCCAGTGGAGCTTTCTCTGTCGGCAATCCATCTGCGACGCTCGATTTCGGTGCAAATTCGGTAATTTCCGGAGCATTCAGCCTCACCGCAGGCGGCGGTACGATCATCCTCGCCGGGACCAACACGTTTGGCGGAGCTGGGCAAAGCTTCTCACTGACTGGCAACGGAACGCTCGATATCAATAACGCGTCCGCCTTGGGCAATGCAGCCAATACCTTCAACATTAACGGCGGTACCATCGACAACACGAGTGGTTCGGCAATCACAACGAGCAACTACGCCCAGACATGGGGCGGCGATTTTACGTTTGCCGGCACCAACGCCCTTAATCTCGGCACTGGCGCAGTGAGCCTGGGATCCGCCGTGCGTACTGTGACAGTCAACGGGACCGGGGCAAACGGCACGCTTACCGTCGGGGGCGTCATTTCCGGGACGGGCAGTTTGACAAAGAGCGGAACCGGAACGCTAACGCTGACCGGATCGAGCACCTACAGCGGGAGCACCACAATTAACGCGGGTACAGTGACCTTTAGCGGAGCTGGCGGATCAAGCGGCAGCGGCGCCCTGAACTTGGGCACCTCTGCGGGAAATCAGGCGGTCTTGAATATGAACAGCAGCGGCACGGTGACTTATGGCACTACCGTTATCGGCGGAGCCACCACCGGCGCGGGCGCGATTAACCAGACCTCTGGAATTCTGAACCTCAACAGCAACTATGAGGAAATCGGCAACGGGGGGTATGGGTCCATCCTTCTCACCAACGGCACCCTAAATTCCGGGTATGGCCTTCGGATTGGTGACAACACTGGAGGGTTGGGCGTCTTCACCCAAACCGGCGGCATCGTTAATATGACTAACCGCTATTTCGTGGTCGGCGCAAATAGCGGCACAAGCCCGCAAGGCGTCGCCACATTCACCGGCGGAACCTTTAACGGCCCCACCAGCGGCAGCTATTATATCATTATCGGCAATGCAGGGACCGCTACTGGAACGCTCAATATTGGCACCTCCGCAGGAGGCAATGCCTCGTTCGAGTCGAGAAGTTCCAGCGGAATTAGTTTGGTCAATCAAGGGACGGCCACCGCATATCTGAATCTCAACAGCGGAACCATCGAATTTACCGCCGCCAGGGGGATTTATAAGTCGACGGCCTCGGGCAGCGGCAGCGGCTACGTGAACCTCAACGGCGGCACTCTCAAGGCCAGTATCAACAACGTAACGCTGATGGAATCAAACCTCACCGGTGTCAATATGTTCAACGGAGGGCTGACCGTGAATACTCAAACCTACGCAGCCACTATCGCCGCCAGTTTGCTGAGCACCTCCGGAAACGGAATTTATACGCCTGGCGGCACGCTGAGCATTTCAAGCAATGGCGGCAGCGGATACATTGGTGCGCCGCTAGTGTCCGTAACGGGCGGTTCCGGAACCGGAGCCATGGCTGTTGCCAATATCAGCAACGGCGTGATTACTGGTGTGACGCTAACCTCGCCGGGCCAGAACTTTAAAGTGGGCGACACGTTGAACTTTGCTTTCAACGGCGGTGGCGCGGCAACCGCTGCGAGCACGTTCCAATATACCCTGCAAGCGGCCGATCTTGCAGTTAACAACACGGGTGGGTTGACAAAGTCCGGTTCAGGAAGCCTTACCCTCAGCGGCACCAATACCTACTCCGGAGCGACCACGGTCAGCGGGGGTAGCCTGATTGTGAGTGGGAGTATCAGCGGGAGCTTCACGACAGTAAATAGTGGAGGCACACTCGTGGGCACCGGGACGACGGGGGCGGTCACGGTAAACAGCGGCGGCTCGATCACCGCGGGTGCAAGTGTCGGCGCGATCGGAACCTTGAAAGTCGGAGGCAATCTCAACCTGAATGGAACGTATACCCTGACCCTCAATAGCACGTCGAGCACCACAGACGACCTGAACGTGACGGGCAGCCTCACCCTCGGAGGCGGTGCCCTTACGATCACCGACCTAGGCACGGGAGGCGGCATTGGCAACCTGACCATTGCGCAATACACCGATAACCTTACCGGGACATTTGGCGGATTGACGGAGGGCGCGCTGGTGGATAGCGGCCGGTACACAATCGATTATGGCCAACAGATCCCTGGGGCCGTCACACTCATGGCGGTTCCCGAACCAAGTTCGCTTACAGCTCTGCTCTGCGGATTCGGAATGTTGGCAGGGCTCCAGCGCTGCCGCCGCCGGAACTAATAAAAGATAGTTGAGAGGTGGTAAGAGTATCTAAAGGGATACTCTTACCAGAGGCGCCCCCGCTGCTGTCTGCAGCAGCGGGGGCCAATATTTTCTCCCCGTCTGGCGGGTCCAATGAAATCGGCCGTTCCCGATTTTAACGGGCTATAAAACCAACCGCCATTCAATCCTCCACGACTTCTTGCTGAGCAAGCTCTGCCAATTCCGGCAAAGCCGTCCGGCCAGGTCGGGAGACGATCTTTGGAACAAGGCGATCCACCTCGGCTTGTACCGCTTCTTCGGTGGCGCCTTCGGATTTCAAAACCTCGGCATAGAGCTCCAGTGCCGGCTTGAGATACGGATGTTCTCCGCGGAACCGGAACCGGGCCGCAACAAAAATTTCGATCGCCCGACGCAGAGATTCGGCCGCTTCCACAAATCGCCCATCCGAGTGAAGCAATCCGGCGAGATTGACCAAGTCAGCCGCAACCTCGATGTGCGTTGATCCGAAGTTGGTTTCATCCGCTGCGAGCGCGCGCCGAAGCAGGCTCTCCGCATCTGCGGAACGCCCCTGCCCATCGAGCGCAAAAGCCAGGCTCTTCATTGCGGGAATCGTCTCTGGGTGATCGCGCCCAAACTTTTCACGGTCGATCGCGAGCGCGCGGCGATACAATTCCTCGGCTTCGACGTATCGGCGGCTCGCCATCAGCACTCCGGCCAGATTGTGAAGCAGCACAACCACTCGCGGATGATTCGGCCCCGCGACCGATTCATCGATTTCCAGAGCCCGCCGGTACATGGCCTCGGCTTCGCCGAAGCGCTTCTGAAGTTCAAGAACGCCAGCCAGGCGGTTCAACGCAATCGCAGTGCGTGGATGATGCCGCCCCGAAAAACGTTCCTCGATTTCCAGGGCCCTCCGCGAAAGCGTCTCGGATTCCCCCAGAGAATTCCGCGCACGCAGACAGAGCGCAAGGTTCTGCAGATCGGTCACGACATCCGGTCGATCCGCTCCGTTTTGCGCTTCGCTCAGGGCAAGGGCCCGGCGATAGAGAGGTTCCGCTTCAGCCGTCCGCAGCGAACCGCGCAGCACCGATGCAAGATCGCGAAGGCGCAGGATGAGATTCGCGCGGTCATCCGGACGATGCTTTTCATCGACCGCCAGAGCCCGCCGGTAAAGCGGTTCGGACTCGGCTGGACGTCCGCAATTCTTCAGCCAATGCGCGAGGCTCTGCGCGAGGAACGACGCATGTTCATCCAGCGGATGCCCGTTGAGCTGGCCCAGGAGCGCACGACAATGTGGCACCAGACGTTCCCGCAGCAGGTTCCCCGCAATGCCTGACATCCCGCGGCGGAGCACTGCATCGACCGCCGAACGGGCGGAACCGAGCGCGGCCGTAACGTCGTTTGGCCGCAGGCGATCCCGGACGATCTCGCGCACTGCGCGATGCATCGTGGCGAAGCCGGATGCGTCATCGAGATGAATCAGCTCCCGTCGCGCCAGCACTCCCAGTAGGTTCCGGATTTCCTGCCAGTCGCCGCGATAATCAAACAATGCAAGCGGGATGGCCGCAGGCTCGGGCGCGAGGCACGTGAGCATCTGCAGCAGCGTGCGCGCGGCTTCGGGAAGCTCCGAAACGCTATGCTCGATGAGCGTGGCCAGCGTGAGCCTTCTCCATGGGCGATCAAGCTGGCGCGGATCGGGCTGCCAATTCGGAAGGAAATCTGCGACACTCAATCCCGATTCGCGCAAATAGCCGGCCGCAAGACTCAGCGCCAGGGGCAGGCGCCCGAGCGTTTCGGCGAGCTGGTCCAATGCGTTCCGATCCGCATAAGAAAGCGAGGCGTTGCCATCATGCAATTGCTCGGCAAGAAGTTCCCGCGCCGGCTCGGCAGCCAGAGGAGACAGGGCGTGTGCGTACACTCCGGGCCAGATCGTGAGGCGGCTCGTGAGCACCACGGCTCCCTGGGAAAAATGCGGAAGCAAAGTCCGGATCTGCAGGCGCGTCGGAATGTGGTCTATCCCATCGATGATCACGACCCAGCGGCCTGCATTCTCCTTCGCTTCAAACCATTTCAGGACCGCATCCAGCCGCGTGCCATGAGCCGCGACTTCATCCGGCAGTAATCCGAGCGCATCATTGCGAGCCAAGGCGGCGAGGCTGACTTCGACGTCCACCCGTGGACCGGCAGGCAGGAAGAACACGAAGTCTCTCGCGCCTTCCTCGTACAGCTTCCAGCCAAGCTCAATCGCAACCGTGCTCGCGCCGGTTCCGCCATAGGCTGCAGCGATATCGGCGGGATGCAGCACGACCAAGCGGCCGGGGTGCAATTCCTCGGCCAGCGTTCCCAGCAATTGCCGGCGCCCAATGAATTTATTGCCCAGCGAGCTTCGTGGTAGCACTGCCAGCCGACGCCGGACGATCAGACGCTGGCGAAGCGCGCGGATCTTGCGCGCGAGATCCTCGGGGTTTGAAAAAATCTGGATTTCGGCTCCGCTGTTTTCAACAGCCGAGCGGAAGCTCTCTTGCAGTTCACGCGCAACCGGGCTCTCCGGAGGCATACGGTCGAATGGATAATCCGGAGCTGCGATGAAAAAGTAGAGCTTCTTGCAGAGGGAGTTCGCGACGTCCACCTCATAGTGCCCGAACGATCGGCGGGCGGCACCGAGGGTTCGCTCCGACGGCTCGAGCCCATACCGAGGGCCGACAAGATGGATCACTGCTTCACATCGCCCAATCGTCTGATTCAAGACGCCCTGCAGCGGACCGTATTCGATCGAGTAATCGAGATGCTCCACTGGCACCGCGCCTAGATCTGAAAGCGCCTGCTTCGCAGCCGTGCGCGCAGCCGTCAGCTCCGAGCCAGCAGAAACGAAAATCTCCGGTCTTAATGACATGAGGTAGGAAAAGGTAGCGTGTAGGCGAGGAAGGCGCGACCGTGGACGTCACGGATGCACCAAAGGGCAGATTGCGGGAGAGGAACTGCCGGAATTAGCGACCGGCGATTCGTGCAAAGCGTGCAGACAGAGGGGGAGACAGAGAATGCGAACAGCGCGCCATAAGCATGGAACTCAATCGAGCCGATGCACGAAGAACGCAAGTCCTCCCGAACGCTGAAGCTTCCATCCCCTTCTCCCTCGAGGAAAAGCAAACGCTCCGGCGAAACGAATCACCGGAGCGTGCTGTTGAATTTTCAATCGACCTCCCGCGAATTCAGCCGCAGGAGCGTTGATGCGGACGTTTTAGCTGTGGTGCCGGCGCTTCACGTGAAGCTGGGCGAGCGACTTCTGCAGCGAGGCCTGAACGGCTGCGACCTCTTCGCCTCCGAGATTGCCTTCTTTCAGGCGATCCTGGGCGCGGCGCACCGCTTCCTGCGCGGCGGTCTCACTGATTTCCTTCGCTTCGATGGCCATGTCCGTGAGGACATTCACCCGCGTCTGCGTGATCTCGACGAAACCTTCGCCCACGGCCAGATGCTGGACTACGCGGCCTTTGGTGACGACGAGTTCGCCAGGCTTGATCTGGGTCATCAGCGGGACGTGCATCGGATAGATGCCCATCTCGCCCTCCAGCGCCGGGATCACCACCATGTCCACGTCGTCGGAGTAGGCTTGCGCCTCGGGCGTAACGATTTCGAGTCGGAGAGGCATGGATAATTAGAGTTTGAAACCGGGACTCGGAATCCGCAAGGGCGTGATTCCAAGTCCCTTCGGCCAATTAGGCACGCACCTGATCGATGCCGCCCTTCATGTAGAAGTTGCTTTCGGGCACATCGTCGTGCTTGCCTTCGAGGATCTCCTTGAAGCCACGGATCGTTTCGGCGATCGAAACGTACTGGCCTTTAGTACCGGTGAAGATTTCGGCGACGTGGAAGGGCTGCGAGAGGAAGCGCTGGATCTTACGAGCACGGAAGACGGTGAGCTTGTCTTCAGGCGAGAGTTCATCCATGCCGAGAATGGCGATGATGTCCTGCAGGTCCTTGTAACGCTGGAGCACGCGCTGGACGCCACGGGCGACCGCGTAGTGTTCCTGGCCGATGATTTCCGGCGCGAGCGCCTTGGAAGTCGAAGCCAGCGGATCAACGG
>FTCV01001125.1_pt1 | contig 21282 bp, 11 predicted proteins | sample 1639691 | NCBI WGS metagenome assembly FTCV01 (sample SAMEA3914864, study PRJEB12502) | metagenome | biome: forest; material: soil | place: USA | collected 2012-03-12 | depth 0.3 m
GGAGTTCGCGCGCGGACGGGCAACGCTGCTGGACGGCGACCTGCAGGTGAAGGGGCAGGTGGCGGAGTGCCGCGACGATCTCGGCTCGGACGGGCTGTGGCAGTACGAGCAGGGGACCGCCGGCCTGCGCATGCGCACCACGGACCGGCGCCAGCGCAGCGGTGAAAGAACCCTGCAGGCGGGCCGCTTCACCGACGAGGTCGCCATCGGGCTGCCGGTGCCGCGGAAGGGAGGAGACGGTTCCGTCGAATGGCTGGTTCCGACCCTGGCCGGAATCGTCGCTTTCGACACGGACGCCCGGCGCCGGGGACTGTTTCTGCCCGCCTTCCCGGAACTGCCGCGCGGCACGGCCCCGTCGGTTCTCTACACGGAAAGCGGCGGGCACGTGGCCTACCTGGGCGATGGCGGCCTGGTCGGGCTGGAGGACGAGGTGGTCCGGCCGTTGCCGATGCGACGCCTGCTTCCCGCCGGCGCGAAGCCGGTCGCGCTGGAAAAGGGGCCGGGGGGCACATTGCGGCTCGACTGGCAGCGGGACGGGACGGCCGGCTGGACCCTGTTCGACGGCCGCTCCCCCGATGGTGCCCTGTTCTCGACCGAACCGGTCGATACGACGGGATGGCGGGAGTTTGCCGAGCTGCGGGCGACCAGGGGCAACCTTGCCCCCGGCCTTTCGGTCAGGTTCGAGCGGGACGGGATTCAGGTCGGCTCCGGCTTCGGGGCCGCCGTATCGATCCCACGATCGCCGGAGCTTGGTGACCTGCGGGCAGTGACGCGCGACGGGTCGAGGCTGTTCGTCGTCGGAACCGGTGACGTCTGGGTCATCGACCTGCCGGCCGCTTTGCGGGCCAGCGCCAGAATTTCCGGATCTCAATAATGTGAGGGAGCGATTGGCCCATGAATCCGCCGGATGGCACGAAGGTTCTTGGGAGACGATGGAGGGGTGGTTTGCGAGTTGAGCATCCTTGTACGATCAACGGGTTGGCTCATGCCGCAAGCTTGGGGATTTTGGCCTCGACCAATCGCAAGTATCGTTGGTTGCGGGCCCCCGTATCCACTGAGACCGACACTCCCGCGCTGCCTGGGCCGGGAGTGTTCTGCTTCTGGGCCGTCCATTGCAGAATCGTAGCCAGATCGCCGTACAGCAGCGCGTCGAGCCGGCCGCGCTTCGGGCCGGGCGTGAGCGTGATCTTCTCGATCAGGCCCCGAATCGCATTGGCTGCTTCGTCGCGATCCTGGGGGCGATTCAACGCCTCGGCCAGACGCGCCACCTTGCGGGCGTATAGCTCGGCAATGTTCGGGTGGAGGTCGGGCAGGTCCACATGAGCTTGGGCAAGGCGGGCGTTCAATTCGTCTTCCCGCGCCTCCAGTTCCTGAAGCCGCGCCACCAGGGTGCGGCTGCCGGTGCCGCTCTCGATCAGGGCCATGATGTCCTTGATGGAGCGGGCGACCTTGGCCAGTTCCCGACGCTCCGCCTCTCCGGAAGCCCGGCGTTCACGATTGAGCCGGTTGGTTTCCTCGGCATAGGCGTGGATGGCCTCGGCGGCGATCTCCGGCGCCATCAGCCGATCCCTCAGCCCGGCGAGCACGCGCTCTTCCAGGGCGGGACGGAGGATGGTGCGTTTGTTGGCGCAGGAGCGATTCGTGATGTGGCTGGAGCAGCCGTAACGATCCTGGCCGCGCAGGGTGTAGGGGCCGCCGCAGCATCCGCACATCAGCAGGCCGGACAGCAGCGAGCGGGGCCGGTGGGTGGCGTTGAGCGGATTGGCGGCCCGCGCGGCAAAGGCGGCGCGCACGGCGGCGATGGGGCCGGCATGCTGGATCGCCAAGGCATCCTGGCGAGCCTTGGCCGCTCGCCACAAGGCGTCGTCGACGATGCGCAACTCCGGGACCTCGGTGATGATCCAGGCTCCTGGCGGGTTGATCCGCGACACCCGCTTGCCGGTCGTCGGGTCCTTGACGTAGCGCTGTCGGTTCCATACCAGCCGGCCGATGTAGAGTTCGTTGTTGAGGAAGCCGGTGCCGCGTTTGGCGTGGCCGCGCAGGGTGGAGTCGGTCCACAGCGTGCCGTCCGGGCCGGGAACACCCTCGTCGTTCAGGCGGTGCGCGATAGTGCGTGGGGAGAGGCCGGCAGCAAAGTCGCGGAAGATGCGGAGGACGACGGCGGCCTGAGCCCCGTTGATGGTGCGCTCGCCGCGCACCGGTTCGCCATCGCTGCCGAGACGCTTGACCGCGTCATAGCCGTAGCAGAGCCCGCCGACGGCCTTGCCCTTCTCGACCCGGCCGCGCAAGCCGCGGTGTGTCTTGGCGGCGAGGTCCTTGAGGAACAGCGCGTTCATCGTGCCCTTGAGGCCGACGTGCAGTTCGCTGATGTCTCCCTCGGCCAGGGTGACGATGCGCAGGCCGGCGAAGCGCAGATGCTTGAACAGTGTCGCCACATCGGCCTGGTCGCGGGAGATGCGGTCCAGGGCTTCGGCCAGCACCACGTCGAATTTTCCGCTCCGGGCATCGCGCAGCAGGGTCCGGATGCCCGGCCGCAGAGTCATGCTGGCTCCGGAGATGGCGGCGTCATGATAGTCGGCGGCGACGGTCCAGCCTTCGCGTCCGGCGTAGTCCCGGCAGATGCGAAACTGGTCCTCGATCGAGGCGGCACTCTGACTGTCGGAGGAATAGCGGGCGTAGAGGGCAACCCTGATCATCGCTCGTCCTTTCCTGGCCGAGACTCACCGGTCTCCGGCGGGCGGTTGTCGTTGGCGGCGGTCAGCCGCTCGAAGGCTTCACGGGCCATTTGCCGGCCCAGCAGACGGGCCAGGATCAGCATGGTGCGGTCGATCCGCGCCCCGGTGGCAGCGTTGTCGTTGGCTGCCGTCAGCCTGTCCGGGGTGGGGCACCCGTCGTCCTCAATCATGGCCGAACTCCGTGATGACATTCCACACGAAATTCGGAAATGATTGTTCGAATGCCGATCTTCAACAATACAGGCCTAATAATATAGGCAGTTTATATCGCAGTCCATAGCAAAATAGGAGGGAAGATGCGAGGTTATCGGAGGCTGGGATGTTGAGGCATAGCAGAAATTCGCAGTTCTCCGGAGTTTTTGGCGATGCCTCTGGGAGAGGAGGGTAAGGATGTGGTGACCGAGTTCGCCAAAAAGCCGATTGAGATCGTCCTGGTACTGGACGATGGCCTTCATACCCTGTATCTCAGCGGTATTCGCGATCGCCACCATCTTCCCGGCGTTCAGGTGTGGCTGCTGACCAGCCACATCCCGCCTTGCTCGCATGGATAGCCTCCGCCGGACCGGAGGCGGACGGTCAAGGGCGGCCGAAGGCCGTCGCGGGAGCGATGCGCTGCAGATGCGGCGCACCCTTGACGGCTTGGCTTCGGTCTGGCCGTTCTGCCTGAATGCGAGCAAGGCCGCTTTCGAGGAGCAGCTTCTCCGTGTTCGCCAATGTTCACCATAGGAGTGTGTGTACACAGAAAACTATAAGGAAAATCAATAGTTAACAACGATGCCGCACCGCCCCTTTATCTTGCTGGCTGCTGATTTCCCTTCTGTCTATCACTATCCAATACCCTCCGCTTGCCCAGCGGTGGAAGATGTTCAAGCGCAGGGGATTTTTCTCGATGAGGCAAAAGATATCTGCTACCCTGACTTGAAATCTTTGAGGGAATCATGAGGCAAACGGTAATCGACCTTTACTCCGGCTGCGGTGGTATGACGGCTGGAGCCGCCATCGCTATACCGGATCTGGAGGTGAAATGGGCATTGGATATCGATGAGCAAGCCCTTCGGACTTTCAAGGCGGCTCACCCCGAAGCGACGGTCGACTGCAAGGATGTCTCAGAGGTATCCGCGTCGGATATAGTCCGCCGCGCAGATATCGAGAAAATTGATTGGTTCTTTGCCGGGCCAACTTGCCAAGCGGTAAGTACGATGGGCGTCTTCCATCTGGATGACCCTCGCAATGCCTTGTTCGTACACTTCATCCGACTGTTGGATGGGTTTACGAATGCCGGCTTTCGCCCAGCTAACATTGTTATGGAGAACGTGCCTGGAGTCGTCTATGGCCGAAACCTCGTGATCGTAAAGGAACTATTCAGGCTTTTCGAGGACAGGGGCTACCATGTCTTCGCTGACGTGGTGAATATGGCCGACTACGGGCTTCCCCAGCTTCGCAATCGCTTCACATTTGTTGCCAGCGTTGAAGATCGACCGAAAACTTTCCCGCGACCGACCCACGCCCCCGAGGCCAAGAACGGTCTATCGGAATATGTGAGCGTGTCGGAGGCGATCGGCGACCTCTTTGCAGAGAAGCCTTCCGATTTGGCGATCAGATCCTTGTTACCTGCTCCTACAGAGTTCCAGCAGTTCGTTGCCAACACCAAAGGCCAAGTTCATAATCATCACTGCACCACCTTGTCAGATCTGAACCGCAAGCGCATAGCTACCGTTCCACAAGGAGGTTGCTGGAAGGATATTCCACCCGATCTGCTTCCAGAGCGTTTCCGCAAAGTACGCCTTACCGACTACGCTACGCTGTATGGAAGACTGCACGAGGACAGCCCTGCTTACACCATTTCTGCAGGGTTCTCCAACGTGACGTCAGGATGCTTCACTCATCCGATCCATGACCGCCCTCTCACCGTCCGGGAAGGTGCTCGGTTACAGGGTTTCCAGGACAGTTTCGAGTTCCACGGACCTCGACACGCCCAGTATCGGCAGGTTGGCAACGCCGTCCCTCCATTCTTCATGGCAAAGCTGATCCAGCATCTTTCTCAGGGAGGGGAGGGGATCCCGGCGAGGATTACGGCGCAGGTACTGGCAAGCGAGAAAAAGCTCCCTCCTATGGTGAGGCGCTTTATGAATAAGAAGAATGACTCCGAACGGTCTCGAAACGGATATGGTGGAGGCACGTACTGGCCCGCTGGCTGGGGAGAGCCGATACCGGCCGACCAGATTACGGCCAACGGGTACCGTCTTCGCGATGTCCCGGTCCGTTACCGCAGGCGCGACGAGTGGAGAGCTGTACGTGACACCTTCCAGAAGCACAACATTATCGATCTGTATGACAGTTCCCCATACATACTGCCTACGAATGGCACGATGCGGTTCGCTCTCGTGCGGAGTGGTGCTCTCGATGCGATAGACAGCGCAGTTATCCGCCTGTTGTCGGTGGCCGCAAAGATGGATGGCCACCTGATGATCACGACCGACGTGCGATACCTGCGCTCACGTATCGAACTCATCCACTCAAGTCTCTCGGATGCTCAGGCAGCAGGACTTCCGAATTTATTTATTACCCAAGATGGAGGTGTAATCCTTCAGAACAGCGACAAACATCGACATCTTTCGGGGCACTTGTCATTTGATGACCCAACGGCAGATGAGGAGGCTGGCGAGCCTCAAATTGTGCTTCATTTTGGGAAGGATATTTTCCACTCTAATGTAGAAATGCTATCGCAGCGGAGATGTAATAAGCTGTTAATTAATTGTATTTAAGAGGTGTTGGGGGATGCCTTGAATAGGGATCTGGACGACGTACTTCTGGAGCGTTACTTTCTTGGGCCTGGAAGCTCTCGGAAGATTGGAAGCATATACGTTGCCGACGACGATCTGCTGGACATTTTTGGCGCACAGGATCTCGACAGCGCTATCGAGATATTCAAGAATAAGCTGCCGGGGGGTATCCTCCTAAAGGACTACCTGTCAGGAAATCCCCCTGCGCATCCCGGACGAAAGCCAGACTACCTTCTCCGCATTCTTCTCTTCTTGTGCTGGATGCAGACGACGAAGGCTTGGCAGCGGTCTACGGGTGGCGACGAAGACAGAGAGTTTAGAAAGATGCTTGAGCGCCATTTTGGCGATCGCATCCGAGGCGCCTCCATGCTCGGCCTCAACCCGATGTGGGAGCGCTTGCAGGGATATCTCTCGAAGAACTATGATATTGAACTCAACCTGCCGTCTATCGAACCCTATGTGCGTATCGGCCGCACACTGAGGATTGCTTTCCCAACGTGGCGTGACCACGATGCCCTGCGAAAGGTCAGGGGCATCCTTCCAGAAAGTTATCTTCTGGATCCTCTGGTTGTAGGGAACTGTCTAAGGACTTCGCGTCTCTACCTTGCAGGGCGCTTTCCTGCCCTTGATTATAATTTTGCTCATTTCAGCCAGTTGCATAAGCAAGGCGGGCTAGACTATATGGCGACGCCATTTTGGCGTGTATGGTACTCGATTGTCGCTGAGAAGGCTTTGCTTGAAGTACTTGAGGTCCACGAGGGCGAGTATGGAGACTTTACACTTTTTCGCGTTTCTCCTCTCGGCGAGCGGGTGCGCATCATTTCACCGGAGGAGGGATACAAATTTATTCCAAAAGCTGTAAGCTCTGCTCTCAAAAAGGGATACGCTCTGCTTGAGAACATGGGCTTTGGCCGCTTGCAGGTTGTAGCGACGCAGGGTAACGGGGCGGCACTTCTCGTAAAGAAAAACAGACTTTCCGACCTCCCTTCGTACTCGATCAGATCCATGCGGAACCTGAATTCCGAATGGCTAGTCGTCATGACAGGCGCCGAGACGAAGGGTAAACAGCAGGGGGACGCAGTCAGGGGCTTCGGATGGCATGACGGCATCCGGATTGGCGGAGCATTCCTCGGAAGAACACCTCTTTCGCCGCAGCTCAGCGTTCGGAAGGAATCAAACCTCACCGTGAAGATTGCTGGGAAATCTCTGTCGATGGTCAGGAAAAACGGATCTCTGAGCCTACCTCCTGGCACATACCAGGGAACTGCTTTAGCGCATGACGATAATGACCACTATACAATACTTCTTGTGCCGCACGCAAACGAGATCCCGAACGCTTTCAGGCTGACCTTCGACCAGGAACGGCACATCAGCGAGGACGAGTTCTACCATGGTACGGCGCCAAGTCTATCTATGTTCATATCCGTATGGAAGGGAAAGAGGATTGCTCCGACCGACGCGCTGATCTCAATAGGAGAGGCCCTCTACGCGAGATCAGCCAGATCGCTGCCACTGGGAGAAGCCTTCGAACTCGCTTCCAGGGGACTGTCTGACATTGAGGATCCGCCATTGGCCTGGGATGTTATCAGAATCCTTATCGACGCAGGTTGGTTCGACGGAGTGCTATTGCGTCACTTTCCCACACGATCACTTCTCCTGTGCCCGCTCACGGCTGAAGCCGTTGATGAATTTACTGCGAGGATCTCTGGTCCGACGCCGATTGCAGTTGTGCAGCGGATACAGGCCTGCGCGCAGAAGTCCGGCACGATAGTAGAGAGAATGGATGGCCCCACAGCTTGGTCTCTACCTCGTTATATCGTGAGAAGCACTAGACCAAAGGATCTTGCCGACTTCCTGCAAAGGCTTGGTGCACCTCATCCGGTACCGTTCCGGAAGGCAGACGCCGTAGGCGAGCAGGGCGGAAAAGGGGTCCACGGCTATCACGTTCTCGGCAGGTTCGATGAAGAAAAAGGTGTATTCTGGAACGAAGGAAAGTATGAGGATGGTCTTTTCAGGATGGAGAGGAGAGCGGAGTGTAATCCTCACATCTATCATTCGATCGTGCCGGGTAAGCCCGACCGCGCATTTCAGTCACCTGTAATAGCGATACTTTTTCATTCAGTGAGACGGGGCGGGGACGCTCCGTTCGCATTCGATGGGACGACCATCTTGGCGAAGTCCCGCAGGATCTTTCTTCCAGCATCCTGGGCGAGGTGGGTGTCGAATGTTACGCTTACAAACTCTGGTATTATGAGGACGAAAACCGACTGGAGATATGTCTATCCCGCCACATCCGACGTCATGACTTTACTCGGTAGAGTTTTACCAGTTCGCCAAGTCGGAGCCAACGAGCCAAAATGGCTCCGATATTTTTTGATATCAGCAAATAATAGGAACAGGCCGATCTTCGATGCCGTTTCAGGCGGAGTGAAGGGGCTCAGAATTATATCGAGGAATATATAATAATGTCATTACTATCCAAAGGCATTATTTATTGCGTATATGAGGCCGTTGGTGGCGACACTGTTCTCCTATCCGAAGTCAAGTCGAATGATATCAGGATGCATTCATCCATCCTGAGGGAAGCCAAATCTGAGAAGATGTGCCTCGCAGGAGTCGGCAGCTATTGGCTGGTAACTGGAGAAAAGCTGAAAATAAAGCAGGACAAGAAGCTACCATTAAGAAAGTCTGTGCCTCTTCCTACTACGGACACGGCGCTTAACTTACTGCAGCACGACACCTCCCGTGCTACCCAGAGTCTTCGTTCTGATCTGAGCGAATTAAACGGTGGCGGTCTCAAGCACATAACGTTTTCAAGCGCGACGCGGCTGTCAGTCGGATTCAGTCCAGTATCGTCCGGTTACGAAGAACTGGCACGCTCACTTCTGACGAACGGTTACATAACTGTCCCATTGCACCACTCGATCGATGCAGTCGAAATCAGGGAAAATTTGTGGATTGTGGATGAACAACGGCGCGGGGAGGGCGGCCAGTATAGGCTTTCGCGTTATTTTGACTTCAGGCGCGTTCCGACTGTCCGGCTACTCGATCCCTCGTCCGCTGTCAGGCTTCCGTCGGGAATCGTTATCCTTCCACCGGGTTCCTGTTGGTCTGAAGCAAAAATAATAGATCTTCGGACGGATGAGGAGATTCTTAAATCTGTCGAAGATTGGGTCGGACGAATTCGAACATCAACAGGAGAAGAAACAACGTCGCTCAATGCACTGACCGATGTGATAGGTCACATACGACGGCATACTATATCTGTTGATGAAAGACAAGATCTCGAAGCAATTTCTATGATTTTGGCATCCAGACAGGAGATACTTTCAACTGTCCCACAGATTCTGTCGAAGACAACCGCATGGAATGCCGCAGCCGAAGAATTTCGGAAGGCGGAGTTCGGGCGTCTTTCCGACGAGGCCCGGCAGCGGGTGGATAGAGAAACCAAGAAGCTGGAAGCAAAACTGTCCGAACTCCGGCAGATAATTGCCGAAGCAGAAGCGCGTCTGGAGACGATTTCCTACCGTGAGGTCAACCTCCGGGCGGAAAGTCGTGCAATCCAGGCTGACATCGAAGCCATGATCGAAAAGGCAGCACGAAATGTGGTTGCCAGCGACGCGGCGACAGCAAGCCTAATGGCAGATGATATTACGCGGCTTCGCAAGGAAGTCGAGCAGATCAACGACCGCATATCGACCATCTCCACTATAGGAGCGCGACCGTCAGAGGAGACCGTCAAGGAACATCAGGTTTCACATGTCGGCCCCACAATGGCTTCGGCTGAGCAAAGGGCGGAGCAATTGAAGGAGCTCGCAGCGGTCACGGGTTTCAAGTTGCCTGAATTGATAACTCTGGTGCACTGGTCTCGGTTCACCGAACTCCCAGTTATAGTGGGATCCGCTTCCGTAAGGGCCGCAGTGGATTTTTGCACGCTTATCGGAGGAAATCTTGCTCAAATCATCTTCTGCGATCCGACCCGAATATCGTTCGAGGACTTGATGGGAGGTGGTCTTGCAACTGCGATCCGGGTGGCAACGGACAATTCTGAGGTTCTCGTGCCGGTCGCCTTCTGCAATCTGACGAGCAGCCCGTGCGAGTTCTGGCTGCCGCAGTTCATGGAACTCAGAAGGATGGGGCGGCTCCCAAAGAACATGGCATGCATCGGTAGCGCCGTGCAGGATGGCATCCGCACCCAGGTTCCCCGGTCGACGCTCGGCTACATCGTCCCTTTCTCGCCTTCTGGCAAACCTTCGGGAGTTTCTGTCGAAGCTTTCTTTGGACTTTCATGGCCAGGTGATTTCCCGCGTGACGTCCAGAAGCAAACCAGCGCCTATCCGGCCCTTGCTGCCTCCAAGACAGGTGTCTCTAACGCTCCGGCTTTGCTGGTGCGCGCCGCCACGGCCGTCGGAACAACCCTCACGTCGGAAGATCCACCGACTGAGGCACTTGTAAAGTGCATGGAAGACCGTTTTCGATGGCTCTTATCCATCGAAAACGATCAAGAGCACGAATTATTCAAAGCATTCCAGAACACCGTGGGGTGAGTATGTTTGATCCGATTGCCGGCTTTAACAGGATGATTGACCAATTTCTGGCGTATCTTGACACGGCTTACAAGATTAGGGATCGGCATGTCGCCGACATGCGGCGACAGCTTCTTTCGTCGGCTGGGCAGCTTGCTCTCGACCCGATCTTCGAGGTCGTCCCCCGATACGAAGCTTGGGATCACGGCCTTGAGGAACTAGTCGAGGATAGACAAAAGAAACTCAAGGGGTTCAACTGGGACGAACGGAAAGTATTCGTTGAGCTGGTGTTGTCAGGCCTCTTCGACAGAGACTTGAGCAAGCCGGGCTACGTCGGCGCCTACAAGCCGTACCGACATCAGATAGACATGCTTGCCCGAGGTACCGGAGACGGAACGCCCGGTATCGTCACCTCTGGCACTGGTTCGGGCAAGACCGAGTCGTTTATGTTACCGATCCTGGCACAACTTACCAAGGAGGCCGTCTCGTGGCCGAAGCCACTGAAACCTCTCGATGACGAATGGCTCGAAAAAGGGCAGAGCTTTAAGCTTCATCGACGGAACGAGCATCCCGACCGACCGAAGGCGGTCCGAGCGTTGATCCTGTATCCACTTAATGCTCTGGTCGAGGACCAAATGGTTCGGTTGAGGAAGGCCATCGACTCGCCGGACGCGAGGGCCGTCATGGATGCGCACTTCAACGGTAATAGGCTGTTTTTCGGACGTTATACTGGCAAGACCCCGGTGACGGGCTTTCTCGATCATCCGCGCAGGAGCAAAAATAGGGCATGGAAGGATCGCGCGTCACGAGCACGTGCCGATCTGAAGAAGCAAATAAAGCGGTTCCGCGCCATCCAGAATCGTCTCTTCCTAGATGATGTGGATCCTGATCTCCGCTATATCTTCCCTTCGACTGATGGCGGCGAACTAGTCTCTCGCTGGGACATGCAAGCAACGCCTCCCGACATTCTTGTCACGAACCAATCAATTCTCAATGCAATGCTCGTACGTGAGGTCGATGCACCGATCCTCGAGCAAACAAGACAGTGGATCGTCGGAAACGAAGATGCGCGGTTCTACCTTGTGCTTGATGAGCTCCACCTCATTCGCGGTTCTTCAGGTGCTGAGATGGCGGGGCTTCTCAGGATCTTTCTTGAGCGTCTCGGGCTTATCAGTCAAGAACATATGCACAAACTGCGAATTCTGTGCTCGTCTGCTTCGCTTCCGATAGATTCTGAAAATGCAGATGCCAGCATCAAATATCTGACAAACATGTTCGGGAACGCAGGTACAGCTGGATCGTCGGATCTGATGCAAACGTGGAAGGAAAGCGTGATCACGGGCAATCCTGTAAAGGTCGACACGCCTTCCGCCCGCCCTTCGATCGAGAGCCTGACAAAGCTGTCGTCGGCACTGTCCCTCTCCGACCACAAGCGCAACCCGGAAAGACTTCTGAAGCAGTTTGTCGCGACCGCCAGATCTATTCCCGGGACTGCCGGGATGTCCGACCAGGAGGCACTTCAAAACGCCACAGAAACGGCGGCCTCCATGCTCGAGCACGCGATGCAGGATGCAACGGCACCCGGCGGGAGACGTCCCCTCGGCGCGCTTGAGATCGCTAAGTCGCTATACGGGAAGGAGGACATGCAGGTAGCACGCGGCCTCCTCGCCCTCCGGGCTATCCCCGATCTTCCGAAGGAAGTGCTTCCTCGATCGCTTGCTTTCGACAAAGATTTGGTAGCAAGGCTGCCAGGTTTCCGCATGCACTGCTTTGTGAGAAATGTAGAAGGTCTCTTTGCTTCGGTGGGACTGGACGATGGCAAGGACCTTGTCTGGGGGAAGCCCAGCATCGAGCGCGGACAGGATCACGAGCATACCACCAACGGATCCACGATCAGGAAGAGGCTTTTCGAACTCTTATACTGCGAAGCATGTGGTGACCTCTACATCGGTGGGAAACGCGGCGAGACGCAGCGCGGATCATCCCGACGTGTGTCACTTCTGCCAGCGCCGCAGGAACTCGAGAAGCTTCCAGAAAGCGCCGCTTCTCTGCGCTTCGAGGATGCGAGCTTCTCCGAGTTCGCGTTGTTCTGGCCGGGTACTATCCTTCCCGAAGCCGAACTAAAGGGAGGCTCTCCATACAGATGGTTGCCCGCATACCTGAATCCGATGACAGGTGTCGTGCAGGAAATCGACGGAGACTCGGATGTTCCCGGTTATCTTCTCCACTGGAATGGGGCATCCGACTTCCATGGACGGAGCGTGGATGATGATGGAACCGCGGTTCCTTACTGCTGCGCCAAATGCGGCACCGATTACTCTGGCCGCTTTCGGGCCAGAAATTCCTCGAAGCGGGATGGTCGAAAGTCACCAATCCGAAGTTTCAGGACGGGTTTTGCAAAGACCTCCCAGCTTCTCGCAACTGAACTTGTGGCATCCCTGAAGGCCCAGGGTGGCGATGGAAAGCTCGTCGCGTTTTCCGATAGCCGAGAGGATGCCGCCAATCTGGCGCTGGATGTCGAAGTGCAGCACCAGCGGGATCTCCGGCGCGAAATTCTCATCAGCGCAGCGGCATCCATCGCTAAGGATAGGAAGTTCACCGAGGGAAGCGAGGAGAGGATTAGAGAATTGTCCATTGAGGCGAGAAAACTCGCCGACGCTGGAAAATTTGGGGAAATGATCTCCATAGTTTCAAAACTGGATAAACTTCAAAAGCTCAAGGAAGCACATAACCATCCGCCGAGCGTTCCGCTCTCAGATCTCTTCGAATTCGAGAGAGGGAGAAGCGGCAACACCGTGCGACCAATTATAAAGGAACTGTTACGGCTCGGGTCCACTCCGGTCGAAGGGGCCGACACGCACTTTACTCGCATCAAAAACAGGCCATGGTATCAGTTCTTCGAGACACAGCAGGACGGGGTAGTCGTATGGAAGTCAGACGACACTGAAGAGAACTTGCAAATACTCGACCGAGCTAGGAGTAAAGTGCAGAGTGAGCAGCCTCCGGAAGCGACGGATCTTCTTTTCAGTAAAACGTACTTCGCTCTCGAGGAGACAGGCCTCGGGTGGCCCAGTTTCTATGGTCAAGAAGAATATACGCTTGAAAAGTCGAAACACGATGCTTGGCTCAGAATTTTCTCCGACGCATACCGGATCACGCCCAATCAATTTCAGGAAGAGGCTCCCAAGGTATGGAACGACGCCAACGATATGCTGGGCCGAGGCTCAAATAGGCTCAAGCGACTACTCGAGACAATATTCCAGGGCAACGAGGTCCAAGAATGCAACGCATTCCTTGAACTGCTTCGAAAGGAACTTAGCCAGCTCAGGAACGATGGATCCATCGACATTACCCGCCTTTACTTCCGGATAGCGCCATTTGACGATCAGGCATGGCGATGCAACCGATGCGGCCGTGTCCACCTACATGTCGGCTTCGGACGATGCACGCGCTGCGGCGAGCAACTTATTTACGACGGAATCCTGACGGCGGGAGATATTGCCCGAAACAACTTCCTCGGAAGGCGTGTGATCCGCTCACTTGAAAACTCGGAGGGGTTATTCCGCCTAAAATGCGAAGAACTGACCGGGCAGACACGTGATCCAGCACAGAGACTGCAGCAATTCAAGGGGATGTTCGTCCGAGAGGAGAGCGAGAGCGATGCAAGCTTCAACCGTAAAAAGCTTTTCGACACCGCCGACTTGCTGTCGGTAACAACGACAATGGAGGTCGGGGTCGACATCGGTTCCCTTCAAGCGGTCTATCAGGGTAACATGCCGCCACAGCGGTTCAACTATCAGCAGCGCGTCGGACGTGCTGGCCGTCGCGGCCAAGCCTTCTCGACGGTCTTGACCGTTTGTAGGAGCAAGAGTCACGACATCCACTATTTCCACAACCCCATCGAGATCACGGGATCAGCACCACCGCCCCCATTCATCACGACTGAGCTCCCTGATATCCCATCCCGGTTGCTTCGAAAGTTCTGGCTCGTTGAGGCATTCAAGTTTCTTCGAGAGGACCATTCCGACGACTGGATAGGTGACGACATGGTGCCCGGCGACATTCACGGCGAGTTTCTATACTGTGACGAGTACTTCGATCCTGATAAGGGCTGGCGCACCAAACTTGAAGATGCTCTCAGACGTACAGAACCTCGGCGCGATGAGATGGCGCGGGGCCTCGCTAACATTTCCGAATGTGCTTTCGAGACTATCATCGACAAAGTTTCCATTGAAACCTTGCTCAGGCAGATAGACGATCTTCAGAATGAATTTGGCCATCAATTGATTGGTATTGCCTCAGCGCTTGCAGAGCGCGGGCTTTTCCCGCTCTACGGCATGCCGACGCGATCGAGGAACCTTTACGTCGATCTGGTTAAGGAGAGCGGGGAGAATGAAGCGGACTGGGACACGATCGATAGAGACCAAGACATGGCAATCTTCGACTTCGCGCCCGGCAGCGTCCGCACGCGTGAGAAACTGCGGCACAGATGCATTGGCTTCACGGGAGCGCTACGCATTCCGGACCCATTCAAGGACGACCTTGGAATGCCGCAGACGCCCTTCGGCCATTGGTCGAAGGACGACTTTCACCTTCGCTTCTGTGGATTATGCGGCACTTGGTCAAAGGGAAACGAGCAGACGGCGTCCTGTGCTCAATGCGGGAGCGAACTGTCCGACGCCCCGATCCACTGTATCACGCCTGTGGCGTATCGGACTGACTTCCAGCCGACTGATGAGCCTGTCATGTCGAAGATCGGACAGAGGATTACCCTCGCGAGTCTCGGAAAACCAGAACGAGGAAATGAGCGGCAGTACGGGAACATCGAAGTCAAGTTCGCAGAGCGCTCCGAGACATTCCTCGTCAACCCCGGCTTTAGGGACGACAACGGGTTCTCCGGCTTCGAGATTCAGGAGACAACCGATACGTTCGCGAAGAAGCTGTTCTGGATGAAGCTCAAGCCAACGCTGAAGCTGACCAATCAGGCGATCAGTACGGAGATCATCACAGAAGATACGACCGGCAGATGGCGCGGGGATCAACCATCCGTGAAGGCATGGCTCGCATCGTCGAAAATTACTAACTCGCTGCAGATTGGTCCGGTTGCGACCAATTCGCGGCTTCGTCTAGCCGAAATGGACGTCGGCCTTCCTCTCGACCGGAGTGATCCGGAAAAAACAACTGTTCGTGTCTGGAGGGATCCCGATAAGACGAGTGTTCGCGCTGCAGCCATATCTGCCACCGAGATCCTGATCCAGAGGGCGGCTTTGGAGCTTGACATAGCACCGGAGGAGTTCGACTCGCTCGCACCGAACGTCGTCACCGCGCCCGATGGAACGACCGCTCCATACTTACAGATAGCGGATGGGCTGCCAAACGGATCCGGTTTCTGCAGGTACCTTCTGAGTAGCAGTAAGATTCCGGTCTTCAAGCTCATAAAGAGCATACTGGATGATACGGACAAATGGCCGCGCAGCTCAATCTCTGATGTTGAGCACACATCACGCTGCGGATCGGCATGCTACAGATGCCTTCAGCGATACAACAACCGGAACTTTCACGGGCTGCTCGACTGGCGGCTTGGCCTCTCATATCTGCGATCTATCATGGATCCCGCGCATGAATGTGGACTGGATGGGCAATGGTCCTCTCATTTTGAACTGAGGGACTGGCCGACATCTGCGCATTTTCTTGTTGCGCAGACTTCAACCTTCATTCCCGGTAACCGGGTGTCGAGTCTCCGATCGAGACCGGATATTCCTGTATTCTCACTCGATGACAAAGGCCATAGATGGGGTGCCGTGGTTCACCCGCTTTGGAATCGAGCTGAATTGAAAGCGGCACTTGGCGTTGATGAAAGATATGTTCCGATAGATAGTTTCGAGTTGGCACGCCGTCCTCTACAGGTTATTCAGCGGGTTCGTGAAGTTTTCCGTTGATATCGTCTGCTTTCTACAGCCGAGAGTATCCTTGCCACGATACTCTCGCTGCTCTCGTGTTCCCAGAATCGCAGAACAGTCCAGCCGAGATTCTTCATATGCTCGCTGACCTTCCGGTCACGACTCCGGTTGCGTTCGATCTTTTTCAACCAAAATTCTATATTCCTCTTGACTGAAGGTGGATGTACCTCGCATCCATGCCAGAAACATCCGTCGAGAAAGACCGCTATTTTCAATCCAGGCATCGCAAAGTCGCAAGTGAGGCGACTGAGGCCGGGAACGGGATAATGAATCCGATAACGCACACCCCGAGTATATAACATCGATCGTATCATTCTCTCGAACGGGTTGTCGCGCTGCTTGGTGCGGCGCATTCGCTTGGTTACTGCTGCAGTAGGTTGAGGAGCTATCATGGGTATCGATTTGGCGTGTCCGTATGGCTAAAAATGGCTCTTTCCGAGCTGCTGTGAAGCCAAGGCGTAGCGGCGAAGCGGTCTGTCTCGCCATAGTAGCGCGCTTCAGCCTTGGCAGGTGGGATATTACCGATTGGCTCCAGCAGCAGGTGAACGCCTGTGGGCTCAGTTGAAGGAGTGACGTGCTATCGCTATCCGTATATGAGAAAATCGCCGTCTCCTTCGAGGACGTGAATAACTATTGATTGTATATCACGTTAAGAGACCTGATTAAATCACTACGGACAACAAATGTCGCTCTCGGCCATTGCACGCCCGCGCAATCAATTGCATTGACGTCGTTGAATGCGAACACTGCCGTGTATCGAGTTTCATACCGGTATGCGATGTCGCATATAGAAGCTTATTTTCTAATTTCCATAATTATACTTATGCGTTTTTTGACTGTGTGTCGAGGGGTGATCCTGCCGACGGTGGCGACGCCGACCGGCGTGTTCCTGCGGCGCCAGTACATGCTGACCATCCCGGACGAACTAATCGCCGATGCTCGCATGGACAAAGCGTCGGAGTGGTAGATCTACTGGCGCATCGTCTTGCCGCTGTCGGCGCCGGTCCCGGCCGTGCTGGCGATCTTCTCGGTGATGGAGATGCGCACGCTGCAGGTCGGCCTCAATGCCTTCTCCAGCGAGTTGAACGTGCAATGGCAGGCCGGAGGTCCCTGGCCGTCGGCGACCGGATCGGTGCTGCACTCCTTCCGGACTGCCTGCACGCGTTCAATGCGGCGGGACGGGCGCTCGGCCGGTAACAATCGTCACCGAACGGTCTCACCGTCCCGAGCCTTCACGACGATCACGACAGGTTGGAAGAGGCAAACCGTTCAGAACACCAGCACCGTTCTCGCCAGGACGATGTTGCCGCGATCATCCGGCGAGCCGCTGGCGGCTGTCGTCGCCTTGTCGCTGTCGGCCGTGAAGTGGTCGTACTGCGCCTGCAGCAACAGGCCGGGGGCCACGGTGTAGCCGATGCCCGCCTCATAGACGTTGGTTTTGCGGTCGTTCGGCAACGTCGTGGACCCGGGATCGGTGCCATGCATGTAGCCGACGCCGAACACCCATGGTCCCATGCGATACTGCGCGCCGGCCTCCCAGTTGCCGGCGTTTCCGGTAAAGGCGTAGCGCGTGTTCTGCCCGCTCCTGCCGAAACTGGTATAGCCGCCGCCAACCGAGAAGCCGGCATATTCGGCCCGGGCCGCCGCATGCCAGGCGCCGAGATTCTCGAAATGATCGAGCCCGTTGCCGGGCTGCATCGCCGTCCCGCGCATATAATCGAAGGACGCCAGCCACTTCACACCCCCGATCGTGTCGGCATAGTTGGCGCCGACCTCGATCAGGTCCTGGAAGAGCCCGCTGGCCTGGGCACCGGCGGTGCCGCCCGGCCTGACGCGGTTGACGTCGGTGTTGGCGCTGTCGTTGCGCGGCGTGAAGCTGCCGCCGACCTGGAAGCCGACGTATCGCGGCGAGCTGTAGCCGATCTTGCTGCCGTTGTTGTCGGACACCAGCGCCGGCCAAAGGCCGCTGAAGGGTGCCTGGACGGTGCCGCTGATTCCGCCGCGGACGTCGGCGCCGGTGTAGCGGCCGGTCGCCGGATCCACGCCCTGGCCGGCGCCGGCCGGCCCCATGAAGCCGGTGGCCTGGTCCATGATGGCGATCGGCAGGAAGTCGCGCGGCCGGCCGATGCCCAAGGCGATGAAATTGGCGTCGTCGTCGAAGGAATCGGCCAGCCCGAGACGCAATTGCCCGAAGGCCCCCTGCGCGAACAGGTAGACGCGGTCGGCGTCGGTCACCCGGTCGCCGGTGTTCGCCCGCATGCGCAGACGGGCGCCATACTCCAGCCCGTTGTCCGCCTTGGCGCCGGCCACGATGTTCAGGCGGAAGCGGTTGCGGAACTCCGTGGAGCGCAGGCCGCTGTCGTTCCGCTGCGCTATGTAGCCGGCCTCGAAATAGGCGTCGCCGCCGACCTTGACGTCAAATCTGGCCTGGGCTCCGGCGCAGCCGCAATGCAACCCGGCGGCTGCGGTCACGCAGCCGGCCAACAACGCACGCCTCATGGTGTGCATCCTCCCTTGCCTGTTCGATGGTGCCTTGATTGGAATTCGGTCGGGCCGCCGGACCGCCGGCCGTCACGCCAGAGGCGGAACGTCGAGCCGCGCGACGATCCCTTCCAGCTCCGGTCGCGGAGCGGGATAGCGCCGCATCACCAGTGGATCATGCCCTGGAATGACGTGATCCCGGCTGGATGCGGCGGCGAGCACGCGGTCGTAGCTTTCAAAGGACTCCGCGACGCTGACGCAGACCGGAAACGGACGCCCCGTCTCCAGCGTCTCGTAGAAATGGGCGGCGTCGGAAGCGAGGACGACGTCGCCCCGCCCGGTGTTCGCCTGCACGAACTGCAACCCCGCCGAATGGCCCGGCGCCGGATGCAGCCTGATGCCAGGACAGAGCGGCACGACCCCGTTGTAGAGACGGACGCGGCCCGCATGGTTCAGCCGCACCACATCCACGATGTCCTCGACCTCGAACGGCTGGCGGAGATGGGGATGGCGCATGTGGCGGCCGACCGCATAATGCAGGTCCGGCTCCTGCAGATGGATGGTCGCCGCGGGAAAGAGGCCGAGGTTTCCGACATGGTCGTAATGCAGATGGGTCAGCACCAGGTCGGTCACGGTCGCGGGTTCCACCCCCAACAGCCGCAGGGCGTCGGCGGGGCAGCGCAGGAACTCCCGCTTCCGCCGGACGGCCACCTCCGCGGCAAAGCCGCAATCGACGACGACGGCGCGCCCGGCCCCACGGATGAGCCAGATGAAATAGTCCATCGGCATCGGGGCGTCGTGGGGATCGCCGCCGATGAAATGCTCCGGGCGGCGCGCCTCCCGCCGGGCGTAGCGGATCGCGAACAGCTCATACTCCGGCCGGATATCGGGCGTCATCGCTCCGCCCTCCCCTACTCCCGCGCCCCGGCCAGCGGCCCGGTGCCGGCCGGGATGCCGCCGGCGGCGGCCTGTTGTTTCTCCCGGTTCGGGAACGGATAGGCGGGCAGACGCAGGACGACGACGGCGCTGACCAGGGCAAGCCCGGCGAAGAGCTGGAGGGCCGGCGCATAGGCCCCCAGGAAGCCGTGGGAATAGCTGGCGATCGAGATGCCCGCGGCGAACCCCCAGCCGAAGAAGAGCCAGACCGCGCCGACGATCTTGCTGTAGATCGCCGGCCGGAAATAGCGGCTGACGAGGAAGGTCACGATGTCCGCCTCGGCGCCCAGGCTGAACCCGATGCAGACCGCGCAGAAATAGGCGGCCGGCAGCCAGACCGGGGCCAGCAGGATCAGCAGCACCCCGACGATGCACAGCAGCATCACGGCGGCGGCGACGAAGGGCGCGAAGATGCGGTCCATCAGCGCCCCGACCAGGATGCGGCTGCCCCAGGACGCGAAGCCCGCGACCGACAGCATGCCGACGGCGCTCACCTCCGAAAAGCCCTTGTCGGTCATGATCGGGACGATGTTGACGATGATGCCGCCGACCGCGATGGACAGGAAGAAGACCGGCAGGGCGATCGTCCAGAAATGGGGAAGGCGGGTGAAGATCGCGACGACGCTGGGCGCCGGCTCGCCGTCGCCGGCGGCACCGGGTGCCGGCTGGACGGGCGCCGGCGGCGTGCGGACCATGAAGGTCAGGGCGAACAGCGCCCCGGTGGCCATCAGCGCGCCGAGCACCATGAAGCCGACCCGCCACCCGTAGTTCGTCAGCAGGAAATTCGTCAGGATCGGCACCAGCGAGGCGCCGACCCCGGTTCCCGTCACCATGACGCCCAGCGCCAGCCCGCGCGAATTGTCGAACCAGCGGGTGATCGCGACCGAATAGGGCATGGCGGTCGCCGCGGCGCTGGAAAAGCCGACGACCGTGAACAGGGCGTAGTAGAGCGCCGGTGAATTGGGCACGAAGCCGAGGCTGATGATGGCGACGGCGCACAGCGCGGTCAGCACCGCCGTCGGCCGCCGCATGCCCCAGCGCAGCATGATGGCGCCGAGCGGGATGTAGCTGAGCCCGGAACAGATGTGCTGGATGGTAAGCCCCATCGTCGCCGTCGACCGGTCCCAGCCGAATTCCGCCGCGATCGCCTTGGTGAAGATGCCGAACGAATTGCCCAGCACGCCAATGCCGACGGCGCAGGCCAGCGCGCCGCCGAACACCGTCCACCATCGGTTGATCGGGTTGTTGATCATGACGCGTCTCTCTCCCCTCTTCGGCCGCAGGCTCGTCCGGTGCCCCGCGGCCGTTCCGGTCCGTTGGATGATGCCGCAGGGATGATCCGGAATCCCGCAGCCTGTTTTTCGGCAGCCTGTTTTTCGATGGACGCGGCCAGCCCTACCGGGCGCCGACGACCTTGTGGCTCGGGATCAGCGTGCGCCAATGGCCGATGGCCGGTACCGGCGCGTCGACCGACGCGATCAGGCTGGCGTCGGCCCCGACGCCGACCGGATCCTCATCGCGTTCCATGCGGGCGATCGAGTCCAGCAACCGCCGGCGAAACCGGGCGACCGCCAGGTCGGAGGCGATCAGATGCTCCTTGGTGCGGTCCTGGATCGGCCCCATCGAGGTGGCGATGACCGCATCCTCGAAGGCGATCCCGCGCAGCCCGGACCAGTTCCGGTCCATGGTGTCGCGACGCTGCCGGTTGTAATCGGCGCGTGTCGGCAGGAAGCGCTGGCCGCTCTGCGAATAGACCGCGGGGTCGTCGAAACCGGTTTCGCGCAGCCGGCTCTCGCGGGTGATCGGCGCGCTGGACGACACCAGCCCGGTGCTGGAGATCGAGGACACCGAATTCGGCTAC